>Ga0194112_10009367_pt1 | contig 12478 bp, 11 predicted proteins | sample TA2MahC400mmetaG_FD_146191 | JGI IMG/M metagenome (GOLD analysis project Ga0194112, IMG submission 146191) | Freshwater microbial communities from Lake Tanganyika, Tanzania - TA2015016 Mahale Deep Cast 400m | ecosystem: Environmental > Aquatic > Freshwater > Lake | place: Tanzania: Lake...
CTTCGGGGGCTCTACGCTGGCGGCGCCTTTCCCCAGGGCTCCCTTCGGTCGCCCTGGGCTACGGCTCAAACGCCCCCATTCGGGGGCTAAACCCCAGCCCCCAGAAGATGTGGGCAAAGAGCAGGGCAACGCCCTGGGTTGCCGAGGCCAGGGGAAATCAGCCCTGAAAGGGCGTACTAACGAGGAGAACCGAATGGCCAAGACAGAACCGGTTCGTTTCGCGTTCGTGGGGTGCGGGAACATCGCGGGGCCGTATGCCGACACGATGAAGAAGCACCCCGACAGGCTCCAGACCGTTGGGGCCTACGACATCTATCCCGAGGCGGCCGCGGCCTTCGTGGCCAAGCACGGCGGCCGCCAGTACGCCAGCCTCGATGAGCTGATCGCGGACGACGCCGTTGAGGCGGCCCTGAACCTCACTGTCCACCTCGCCCACGCCGACGTCACCCGCATGCTCCTCGTGGGCGGGAAACACGTCCACAGCGAGAAGCCCCTCGCCGCCACCCGCGAGGACGGGCAGGCCTGCGTGCAACTCGCCGCCCAGCAAGGACTTCTGTTCGGCTGCTCCCCGTTCGTCATCCTCGGCGAGGCGCAGCAGACCCTCAAGAAGGCCATCGCCGACGGCCTGGTGGGCGAGGTGAAAGAGGTCTACGCGGAGATGAATTGGAGCCGCATCGAATACTGGCACCCCTCCCCCGCCCCCTTCTACGGCCACGGGGCCGGGCCGCTCTTCGACGTCGGCTGCTACCCCCTGAGCGTCCTCATCCAGATTCTCGGCCCGGCGAGTGCCGTGCGGGCGATGGGCGGGGTCCGCCTGCCCGAGCGCACCATCGCCTCAGGCCCAAACGCCGGCAAGTCCTTCACCGCGACCAACCCCGACCACACGTGCGTCCTGATGGAGTTCGCCAGCGGCGTCCACGGGCGCCTCACGGCCAGCTTCTTCGCGGTCAAGAGCGCCCAGACCGGCATCGAGGTCCACGGCACGCAGGGCTCGCTGCGGCTCGACTCCGTGGTGGCCTTCAACTCCAAGCTTGAGCTGTGCAAGGCGGGTAAGCGGGAGTGGGAGCCCGTGCCGCTCGTCCGCGAGCCGTTCCAGGGGATCGAGTGGGCTCGCGGCCCGCTGGAATTGGCGGCTGGGATTCGCCAAGGCAAGCGCCTCACTTGCCCAGGAGAGGCGGCTTTCCACACCCTCGACATCACGCTCTCCGCACTCGAAGCCGCCGACTCCGGCTCCACAGTCCCCGTCCGCTCCAGCTTCTCCCCAGCCGCAAAGGTTTGAGGGCACGAGGCTTACAGCACAGTCACGCCAGCTCCCCCGAAAGCGAACTACATTGACGAGCGCTCAGCAAGCCCCACGAAGGGATGTTCGGGTTCGTAGTGCGGGCTTCAGCCCGTCTCTCACGGCCTGAAGGCCGCACTACGAACGGCACCGAGAACCGCCCGCGAGCGAACGGGTTTCGTATGCCATTAGCGCCCGGGGACAAGAAGGCTCTGGGTTTCGCTGCCGGGGCGCTGTTCTTCGCCATCGGCGGCCACCTCTGGCTCTCGCCAGTGCTGGGCGCTGACCTCCGCTCGGCCACTATCCGCACCCTCATCTTCTGCGCCAACCTCTTCTATCTCTATAACCTCATATACCACATAGCGTTACGTCCACGCTGGGTGAAGCTGGCCTATCTCGGCTGGTATGTGGTGCTCTTCGCGCTCTTCGCGGCGGTGGCGTCGGTGGACCGGCTGCACTTCGGCGGGACGCACCGCCTGCTCCTCTTCGCGCTCTTCCTGATGCTCACGAGCGGCCTCTTTCACATGCCCGCCGCGTTCGGGCTGATGGCGGTCGTCCTCGTGGCCTACCTGGTGTTCCCCTTCTTCGCCGAGGCCACGCTCGCGCTCCTGGCCATGTTCTATCTCATTGTCCTTGCGGAACTTAGGATTGCGCGCGAGACCAGGAGCCACCTGGTCCTGGCCTGCTTCGCGCTCGGCTACGTGTTGCTCCTCGCCGTGCTGTTCCCGCTGGTGAACCTCGGCGTGAGCCGCTCGCCGCAGGACCTCCGCACGGCCCTCCTGGGGGCCGACGCCGCGGCCGACCTGACCCGTCGAGCCATGTGGACCAGCATCCAAACCGCCACCGTTACGACACTTGTGGTGTTGGCCCTCGGGGTGCCGCTGGCCTACTTTCTGGTTCGGAGCGACTTCCCCGGGCGGCGGGTGCTCGACGCGCTGGTGGACTTGCCGATCGTCCTGCCGCCCCCGGTCGTGGGCATAGCCCTCATCCAACTCGTGGGCCAGCGCCAGCCCCTCGGAGCCTGGCTGGAGGCCAGCTTCGGCATCATCCTGGCGAACAACTGGAAGGGGATCGTCCTGGCCCAGACCTTCATCAGTTGCCCCTTCCTCATCCGCTCCGCCATGGCGGCGTTCCAGGGGGTGGACCCGAGGCTGGAACACGTCTCGCGGACCCTCGGGGCCGGCCCGTTCGGAACATTTTTCCGGGTGACGCTGCCGCTGGCCTGGCGCGGCATCTTCATGGGCTGCATCCTCACCTGGGGGCGCGCCATCGGCGAGTTCAGCTCCGTCAGCGTCATCGCCGAGCACCCCGAGACGATGCCGGTCCGCATCTACAAGGAGTTCGTCAATTCGGGCGAGAAGGGGCCGGCCGCCACCCTCGCCATCCTGATGATCGTCCTGTGCGTGGTGGTCTTCGCGGCGCTGCACCTCATGGCCTCAAGAACCGTCTGGCGAAACGTCCGAACCGTCTGGAGCTACGTCGGTGGTCCGAGTCGTCAATCTGACTAAGCGCCTCGGCGCCTTTGAGCTTCGCGGCGTGAGCTTCGAGCTGGCCCAGGGCGACTACGGAGTTCTCCTCGGCCCGACCGGCTGCGGCAAGACCGTGCTCCTGGAGACCATCGTGGGGATCAACCGCCCCGATGCCGGCGAGGTGTGGCTCGACGGGCAGGACGTCACCCGCTGGGCGCCGGAGCGGCGCGGCATCGGCTTCGTCTACCAGCGCTCCATGCTCTTCCCGAATCTCTCGGTCCGCGGGAATATCGCCTACGGTCTGCGCTATCATAGTGTAGAGAGGGGCGCAAGGGCAGGTGTGGTGGACCGCGTGGCCGAGCTTGTGGGTGTGAAGCATCTTCTCGACCGCGGTGTCCAGGGGCTTTCGGGCGGCGAGAGCCAGAAGGTGGCCCTCGCAAGGGCGCTCGCCATCGAGCCGCGGGTGCTCCTCTTCGACGAGCCGCTGGCCCCGCTCGACCCGCCCGCGAAAGAGGCCCTGTGCGCGGAGATCGCCGCGCTCCACCGACAGCTCGGAACCACCATCCTCCACGTGACCCACGACCAGGAGGAGGCCCGCATTCTGGGCAGGAAGATCGGCGTGCTGCGCGGCGGACGCCTCCTCCAGTTCGGCCCGAAGGATGAGGTCTTCGACCGCCCCAACTCCGCCTTCGTCGCACGCTTCCTCGGCACGGAGAACGTCTTCGCGGGCGAGGCGACGCGCGAGGGCGATTCCACCCTCATCCGCCTCGGCTGCGGCATCGTGAGAGCTGGTGGCACAGGCGTCCCGCCTGTGGCCCACAGGCAAGATGCCTGTGCCACCAATCTCATTGAGGGCCAGGTTGGCCTGTGCGTGCGGCCCGAGCTTGTCTCCATTGCCCCGGCTGGTGGCACAGGCGTCCCGCCTGTGGCCCACAGGCAAGATGCCTGTGCCACCAACCAGATCGAGGGGAGGGTGGATGCCATCTCGGACCGCGGGGCGCTGGTGCGCTACGACGTGGCGACCGCCCGGGAGCACTTCGTGGTGCTCCAAACCAAGCGCGACTACGCGGCCTCGGGGCTGGCCGTGGGCCGGCCCGTGGCCCTCAGCTTCGCGCCCGAAGCCGCGCATGTCTTTCGGTGGGGGGATGATGAGAGCGAGGGTGGCGGGCACGATGAGATCGGACGGATCGGACGGATCCGACCGATCCGACCGATCGAGCCCGGCTGCGCGCCCTGCGCACCCCCTCAAGCGAGGCGCTAGATGGAACTCCCCTTCGGCTGGCAAGGCGACCGGCTGGTTATCCGCAAGGTGATCGAGCGCGCCTTGCTGCCGCTGGGGAACACGGCGATTGACCTCACGCCTTTCCTGATGATGGCCGGGCTGTCGGTCGTCGCCGCGCTCCTGATGCGTTGGAAGTTCCCCCACCGCCAGTGGGCGCGGCACGTGGTCCAGACCATCTCCGCCGCCGCGCTCATCGTGGGCGTCCACCCCTGCGCCTGCATGACCCGCGACATCATCCTGGGCGCCAACGCCCTCGGGCGCGACGACCTGGGGGCCTTCAAGTACCTCATCGTCTTCGCCACCGTGGCCGCCTTCACGATGCTCTTCGGGCGGGTCTTCTGCGGCTGGATATGCCCCCTCGGCTTCGCTCAGGAGCTCCTCGCAAAGCTCACCGCCTCCACCCGCGGCGAGAAGGAGAGCAGCGGCGGCATCTACGAGCGCTACATCCTGGGCGTGCTCTTCCTCGGCGTGCTCTTCTACAGCTCCTACAGGACGAAGCCCGCGACCTTCTCCTTCATCGAGCACGCGATGGTCTTCTACACCATCGGCCTCTCCCTCATCGCGCTCACCGTGCTCACGGACACCTCGAAGGACTGGTTTTTCAAGCGGTTCCGCTACGCGCTCCTGGCCTCGATTTTCGCGGTGTTCGTCTACGGGGTCTACGCGAACGGCCCGTTCTGCGTGTTCTTCACGGCCTACGTCGAGTGGGCGTCGCTCATCTCCTGCTTCGGCGTCCTGCTGCTCTCCATCGTCCTGATGAACGCCTGGTGCCGCTACATGTGCCCAGAGGGGGCGATGCTGGGCCTCCTCGCCAACCACTCGGCCTGGCAGATCAACCGCAACGACAGCCTGTGCCAGCGCGACGGCTGCTGCGAGCCCGTCTGCCCAGTTGACTGCATCGTGATGGGCATCCGCGACCGCCAGACCTGTCTCTACTGCATGAAGTGCGTGGACGCCTGCCCCTACGGCGCCCTCGAGATTGTCAATGAGCTGGCGCCGGGGAAGAAGCAGGGTATCCCCTTCACCCCGAGGGCCACGAAGTATTTCTGAGGCATCGAGGGAACCGAATGAATCGAATAGATCGATTGAGTCGATTAAGTCGAATCGGGCAGACATGATGAAGCCAGCAGTTCACATCCTCGCCCTCTGCCTCTCAGGCGCCCTTGCCGCCGAAGTGGTGGATTGGCCCATGTTCGGCCTCAACCCCCGGCGCCAGGGCCTCAGCCCCACACGCTTCCCATCGCCCACACTGGAACACCTCTGGTCAACTCCCCCGCCCAGAACGCTCTATGCCTACGTGGAGGGGACGCCCTACTGGTCGAGCCCCTGCCTGGCCACGATGGAGGGGCAGCCGCGGGTGTTCATCGGCTGCTACGACAACGCGGTCTACGCCTTCGACGGCCAGACGGGCGCCCAGGTCTGGGCCTTCAACACCGCGGCCTCCGTGGGCGCAACACCGGTATATGCCCTCATCAACGAGCGGCCAATGCTCTTCGTGGCGTCGAGCGACCGCTTCATCTACGCGCTCGACCCGAGGCCAAGCCCGCCCAAGGAGCTATGGAAGGTCGAGACCCTCGTCTGGAAGGGCACGGTTAACCCGGCGCGAATGGCCAACCCGCTCATCGCCGAGGTTGATGGCAAGCCTGTGCTCTTCTGCGGGGTGTGGAACAACAACCGCAGTGGGACGGAGAACATCCAGCGTGGCGAGGCCATCGCCTTCGAGCCGGCCACGGGCAAGGAGGTCTGGCGCCGCGAGCTCGGCACCGCCGCAGTCGGCACCCCTTGCCTCGGCACGGTGCGGGGCGAGCTGGCGCTCTTCGTCCCCTACGAGCCGGGCAGCGTCTTCGCACTCTCCGCCCGCGACGGCAAGCCGCTGTGGCAGGAGCCGTACTCGGCCGGCGACGAAATCCACAGCGGCATCTCCGTCGCCACGGTGAACGGCCGCCAGCTCCTCTTCACGGGCGGCCGCACCGCCTGGGCCTACTGCGTGGACGCCGAGACGGGCCGACAGGTCTGGGCCAGCCCGATCAACACGTGGGTGGACAGCACGCCCGCCTTCGCGGTCGTCGGCGGGAGGCCGACCCTGTTCATAGGCTCCTACACCTACTTCATCTTCGCCCTCGACGCCGCGACGGGCAAGGAGCTCTGGCGCTACCGCACGCGCGGCCCCGTCCAGGGCTCCCCCGCACTCGCCACGATGGGCGACGAGCTCGCCGTCTGCGTCAACTCCCTCGACGACCACGTCTACGTCGTGGCCGCGCGCGACGGCCGCTTCCTCTTCCGCTACAACCTCGGCAAGTTTCCCTGGAGCCACTACCGCAAGGGCAAGACCATCTGGGAGTCGTGCGTCGTGGGCACCCTGGCCGGCCGGCCCATGCTCATCGCCCCCTCCTACAGCGGGGTCGTCCACGCCTTCGCCGCAGGCACCCGCGACGACAACGCCGGCCCGCCGAGCGAGAGCTTCTGGGACGCCCTCGGCGAGCACTACACCATCCCCGTCATCCTCCTCGTCGTCGCCGTCCTCGTCTTCACCCTCACCCGCCTAGCCCGCGCGCGGCGCGCATCAGTCCCCGAACCGTAGGGTGGAATACTGCTCGTAGCGGTGCCAGTCGTCGGTGGTCATGTGGGCGGAGTTGGATTCCTCGGCACGCTTGTAGAGCTTCGAGTAGTCGTAGCGGGCGAAGGTGAACTTCCAGGTCTCGCCCGCCTTGGGCGGCTTGCCCCCGATGTGGGCGAGGTTCTTCCACGGAATCGCCATGATCACGCGGTAGAACTGGTCGGTGTCCGAGGAGTCGTTCACGGTGCCGATGGCCTGGACGGCGCAGGCGATGCCCGTCTCCCAGGCCGAGCGCTCCTTGAGCGACTTCTTGTCCTTGCGCTCGTCAATCTTGAGGGCCATGACGGTGCCGATGGGGTTCACCTCGAACTCATAGTAGCCGGGCCTGTCGTCGCGGGGCTTGAGGAACAGCTCCACAACGTCCTCCTCCCAGAGCGGGTCGGTGCGCTGCTTGAACTTGCCTCGGAGATCGGCGTCGGCGGCCACGGCCTGGACGTAGAGGTGCTGGTTATCCCAGAGCATCATCGCCTCGGTCCTGCTCCGGGCGGGGTTGGTCGTCTTGGCCACGACGAACCCGCGAATCACCATCGCGTTCTTCCACTGCTCGGGGTGCGGCGTCTGGTCAATCGTGATCGCCCCCGCGGCGCGATGGACGATGTAGGGCTCGTCGGGCTTCCAGTCCTCGGAGCCGAACGTGGGAACGCTGGGCGGGCCGCCCGCGGCCGCGGCCAGCGACAGAAGAAGCCAGCCGAGAACCGACATAGCAATCCCCCCAAGGGAGGCAACACATCCCACTTTCATCCAGCCGCAGGAGAGCTTGTGAGGAAATCACACGGACGGCCACGGACAGGCACGGACGGGCAGATTCCTGGGCGATGGGCGGGTGTCCGTGTCCGTCCGTGTATGTCCGTGCCACTCCTTCACAAGCGCGGGCCCATGCCCCGCGCATCTCTATCTACCAGGACCCTGCTGAGGATGCAAGGCCAGCAACAAGTTGACATCCGCCGGCAGAAGCGCCATGATGATTGCGGGTGAGCTGGAGGGCCAGCAGATGCGCCATCTTGCGGCATTCGGTGCGGCGTTCGCAATGGTTTCGTGGGGGGGTGGGGCGCAAGATGCCTCGCAGCCGCCGCGCGCGAAGCCGGCCGCTTTCGCGCGAATCGTCGAGCGCGAGCACGCCGTCCGCAAGCCCATCCCGGAACTCGATATGCCAAAGATGCCCGCCGAGGAGCCAGCCCCGAAGGACCCGGCGGAGATCAAGCTGTCGTACTCGGTGGTGGCGCTGAGGGAGCCCGAGCTGGCGGAACTGGGTATCGCCTGGGAGAGGGCAGTGACCATTGCCTCTGCTGAGCATCGGCAGAAGCTTATCGAGCGCGCGCGGGCCATCCCCAACCCGCCTCCGCTTCTGCCGTGCCGGCTCGCGAAATGGCACGGGATGCCAGGCGTCGGGGAGCCGATGGGCGCGATTCTCCACTCTCATCACTTCTCGTTCCCCTCAAGCCGGAGCGTGTTCCTGCATTTCGGGGCGAGCTACAACTACATCGCCGGCGTGCGCCTGGAGGACTTCGAGCCGATCATCGGGAACGTTCCAGCGGGGCTGATTGTGGGAGCAAGGGCCCTGCCGCTGGGAACCGAGACGCTTTTCACACTCCTCTCGGTTCGGGTGAATGCGTTGCACAGCTTCCAGATGGTGGAGCTTGAGGCCGTTGAAGTCGGAGCGAAAGCCGGGAAGGTGAAGATGAAGCCGGGGGCGCAGGAGCCGTGCTTCCTCCTCAGGAAGAGCGCGGTGCCCTCACCGTGCAGCCTGAGGGTGAAGGCGGGGGAATCGCTCGTCGTGCCGCTGAGCGACGTGGCATTCCTGGTCGCCAAGTCGAACTTCCGAGCGTACGTGCGCGAGGGGAAGGCGCGCATCCAGCGGGACGACACGCAGAAGCTCCTCTCGCGCGCCGACGCGCGCGGCTATCCCCTCGATGAGGACGTGAAGGTTTTGGTTGTCCTGACCCCCACGGTGGTGTGGCTCAGGGACCACACGTTCTGAGTGCCTGCGGGCCTACGCCTTCCCCCGCTCCTCAACTGTCTACCATCGGCAGTCGCCGGCTCGCCCGGTTGGCTTGCAGATTGTCGCGCTTTCGCGCGAAAGCGCGACGGTCCGTGCCCCAATCACCGGTTCGCCCGCTTGACCTGCGGATTGTCGCCCTTTCGCGCGAAAGCGCGACGGTCCGTGCCGCAACCGCCGGCTCGCCCTGCTGGCCTGGGGATTGTCGCGCTTTCGCGCGAAAGCGCGACGGTCCGCCTCCGCCCCTGTGCCTCCTCATTCGCGGGTGTCGCGTGGCAAGCCACGTCAACGGCAGCGGGTGGCGAGCGGGCAGGGATTGCCCGCGTCCTAAGTGTAGTGAGCAAGGGCAGCTACGGCCGATCACGGTCTTTTGCGATCGCGGGGCCGTCATTTTCGGGGGCGTGCGCATTGTACAAGGGTGGAGGGGAGAAGGTCCGACGCGCGCAACTCCGGGCCTTCTTCCCTTGTAGGAGTGGCCCTCCGAGGCGGCCGGCCAAAGCATAACCAACGCGAGTAGCGTCGGGCCGCCGCACCCGCTCTTTGACAATTCAGCAACACAGCGGATTCACCACGCAGGCACGGAGAGCACGGAGAAGACCGAGCGAACCAGAGATTGGTGAACGGGTTGTTCTCCGTGTTCTCCGTGTCTCCGTGGTGGGTCCTCCTTCCGGCGAAAGCCGGGGGGATTCCATGCCCCGAGCGCGCTGTTTCTAACCTCCCGAAGGTATTGGGACCTTCGGGAGGGGGGACCGGCTACTTCTTCCACTGCCCCTTGTCGTCGAGCCACTCGTCGGCCAGGGGCTTCAGCTCGGCGGCGTGGCCCTTGACCAACCAGTCGGCCACCAGCGGCGTGAGGTGGTTGCGGAACATGAAGGGGAACGGCTTCTCGAGGCCGTCGGGCACGTCCTTCGGCTCGACGTGGGAGCGGACGACGCACGTGACCCCAGGGACGAGCCAGCGGAAGATCTCCCAGGTGTGGACGCTCATGAAGGCGAGGATGTAGGCGTTGGCCTTCTTGTCGAAGTGCAGCTCGGTGTAGACGCCCGAATGGGGGAGGACGGCGTCGCAGGCGTGCTCGACGTAGGTCGCCACGTCCGGCCCCAGGGTCTTGCGATAGGCCACCATCGCCTTCACGTCGTCGAGCGACGAGCCGAAGGTGTCGAGGTAGAAGGCCGTGCAGCCCTTGTCGGTCATGTTCTTGAACCGCCGCACCATCATCTGGACGTGGGCGGGGTCGTCGGGGTTGATGCGGAGCGTGGCGTCCTGCTTCCAGTTCGCCTGGTATGCGATTTCGCCTGGGCGGGCGCACACGCCGAGGCGGAGACCCGCCTCCTTGAAGCGAGCGGCAAGGGTCGGCCAGTTGGCCTCGACCTCGGGCGGCAGGATGTCGAAGTCGGGGCGGTACATGGCCCCGCGCGGGTTCTCGCCGCCCTGGCCCCAGATGAGCACGCCCTGGCCGCGGGCGGCGGCGAGGCCGGTGATGAGGGTGTCGCAGAATGCCTTGGCGCCCTCGGCGAGGTCGAGCCGGCGGAAGCCGCCGTGGAAGCCGTAGGGATTGTCGGGCTTGATGAAGCTGACCGCGCCATTCACGCAGGCCTGGGCGAAGACGCGGTGGTCGGCCTTGTACTGCACCTCGCCGCAGACGGCGGTGAACTGCCGCTTGTAGGGCTCGAGCAGGTGCTTCCAGCCCGTAGCGGTGCTGACGCGGAGGGTCATGTCGAACTCGCGCATGCTCACCGGCGGCAGGGGCGCCGCGACCAGGTAGGAGAGGTCCCGGGTCGGGAGCTTCTCGCGTTGGCCCTCGCGCCAGTCCGTGTAGTCCCACCAGAACAGCGTGCGCTCAAGGGTCGGCCCGGCGGGGGAGAGTCCGACGCCGAAGCCGTCGCCGACGGCGTAGCTGCCGCCGATGCGGCTGGCGAAGCTGGGATGGCACAGGCCGACGCCGTGGGCGCGCAGGTAGCTGCCGTGCTGGTGGAACATCAGGCCCGCGGGCGGCTTGGCGAAGTCGAACGTCAGCCCTCGGAACCACACGGCGCCCAACTCGCGCGTCTCATGGCGGCTGGAGACCAGGGCCAGGATCCTCAGGTCATCGCCCTCGAGGGAGTAGACGTAGCAGACCTTCATGTCTCTGTGCTCATGGTCAACGCGGACCATGTCCTCGTCGGCTCGGACGAACTTCTTCTGGATGACCTTGGCATCGATCTTGCCCGAGCCGGTGTTGAGAATCCAGTCGCCGCTGTCGGCCCGCCAACTGCCGCGGGCCACCTCACGCTGGCCGAGGCGGATCGAGGAGACCCCGTCGGCGGTGATCGTGTAGACGACGCCCTGAGGAGTTCTCAACTCGTGCTGCGCCGCGGCGGTGGCCGCCGCCAAAGCCAACCAGAGCGCCCCACGCATGGTTGCCCCTTTCCGTCCCTCCCATGCCTGTGCGCCAGGGATCATATTCCGGACGCCTGCAACCCGTCAAGTGCCTCAACACTGCTGTCTCACCCCGAGAGCGCTGGACAGCTTGGGGCAAGTGTGATACAATCAACCGGTCGGACAACCAGTCAGGAGACCTGCCATGCGAAAAGTCGGAGCATTCGAGGCCAAGACCCATTTCGGCCAACTACTGACAGAGATTGAGGTTACGAACCAGGAGATGGTCATTCAACGCCGCGGCAAGGATGTTGCCGTGCTCGCTCCCTGCCACAGGCGGCGGCTGACCCCCGAACAGAAGAAGTGGATTCTGGATGGCTTGAGGGAGATTCGGGCGGCAGCGCGGCCCGCCAGGCCCGGGGAGACCGGCGAGGCCCTGGTCGAGGAAGGGAGGGAGCGATGAGCCGGGAGATCGTGATTCACGGCTCCGCGGCAGCGCCCTGGGTCCTCCCCGACGAGAGGACGGAGCACTCCGAGCGCCTCCTCGAACAGGTGGTGGATGATAGCCATGCCCTCGTGGTGCCTGAGCTTTGGCGCTACGAGATGCTGAACGTGCTCCGTACAGGCGTGCTGTCGGGACGAATCACCGAAGAGCAGGCCCGCAAGGGCCTCGCCCGAATTGGCAGCATCCCCTTGGAACTCGTTCCCACCGAGGCGCAGGGCCAAGGGGGCATCCTCGACACCGCGCTCTCGATGAGGCTGACTGCGTACGACGCGACGTATCTGCACCTCGCACGTTCCCGCGGCCTCGACCTTGTGACCGCCGATCGCGAACTGCTTGCCCTTCGGGACCGTTTCCCGTGGATATACAGCGTGGAGGACTTCGTGGGGCATTGAGCCGCACTCAGTCGCCGAAACGCAGCGTGGAGTATTGCTCGCAGCGGTGCCAGTCGTCGGTGGTCATGGGGGCGGAGTTGGATTCCTCGGCCTTCCGGTAGAGCTTCGAGTAGTCGTAGCGGGCGAAGGTGAACTTCCACGCGTCGCCCGCCCTGGGCGGCTGGCCGCTGACGTGCGCCAGGTTCTTCCACGGAATTGCCATCACCCACGTCCTCCTCCCAGAGCGGGTCGGTGCGCTCTTTGAACTTGCCGCGCAGGTCGGCATCGGCGGCCACGGCCTGCACGTACAGGAGTCTTTTTCCTCGTCTACTCGGGAGGCCTGACAGGGGCGTACTATAGCAGCCCAGGGCTTCGCCCTGATCTTTGCCCACAAGTAGGGCTTGTTTCGTAACCGTGGCGTTCGTGTTGCGTCGGGCGCTGCCGCGTGGTGGGCAAAGGGTGTTGTGGGAAAGCCCGAGACGAAGAGGCAGGCACAGGAGTAGCCTTGCCAGTGGACGCCACGGTGGCGAGTGCGGCCCGTGTCGGGGCGCAAGGGGCAGTTCGTCTGCCCGAAGAGGTCTGTGAGGTGGCGGATGAGCGG
>Ga0194112_10009368_pt1 | contig 12477 bp, 12 predicted proteins | sample TA2MahC400mmetaG_FD_146191 | JGI IMG/M metagenome (GOLD analysis project Ga0194112, IMG submission 146191) | Freshwater microbial communities from Lake Tanganyika, Tanzania - TA2015016 Mahale Deep Cast 400m | ecosystem: Environmental > Aquatic > Freshwater > Lake | place: Tanzania: Lake...
AAGATAAGGAATTTTCAAACCTGATACCCGGATAATCTGATATCCACCACCTGATAACCTGATCTCCTGATAAACGAATTTATTCATTTTATGAAGGTTCTCATCGATCATATCTCCAAAGTTTATATCGACCGTCGGGGAGAGTCCATAGAAGCCCTCCGGGATATCCATTTCGCCATTGAGGAGAATGAATTCGTCGTTGTGGTAGGTCCCAGTGGTTGCGGGAAATCGACGCTTCTCAACATCATTGCCGGACTCCTCAGCTCCACTTCCGGTCAGGTCATCTTTGAGGGAACTCAAACCGACTCCAATCCCCATACCTCTGTCGTCTTTCAGGATTTTGCCCTTTTCCCATGGAGGACAGTCCTGAAGAACATTGTTTATGGCCCGGAGGAAAGGGGAATAAGGTGGCAGGAGCAGTTGGAGATTGCAAAAAAACATATCACTCTGGTTGGTCTTCAGGGGTTTGAAAACAAGTATCCCCATCAACTCTCAGGAGGTATGAAACAGCGGGTCTCCATTGCCAGAGCTCTCGCCAATGATCCTCTGCTGCTCCTCATGGACGAACCTTTCTCCGCCCTCGATGCACAGACCCGGACCCTGATGCAATATGAGCTTTCTCGGATCTGGGAGGAGACCCACAAAAGTCTCCTCTACATCACCCATAATATCCAGGAGGCTGTCTTTTTAGGGGATCGTGTGGTCGTCCTTTCGAGAAGGCCGGGCAGAATTCTGGATATCATCAAAATCGACCTCCCCAGGCCAAGAGGTGAACATCTCACTCTCGAAAAGAGGTATCTGGAATATGTGGATGCCATCTGGGGTCACATTAAGAATCAAGCCAGAGAGGCGATGGAGGAGACTGGATGAGAAGAGAAGTGGATCAATCCATGGTTGAAAAAGCCATTGTTCAGGATAAAACCTACTTCCTTCAGATGAAAGAGCATCCCTGGCTGAGCGTTGCCTCTTTTATTGCCATTCTTCTTCTGTGGGAGTGGGTAAGCAGAATGGCCTGGGTCCCTCCCCTCTTTCTCCCTGCTCCGAGTTCCATTCTTTCCGAAGGATGGACCATGGTTAAAACAGGAATTATCTTCAAACACATCTTTTCCAGCCTCACTCGGATCCTCTGGGGATTTGTGATCGCCTGCAGTCTCGGGATTATGGTGGGAATCCTCATCGGGTTCTTCTCCATTCCTGAAGCCGTCGGGAATCCCATCATCGCAGCCACCTTTCCGATCCCTAAGATTGCCATTCTTCCTCTGCTGATCCTCTGGTTGGGAATAGGAGAGGCATCCAAAGTGGCAGTCATTGCCCTGGGTGTCTTTTTCCCGATGGTGATCAATGTCTATACAGGGGTTAAGAATGTAGATCCTCTTTTGATCAAGGCCGCATTGAGTCTGGGATCGAACCGGACAAGGATCATCAGGAAGGTCATCCTTCCGAGCATTTTGCCCATGATCTTTGCCGGGATGAAACTGGGAATCGGGATCGCCCTACTTCTTGTCGTTGCCGCTGAGATGGTAGCTGCGGATGCTGGAATCGGGTTTATGATCCTGACTGCTGCCGACCTGATGCAGACAAAGAAACTGATGGTGGGACTCATCATCCTTTCGCTGCTCGGAATTTTCTTTAACTGGTTGTTCCAGAAATTGGAACGTCTTTTCATTCCGTGGAAACAGTAACCCCACCCCCACCCTCCCCCTGGAGGGGGAGGGTAAAATTTGGGTTAAAAATTCTTTCTCTGAAGAGGAGGGCAATCGTGACATGCTTTGCATAATTCCTCCCCCTTCCCCCGGTCCCGCCCTATTCAATAGACCGGGGCGGGGAAGGGGGAGGTTAGGAGGGGGATGGCGAATTCTGAAACTATTTGTCGGCAACGAGGAGCCAAAATATGAAGTTCATCATTAAGAGATCAAACCTTCAAGGTACGACTCAGATTCCAGGCAATAAGTCAGCCAGCGCACGCGCCATCGTCCTTGGAGGCCTGGCTGAGGGCGTGTCAAAAGTCATCAATCCTCTACCTGGCGTCGATACTTTCTCCATCGTCGGTATGATGCAGGCTCTGGGCGCTAAAATCGATACCTCCGATCCTCATCAGTGGGTATTGGAGGGTGTAGCCAACCAGCCACGTGTGCCCGCCTGCGTGCTCGATGCCGGCAACTCCGGCACTGGGTATTACATTTTGACTGCCATTGCATCCCTCGTTGATGGCTATTCGGTCATTACTGGCGACTACCAGATCTGCCGCCGCCCTGCCCAACCCCTCATCGATGGACTCAATGACCTGGGTGCTCAAGTTTTTTCAACCCGTAATGCCGGGGTAGCTCCACTGGTGATCAAAGGTCCACTCAAGGGTGGCCGCACCAAACTCCCTGGCGTTAACTCCCAATGGTTAACGCCCCTTCTCATTGCTGGCGCCTTGAGCCACGAAGGAATCACGGTCATTGAAGATAACCTCATGGAACGACCCTACATTGACATGACCATGGCCTGGATGAAGCTTGCAGGCGCCACCTCCAGCCATAAGAACTACGACGAGTTCCATGTGCCCGGCAGTCAGGAATACAAACCCTTCACAGCCCATGTGCCTGCGGACTGGGGCACATCCGGTTATCCCATGATCGCTACTGCCATCACGGACTCGAAGGTGACCTTTGTGGGCATGAACCCGGATGACTTCGCTGGTGAGCGCAGATACCCATATATCCTTCAGGAGATGGGCGCCAAGGTCTTCTTCAGTGATGGCGGTAGAACCGTGACTGTAGAAGGTGGCAGTGATCTGCATGGTATTGAGATTGATTGTTCGGGTACTCCGGATGCTGTTCCCATCCTCGCTGTACTGGGCTGTAAAGCCAATGGCAAGACCGTGCTTCGAAACATCGGTGCCAGCCGTCTCAAGGAGACTGACCGTACACGCTCTATCAAAGAAGAGTTAACAAAGATGGGTGGAAAGTTCGAGGAAACACCCGACAGCCTGACCATCTACCACTCTGAACTCAAAGGCGTTGACATTGACGGCCGGCACGACCATCGTATTGTCATGGCCACATCCGTGGCAGGTCTCATCGCCAAAGGAACCACTACAGTTGACCATGCGGAATATGTGAAGGTTTCTTTTCCAAATTTCTACGAGGTCATGAGAGGATTGGGTGCTCAAATAGAACGGGTGGAATGATGAAGAAGAGGGACAAGAATAATCAACTTAGACAATTGAAAGAAAAGAGAAGGAAGATCGATCTCATCGACCAAAAGCTCCTTTCCCAGCTCAACCAACGTCTCTCTATTGCATTAGAGATCGGGAAGATTAAGAGAGAAAGAGGAGAAAAGATCTACAATCCAAAAAGGGAAAATGAAATTTTAGAGAGGCTCAATTTAAAAAATCGAGGCCCATTGAAGGGTGAAGATTTAAAGAAGATATTCAAAAAGATCATGATCGTCTGCCGCAAATCGCAAAGATAGAAGGAGGCAAGCGAGGTCACCCATTTATTCTTTAAAGGCGGTCATGGGTTCGAGGAGGAGTTCGCCTTTCTCGAAGCGTTCGATGGAAAGGGAGGAGATATCGATCGTGGTCGCCTCTCCATCCACAATCAGCTCCGAGATGACCTTCCCTACTGCTGGGCTGTGCTGAAACCCGTGGCCGCTAAAGCCATTGGCTAAGATGAAACCTTCCACACCTGGGACTTTCCCTAAAATGGCATGGTTATCCGGTGATATCTCATAAAGCCCTGCCCACCCCCGGGCAATACGTGCCCTCTCCAGTGCAGGAACGCGATAGATCGCATTCTCCGAAGCTTCAACCATGGCCTCATAATCGGTGCTTGTATTAAAGCTTGGTTCCTTATCCAGCGGGCCGGAGAGGAGAAATCCATCTACCTCCCTGCGAAAATACCATCCCCTGTGAAAATCGATCGTGAGGGGAATGGTTTGTTCAGTGAGATCGAATGGAGCAGTCACAAAGACCTGTCTCCGCAACGGCCTGACAGGCATGGAAATGCCTGCCATCTCGCCAATGAGAGAGGCATAAGGTCCTCCTGCATTCACTACCACACGGCTTGAGATTTCCCCGCCGCTTGTCCTAACACTCGTTACCTTGCCTTGATCGACACGTATCTCTTTTGCCTCTATCCCTTCATAAATGATCACCCCTGCCCTCCTTGCAGCGGTGACAAACCCGGAGAGAACTTCATTGGGACCTGCATATCCATCCCATAAGCAGAAGGTTCCGCCCAGAATGTCATCCATCTTCAGATAGGGACACCGTTTTCTGATCTCGCCAGAGTCCAACCATTCTACAGGAATACCAAATCGCCTCTGGAGAATGACATTCTCTTTAAAGACCTTTACCTCTTGTTCGGTTGAAGCCAAAAAGAGGTAACCGATCTTTCTGAATTCAGGGTTGACACCAAATTCTTCCTCAAAATGATTAAAGGTCTTGAGCGATTCAAAAGAAAAACGAATATTGATCTCCGTTGAAAATTGTGTCCTTATCCCGCCCACACAACGGCTGGTCGAGCCTTCGCCCAATTGCCCTTTCTCCAGAAGAACGATCCTACCCGCCTTCCTTTGCCCCAGATGATAGGCGATGCTCAAACCGATGATACCACCCCCGACAATCACGACATCTGCAACCTGTCTCAATTTAACTCCTCACTTTAAACTCGAATGGATGTAATGGATGAGTGTGAGAATATCAAAAACAGGTATTTTTACAGCCTCCCTCAATGCTTTTCGAAAAACAGCCATATTGGTACATTCAAGGACAAGAGCGGAAAGATCAAGATGCTCGGCGATCATGGCAGAGGCTTCCTTAACCACCTCCTGTTCGACCCCCGGAAAATCCATATCGAAGTTATTTCTTACATAGATTCGATGGAATTCACTATCCGGCTTCATCCCGCGTATTACCGAGGGAATTCCTTCAGCCTCAACCCCTTTAAGATGGTCTGTTGTTAAAGAATCTCTGTCAGCCGTGAGTATACCGATCCGTCCTCGCCTGCCCATTGCTTCATAGGTCCAGGGAATCTGAATCAGGCTGGACGTAAAAAGAGGAACATTGACAGCAGAAGCCATCTCCTTCTGCCAGAGGGCAAGGAATCCGCAACTTGTGGTGATCGCCTTCGCCCCCTTCCTCTCCAGAGTCTTTGCAGCTTCGATGAAAGGTGAAAGGAGTGATAAATCCCTATCTCTGACCACCCGGGATGGAAGGGCTCCATCAACCTTTTCATAGAGGACCGGAAAGGGAAAGGTTTCTGGGTTTCCAATATCGCCCAGAAGCCTTGGAAAACGGGTATCCAACAGGATGATGCCGATCAAACAAACCTCTCATCTAAAAATTTCTGCATCCCCCTCACCCTAACCCTCTCCCACCAGAAACTGTGTCGTAATTCCGTTCATGGTTCGAGAGCCTCACCACGAACGGATGACGAAATCTTAAAAATCAATCAGTTAGCCGTTCGTCCTGAGCTTGTCGAAGGAGGAACGGCTAATTACGACACAGCCCCCCAGGGGAGAGGGGAAGGGTGAAAGAAAAACAGTTTTTAAACAATTGGATATTACATAACACAAAATGATCTTCCTTAAAATGGCTGTTACCCTGAATCGCAGGAGATATTTTCCCCTTTACTTTTTTTCTTTCATCCATTATAAGGTATCCAAATTTAAGGAAGGAGGGATATGAGATGAAAAAATTATTATTTTTAACGATCCTCTCATCAATGATCCTGGTTGCCTCATTGGCCCACGCCCAGACCCTGACCTGGACCGCAGGTGGTGTCGGCGGCGGATGGTATACCATTGCCGGAGGCATCTCCAACATCATCAATGAAAAATCGGGCGGAATTACGGTTAAGGTAATCCCAGGAGGCGGCACCGTCAATCCAAGACTGGTTGACAAGGGAGATTGCGAGTTGGGATGGGGTCTTCCATTCTTGAATGTGGCAGCATGGAACGGTGAAGATCCCTATGACAAGAAGCATTCGAACCTCCGTGCCATTGCAGGGGGGATGAGCCTCAACTTCTTCCATTTCTATGTGGCGGCCGATTCTCCCATTAAAACCATGGATGAGGTTTTTAAGCAGAAAAAAGCCCTTCGCATGGCCATTTCGCCCGCAGGCACATCGGATGAATGGGTCTTTAGAAAAGTCCTTGCCGCCTATAAGACGGACTATAAAGAACTCGAAGCTGCAGGGTTTAAGTTCTTCAGGGGTTCCTATGCCGAACAGGCAAGCCAGTTCAAAGACAAAAATGTCGACTCCGTCTTCACTTTTCTGGCTACTCCCGGAGCCGCGGTGACAGAAGCTTCCATCGGCCGTTCCCTGAGACTGATCCATTTCTCACCCGAGGCATTACAGAGCTTGAAACAGTATGGCATCGAATCAGGAAAGATTGCAGCAGGAACCTACCCCAAGGCTGCCAATGCCAATGAGGATGTGACCACAGCCATTGCCGGAAGTGTCATCCTGGTCAATAAGGATGTGGCTGACGATGCAGCTTATCGGATGGCCAAGGCGATCCATGAAAACCTTGACCAGTTCCGTAAGATCCATGGTTCCCTGGTCCCTTACCAACTGAAGGATGGTGTCACAGGGTTGGGATTAATTCCACTTCATCCGGGTGCGGAAAAGTACTTTAAGGAAAAAGGAGTTATCAAATAGAGGGGAAAGGAAGATGAAAGAGGAATGCCCGCCCTATCCTTTTAAGGATTCGTGCGGGCATTCTTATTCGTTTCATATTGACTACATTAATTTGTAAAATCCCTCCTAACCTCCCTTTGCCAAAGGTAGGAAATACCCCTCGTTGGCAAAGAGGGGTAAGGGGAGATTTTCTAATGATTGTGTTAATTCAATCTTGTAATTCTAAATAAATCATGCGCACATTAAAGGGATGGCTTAAGGTAGTGATCCTGATCTATGGGGTGGGCGCCGCCCTGCTCCATCTCTACACCTCAGGATTCGGCACCTTTGAGCCACGGACCCAGCGAGGACTTCACCTCCTTTTTCTTCTTCCTTTAATCTATATTCTTTTCCCTGCCACGAAGAATTCACCAAAAAACCGTCCCAGTCTTTTTGATGCTCTTGCATCTCTCCTATGTTTTGCAGGGCCCGCTTATATTGTATGGAATGCTGAACGTCTAAATTTCAGGATGGTGGGGATGGATGAGGTCCTGCCTGTAGAGATGGTTTTAGGGACTGCATTGGTCCTTCTCGTGGTAGAAGCAGCACGTCGGGCCCTTTCTCGCTGGATGGCGCTCACCATTGCCATTGCCATCTTCTATCTGGCCACTGCTCCTTACTGGCCGGGATTGTTGAAGTTTAAAGGATACCCGTTTCCCCGGATGGTCGAAGTATTATTTTTAGCAGGCGATGAAGGGATTTTTGGATTCCTTACGGGTATTTCATCCAATATTCTATTTATCTATATCCTTTTTGCCGGATTCATGATAAGTGCGGGCGTTGGGAAATTCCTTATCGACTTTGCGGTATGGGCTGCAGGCTGGGCAAAGGGAGGACCAGCAAAAATTGCCGTTATCTCCAGCGGCCTTTATGGAACGGTAAGCGGAAGTACGGTGGCCAATGTTTATGCCACCGGAAGTTTTACCATCCCGCTGATGAAAAAGGGAGGTTTTGTTCCAAAACAGGCCGCAGCCATCGAATCGATTGCAAGCACAGGAGGGCAGCTGATGCCGCCCATCATGGGAGCAGGGGCTTTTATCATGTCGGAGGTAACAGGCATCCCTTATTTCAAGATCATACAGGCGGCTGCTATCCCTGCTGTGCTTTATTATCTCGGACTGTTCTTCGTCGTTCACTTCATTTCGCTCAAACAGGGAATGGCAAGCATTTCAAAAACAGAGCGGCCCAGTATCTTTCCAATGCTTCGTCACGCTTATTATTTCCTTCCTTTCATATTGGTGATTATCTTTTTAGGATATGGATATTCGCCCAGTAAATCCGCTTTCTTCGTTGTCCTGGTCATTTTTGGCCTCAGTTTCCTCGATCGAAAAACATGGATGACTCCTAAAAAGACGCTGAATGCACTTTTTGAGGCCTCGGTCAATGCAGCCATCATTGCCACGGCCCTCGCAGGTTCTGGAATGGTGGTCGGGATCCTGACTCGAACCGGAGCCGCACTGGCTTTTGGAAGCGTCCTCTTGGGAGCCTCTTTTAACAACCTCCTTTTCGCTATGATCCTCGTCTTTCTGGTCGTCAGCGTCCTCGGGACTGGGATTCCCACCACTCCAGCTTATATTATCGCCGTCACTGTAGGGGCCTCAGCCCTTGGGAAGTTTGATGTCGCCTTATTGTCGGCCCATCTCTTCGTCTTCTACTATGCTGTGCTTTCAGATCTCACCCCTCCAGATGCCATCACTGCCTTTGCGGCGGCAAACCTGGCCGGCTCTGAAATGATGTCCACAGGAATTGAAGCCTTCAAGCTTGGCATTGCAGGTTTCCTTATCCCCTTTGCCTTTGTCTTTCAACCTGCCCTTCTCCTTCAGGGAACCCTTTCGCAAATCATCATGGCCACCGGATTGACAGCCCTTGGAGTGGCCTGCCTTTCTGTTTTCCTGGTCGGACATGTCTGGTCTCCATTAAACTGGCTCCATCGTCTTCTCTTCGCCTGTGCAGCTATTCTGCTGGTCTTTCCCACAATCGGTTTGGAATTGATCGGAATTGGTCTGGCAGGAGGATTGTTTATCTGGGCATGGGTTAAAAAACAAATTCCAATATCCAAATCCCAAGCTCCAAATAATATCCAATAACCAAATTCCAAACACCAGACGAAAAAAGGTTTGGTTATTGGATATTGGAATTTATTTGGTGTTTGGTTATTGGTGTTTGGTTATTTTTATCTCTTCTTTCTCAACATCCTTACTAAAAAAATCATCTCTTCATTCTTCATCCAGTAGGAACAGAGCAGGTAAACTCCCAAACCAACCACGATCCCGGCCAGGAGAAGGAGGGCCTTTTCCAGGGTGTTGCCCGTTGTCGTCCAATCCCGTAGAGAACAGATCAGATAGGCTGCTAATCCCATAGGAAGGCTGCAGAAAAGGTTCTTCAGAAGGGTTTTGATGTTTTTCGCTATATCGATTTTTCCAATTTTTGAGTTCAGCTTCCAGAAAAGAAGGACAAGGTTCAGGGTGGACGAGAGACTGGTGGCCAACGCCAATCCTCCATGCTTCAGGGGATGGATCAACACTGCAATAAAGGCCACATTCGCCCCTAAGCAGATCAAGCCAATTCTGAGCGGGGTCCGAGTATCCTGCAAGGAATAGAAGGCGGGTACAACCGTCCTGGCACCAGCAATTGCCCAAAGACCAACGCAATAGAAGAGAAGCGCTCTTGCCGTCATTTCCGTTGCGCCGTAATCAAATACACCCCGCTGAAAAAGAAGGTTGACAATCGGGGTTTTCAGGGCGATCAACCCAACCATGGCAGGAATGCTGATGAATGAGGTGAGGCGAAAGGTGAAGGAGACCGTCTCTTTAAATTCATCTATTTTCCCCTGAGTAGCCAGTGTCGAAAGGCTCGGCAGGGACGCCATCCCAACAGCGATGGCAAAGGTTCCCAGAGGAAACTCCATCAACCGATCCGCATAGAACAGATAAGACACGCTCCCGCTCGGAAGAAATGAGGCAAAGATGGTGTCGATGAAGACATTGATTTGATAAACAGCGGTGCCAATCAAACCCGGAACCATGAGAAGACCAATCCGCTTGATGGCCGGATGTCGAAAATTAAAATCGAATCGGAAGGTGATCCTCTTTTTCCGTAAGAAAGGAAGCTGAAAAAGAAATTGGATGATCCCTCCGGCGAGAACGCCCAGGGCAAGCGTCATCACTGGTATTTCAAAAGCATGATAAAAGATAAGCACGGAAAGGATGATGGAGATATTCAGGAAGATCGGGGCAACGGCTGGTGCAAAGAAATGCCTGTGAGAGTTCAGAACTCCCATACAGAGGGCGAAGAGACCCATGAAAAAGAGGTAGGGAAAGATGATTTGATTAAGCGTAACGGTCAGATGAAACTTTTCGGGATATTCCGTATACCATCCGGGCGCAATGACCCGGATTAAAATCGGCGAGAAGAGGATTCCGAGAACGGTTAGAACCAATAAGATGACCCCACCGATGGTGAAGGCAGTATGGGTGACTTTTCGGCTTTCTTCCTCCGACCGCTGTGTAAGATACTCTGTGTAAACCGGAATGAAGGAAATGGTGAGAGACCCCTCTCCCACCAACCGCCTCCAGAGGTTTGGGATTCGAAAGGCTACGAAAAAGGCATCGGCCGCCATCCCTGCCCCAAAGAAATGGGCAATGACCATATCTCTAAAAAATCCCAGAATACGGCTTAGGAGCGTCCCCATTCCTATGGTGGATGCGGCTTTCGTAATTTTCTTATTCTCGGTCATCATATGAAACACGAATAAATCGAATGTTAGTGAATTTCACGAATAAACCCTGATTCGTGTCATTCGTTATCATTCGTGACATTCGGCAGTTAACACACTTGACACACGCTACCCTAAAATGTTAAAAAAATCAATAAGCTTTCACCCTTCCCTCTCTCCCAAACGGGGAGAGGGCGGGGGTGAGGGGAAGAAAGGAGATTCAATTTTGGCAACACACGAATCTGCCATTAAGAGGGCAAAACAGAATGAAAAAAGGAGGGTGCGAAACCTCCATATCGAAACAACATTAAAGACCTCGGTTAAAAAAGTGCGGGAAGCAATTGATGAAAAGGATGTAGAGGGAGCCAGAAAAGCTCTCTTAAAAGCCATACCTCTCATTCAGAGGGGACGTTCAAAGGGTATTCTCCATAAAAATACCTCCGCAAGAAAGATCTCACGGCTAGTTCAGGCAGTCAATGCATTATCTAAAAAACAATGAAATAGCCTAACGGATTCCTCGGGGTCGGCAGAGGTCAATTACCAGTTTCTCCATCAGAAGGTTTTTGGGGCCCCTTCCAGTTTTTATGGCTAAATCGGTCTCGTGACACTTTCGTATCCCTTCCTCCAGAGAGGTTACTGAGAAACTTCTCCCCTGTTCAATAAACTTCTTAACATTCCAAACTGGCATCCGTAGTTCACCTGCCATCTCTTCAAGATTTTTCCGTTTGGAAGCCAACTCCTTCGCTCTCCAGATATTCCAGTAATGTCTGGACATCATTCCCACAAGCAGAGGGACAGGATCATCCTTTCGCTTCGGAGTTGGCTCTTCTTTCTTAAAAGGGATGGTTTTCAATTCTAATGTCTTCTCCAGTATGGAAAGCGCCTTTTCCAGGTTCTGCTGACCGATCGCATCGGTTAAATCGAACACCGTGCTTACCTTTGTCTCTGAAATGATCCCTTCCACATCAGAGAGCTCTACCTTTTTCCTGTCTCCGACACTTAAAAAGGCTTTCTCCAATCCGTTATCGAGATCTTGGAGATGATCTCCCATCACTTCGATCAGGTAGTTGGCCCCCTCTTCGGAGATCGCTCTTCCCTTTTCCTCCATCCTTTTTTTTACCCACGAGACAAGCCCCCTCCCCTTGAACCGGGGATATTCGATCACTTTTCCAACCTTTTCCATCTCCTTTTTATATGTTTTCCAAGGCCCTATCGTCTGAGCGCACATGACCAAACAAGTACTGGGAGAAGGATTCCGAATATAAAGAAGCAACGCCTCGACATTCTCGTCATCAAACTGTTCTGCTCTCCGGATAAGAACAAATCGGTATTGAGAAAACATCGGAAGGGTCTGGGCAGTCTGGACGATCTCCTGACCGCTGTGTTCCTCTCCATTAAAGAGGTGAAGATTGAGCCCTCTCTCCTTGTGTGAGAGGGTCTGGTCCAGTAATCTCCGGACCTCCTCTTCGATGAGGTACTCCTCAGGACCATAAAGGAAACAAATGTTGGAAGTGGGGGAGTTTGGTTTCGTCATAAATTTTTTTGTTATTTATTGACTCCGCATATTGTTTTAATAGACTTTCTAAAGCTGAGTAATGGAGCCTCACGGGCAAAGCCCGTGGTACCTCCATAAAGATACCCTCCTACGCCAAGGCTTCGGAGGGTTATCCGCCTTCAGCGAAATCCGCCGAAGCAGTAATTTATAAGCCCATAACTAACTTTGGCAATTATGCGCATTCATCCACGGGCAGATCCCGTGGTCTTCTGCGTAGGCGGATAACTTTCCTCCCTGGCATCTCCAGTTTTATTAACATCCGATATCTTTTTGAGATAAGTCTTCAACATTTTATAGGAGCTTTTATTCTCCGAGCATCTGTCTTATCTGCTCTTTGAGCAACGGCAGTTTGTTTTGGATAATATCCCATATGATCTCGTGGTCAACGCCAAAATATTCGTGGATAAGGATGTCCCGCAGGCCGGCTATCTTCTTCCATTCTACTTCAGGATATTTCAAACGTATATCTTCGGGCAATTTTTTGATGGCTTCGCCGATGATTTCAAGATTTCGAACTACGGCATCAATGGTTTTAG
>Ga0194112_10009369_pt1 | contig 12477 bp, 22 predicted proteins | sample TA2MahC400mmetaG_FD_146191 | JGI IMG/M metagenome (GOLD analysis project Ga0194112, IMG submission 146191) | Freshwater microbial communities from Lake Tanganyika, Tanzania - TA2015016 Mahale Deep Cast 400m | ecosystem: Environmental > Aquatic > Freshwater > Lake | place: Tanzania: Lake...
GCACGATGCGTTCGCCATAACCGATGGTGAGGTCGCGCACTTCGATGGGCGGCGGGCTATGTTTAGAATCCGAGGACATCGTACACCACCGTCAACAAGGCATCCGTGAGGATGATGAATACGATTGCGCTGACCACTGCCGTGGTGGTGACGCGCCCTACCGCTTCGGAGCTGCGGCCACAACGGAAACCGTGATAGCAGCCCGCAAGGCCGACCACGAGGGCGAAGACGACGCTTTTAATCAATCCCGCCCAGCAATCGACAAGGCGTGTGGCCTTCACCGTCTGATTCCAATACTCCGTGGGCGAGAGGTCGAGCATGCCAACACCGATGGCCGCACCGCCGAGGATCCCCACCGCATCCGCATAGACGCACAATACAGGCACCATGAGTAGCAAGGCCAGCACGCGCGGCAGGGCGAGGAAATCAAGGGGCTCCATGCCGTTGGTGCGCAGGGCATCGATCTCTTCATTCACCTGCATGGTGCCAAGGCGCGCGGCGTAAGATGCGCCTGTGCGCCCCGCCATGATGATGCCGGTCATCATCGCGCCCATCTCGCGGGTCATGGCGACGCCGACAAGGTTCGCCACGAATATCTGCGCGCCGAACTGCTGCAGCTGCATGGAGCCCACGAAGGCGAGGATGAGGCCGACAAGGAAGCTGATGAGGGTGACAATGGGCAGCGCGCGGGGGCCGGCATCGGCCAAGGCTTCGACGAAATCCACGCGGCGGAAATAGGCTTTACCGCGCAGCATCCGCCCTGCGGCGAGGGTCATATCGCCGACGAAAGTCGCCACGCGGCCTCCGGCTGCATAGAGCTCCAGCGTCCACTCCCCCATTTTCTCCACAAGCGGCACATCGGGTGCTTCGGTGGCCTTCTCGCGTTTCTGAGCAGAGGCGAGGCGCAGCAAGCCTTCCACTCCCTGCGGCACGCCTTGCCATTCACAGGCTTCCGCGCCGCCTTTCAGGTGACGTGTGAGGCTGAACAGCAGCGCGACAAGGGAGGTGTCCCACGCGCCGACGTTGGTCAGGTCAATGCTGAGTTTTTGTGCTGATGCGGCGCGGGTGCGCAGGTCAACCAATGCTTCCGCACCACTCGCGGTCATCTTCCAGTCACCGGAGAAGGCCAGACGCAGCGCGCCGCCCTCGCCTGCGCTCATCTGCACGGCGGGTCTGGTCGCGGTTTCGGAAGCGGCGGTGGAAGACATCGGGCTCTTATGTGATTAAACGCATGGGTGTAGGGATAATTCCATGAAATGTTCGCCCTGTCCAGCAATGCCGCGCAGGCTTCAGGCACTGTTTTCATAAATACAGGGTAAAGAAAAACCCCTGTGCCGAAGCGACAGGGGTTTCATCTTCTTGCGCTCGCGCGGCCTTATCAGCCAGCAGCGACTTTCTTCGCTTCAGGCTCGAAGTCGTCGTCACCGCCCTGTACCGGACCGGAGTCCTGACCTTTAGCGGAAACGTCACGATCAACGAACTCGATGATGGCGAGAGGTGCGTTGTCACCATAGCGGAAGCCAGCTTTGAGAACGCGGATGTAACCACCGTTGCGTTCTTTGTAGCGTTCTGCGATGGCAGCGAAGAGTTTCGCGACTACGTCCTTATCCTTCAGAATGGACAGAGCCTGACGGCGTGCGTGCAGGTCACCGCGCTTGCCGAGGGTCACCAGTTTCTCGACGTAAGGACGAAGGTCTTTCGCCTTAGGGAGGGTGGTGGTGATCTGCTCGTGCTTGATCAGCGCGTTTGCGAGATTCATGAAGAGCGCTTTACGATGGGCGCTGGTGCGGTTCAGTTTACGGCCGCTCATTCCGTGACGCATGGTACTATCTTTCTACAGTGTGAATGCGGCCGTGTTTGCCGCTGTTATTTATATTCCCCGCTGGCATTTTACCGTGGGGTTTAAGGGAGAATCCCTGTTTATGTTTCGCACCCGGAAAAACCTGCTTGTTTTTCCATGGCGCGCAGCTTAGCTGGCTCATGGCTGACGGGGGCATCTGCCCCCGTCCCATGTATCCTAGTATGGCTCTTCGTAACGACGAGCGAGGTCTTCAATGTTCTCAGGCGGCCAACCGGCGACATCCATACCGAAGCGCAGGTTCATGTTGCCGAGGACTTCTTTGATTTCGTTCAAAGACTTGCGACCGAAGTTCGGGGTCTTGAGCATCTCGGATTCGGTCTTCTGAACCAAATCGCCGATGTAAACGATGTTGTCGTTCTTCAGGCAGTTCGCGGAACGGACGGACAGTTCCAGCTCTTCGACCTTCTTGAGGAGGTAAGGGCTGAACGGCAGGTCTTCGCTCTCTTTACGCTGCTCTTCAACTTCCTGTTCTTCGAAGTTGATGAACTGCTGGAGCTGATCCTGCAAGATGCGTGCGGAGAATGCGACTGCATCTTCTGCGTTCACGGTGCCGTCGGTCTCAACGAAGAGGGACAGTTTGTCGTAGTCGGTGACCTGACCCACGCGGCTGTTTTCCACTTTGTAGGAAACGCGCTTGATGGGGCTGTAGAGAGCGTCGACGGGGATAAGGCCGATAGGCGCATCTTCCGGACGGTTCTGAGCGGAGGAAACGTAGCCTTTGCCGGTCTCGACGGTCAGTTCCATGTCGATCTTCGCGCCCTGATCCAAGGTGCAGATGACGACATCGCCGTTGATGATCTCGACGTCGCCGGGGACGGTGATCATGCTGGCGGTAACTTCGAGAGGGCCGGTCGCTTTCAGGGAAAGCTTCTTGCGCTCGGAGCTGCCGGATTTGATGGCGAGGGTCTTCAGGTTCAGGATCACATCGGTGACGTCTTCACGTACGCCGGGGATGGAGGAGAACTCATGCAACACGCCTTCGATCTTCACAGAGGTGATGGCCGCACCCTGCAAGGAGGAGAGCAGCACGCGGCGCAGCGCGTTACCGAGGGTCAGACCGAAGCCACGTTCAAGCGGCTCGGCAACGACAACGGATTCATTGGGGTTGCGCTTGTTGGGCTCGATCACGAGCTTCGAAGGCTTAATCAATTCTTTCCAGTTCTTATTAATCACAGCATCATCCCTATGGAAATAGGCTTATATTCAATCCGCAAACCACCCGAAGTGCACTTCAGGAGTCCACGCCCGTGGTATCCGTATCGGAAATCAAACGCGGCGGCGTTTGGGGGGGCGGCAGCCGTTGTGCGGAATCGGGGTCACGTCCTTGATGGAGGAGACGCTGAAACCAATCGCCTGCAGTGCGCGCAGAGCGGATTCACGACCCGAACCAGGACCCTTCACGAGGACTTCCACGTTAGCCACGCCGTGTTCCTGTGCTTTGCGGCCCGCGTCTTCAGCGGTCATCTGCGCAGCATAAGGGGTGGATTTGCGGGAGCCTTTGAAGCCCTGCGAACCAGCGGAAGACCAGGAGATAACGTTGCCCTGGACATCGGTGATGGTGATGATGGTGTTGTTGAACGAAGCGTTCACGTGGACAACGCCCGTCGTGATGTTCTTACGTTCGCGGCGCTTAACGCGTTTGCCCGCTGCTTCAGCTTTAGCCATTGTCTCTCAACCTAACTTTACGGTTTCAATTATTTCTTCTTACCAGCAATCGGCTTCGCTTTGCCTTTGCGGGTACGTGCGTTGGTGTGGGTGCGCTGACCACGGACAGGCAGACGGCGACGGTGACGCAGGCCACGGTAGCAAGCCAGATCCATCAGGCGCTTGATATAGGTGCCGACTTCACGGCGCAGTTCACCTTCCACGGTGTAATCAGCATCGATGCATTCACGCACCTTGATCACTTCCGCTTCAGTCAACTCGTGGACACGCTTATTGACGGGAAGACCAGTCTTTTCGCAAATCTCTGTTGCTTTTGCACGACCGATGCCATGGATGTACGTCAGAGCGATGTCCAGGCGTTTTGCGGTCGGAATATTTACACCTGCGATACGTGCCACAGTTAAAATCTCCAAAAATTGAGTTCGTTAGCACCGCCGAATACCCCTGCGGGTCGGCGAAGATGGACGATAATACGTAAGTTTTGCACTAAGTCAACCGCTTTAGTGCGAAACTATCGAATTAATTTGCTGCGTCACGTCGGAGATGTCGGCCATGCCGTCTACCCCTTTGAGAACGCCGCTTTTTTTGTAATACGGCAGAAGCGGAGCCGTTTGTGCGTGATAAGACTCAAGACGGCGTTTCACCGTCTCGGGCTGGTCATCCTTGCGACGGGTGAACTCTTTCGAGCCGCACACATCGCACACACCGGAGACCTTCGGCTGTTTATATTGGTCGTGATAACCTTCGCCGCATTTGTCGCAGGCATAACGGCCAGCGACGCGGTTGACCATCTCTTCATCGTTGACACGGATTTCGATGACATGGTCGAGGCGCTTGCCTTCGGACTCCAGCATCTCATCCAAAGCTTCCGCCTGTGCGATGGTGCGCGGGAAGCCGTCGAGGATGAACCCGTTCTTGCAATCGTCCTGTTTGATGCGGTCGCGGATCATATCGACCATGATGTCGTCGGAGACGAGCTGGCCGTTCGACATGATTTCCTGCGCCTTCTTACCCAGTTCCGAACCGGAGGCGACCAGCGCGCGAAGCATTTCACCGGTGGAGAGATGCGCCAGATGGAACTTCTCCTGAAGGAATTTCGCTTGCGTGCCTTTGCCTGCGCCCGGAGGGCCGAGAAGGATCAATTTCACGAACGCTTGCTCCGCAGTTTGGATTTCTTGAGGAGGCCTTCATACTGATGCGCGAAGAGGTGCGACTGTACCTGGCTGACGAAATCGAGCGTCACGTTCACGACGATGAGCAAACTCGTCCCACCCAGATAGAAGGGCACTTTATATTCGGCGATGAGCAATTCGGGCACCGCACAGACGAAGGCGATATAGGCTGCGCCGACCACGGTCAAACGGGTCAGGACGTAATCGATATAGACTTCGGTGTTCTTACCCGGACGGATACCCGCGATGAAGCCACCGTTTTTCTTCAGGTTCTCGGCTGCGTCCTTCGGCGGGAAGATGACCGCGGTGTAGAAGAAGCTGAAGAACAGGATTATGAGCACATAGAGCGCGATATACAGCGGCTGACCGTGGCCGAGATAGGTGGCGACGGTGTTGAGCCAGCCCGTGCCGCCCTGATTGAACTGCACGATGGTCAGCGGGAACATCAGGATGGAGCTGGCGAAGATCGCCGGAATCACACCCGCCATGTTCAGCTTGAGCGGCAGGTGCGACTTCTCGCCCTGCATCAGCTTATTACCGACCTGACGTTTGGGATATTGAATGACCAGACGACGCTGCGCACGCTCCACGTAAACCATGAGCAGCACGAGAGCCACAGCCAGCACCAGCATGAACAACACCACACCGATGGACATGGCGTTGGTGCGCGCGCTGGAGAAGGTCTGGAACAGTGCGGGCGGGAAGCCTGCGACGATACCTGCGAAGATGATGAGCGAGATGCCGTTGCCGATGCCGCGCGAGGTGATCTGCTCACCCAGCCACATCAGGAACATGGTGCCGCCCACGAGAATCAGCGAGGTGGTGATGCGGAAGGTCAAGCCCGGCTCGATGACCGCGGAACCTGCGCCTGCACTCATGTTCTCCAGACCGACGGCGATGCCCCAGCCTTGGATGGCCGCGAGGAGGACCGTGCCGAATCGGGTGTATTGGTTGATTTTGCGGCGTCCGTTCTCGCCCTCTTTCTTCATCGCGGCGAGCTGCGGCGAAACCACCGTCATCAACTGCATGATGATGGACGCGGAGATATAAGGCACGACGGCGAGCGCGAAGATGGACATACGTCCCAACGCACCACCGGAGAACATGTTGAACATGCCGAGGATGCCCTGCCCTTGCTGGTGGAAAATCTGCTCCAGCATGATGGGGTCTATGCCCGGAAGGGGAATAAAAGTGCCGATACGATAAACAATGAGAGCGCCAAGGACGAACCAGAGGCGCTTTTTCAATTCTTCGGCTTTAGCGAAAACGCCGACATTCATATTGGCGGCGAGACGTTCTGCTGCGGAAACCATGGGAGCCACCTATATTGTCTGGGGCGAGAGGGTAGTCGGAGGGGGAATTCGCGAAAGCGAAAGGGCCGTTAGGCCGCTTTCGCTTCCGGAAGAACTACTTTACCGCCGGCTTTTTTCACAGCTTCCTGAGCTGCTTCGGACGCTTTCGCGACTTCGACGGTGACTTTCGCGCTGAGCTTGCCTTTTGCGAGCAGCTTCACGCCGTGTTTGTTGAGCTTCACCAGACCGGCTTCCTTCAGGACTTCAGCGGTCAGGGGCTTGGAAGCATCGACTTTCTTCGCATCGACGAGGCGCTGCAGGTCGGAAAGGTTGATGGCTTCGTATTCTTTACGGTTCAGGCTGGTGAAACCGCGCTTCGGCAGACGGCGGAAGATCGGCTGTTGGCCGCCCTCGAAACCGTTGATGCTGACACCGGTACGCGCCTTCTGACCTTTCACACCACGACCACCGGTCTTACCTTTGGTGCTGCCGATACCGCGGCCAATGCGGAGTTTGCCTTTGCGGGCGCCGGCGTTGTCTTTGATCTCATTCAATTTCATCGGTCTAAACCTTATCTAACCAATCAGGCGATACGCCCAAAATTATTCTGGCAAATTACTCGGCGGCTTCCACCTTGACGAGGTGGTTCACCTTGCGAACCATGCCACGCACGGAAGGGGTATCTTCCAGAACGCTCACACGGCGGATCTTGTTGAGGCCGAGGCCCACGAGGGTCGCGCGCTGCTCATCGGGACGACCGATGGGGCTGGCGATCTGCGTGACTTTGATTTTGCCTGCGGCAGCAGCTTGTTTCTTAGCGGCCATGATATACCTCTTACTCTTCTACGGCTGCGGAAGCGTCTTTGGTGCTGCCTTCACGACGGCCGACGACTTCGCTGATTTTCAGGCCGCGCTTGCCAGCGATGGCACGCGGGGAACGGATGGACTTCAGGCCTTCGAAGGTTGCCTTCACCATGTTATGCGGGTTGCTGGAACCCTGCGACTTGGCGACGACGTCCTGAACACCGAGTGCTTCGAAGACGGCACGCATCGGACCACCTGCGATCACGCCGGTACCGGCGGGAGCAGCGCGCATGATGACGTTACCTGCGCCGAAACGGCCGGTCACATCGTGATGCAGGGTACGGCTCTCGCGCAGCGAGATGCGAACCATGTTCTTCTTCGCCGCGTCTGTGGCCTTACGGACCGCGTCGGTTACTTCCTTCGCTTTGCCGGAACCATAGCCGACTTTACCTTTGCCGTCACCGACGACGACGAGTGCGGCGAAACCGAAACGACGGCCACCTTTCACGACTTTCGCGACGCGGTTGATGGAGACCAGCTTATCGATCAGATCGCTCTGTTCAGCCTGCTGCGCTTTGGCGGGTGCATTACGTGCCATTTTGCTTCAAATCCTTCTTGATTAGAACGAAAGGCCGCCTTCACGGGCGCCTTCTGCCAGCGCTTTCACGCGGCCGTGATAGATATAACCGCCGCGGTCGAAGACCACTTCAGCCACTTTCGCTTCCTTAGCGCGCTTGGCGATCAGCTCGCCGACCTTGCGTGCAGCATCCACCGTGCTGGTGGTCTTCAGGGAAGACTTCAGCTCTTTGTCAACGGTCGAAGCGGAAGCGAGGGTCTTGCCCTGCGCATCGTCGATCAGCTGAGCATAGATATGCTTGCCGGAACGGAAAACGGAAAGACGGACGCGGCCGTTGCTTTTCTCACGGATGCTCAGACGTGTGCGACGCTGACGACGAGCAAAAAGTTGGGAGGTGGTGCTAGCCATGATTACTTCTTCTTGCCTTCTTTGCTGATTACGTTTTCGTCCTCATAACGTACGCCTTTGCCTTTGTACGGCTCAGGTTTACGGAGCGAACGGAGAAGCGCGGCAACCGCGCCCACTTTCTGGGAATCCGCACCGGAGATGACGAGCAGGGTCGGCTTTTCAGCGACGATGCTGATACCAGCGGGGATAGCGTACTTGATGTCGTGGCTGTAGCCCAACGCCATGGTCAGGATATTGCCATCGATAGCGGCACGGTAACCGACGCCGCGGATTTCAAGGCGCTTGCTGAAGCCAGCGGTGACACCGGTGATCATGTTGTTGATCAGGGTGCGGTGCAGGCCCCAATGCGAGCGAGCGCGCTGGGAGTCGTTCGCAGGATCGACCTTGATTTCACCATTGTCGATAGTGACTTTGACATCACCGGTGACTTTGGTCTTGAGTTCGCCGAGCTTGCCTTTGACGGTGACGACGTTGTCTTTGAAGTCAACGTTCACGCCAGCCGGGATAGCTATGGGCAGTTTACCAATACGCGACATCTGCTAATCTCCTAGAATACGCTGCAGAGCACTTCGCCGCCGACATTGGCCAGACGTGCATCGTAATCCGACATCACACCCTTGGGGGTGGAGAGGATGGCGATACCCAGACCATTGTAGTACTGCGGCAGCTCGCTGATTTTCGAATAGTTACGGCGACCGGAGGTGGAGATACGCTTGATCTCCTTGATGACCGGCTCACCTTCGTAGTATTTCAGGTCGATCGTGATTTCGGCTTTGCCATCAACAGGCTCGCCTTTAGCGAAATCAAGGATATAACCTTCTTTTTTGAGAACCGCGAGTACGTTCGCCAGCAGGTTGGATGCCGGGCAAGTGATACGTGCGAGGTTCGCGCGCTGACCGTTACGGATGCGGGTCAGCATATCGGACAAAAGATCGTTCATCGACACAGGGCTACTCCTACCAGCTCGACTTGACAATGCCTGGGATCTGGCCATTGGAAGCCAAATCGCGCACGGCAATGCGGGAAAGTTTAAATTTACGGAAGAAACCACGGGGACGACCGGACAGGCCGCAACGGTTGCGCAGGCGGTTCTTCGCGCTGTTGCGCGGAAGTTCTGCCAGTTTCAACACGGCATCGAAGCGCTCTTCGATGGTGGTCTCTTTATTCATTACCAGTTTCTTCAGCTCAGCGCGCTTGCCTGCATATTTCTTATTCAGGCGGGCGCGGCGCGCGTTTTTCTCTGTAGAACTCAGCTTAGCCAAGGGATACCTCGCTTCTTACTAACTTATTTCCGGAACGGAAGGTTAAAACCAGTCAGAAGCGCCTTTGCTTCTTCATTGTTCTTTGCGGTGGTCACGAAAGTGATGTCGAGACCGCGGACCTTATCAACTTTATCGTAGTTGATTTCGGGGAAGATGATCTGCTCTTTGATGCCGAGCGAGTAGTTGCCGCTGCCGTCGAAGGACTTCGCGCTGATACCACGGAAGTCGCGGACGCGTGGCAGAGCGATGTTCACCAGACGGTCAAGGAATTCATACATATGCGCGCGGCGCAGGGTGACTTTGCAGCCCAGCGGCATACCTTCACGGATCTTGAAGCCCGCGATGGATTTCTTCGCTTTGGTGACGACAGGTTTCTGACCTGCGATGGCAGCCATATCGGCTACAGCGGCGTTGATCGCCTTGCTGTCTGCGACCGCTTCGGTCACACCCATATTGATGATGATCTTCTCCAGACGCGGAATCTGAAGTTCGTTCGTGTAGTTGAACTGCTTCTGAAGCGCTTCACGGATTTCGTTCTCATACACGAGGTGGAGATACGTCTTCTCACCAGCGTGTTGGGAAACGGTTGTTTTCTTTTTCGTAGCCATGGTGCTGAACCTTAAACCTGTACGTCAATTATGCGATAGTTTCGCCAGAGGCCTTGGCAACGCGAACCTTGCTGCCGTCCTTCTGAACTTTATAGCCGACTTTGGTCGCCTTGCCGCTTTTGGGATCGACGAGCGCGACATTGGAGACATGGATGGAAAGTTCTTTTTCCTTGATGCCGCCGGCGTCAGCCATGCTGGGCTTGGTGTGGCGTTTCACGAGGTTGATCCCCTGCACGACAACGCGGCCTTCTTTCGGCAGCACTTTAAGGATGCTACCTTTTTTGCCAGCGTCACGACCGGTGGTCACGATCACTTCATCACCTTTTTTGATTTTCAACTTCTCAGCCATTTTGGTTCCCCAAATCCTCTAAACTTTACTAGCGGGCGGTACTTATTACAGTACTTCAGGCGCCAGCGAAACAATTTTCATATATTTCTTCGCGCGCAGTTCACGGGTGACTGGGCCAAAGATACGGGTACCGATCGGCTCACCCTGCTTGTTGATGAGAACAGCGGCGTTCTTATCGAAGCGGATGGAGCTGCCATCAGCGCGCAGCAGAGGAGAAGAGGTGCGAACGATGACCGCTTTGTGGACCTCGCCCTTCTTCACTTTACCACGGGGGATCGCGTCTTTGATGGACACGACGATCACGTCACCGACGGACGCGGAGTTACGGTGGGAACCGCCCAGTACTTTAATGCACTGTACGCGGCGGGCACCGGAATTGTCCGCAACTTCCAAATTACTCTGCATCTGAATCATGCTATGTACTCCTCAGGCTTTCGTTACGGTTATGCGTCGTAAACGACTTGCCATTTTTTTGACTTCGAAATCGGACGGGATTCTTCGATACGAACCACATCGCCGGTTTTCGCCTGGTTGTTCTCATCGTGGGCGGCATATTTCTTGCTGCTGCGGATGGTCTTCTTGTACAGCGGGTGCTTGATGCGACGCTCGACCAGAACCGTGACGGTCTTATCGTTCTTATCGCTGGTGACTACACCTTGTAATACGCGTTTTGGCATTCTCGACTCCTACGCCTTAAGCAGCGGTTTTTGCTTGCTTCTGGGCAAGCAGGGTTTTGACACGCGCTACATCGCGGCGCACTTGGCGGAAGCGTGCAGGATTCTGCAACTCGCCAGCAGCGCGCTGGAAGCGCAGATTGAACTGCTCTTTGGACAGATCCAGAAGCAGCGTGTTGAGTTCATCGGCGCTCTTAGCGCGAAGATCAGCGGCCTTCATGATTATACCTCTTCCGTGATACGGGTAACGAATTTGGTCTTGATCGGAAGTTTGGCAGCTGCGCGAGCGAATGCTTCGCGTGCCACTTCTTCGGACACACCATCGATTTCAAACAGGATGCGGCCGGGTTTCACGCGGGCTGCCCAGTATTCGACGGAGCCTTTACCTTTACCCATACGCACTTCAGCGGGCTTGCTGGTGACCGGAACGTCTGGGAAGACGCGGATCCACAAGCGGCCAACGCGCTTCACATGACGGCTGATCGCACGGCGAGCCGCTTCGATCTGACGGGCGGTCACGCGCTCAGGCTCAAGAGCCTTGAGGCCGTGCTGACCGAAGTTCAAGTCGCTACCACCTTTTGCGTTGCCGTGGATACGGCCTTTGAAGGCTTTGCGGTATTTTGTCTTCTTGGGGAGAAGCATAACCAGTTTCCCTTAATCTTTTACTAGTGTCTAAAACCAGACATTAACCTACGTTGGACAAATCAGCGGGGACAAGGTCCTGGCTTTCGTCGCGGTCTTCGAGGATCTCGCCTTTGAAGATCCAGACCTTGACGCCGATCACACCGAAGGTGGTGTGAGCTTCAGCCGTGCCATAGTCCACGTCAGCGCGCAGCGTATGCAGGGGCACGCGACCTTCCCGGTACCATTCCATACGGGAGATCTCAGCACCGCCGAGACGACCGCTTACGTTGATACGGATACCCTGAGCGCCCTGACGCATCGCAGACTGAACCGCACGCTTCATAGCGCGACGGAAAGCGATACGGCGTTCGAGCTGCTGGGTCACACCTTCAGCGACGAGTTTCGCGTCGACTTCAGGCTTGCGGATCTCAACGATGTTCAGATGAACTTCATCTTTGGTGAACTTACCGAGTTCCTGCTTGATTTTCTCGATGTCACCACCTTTTTTGCCAATCACGATACCGGGACGGGCAGAATAGATGCTGATATACGCTTTTTTCGAAGGACGTTCAATAACAACTTTGCTGATACCGGCGCTTGCGAGACGTTTTTTCAGGTGCGCACGGATTTTGATGTCCTCATGCAGCTTCTCAGCGAAGTCCTTACCAGCAAACCAGCGGGAGTCCGCAGTTTTGTTGATACCAAGGCGCAGGCCGATGGGATTGACTTTCTGACCCATTATGCGGATTCCTTCTCTTCGCTTACGATGATCGTCAGGTTGCTGTACGGCTTGAAGATGCGCGCGGAGCGACCACGAGCACGGGGGCTCATGCGCTTCAGCACCATCGCCTTACCGACGAACGCCTGAGTGACATACAGGCTGTCAACATCGAGGTTATGGTTGTTCTCAGCGTTCGCGATAGCCGACTTCAGGCATTTCAGAACGTCTTTGGAGATACGGCGGTTCGAGAAGGTCAGCTGCTTGACGGCTTCGTTCGCACGGAGACCGCGGATCAAAGCTGCGACATAGTTCAGCTTGATCGGGCTGCCACGCAGACCGTTCAGGACTGCTTTGGATTCGTTGTCCGCCTCTTTGCGGAGTGTAGCACTCTTGCTCATGACTGATTACTTCCTCTTGGCTTTCTTGTCCACGCCGTGACCATAGAAGGTACGGGTGGGCG
>Ga0194112_10009374_pt1 | contig 12472 bp, 6 predicted proteins | sample TA2MahC400mmetaG_FD_146191 | JGI IMG/M metagenome (GOLD analysis project Ga0194112, IMG submission 146191) | Freshwater microbial communities from Lake Tanganyika, Tanzania - TA2015016 Mahale Deep Cast 400m | ecosystem: Environmental > Aquatic > Freshwater > Lake | place: Tanzania: Lake...
TGGCTGCGCCGGGCGATCGCCCTTGATCCGGCCAATGCCGCTGCCTACCACAATCTCGGCCTGACGCTCTCGCAGGCTCGCCGCGAGCGCGAGGCGATCGTGCAATGGGAGCGTGCCGCCACCCTCCAACCGATGTTCCCGTTGCCTTGGATCGCACTCGCCGCCGCGTATGCCGAGATCAACGAGGCCGTGCGAGGGATCGAGGCAGGACGGACCGGGGTCCGGCTCGCGCCCCAAGAGCCGGGCGCCTACGCCAACCTCGCGCTCGCGCTGTGCAGGGCAGGCCGAATCGAGGAGGCATGCGAGGCGTACCGCGATGTCGTCCGAAGAACACCCACGGATCCCAGGTTTCGGTCCGGCCACCTGCTCACGATGAACTATCGCGTTCGCCCGCCAGACGAGGTCCTCGAGGCGCACCGGGACTTCGGCCGCGCCTGCCAACCACGCAGGCGGGCGGCATCGACCGATCCCGATCCCGACCGAACGATCAGGATCGGCATCATGTCCGGGGATCTTCACGACCATTCGGTGGCCTTCTTTGCCGAGTCCCTGGTGGCCGAATGTCCACCTGATGTGGAAACGATCGTCTTCCCGACCACGGTCTGCCCGTCGGATGATGCCGCGGGTAGTCGCATCCGGCAACGCTTCAACCGCATTGTGGATCTCTCGGTGCTCGATGACGATGCGGTGGATGCCGCGATCCGCGCTGAACGCATCGATGTCCTCGTGGAGCTCTCGGGGCACACGGGTGGCAATCGGCTCACTGCACTCGCCTCGAAGCCCGCTCCCGTCATGGTGACGGCGATCGGCTACCCCAACACCACCGGATTGCCCGCCATCGACTGGCGCATCGTCGACTCCATCACCGATCCGCCCGGTGCGGAGGCCTGCTGCACGGAGCGGCTGCTGCGGCTCGATCCGTGCTTTCTCTGCTACCGGCCACCGGAACTCGATGCTTCACCGACGATGCCGGCGGACGGCCCGCTCACCTTCGGCTCCTTCAACAACGGGGCAAAGATCAGCCCTGCCTGCGCCGCCCTCTGGGCAAGGGTCCTGCATGCGGTGCCGGGGTCGCGGCTTCTGATGAAGACGCAAACGCTTGCCGACCCGTCCACGCAACGCGAGCTGTCGCGGCGACTCTCGGCAGAGGGCATCACCGAGGATCGTGTGGAGATGATCGCCTGGTCCCCGACACGGGCCGAACACCTGGGGCTCTACGGACGCGTTCATGTCGCTCTCGACACCATTCCCTACAACGGCACCACCACCACCTGCGAAGCCCTGTGGATGGGGGTGCCGGTCGTCACCGTGCGCGGTGATCGACATGCTTCGCGCGTCTCGGCAAGCCTGCTGACGGCTGCTGGGCACCCAGAGTGGATCGCCCAGGATGCCGACGGCTTCGTCCGCATCGCCACGGGGCTCCTTGGCGACATGGACCGCTTGGCGTCACTCCGCTCGTCGCTGCGGGATGAACTCCGAGCCTCGCCGCTCCTGGATGCCAAGGCCTATTCGGGACGATTCCACGCAGCGCTTCGGGGCTGTTGGCGCTCGTGGTGTGAGGCGCACCCAAAGCCCGTGGTGTGAATCATCGGGGAACCCAAGACCCCCCGAACAAGACAAAGGGGGCAGTCCTTGCGGACTGCCCCCAGCGTTGACAGTTGTGGTCTCGCTCCGCCCGAATTCGAGAGGCGGGGCGGGATCCCAGAATCAGCGACGACGACGGCTGGCCAGTCCTGCCACACCCAGAAGGGCGATGGCGCCTGGAGCTGGGACCGCGCCCACCTCAATTGATCCGCCACTGTCCTCGTACGCGATGGTGAGAAGCGTGCGGGTCGTGGCGGTGGCGCCAACCGACATGGCACCCCATGCGTAGCGAATCTGACCGGCAGCGTTCGTGAAGCGGAAGCCGAAGTAGTTGATGGCGTTGAAGTTCCACTTCCCTGGTTGCGTGGTGGTGAAACTCGGCTGGCTTCCCCCGAAGGACGCGGTGCCGGTCATCTGGGCCCCAATCGAGAAGCCTTGCGAAAGGTTCGACATGGTATTGGAGCCGAAAGAGCCACTAGGGTTAAGGCGGACGCAAGCCGCGCCGCTTCCCGTCCAGTAGAAAGCCAGATTCGTGCCGCCATAAGGATTGAGGTCCCAACCTGGTGTACCGGTCCCGGTCAATCCAGTGGTTTGCGTCTCAACGTTGAAGTACATACCGTCAGTGGTCAAAGGGATGGCTTCATTGACGTTCCATACGACGATGGCCGCGTTGGCCGCGCCAGCTGCGCACAGGGCAGCCGCAGCTGCGAAGTGCATCTCAAGCTTCAGGTTCTTCATGTCTTTCTCCAAACGAAGAGGGATTAAGGAAAGGGATGGGTGGCTTCGGCTTCCTTGGACCGGCCACCACCTTGCAAGGCTCCGGGTAAGGGCCCGGACGCCCCGGACACGACTCCGGGACGAGGGAGGGTGACCCCGTTCCCAAACAGTGCAAATTTCCAGCGTAAGATTTCCTAGTTTTTGATCGCCGTGAATGCCATGTTGCGTTTTTCGGGCGATCTGGGCCCATACTGCGCTTCGCGTGCCCCTTACAACGCCTGAACCGCTGCCGAACCGTGGGCAAACGGACTTTGGACTGACTGAGGACTCCTCCTTCCCGGGGCCCCTCTCCGCCCATCCGAGCAACCCACGCCCGTTTCATGAGGCCGACCCCTGGGGAGAGAAGTGCCACACATACCTCCGGGCCCAGGGCTTCGCGGCTGTCTCGGATCCCTTGCCGGGCCGGTGGGCGGCTCAGCGCCAATGGACCGTGGCCGAACTGGGTATCGGCACAGGGTGTTCGCTCGCGTGCTTGCTGGCCGCCTTCGGCCGACATGCCACTCCGCACCAGCGCCTGCACTATGTGGGCTTTGAGCGCGATCCTTCGATGCTCGACTGGTGGCGCGATCCCGCGCTCCGCTCAGGGATCCCCGCACCAGAGCGCACAGCGCTCGAGATGATCCTCGCGCGACCGCTCCGATCGACGCAGGGCGTGAATCGCTGGCGGCTGCTCGATGGCCGCGCCGCGATCACCCTCGTCTTGGGCGACGCCACCGTGTGGCTGCCGCAGCTGAGCTTCGAAGCCGATGCGTGGTTCCTGGATGCCTACGAACCAGCCCTCGAGACCCGACTCTGGTCGGCAGAGGTCCTCGCGCACATCGCGCGACTCACTCGACCGGGCGGCACCGCATCGACCTTCTCTGCGGCGGCCGCCGTGCGCAGCGGGCTGCACGAGGCGGGCTTCGACGTGACCCGCGTGGCCGGCTTCAAGACCAAGCGCCACATGACCGCGGCCACGCGGCGTGACCACCGGCCTGACCCCACGCTCGCGCCGTGGTTCGCTCCGCCGCTCCCCACGCCTCCCCAACGCGTGACGATCCTGGGCGCTGGGCTCGCCGGTGCGTGGTGCGCTCGCGCCTTCGCCGAGCGCGGAGCACAGCTCACGGTGGTCGAGCCCGCGCCTGAAGCGCCCCGAGCCAGTGATGTGCCGCTTGCAGCCGCAGCCCAACCCGATGGATCGTGGCAGAGCGAACAGGTCCGGGTCCACGATGCCGCGTGGCATCTCCTCGCCGATCGCTTCATCGACCTTGGCGTGCCCCATCGACTGATGCCCATCACGACGCCGAACGGGCTGACGACCCGGAAGGCACTCGTCGCATCGCCCCGCGAACTGATTCAGGCGCTGCTCGACCATCCGCTGATTCGGGTGATCGACCGCGCACCGCACGAGGCGTGCGTCGTGCATGCCACGGCCTTCTCCACCTCGGCGCTCGATGGAACGGTCTGCAGCCGTGCGCAACCGACCCCCAACGGCGGCTCGATTGGCCAGATCCTGCTGGGCAACGCGCTCGAGACGGCCATCATGCACGAGGGCTATGCCCTGCCCAACGCGGATGGCGTGCAGGCTTGGATCGGTGCAACGAATCATCCGGGTGTGTGGGCTGCATCCGCACTCAAGGACACAAGCCACCCGATGAACGGCCAGCTGGAAACTGCATCGCTCAAAGCCATCGCCGACCGCCTCGTCCGTGCATCACATCCGTTGATTGCATCGTGGTCGGGCACGCGCGCCGCGAGCCTCGACCACCTGCCGATGGTCGGCCCCATTGCCGACGATGAGGCGTTCACCGTTGCCTACCGTGCCATCAAGCACGGGCCCATGGCGCAAGCGTGGCCACCATGCCCTTACACACCGGGCCAGTGGTGCTCGATCGGGCACGGATCCCACGGCATGCTCACCACGCCGCTCGCCGCCGAGCTCATCGCCGACCTGGCCTATGGCACCCCGCGATCGATCACCGACGAACTGCTGCCCTTCCTGTTCCCGCAGCGATTTGCGCTTCGTGCGCTCCGGCGCGAGCGCCCTTCGCCCAGCTTCTGAGTGACAAAGCCCCTAAGCCGGGTCGGCTCAGGGGCTTCGTTCAGTTCGAGGCTCGTTGCCGAACCGCGTTCAGCGACGCCGGCGCGTACCACCGGCCAGGCCAGCAAGCGCGGCAAGGGCAATGGCACCTGGGGCTGGCACCGCCACGATCGACAGCCCACTGGTTTCGTAGCTCAGCGAGACGAGGCGACGCTCCAAGGCGGTGGCGCCGATGTACATCACGCCGTACCCGAAGCGAACCTGGTTCTGCGAATTCAGGAAGCGAAAGCCGAAGATGTTGTTGGCGTTCTCCTTCCAGAGTCCTGGGCCGCTGCCGAAGATCATGTTGCCGCCGGGCAGCGCCTGGAAGACGTAGCCTGAGCCGACGACGACTCCGGGGTTGAAGGAACTCGCCGAATCCCAGCCTGTGGCCGGGTCAACCATCATCCAGGTTCCGTGAGCGGTGGTTCCACCGAAGAACAGTCCGCTCGCACCGTTGGGGTTCAAGTCCCAGCCAGCGTTGGTGTCGGCAGAGGTGCTGACGAGTTGCTGCTCGATGTTGAGGAACAGCCCCGAAGTCGTGGCGGGGATGTCGAGATTGAGATTCCAGTTGACGACAGCGGCGTCGACGGACGAGACGATGGCGGACGACGCGGCCGCAGCCAACGCCATCCAAACGGATGGATTCTTCATTTCCTTTTCCTCTCCCTCGGACTCAAACGAGTCCAAACTTGACAAACGGCAGACGATCCCGGCGTCAGACCACGCGATCACCAAGCCCTTTTCGCTTCGTGTCGAGTTGTCTGAGGTGACCCATGCTCCCAAACGGGCCGAGCCCACCATTCCACGACTTCAGATCGATGCAAATGGGTTCCCTGAATTGAAACAAAATCAGCCGAAGAATCTCACGCAAGCCAATAATCAATGCAAAGGCATCGTCAAAGAGGCGAATCGATCACTGCAAGATGTTGCAAATCATCGACTTAGATCATGTGCCGCCGACCGGCGCCTGGCCACCCGATCAAGCCATGATCCCGCGCACAACCTTGCCGTGCACGTCCGTCAGGCGATAGTCGCGACCCTCATGCCGGAAGGTGAGCCGCTTGTGCTCAAAGCCGAGCAGGTGAAGCATGGTGGCGTGAAGGTCATGGACCTCGACGGGGTTCTCGATGATGTTGTAGGAGAAATCATCGGTCTTCCCCCAGCTGATGCCAGGCTTCACGCCGCCGCCGGCCAGCCAGACCGTGAAGCAGCGCGGATGGTGGTCACGGCCGTAATTCTCACGCGCCAGGGGACCTTGGCAGTACACGGTGCGCCCGAACTCCCCGGCCCACAAGACCAGCGTGTCATCGAGCAGCCCGCGCTGACGAAGGTCCTTGATGAGCGCCGCCTGCGGCTGATCGACCGCACCAGCCTGCGCCCGCAGCTCCCCTGGCAGGTTGCCGTGCTGATCCCAGCCGCGCATGTAGAGCTGCACGAACCGCACGCCACGCTCCGAGAGCCGTCGCGCCATCAGGCAATTTGCCGCAAACGAGCCCGGGGTGCGCACCTCGGGCCCGTACATCGCCAGGGTGGCTTCGCTCTCGTCACTGAAGTCGGTCAGTTCGGGCACCGACATCTGCATGCGGTACGCCATCTCGTGCTGGGCGATGCGGGCCTGGACCTCGGGGTCGAGGCTGTCCTGGAACTCGCGCGCGTTGATCTCGCTGACCAAGTCCAGCATCTGCCGCCGATCCTCGCGCGTCAGCCCATCAGGGTCGCGCAGGTGCAACACGGCATCGCGCCCGGCGCGCAGCTTGCAGCCCTGGTGCTCGCTCGGCAGGAAGCCGCTGCCCCAAAAGCGCGCGCTCAGCGCCTGCATGTTGCCGAGGCCCTGCGTGATCATGACCACGAAGCTCGGCAGGTTCCGATTCGCGCTGCCGAGCCCGTAGCTCACCCACGCGCCGAAGCTCGGACGCCCCGGCTGCTCAGTGCCGGTCTGGAAGAAGGTGATGCCTGGCTCGTGGTTGATGGCCGAAGTGTGCAGCGACTTGATGAAGCAGATCTCGTGCGCCACGCTGCCCGTATGTGGCAGGAGTTCGCTGAGCCACACCCCACCCTCGTTGTTCTCGTGGCGATCGAAGCGGAACATCGTCGGTGCGACCGGAAACCGCGACTGTCCACTGGTCATCCCGGTGATGCGCTGTCCGTTGCGCACTGAATCAGGCAGGTCTTCATCGAAGCGCTGCACCAGCTCCGGCTTGTGGTCATAGAGGTCGAGTTGGCTCGGAGCCCCTTCCATGTGCAGGTAGATCACACGCTTGGCGCGCGGCGCATAGTGCGGCAGGTTCGACAGGATTCCCACAGCCTCGTTCGAGACCGACCCTGCAAGCGCGCCCTTGGCCATCGTGAGGTCGGCCAGCGCCGCACCCCCCAAGGCCGCACCGAGCGAGCCGGCGACCTTTCCGAAGAAGCGTCGTCGCGTGAGGTTGAGCAGGTACTCCTCAAGCGGATCCGCGGGGCCTTGCGTGATGGGATTCCTTCGCATCGGGGGCTCCTTCGCGCTCAGTCCTTCACGATCACGGGGTCACTGGCCAGGATCGCGTTCGCGACCATGGTCCATGCGGCCAGTTCAGCCGGGTCGAGCGAACGTCCGGCGGGATGCTCGCCCACGGCGAGCAGCCTGATCGCATCCTCAGTCCCTCCCGAGAAGCGTGAGCGGTAGAGATCCAGGTCCTCGAGCAAACGCTCAAGCAATCCAGAGCGCGGCTCATGCGCGGTAGCTCGCACAAAGAGCGTGCGCATGCGCGCCGCATCGCTGCCGGGCTCGGCAAGGACGCGCGCTGCGGCCGCACGCGCTGCCTCGACGAACTGCGGGTCGTTCCACAGCACAAGCGCTTGCAGCGGTGTGTTGGTGGATAGGCGTCGGGTCGTGCAGAACTCACGCGTGGGAGCATCGAAGGTCAGCAGCGAGGGCGGCGGCACAGCCCGTTTCCAATAGGTGTACAGGCTCCTTCGCCAGAGATCGTCCCCGCTGCCCTGCTCATACGCGCGCGTGTTCGACTGCGGCATCGCGACTTCCTGCCACAGCCCCTCGGGCTGGTAGGGCTTCACACTGCGGCCACCGAGCTCTTCGACGAGCAGCCCGCCCACGTAGAGCGCTTGGTCGCGGATCTGCTCGGCGGCGAGCCGCTGCCGCGGATACCACGACAGCAAGCGGTTGTCGGCATCGAAGGCAGCCACCTCGGGCCGCGTGCGGCTCGACAGCCGGTAGGTCGAACTCGTCACCAGCAGCCGCACGAGCTCGCGCACGTTCCAACCGCTCTCGCGGAACTCGATCGCCAGCCAATCCAAGAGCTCCGGGTGGGTGGGCAGATCGCCCTGCAGGCCGAAGTCCTCGCTGGTCCGCACGAGCCCGCGGCCAAAGAGCAGTTCCCAGACCCGGTTCACCGTCACACGAGCCGTGAGCGGGTTGCGATCGCTCACGATCCACTGGGCCAACCCAAGTCGATTGCGTGGCAACTCGTCGGGCCACGAACCGAGCACCTTGGGAATGTCACGCTTGACCTTGCGGTTCGCATCAGGTGCCGTGTATGAGCCACGCATCAGCACGTACGTATCGCGCGGTGCACCGAGCTCGCGCATGACCATGGTCTGCGGCGACTCGGCCTTCGCGCGCTCAATGCGAGTGTCGATCGATGCGACGCGCTGCGCCGCCTCGCGGTAGCGCGGCGAGTGCTGGACGCGCCAGCTGTCGCGAGCCAGCTGAAGGGCGCCGTCATGAACTGCCGGGTCGGGCATGAAGAGCCCAAGATCCGCCGACGCCAAGACGGCCTCGGGCCGGTCAGTCCGCGCGTAGAAGCCGCCCCGCCCGCCCGTGTTCACGATCTTGAAGACCAGCTGGCTCTCACCGGCCGGCAGGTCGATGCTGATGCGGTCTTGGTCGGGCGCGACGGCGCGATCGGTGGCGTTCGCATGGACCTGCTCACCGTTGCGCCAGACCGTGATCCGGTCATCGCTGCCCAGAGAAAGCTCCAGCGTGCGTGCCGTCGGCGCAAACACCTGCCGTGCGATGTACTCAGTCCCAACACCCTGGGCCAGTCCAACCAACTCGGCGTCGCGGATCCCGGGCGCGTGACGCCAGCCACCCTTGCCGAATTTCGCGTGGCGGTTGAACCGCACCTCGCGGCCCGGGGCATGCTCTGCGAGTGCCGCATCGAGCGATCCGCTGCCGAAGACCTCGCTCAGGTACCAGTCGCTGGTGGCGATTGGCAGCTGGGCCAGCACTCGATCATCAACGGGCGCGACGTGCACGCGAACGCGACCGATCGAGTGCTGCGCGTAGGGCGACTGGTAGCCGAGCTTGAGTTCAAGCTGCGTACCGGTCGCAAAGCCGATGGGTGCTTCGGTGAGGACATACGCCACCCGGCCTTGCCCATGGACATGGCCCTCGAGCGCCCATTGCCGGCCGTCTCCAGCATCGAGCGCATTCACGGCGCGGAAGTCCCCGTTGGGCTGCTCATGGCTTGCCCACGCCCAGATGAATCGCACCGGCACGCGCACGCGTGGATCCTCGAGGCTGACCGCCTCGGCGCTGATCGAACTCAGTACGGCATTGCCGTTGGGGGCCCGGCCCACGCGTCCACCGAAGCTCGGATCCGTCAACGCCTCAAGGGCGATCAATCTCACGCCGGTCTCGGGAAACCTCAATGTGATCGTGTGTTCGTCGACATCCGGGTTCGCACCCGAGGCCAGCACCGATCCATCGTCCTGCGTCGTCAGCGTCGCTCCGCCCGCGCTGCTCGCCCGCTCGACGACAGGCCGGGTCCACGCGATGCCTTCTTGGGAACGCCAGCGCGCGAGGAAGCTGTCGAGCAGCCCACGGTCTTCTTCGGCGCCCTGGTCTCGCACGGCAACGGCCTGCATGCGTTGCGCGGCCAACTCCGACAGCGTGGCATCCATCCGTGGATCGGCCACCGCGATGTAGGGTTCGAGCGCGCGGTTGGGATCGGGCACTTGCGAATAGAGCCCGGGCTCCTCGATGCTGTTGAAGAACGCCAGCATCGAGTAGTAGTCCTCGGTCGTGACCGGATCGAACTTGTGGTCGTGGCACCGTGCACAGCCCATCGTCAGGCCAAGGAAGACCGAGGCCGTCGTGTTGGTGCGGTCGACCCAGTACTCGACGAGGTACTCCTCGGAGATCGCGCCACCCTCGTCCGTCGTGACATGGTTGCGATTGAAGCCGCTGGCGATCACCTGATCCTGCGAGGCACCGGGGATCAAGTCACCCGCCAGCTGCTCGATCACGAATCGGTCATAGGGCATGTTCGACCGGTACGCCTGCAGCACCCAGTCGCGCCAAGGCCAGATCTGCCGGCCAGCATCCATGTGAATGCCGCAGGTGTCTGCATAGCGGGCCAGATCGAGCCACGGCACCGCCATGCGCTCTGCATGGCGCGTGATGTACGGCTCCTCCTCGAGCAGCGTGGCCACGAGTCGCTCGTAGGCATCAGGGCGCTCATCGGCAAGATGCGCCGCGAGTTCGCGATCGGTCGGCGGCAAGCCCGTCAGGTCAAGGAACACGCGACGCGCCAGCGTGGCGCGGTCAGCCTCTGGCCCAGGCTCTATCCCAGCACCCTGCCAGCGCTCCAGGATGAATCGATCGATCGGAGTGCGCCCCCACGAACTCGGCTGCGCATCATCATCGTGGCGTGCCTCGGGCGCGAGGAACGACCAGTGCGCCTCGTACGGCGCACCCGCCTCGATCCAGCGCGCAAGCAGGGCCCGTTCATCGTCGCTCAGCGCGCGCTTGCCGCTGTCAGGTGGCGGCATGGCAATGTCAGGATCCATTTCATGGACTCGCGCCAAGAGCACGCTGCGCTCGGGTGCACCCGGCACGATCGCTGCGCCATCGGGTCGCGCTGCCGTGGCGGCTTCGAAGGAGTCCAAGCGCAAACCAGCCTGTTGCTTCGCGCGGTCCGGGCCGTGGCACTGGAAACAACGGTCACTCAGGATCGGGCGAATGTCTCGCCCGTAGCGAATCTCGCTGGCGAATGACGCCGGGCGGGGCTGCGGGCGCACCCGGCCCGGACCGGATCCGCCAGTCGATGCCAACCATGCCCCGGCCACGGCGAGCATCGAGCTACCCAGGATCAGCCGTGGGAGAACCGCCATGAGAACCATCCTAGTTCCGAAATCCATGTCACCAAGCGGGTCCTTGAGGATACGGGCATGCCACCCCACATGGGCCCCTGCCGCTCCCGACTCGCACCTCCGCGGCGCTGCCCGCCCGACGCTCGCGGCACCTTGACGCGACCGACTTGCACCAACTCAGTTCGAATCGGATGGTCTGCCCATGGATGTTCAGTGCTCGACGGACGGCGCCGATCAATCGGCAGTGCAGCCCGGAACCATGATCGGTCGAACGCTGGCATTTCTGGCCAGATCGACCCCACTCCGCACCTGGTTCGTGGCACGCTCGCGGGGCGAGGAGCACATCGTGCTCCATGTCTCGACCGGATCCGACCTCGCCGTGGCACCCGGACAGGCCTACGCCACCTCGGCGACACCATGCGGAACCGTGGTCAAGACCGGTCGCACCTTGGTCAAGTCGCTGCATCGAGCGACTTCCGTCACCTGCAAGGATGATTTCCTTCGAGAGTGCGGCGCAACCCTGTACGCAGGCAGTCCGCTTGTCTGGGCCCCCGATGACGGCCCCAGTGAGTGCTTCGGGACGCTCGGCGGTCTCGGCCGAACCGCAACCGCCGATGAACTTGTCCCCCACCTGCCACTCATCACGCACGCCGCCGCCGTCATCGGATTCGCACTGCAGGCAGCGCACGATGCCGATTCGCTGCGTCGACGCGCCGAACGAGCCGAGTGCGAGAGCACCGTCGACGATCTCACGCGCCTCTACAACCGGCGGGGCTGGACATCGATCGCCTACGCCGAAGCCGGCCGCATCAAGCGCTACGGCTCGTCGGCAGGGCTCATCATGATCGACCTCGATGGACTCAAACGGACCAATGATGCCCACGGCCATCGCGCAGGCGATGCGCTGCTGCGCCGTGCTGCGCAGGTCATCCGCTCCTCGTTCCGCGACTCCGATGTCATCGCTCGCTTGGGGGGCGACGAGTTTGCGGTGCTGCTCATGGAGTCCGATGCTCCTGCCACCCGCTGGACCGCAGCCCGCGTGCAGGAATCACTGGCCATCGCCGGCATCCAGGCGAGCGTGGGCTGGTCCTCGCTCGATGGTTCCGGCAACATCGACGCCGCCCTGCACGATGCCGACGCTGCCATGTACGCAGCCAAAGGCGCGCGGCGCCAGCTCAATCTTGATGCCAGTCCAGGGTGGCCTCGCTGGGCCGAACGGTCACCGCTTGGCTGAGTCGGCGCGCAGGCGTCGCTCATCCTGATCCCGTTCCATTCCCGCTTGTCGATCGAGCACTTGGTGCAGCAGCCACGGCCACGCCGTAAAGAGCGCCGCACTCAGGCGCACCAGCGAACTCGTCCAGACTTCAGGAACAGGGCGGTGCATGCACCGCACCACGGCTGCAGCCACTCGCTCGGGCGATTGGACCAGGAATGATGGCGCGTGGTCTGGAACCTCCGTGGTCGAATCGCCTGCACCTGATCGGCGATCGGACTCCACGAAGAACTCGGTCTTGGTGGTGATGGGGTGCACGCTGCTCACCGCAATGCGATGTGACTGAAGCTCGGCCCTGAGTGCCGCACAGGCCATGGCCTGAGAAGCCTTGGTAGCGCAGTACGCGCCGTGATAGGCCAGCGGAAACTTCCCGATGCAACTTGAAGACATGATCAGGTGCCCAGGTTGCCCAGCCGCGATCCACCGACGCGCAGCAGCTCGGCACAGTGACAGCGCCGCGAAGAAATTCACATCGAACATCGCCCGCAGGTCGCTCTCGCTCATGTCGATGAGCCCGGCGCGCGTGCCGTAACCGGCATTGGCGAAGACCACATCGACGCGGCCAAACGCCGACACGGCGTGTGCAAGGATCTCCTCAGATGCCCCCGCTGCAGCCACATCGATCGCAAGCGCGTGGGCTTTACCGCCAGCGTCCTCGCACGCGTCAGCGACCTTGCGAAGCCGGT
>Ga0194112_10009378_pt1 | contig 12470 bp, 14 predicted proteins | sample TA2MahC400mmetaG_FD_146191 | JGI IMG/M metagenome (GOLD analysis project Ga0194112, IMG submission 146191) | Freshwater microbial communities from Lake Tanganyika, Tanzania - TA2015016 Mahale Deep Cast 400m | ecosystem: Environmental > Aquatic > Freshwater > Lake | place: Tanzania: Lake...
CTCTCTGGAATCCCTGATTCGTGCGGAACAAGCCCGCCCCCTTCCCGATTTCTCCGCCATCTCCGAGCTGAAGAAGCGCAAGCTCCAGCTGAAACAGGAGCTGTCCGAGTTCGATTCCACACTCCCGCGACGCCATCAGGCCTAAGCGGTCGAGCCAAGGCAAGAAAAAGGCCCCGGAAACGGGGCCTTTTTTTGTGCTTTGGTTTGCTAATGAAAAGCCAGATGGCTTTTCCAGCCCTGAGCGGCGCACCATGTGAGCGACAGAATGTCGCGCAGCGGGTGCAAACAAGACTTACGCCGCTTCTTCGTCGGAAGCGTCAGGCGCCATGCCGAGTGCGCGCTTGTACAGGTCGAGGGTATATTCCTCTTCGTCGCGCTCGTGGTTGTCCAGCTTGCGCAGACGGATGATCTGGCGGATGGCCTTCGCGTCATAGCCATTGGCCTTCGCTTCGGCGTAAACATCACGCACGTCGGACGCGATATTGCTTTTTTCTTCTTCGAGACGCTCGATGCGCTCAACGATGCTGCGCAGTTGATCTGCGGTCACGTTGCCGATTTTTGCTGCCATGTGCATGACTCCTGTTGGTGTGAATATTCGGGGGACGGACAATTTACCCCCCTTGATGGCGAAATGCAAACGCGATTCTTGCCTAAATCCGGCCTTTTTCTTAGACAATGGCAAAGTTTTCCTTTAACCTGAGGAACCTTTTTGGTATAAGCATCCATCCATTTGGATGTCAAACTTTTGAAAAATCGCGGAAGGAGGTAAGTTTACGTGGTTGAAGTAGTCGTACGTGATAACAATGTCGATCAGGCACTGCGCGCACTTAAGAAGAAAATGCAGCGCGAGGGTATCTTCCGTGAAATGAAGATGCGCCGCCACTTCGAGAAACCTTCCGAAAAACGAGTTCGTGAATCGGCAGAAGCCGTTCGCCGCGCCCGTAAACTGGAGCGTAAACGCCAGCTGCGTGACGATTAATCGTCCGGCACGCGTTTCCCTAGCGGAATGAAAAAAGGCGATCTTCGGGTCGCCTTTTTTGTCTTTATGCCACGGGCATAGCCCATGAGAGGCGACCTTCGAGTCGCCTTTTTTATTGTCTATAACTCTTCCCCCGCGTGTTTATACATCGCCAGCGCACGCTTGCGGGAATCGTCATGATCAACGACAGGCTCTGCGTAACCCAGCTTCTTGCGCGCTTCCGCCGATGGGAAATGGATTTCCTTATCGGAGAGCAGCTTCAATTCCGGCAGCCAACGGCGGATATAAGTTCCTTCCGGGTCGAATCGCTTGCTTTGCGTGATGGGGTTGAAAATGCGGAAATAAGGCGCGGCGTCCGTCCCCGTTGATGCCGCCCACTGCCAACCGCCGACATTGGATGCCATATCATAATCCATCAGCCATTGGGCGAAATGCGCATCCCCCAGCCGCCAATCTTGCAACAGGTCTTTGGTGAGGAAACTGGCGACGATCATGCGCGAGCGGTTATGCATCCATCCCGTCTCATGCAGCTGGCGCATCGCCGCGTCTACGATGGGATAACCCGTGCGGCACTCCACGAAGGCTTTCCAATGCACCTTGTTCTGCGACCAGTCCAGCCCGCGGTATTTCTCGATAAGCTCCAGATTCTGGCTTTCCGGGAAGTGATACAGCACCATGGCGTAGAATTCCCGCCAGATAAGCTCATTCATCCAGGTATCATGGGTTTTCTGCTCCACGGCCAGCCGCGCGCAATGGCGGATGGACACGATGCCGAAGCGCAAGTAGGGCGAAATATGGCTTGTTCCCTTCTCATTCGCCATGAAGTCGCGGGTGTCCTTATATCCGCTCACCGCCTTGCCGATGAAGGCTTTCAGGCGCGATTCGCCCTCCTCCACCTTCCACCAATCGTGCGGATTATGGGTATATCCGATTTGTTTAAGGACTGCCTCCGCCCCCTTATCCAGCGAGATAGACTTAGGAAAATCACCATCAGCTAAGCGACCATTCAGCTTCACGGGCTTTTCGTCGAAGCTGGTGTTGTTCAACTTCGCGCGCCATGCCTTGCTATAAGGCGTGAAGACCAGATAGGGCTTGCCATCGGCTTTCAACACCTCCGTCGGCGGGTGGATGAGATGGTCGCAGACCGCGTGGAATGCCACGCCCAGCTTCTCCAAATCCTTTGCCACTGCCTTGTCGCGCTCGCGCGTCGCCGGTTCATAATCCGCCGAGCAATACACCGCTGCCGCACCCGATTCCTTGGCCAGCTTCGGCAGCAGTTCCTGCGCTTTTCCGTGCAACACCAGCAGCTTGCCGCCTGCTTTGCCCAGTTCCGCATCCATCCGCACCAAAGCCTCGGCAATGAAGGTCAGGCGGCGGTCGTCTTTCTGCGGGAAGGCTTCCAGAATATCCGTGTCGAACACGAAGACCGGCTGGATGCTCCCCTTCCCCGCCAAGGCCGCCGCGAAGGCTGCATGGTCATATAGCCGCAGGTCGCGCCGCAACCACACGATGGAAAGAGGCTTGTCTTGTGCGGTTTTCGTGCTAGAAGTCATAAAACGCTCTTTATCTTATAGGTTGCCATGTCATCCAACGAAGCCGCATTCCTGCACGTCCTCACCCGCATCGCCGATGCGCTGGAACAGCAGAAGCCCCAAGCCGCCACCACGCCGCAAACGCTGAACCTACACATGGCGGACACCTGGCTGTGGCACGGCGAAACCCGATATCTCCAGCCCATCGCCCGTATGTCCTCCGTGCCGCTTGCGCTGCTTCAGGGGCTAGAGCATATCCGAAATATCCTGCATGACAATACGGCACAGTTTGCCAAAGGCCTTCCGGCCAACAATGCCTTGCTCTGGGGCGCGCGCGGCATGGGCAAAAGCTCGCTGGTGAAAGCCGTGTTTCAGGATGTGTACAACATGAATCCGGGGATTTTGGCGCTCATCGAGGTGCACCGCGATGAAATCGCCACCCTGCCTATCCTCATCAGCCTCATCGCCAAACACCCCACCAAACGCTTCATCATTTACTGCGATGACATGTCCTTCGAGCGGGAAGACGCGGCCTATAAATCCCTCAAGACCGTGTTGGACGGCAGCATCGCTGGCAAGCCGGAGAACATCGTGATTTACGCGACCTCCAACCGCCGCCACCTGCTGCCGCGCGATATGAGCGAAAACCAGAACCGCGCCATCCATGTGAACGAAGACACCGAAGAGAAAGTCTCCCTCTCCGACCGTTTCGGCCTGTGGCTGGGGTTCTATAGCTGTGATATGGACACGTATCTGAAGATGGTCGATGGCTATGCGCGATTCTTCCGTCTGGAACCGCCCGCCAATTTCCACGCCCTCGCCATGGAATGGGCGGCGACGCGCGGTGGCCGCTCTGGCCGCGTGGCGTGGCAGTTCATCACCGACATCGCAGGACGTCAGGGCAAAGCCGTCAAACTACAATAATTATTGTAAATATCCCGTGGGGTCGACAGGGGTCTTGTTCAGGCGCACGCCGAAATGCACCTGCGGGCTGGTCACACCACCGCTTTTGCCGACGGTGGCGATGGCGACACCGCGTTTCACTTCCTGGCCTTTATCCACCAGCACACGATCCGCATGGGCGTAGGCGGTCATCAACCCGTCAGAATGGCGTAGGATGACCATATTGCCATATCCCGCCAGTTCATTGCCGGAATAGACCACCTGCCCATCCGCTGCCGCGACGATGGGTTCGCCTTGCGTCGCGGCGATGTTGATGCCGTCATTAAACGACCCATCGGCTTTTTTGCCGTAAGGCGAAATGACATTGCCGCGCACCGGCCACAGGAATTTCCCCGCGACAGGCGCAACGACAGGCGCATCCGTGATTGCTACAGGCGCAGGTGCGGTGGTTGTGGTGGTGATGGTCGTCGTGCTAGACACTTTCTCCCCCGGCGCACGCAGAATCTGCGATGGATTCGTCTCATAGGACATGGGGGCTGGCGGCACGGTATCATCCACATAGAGCGGTGCGGCTTCCGGCGCGGGTATCATAGGTTCCGGAGCAACAACAGGCATCGGCGGAGGCGCGAGGTCGGAGGAGGAGATGCCCACGGGCGCATCGATGGTCGCGGGCGGAAGGTCACCACTCTGAATGCCGCCGACAGGCGCGGAAGCGACCGTCTGCGAGCTGCTGCCCTGCGACGAGATGGTGCGGCTCATGGGCGAGCCGTAATTGCTTGGGCTATATCCCTCAACACCACGGTTGTTGATTTCCGCGGGCGACTGGGTGCAGGCCGCAACGAATAACACAGAGGAAACAAGGCTGTAGCGAAGGATATGCTTAGTCACGGATAACTCCTGAAATTTGCATCACTATAGCAAAATGCGCCCGAAAATAAAGCCCTACCCGCTGACAAGTGGCACAAAACGGACGTTCATGAGGTGCTGCGTATCATACCCATGCTCATGCCGCTGGATGCGCAGCAGAATCTGCTCGCTGCCGTGCTCGCCCACGGGTGTCACCATGATACCGCCGATGGACAGCTGTGACAGCAGCGCGGAGGGCACTTCCCCTGCCGATGCGGTGACGATGATACGATCGAAGGGGGCGACTTCCGGCCAGCCTTTCGTGCCGTCTCCGCAGCGGGTGGTGATATTGGTGAGGCGGAGTTGATTGAACCGCGATTCAGCAATTTTGTGCAGGTCTCGGTGCCGCTCGATGGAATAGACACGCCGCGCCAGTTTCGCCAGCACCGCCGCCTGATAGCCAGACCCCGTGCCGATTTCCAGCACTTTCATGCGGTCTTCGACCTGCAACGCCCATGTCATCCACGCGACGACGCTCGGCATGCTGATGGTCTGCCCCGCGTCGATGGGCAGCGCGGTATCTTCATAGGCTTGATCCTGAAACCGCGCATCCACGAATTCCTCGCGGGGAATCTGCTCGATGGCGGAAAGCACGCGCGTATCGGTGATACCCTCGCGGCGGAGCTTCATCAGCAAGCGGATTTTGTCGTTCGCACGAAGCAATTATTTGGTCTCCAGCGTCCCGCGCAGGTCCTGCATCACCTTATAATTGGTCATGTCCAGCGAGATGGGCGTGATGGTGATGTATCCTCGCGCGTTCCACACAAGGTCGTTGTCTTCCTTGTCATAGACATGCGTATGCGGCACGCCGACCCAATAATAGGTGCGCCCGAAAGTGTCGGTGCGCTTCTCGACCTTGTCGTTCGGCGCGCGCAAGCCCATCGGCGTCAGCTTCACGCCTTTCACCGCCTTCGGCTCGACATCGGGGAAATTCACGTTCAGAAGCGTCCCCTTCGGCCAAGTGGTCGTCAGGATTTTCTTGATGAGCGCGGGCGCGTGATGCTCCACCGTGCGCCATTTCACGGGTTGCCCGAACCCACGGCTCATGCTGAGCGCGATGGACGGCGTGTGCAGCAACGTGCCCTCGATGGTCACGGCGACCGTGCCGGAATAGGTCACATCACAAGCCAGATTCTCACCGGGGTTGATGCCCGACAGAATCAGGTCGATGGGTTTGCGCTTGGGCACGATGGTCTTGATGGCCAGCAGCGCGCAATCGGTCGGCGTGCCGTTCACGGCATATTTCTTCGCGTTGATTTTGCGCACCCGCAGCGGCTCATGCATGGTCAGCGAGTGGGAAACGCCGCTCTGCTCGGTTTCCGGCGCCACCACCCACACATCCTTGCTGAGCGTCTTGGCGATTTTCTCCAGCACTTTCAGGCCGGGCGCGTTGATGCCGTCATCATTGCTGACGAGTATGCGCAAGCCACTGGTGTCCTTGGGGAATTTCGGATAATCAGTCATCATTTCCCTCCGATGACGGTCAACCCGCCCATATACGGCACCAGCACATCAGGCACTTTCACCGTGCCATCCGCCTGCTGATAATTCTCGATGATGGCCACCATGGTGCGCCCCACCGCAAGGCCAGAGCCATTGAGCGTATGCACGAAGGTGGTGTTCTTGTCGCCCTCGGCGCGGTAGCGCGCCTTCAAGCGGCGCGCCTGAAAATCGCCACAGTTCGAGCAGCTGGAGATTTCGCGGTACGTGTCCTGTCCCGGCAGCCACACTTCGATGTCATAGGTCTTCTTCGCGCCGAAGCCCATGTCGCCCGTGCAGAGCACCACGGTGCGGTGCGGCAGGCCAAGCTTCTGAAGCACCTTCTCCGCCGATTCGGTCATGCGTTCATGCTCCGCCTCGGATTCCTCCGGTTTGGTGATGCTCACCATCTCCACTTTCGTGAACTGATGCTGGCGGATCATGCCGCGCGTGTCGCGCCCCGCCGAACCCGCTTCTGAGCGAAAACACGGCGTGTAAGCCGTCAGGCGCATCGGCAGCTTTTCCGTGGGGATGATGCTATCGGCGACGATATTCGTCAGCGACACTTCAGAGGTGGGAATGAGGTAGTGCTCGCCCGTGGTCTTGAACAGGTCTTCCTCGAATTTCGGCAACTGGCCAGTGCCATACAGCGCATTGGCTTTCACCAACACGGGTGGGGTCACTTCCGTATAACCGTATTCCAGCGTCTGGTGGTCGAGCATGAAATTCGCCAACGCGCGCTCCAACCGCGAGAGCGCACCGGAGAGGATGACGAAACGCGCACCGGACATCTTGGCGGCGGTGTCGAAGTTCATCAGGCCAAGTGCCGTGCCGATTTCATCATGCTGTTTGGGCGTGAAATCGAAGCTCTTCGGCGTGCCCCATTTGCGGATTTCCACATTGCCGCTTTCGTCTTCGCCTTCGGGCACGTCATCGGCTGGCAGGTTGGGGATGGTCGCCAAACGGTCGCTTAACGCCTGCTGGCTGGCTTCCACCGCGCCCGTCTTCTGGGCGATGAGTTCCTTGATGGCCTTGCCCTCTTCCATGATGGCGGCGATGTCGCCCCCCGCCTTCTTCACTTCGGGGATGGATTTGGCGATGGCATTGCCTTTGGACTGCAAATCCTGAATCTCGGTGGTTAATGCACGGGATTCCGCATCCAGCGCGATAAGCTCGGCGGAAAGCGGCGCTGCGCCACGTTTCTTTAGGCCAGCATCGAATGCTTCAGCGTTATCACGAATCCATTTCATATCGTGCATGGGGGGAATCCTTGTCTTCCGTAGGGGTAATTTCCGTGTGGGTCTGGTCGTCCTCATCCTTGCGCATGCCGCGCTCCACCCAGCGGCAGGAGATGATGGACAATTCATAGAGCAGGTATAGCGGGATGGAAAGGCCTATTTGGCTGAAAACATCCGGTGGAGTCACGATGGCGGCGAAGGTCACGATGCCTACCACCGCATAGCGCCAGCCCTTGCGAAGCCCTGCGCTGGTCACGAACCCTGCCCGCGCCAGCAGCGTCAGCACCACGGGCAGTTGGAACGACACACCGAAGGCGATGAGGATATGCATGGCAAGCGACAAATACTCCCCCACCCGCGCTTCCAGCATGATGGACATGCCGCCCTCCAGCCCGCCCAAAGACTCGAAACCGAGAAAGAACTTCCACGCGGCGGGGAACACCACATAATAGGCCATCGCCGCCCCCAGCAGGAACAGCACAGGCGCGGCCAGCAAGAACGGCAGCACCACGAATTTCTCGCGTTTATACAGCCCCGGTGCGATGAAGCGGTAAAGCTGGAAGGCCGTGAACGGGAAAGACAGGAACACCGCGCCGAAAAGGCCCACCTTGATGTAGGTCAGGAACGCCTCCGCAAGGCCGGTATAGATCATCCGGCGGGAGGCAGGGTCGGGGTAGGCATCCGAAAGCGGGGCAACGAGGAAAGCATAGATGTCGCGCGCGAAATAGAAGCTGATGCCGAAGGCCACGAAAAACGCCAATACGCTGTAGATCAGACGTGTGCGCAGCTCGATGATATGCGCCAGCAGCGGCGCGCGGGTATCGTCGAAATCCTCAGCGCTCATCCTTCGCCTCCGTTTTCTCGGCAGGTGCGGCAGGCTCTTCCGCTTTTGGCAGGCGTTTGGTCGCGTCGGCTTTCAGGTCTTCGGAAATGTCATAGACCCGCTGTTCCTTGCCTTCGAGGTCGATGATGGTGGGAAGCTGGATGAATTCGTCGCGCAGCGCGTTCAGCTCCGCCTCTTTGGCCAGCTCATCGAAGTTCTTGCGGAATTCATTGCCGATGCCGCGGATCTGCGCCAAGGTGCGCACCACAGCGCGCACCACCGTCGGCAGCTCCTTCGGGCCCACCACCACCACCGCCACCAGCAGGATGACGGCCAGTTCTCCCATCGAAAGCCCGAACATGCTGGTCGCTTCCTCTGGAGATTACTGCGGGTCTTTGTCGGAAAGGGTCTTGGTGGTCTCTTTGGATTTGTCGTCGCCCTTCAGGCCTTCCTTCAGCGAGTGGATGCCCTTGCCGATATCACCGAGGATAGGGGCGATGCGGCCGCGTCCGAAGAGCAGCAACACGACGAGTAAAACGATTATCCAATGCCAGATGCTGGTCGCGCCCATGGGGAAAATCTCCTTCAAAGATATGCCGAGAAACTATCCAGTTTTGCGGATTCACTCAAGAAAAACCCACGATTTCGAGCATAAAAATGGCCATTTTTTGAATAAAAGGTGCCAAAAAATGGCTAAAAATGCTCCAATTTTGCCCGAAAAATGTGCCTAAAACCGTCGGAATCACAAAAATCGCAAGCGGCAAAGTCATCCCATAACGCTCTGATTTCGAATACCATTCCGATGCCTTGCGCGGCAGAAAACTGTTAAGTATCCTTCCACCGTCCATCGGCAAAATCGGCATCAAATTAAATATCGCCAATGCAAGGTTCAAAAAAAGCGAGAAAACCAGCATTTTTGCCCACCAATCGGCATCTCCGCGGAGGAACGCGGCATCGTCAAAGAGCAGGCGCAGCGCGAGGGCGCTGAGTAGTGCAAGAACGATATTCACAGCGGGGCCGGCAGCGGCGACGAGGGCGGAATCACGGCGGGGTTTGTGCAACAACGCAAAATTGACCGGAACGGGTTTTGCCCAGCCGAAGACGAAGGGGATGCCGGAGAGGATGAGCAACACCGGAAGCGCGATGGTGCCGACAGGGTCGATGTGCTTGATGGGATTGAAGGTGACGCGCCCCATGTATTTCGCGGTGGGGTCGCCCAGCTTCCACGCCGCCCAGCCATGTGCGGCCTCATGCAGAGGAATGGCGAGCAGCAGGGGAAGCCCGTAGATCAGCAGGCCAAGTGCGGAGAATTCCATGGATTCACGCGAATTCCGGCAGCAATGCCTGCATGCGCGCCTGTGCCTGCGCGACATCGAACTGACCAGCGGGTTTCAGCAAACGCCCTGCCCGTTCGGCACGCGCCAGCGCTTCGCCATCAAGATTGCCCACTGCCGGACTGATGGCGAGCATCTCGTCCATCTTGCCGTTGCAGTGGAGCACGATGTCGCAGCCTGCCGCGAGTGCACGGCGGGAAAGATCGCCCAAATCGCCGCTAAGGGCTTTCATGGAGATGTCATCGGACATGAGGAGGCCATCGAAGCCCAACTCTTCGCGGATAAGGCGGATGGCGGCTGCGGAGAGTGTCGCAACGTTTTCCGCGTCCACAGCGGTGTAGCGCACATGCGCAGTCATGCCGAGCGGCAAGTCTTTCAAAGCGCGGAAGGGTGCGAAATCCGTGGCGCGCAACTCTTCCAGAGAAGCATCGACCGTGGGCAGGTCAAGATGGCTGTCCACCATGGCGCGGCCATGTCCGGGGATGTGCTTCAGGACCGGTAGAACGCCGCCATCCAGCAATCCGAGGGCGGCTTCACGCCCCAAACGGGCGACTTTTTCAGGGGTATTGGCATAGGCGCGATCGCCGATGATGTCATGGCTGCCGGGCACGGGCACATCAGCAAGCGGCAAGCAATCCACGTTAATGCCGAGGGGAAGGAGTTCATCGGCAATCAGGCGGCTGTTCAGGCGCACCGCTTCATCCGAGCTACCATCGGGCAAATCCGCCAAGGTACGCGCGGGTGGATATTTGCGCCAATGGGGAGGACGAAGACGCGCAACGCGCCCACCTTCCTGATCGATGAGCACCAAAGTTTCACGGTGCGCGACAGTGGCTTTCAGCTCGTCCACCAAAGCTTTCACCTGTTCCGGATTGTCGCAGTTACGGGCGAAAAGAATGAAGCCCAGTGGATTCTCTGCCTTGAAGAAGGCTTTCTCGGCATCACTCAGGCGATGGCCTTCGCAGCCGTAAATAACTGCTTTGGGGGTTTCGCCCTTCTCGTTCAGGGAAATGATGCTCATGAAATCCGGCCTTCGATAACAACTTAGTTTTTAACGATGAAACACGCCTGCTTCTGTTCGCTCAGGTAAGAGCAGACCTTGCGCGCGGAAGCTTCGGAATCGAAGGGTCCCATCTGCAAGCGATAGACGCTTTTCGAGCCCAAATCCGCACGCTCGACCTTATGACTCTTCGTGGGGAATTTGCTGCCATGCGCCGCGCTGATCTTGCTCCACGCTTTTTCGGCGGAATCCTGCGAACCGAAAGCACCCAGCTGCGCCATATATTTACCGCTGGAAGCGGCTGGTTTCGGCGTTTCTTTAGCCACCACGGGTGCGGGAGCTGCAACGGGCTTCTCGGCCACGGGAACGGATTTCACCTCTTCCACAGGCAGGGGTTGTGCCGCAGGCGCGGGGGTCGGAATCACGCTTTCGGTGGCGACCTGTTGGTGTTCCGTAGCGGGTTTTTCGGTTTCGACCTGAGACGCGGAGGTGGTCTGCTGAACGGCCACGACCTGTTCAGGCTCTGCCACGGGGGCGGCGGTCACTTCTTCGGGGGGCAGGTCTGCGCGTTCCACAGGTTCTTCAGTTGCAGGCATGATGCGTTCCGCGACGGGTGCGGCATCGCTGCCTTTGCCAGCGGCGAGCTGGTTATAAACGGATTTGTCCTGATGCTCGAACTGCCAACCACCCGGCTCTTTGGGGGTTTCCTTGATGGGGCCTTCTTCTTCAGCGACCAGCGGGATGTCCGACTCGTCCACGCCGCTGTTACCCGCCTGATACGCATACCACGCAAGGGCGACGAAACCGCCGATGGCAGCCAAGACGAACACGCCAGACAAGACGCGGATGAAACCGCGGGAGGAATCTTCCCCTTCGTCTTCCAGATCAAAATCCTCTTCGTCGTTCTGGTTGCCGCCATTCATATCGAAACGCATAATCGCCTAATCCCGTAAAAATCGTTCTTTCAAGCTGTTCAAAGCGGCCTTTAAGCCGATGTTTCGGCTTTGGCTCGCGCCAATATCGCATAGGTTTCCCCCGAATGTATAGTGCCTTTTTGTATAAAAATGGCATCTTTTCTTTGGGAATTCGCGCGGTGTCTATCAGACGTTGGTGGCGGAGAGGTCGAAGAGGCGGCCATGTTCTTGCATGGCGTAGCGGTCGGTCATCCCCGCGATGTAATCGGCCACGATGACGGCACATTTCTGGCTGCCTTTGGCATCCACCTGACGGCGCCATTCCTCCGGCAGGCATTCCGGCTCGGAGATGAACAGGGCGAACATCTCGCGCACCACGCGGCGCGCCTTGCTGGTCATGCGGTTCACCTTATAATGGCGATACATGTGGCGCATGAGGAAAGCTTTAAGCTGACGGTTGTTCTCCATCATCTCCGCAGAGAATTCCGCAAGCGGGCGACCAAGGCGGCGCACGTCCTCCACCGTTTCCACACCGGAAGCGGCGATGTTCGCGGCGGTGGTGCGCGTCAAATCCGCGACCATGAGGCGGATGAGGCGGCGCACGGCCTCATGCACGAAACGGGATTGCTCATGGAGTTTCGGATAGGTCGTTTCGACCTCCTCGAAGACACGGGCGATGAAAGGCACAGAGCGGATGTCTTCCAACGTGAACAGCCCGGCGCGCAGGCCGTCATCCACATCGTGGTTGTTATAAGCGATGTCGTCCGCAAGTGAAGCGATCTGCGCTTCTAGGCCAGCATGTTCGGTCAACTCAAGGTCATGGGTGCGGGCATAATCCTGCATGGCGCGGGGAAGGATGCTGAAATCCTCGGCTTTTTTCAGCAACGGCCCGTTGTGCTTGGCCACGCCTTCCAGCGTTTCCCATGTGAGGTTCAGCCCATCGAAATTCGCATAGCGTTTTTCCAGCTGGGTGACGATGCGCAGCGTCTGCGCATTATGGTCGAACCCGCCGAAGGGCTGCATCATCTCGTCCAGCGCGTCTTCACCCGCATGGCCGAATGGGGTGTGCCCCAAGTCATGCGCCAAGGCAAGCGCCTCGCCCAAATCCTCGTTCAGGCGCAGCTGGCGGCAGACGGAACGGCTGATTTGTGCGACTTCCAAGCTGTGGGTCAGGCGGGTGCGGTAATAATCACCCTCGTGGTTCACGAAGACCTGCGTCTTATATTCCAGCATGCGGAAGGCGGTGGAATGGATGATGCGGTCGCGGTCACGCTGGAACACCGAGCGTGTGTTGCATTCATCCTCCGCAATCAACCGGCCACGGCTGGCGAGCGGATGGGTGGCATAGGGCGCTAAATCGGA
>Ga0194112_10009380_pt1 | contig 12469 bp, 8 predicted proteins | sample TA2MahC400mmetaG_FD_146191 | JGI IMG/M metagenome (GOLD analysis project Ga0194112, IMG submission 146191) | Freshwater microbial communities from Lake Tanganyika, Tanzania - TA2015016 Mahale Deep Cast 400m | ecosystem: Environmental > Aquatic > Freshwater > Lake | place: Tanzania: Lake...
TGGCAGGGCATGGCGCGGACCGCATCATGGACTTCCAGACCGGCGACAAGATCGATCTCAGCCAGATGGATGCGGATACCACCCGCGACGGCATGCAGTCCTTCCGCTTCGTCGGCTCGAACTGGCTGGCGCAGGCGGGCGATCTTGGCGCCTATCAGGATACGGTCAACGGCGTGACCTATATCCAGGGCGACACGAACGGAGACGGCAATTTTGACTTCAGCATCCGGGTCAACGGCCTGCGGACCTTCACGGCCTCGGACTTCATCCTGACGTCACCTCCTGTGGCAACCACGCCCGCCGCGCCCACCCCCACCTTTGCGGGGACGCAGTTCACCGGCACCAGTGCAGCCGAGACGATCGTCGGCAGCGATCTGGCCGAGGTCATCGATGGACGTGGCGGCAACGACACGATCCGGGGCCAAGGCGGCAACGACCGTCTTCTGGGTGGCGCAGGAAATGACGAACTGTGGGGCGGCACAGGCAATGATACGCTGGATGGCGGGACAGGGAACGACGTCCTGTGGGGCGGCGCAGGAAACGACACCTTCCGGTTCGGGATCAATCCGGGCGTGGACAGGATCGCGGACTTCCAGAAGGGAGACATCATCGACCTGCGGGCCATTGACGCGGTCGAGGCCCTCTCGGGTGACCAGGCCTTCAAGTTTATCGGGTCGAACTGGCTGTCGAAGGCAGGTGACCTTGCCTTCTACCAGGACACGCAGAACTCGCTGACCTATGTCCAGGGGGAAACCAACGGAAGCCCCGGCGTTGATTTCAACCTGATCCTGAACGGCCTCCACACACTCACCGCAAGCGACTTCCTGCTTTAAGGAATGACCAGTCGCCTGCAAAAGCAGACAAAGGCAGCTTGCATCATCAGCAAGCTGCCTTTGCGCATTTCTGGTGCCTGACCGGGCGCTGCTCTGCCCGTTCGTCGCCTGCCCAGTCCTTCTAAGCCTTGGCGCACCGTCCATACCCCTGAACATCAAAGGTCGAGGAAGATGTCCAAAAAGTGGGTGCAGGCCATGCGTTCCGAATAATCTGTGCTGCTGCTCGAACTCTGGAATACCGAGAAGTCAGGAGCGGCGACAAAACGTCTTTGGCGCAGATCCGCATGAAAGTGCCCGTTTCCACGTATACAACATGATCGTGAGGCTCGTTTTGCCATTTGTAGCGTGGCTTCATGGTCTCGGCAGGCTGCGCGACCGCCCGGACATATACGTCAATCACAACGACAAGAGAACTTGAAGCGCGAGGTCAGCCAGCACCTGTTGTTGGCTCGCAAGCCCATTGCCGGACCGAGCCGACCTTTGTCACCTGCCTCGGCATTGACCAATCCGCCGCAAATCAGCTGTCCTAATATGGGCACGCGAACCGATTGACGGTTGTCCTGCCTGAACTTGCGCCTGCAGCTTCGGTCGGGCAGCGCGAGGAGGTCGAACAACTGGACTATAGTGGCGGAAGCGCAGGTGGCCCGCCAGCAGCCCTTCCTCTTCGGGAGGCCGGAACGTTCCGCCGTCATGATCCGGCACGTTCCGGGCGGAATGAACACCACGCGGCCAGCCGTCCAGTCCGCCTGTTCCTGGCTGCAAGCCAAGTCGGCGGCTTGACCAACGGCAATGCTTCCTGGCTGCCAGCCGGGGCCAGGAGGCATGCGCGTCCAAGAATGCTCTGGAGGACGCCCTGCCCCTCGGGCCGGTCGCCACGCGGCATGGCCATCGTGCCCGACACGCGCCACTCCGGCGGCCGGAACGTAATGGAGGTCATGTTTGGGCTTCTCAGAATGGGAAGGCACGCCACGCGCCCTGCAACAGGTACCTAGAGCCTTTCCGCCCAACCCGCGTGGCGCGCCATTTCCCGCGCCGCAAGCGCCCTGTTCTGGCCCGTAGGGCGGGAGCAGTCCCGGAACCTGTAGCAGTTCCCGCCATCCCGCGAAGGTCATTGCCGTCTACGACTTCATGTACAGACGCAAGACCCAATACTGCCCCACGCTCCTTGACTACATCTGCAAGATCTGAACTTCAGGACCCAGAATATCATCCTCAGTACGTCCTTCCGGATGCCGGAATGGAACATCCAGGCTCCAGTTGTAAAACCGCAGCAGTCGAAGCGTCACATGCCGAAAGGCCAAGTGTCCGGAAGATCAGGCTGTGCCCCCGGACTGCCGGCCCCGACAAGGGCGGAGGTTCGATCAAACCAGATCCAGCCGTCATACTGCCTGGATACAGCGGTCTGCATGTAGTGACTGAGAAGTTCGCTCTCGGGACGATAGATCACGCCGATAAAGCGCTGCAGGCGCGGCGTGGCCAGGGCCTCCATCAGACCGGGGTCCGTGGACATGTCCAGAAGAAAGGAGGATGGGCCGCTGTCGTGGCAAAGCCGTTCAATGCTGCCGGGATGCGAGGGCCTGACCGTTTTCACCTCGGCAGGATCGTCCCAGTCCGAGGCTGCGGTGACGGTACCTTCATGCGTGCCAAATCCGATCAGCGCCACTTGATCGCCCCATTCCTGCCGTGCAAGCTGGCCCAGGTTGTGCTCTCCCATGCTTTGGCCCATGTCCCCCTGCCGGGCATCCCCGATATGCGAGTTATGCGCCCAGACAACGGCCTTTGCATCCGGTCCGGCCGTCTTCAAAAGGGTTGAAAGGGTGCCGCACATGTGGCTGTCGCGCAGGTTCCACGCGTCTGCACCGCCACGATACATGATCCGGTAGTATCGTTCCGCCGAGGCGATCAGACGGGCATTCTGTGCGGCCTCCAGCGCCTCCGCGCCATAATTCTGCCGTTCCAGCAAGTCGCGGCACTGGCGGATCACGGCCTCCTCGCACGCGTGGTACCCGTTCGTCAGTGCCGCACGGCCATAGGCGCCCGGCCTGTCAAGCCAGGGCTGCAGACAGCCATAGCGCTGTCGCGCGATTTCAGCGGCACCCGGATCGGTCTGTTCAAGATAGGCCAGAACCGACTGCATGGCATCCGACATGTTGTACATGTCGAGACCATAAAAGCCCGCCTGCCGTTCGGCTGGCTTGCCCCTGTTCCAGTCCCGCATCCAGTCCAGCAAATCACCGATGATCCCGTTGCGCCACATCCAGCGCGGAAAGCGCTGAAACGGCTCGCTCGGATCGCCTAACGGCAGTCCGCGCACATAACGGTTCAGGACGGCCGCGTCCGGCCAGTCGGCCTCGACGGCTACGATGGTAAAGCCGTGATGCTCGATCATGTGGCGCGTGACTGCGGCGCGGGCTTGGTAGAAATCGGCCGTGCCGTGGCTCGCCTCTCCCAGCATCAGGATGCGGCGACCGCTCCAACGGCCAAAGGATGCGCCAAAGGCGGCATGTTCGGGCGGCGGCAAGGGACGGGCAAAGCGTCCGATCAGCGCGCCGGCACTGCTGGTTTCACGGAACGACGGATGATCTGCCATGGTCGCGTTTCCTTCCTCCGGACAGGCAACAGGCGGTGCCTGCAAATGTTCCCGCGGCCGAAGCGGGTTTGGCGGGAACAGGTCGCGCAGCACGCGGTTGGGCAGCAGGACATGCAAACCATCGGGAGGGCAGCAAATGGCCCCGTCAGTCGGCGATTTCTTCTGGGAACGGCTCAGGGCCTGGGGGGTTACCCGCGTCTTCGGCTATCCGGGCGACGGCATCAACGGTCTGCTGGGCGCGCTGCAGCGACGTCAGGGCGACATCGAGTTCGTGCAGGCCCGGCACGAGGAGATGGCCGCCTTCATGGCCTCGGCTCATGCCAAGTTCACGGGCGAGCTTGGCGTCTGCCTTGCCACCTCCGGCCCGGGAGCCTCGCATCTGCTGACGGGGCTTTATGACGCAAAGCTTGACCATGTGCCGGTGCTGGCGGTTGTGGGACAGCAGGCACGAACGGCCCTGGGCGCGCATTACCAGCAGGAAATCGACCTGATCTCGATGTTCAAGGACGTCGCCAGCGCCTTTGTGCAGCAGGCGACGGTGCCCGCACAGGTGCGTCACCTGACCGACCGCGCCGTCAGGACCGCCATCGGCCAGCGCAAGGTGACGGCGCTGATCTTTCCCAACGACCTGCAGGAGATGCCCTACGAAGATCCGCCCCGCGCGCATGGGGCCGTCTTCTCCGGCGTCGGATATTCCAGGCCCCGCGTGATTCCGGCCGAAGAAGACCTTCGGCGCGCAGCCGAAGTGCTGAACGAAGGCTCCAAGGTCGCCATGCTGGTCGGCGCCGGCGCGTTGACCGCCGGCCCGGAGGTGCACGCCGTGGCCGAGGCGCTTGGCGCGGGGGTGGCCAAGGCCCTTTTGGGCAAGGCGGTCCTGCCGGATGATCTGCCCTATGTCACCGGCTCGATCGGACTTCTTGGCACCTCGGCCAGCTGGGACCTGATGCAGGACTGCGACACGCTGCTGATGGTCGGGTCGGGCTTTCCCTATTCCGAGTTCCTGCCCCCCGAAGGTGTGGCGCGAGGAGTGCAGATTGACCTTGATCCCACCATGCTGTCGCTGCGCTACCCGATGGAGGTGAACCTGACCGGCGACAGCGCCGAAACCCTGCGCGCTCTGGTGCCGCTGTTAAAACCCAAGCAGGACAGGACATGGCGGAACACGATCGAGAAGAGCGTGGCCTCGTCTTGGAAGGTGCTGGAAGAGCGGGCGATGCAGCCTGCAGATCCGATCAACCCGCAGCGCCCCTTCTGGGAGCTGTCGCAGCGCCTGCCGCACGGCGCGATCCTGACTTCGGACTCGGGCTCCTGCGCCAACTGGTTTGCGCGTGACATCAAGATGCGCGAAGGCATGATGGCCTCGCTTTCGGGCGGCTTGGCCTCAATGGGTGCGGCTGTGCCTTATGCCATCGCGGCCAAGTTCGCCCATCCCGGACGCCCGGTGATCGCGATGGTCGGCGATGGCGCGATGCAGATGAACAACATGGCCGAACTGATCACTGTCGCCAAATACTGGCGCGAATGGACCAGCCCGACATGGATCTGCCTGGTGCTGAACAACCAGGACCTGAACCAGGTGACCTGGGAGCAGCGGATCATGGAAGGCAACCCGAAGTTCGAGGCCAGCCAGAACATCCCCAACGTACCCTATCACCGTTTTGCCGAGATGATCGGGCTGAAGGGTATATTTGTGGATAATCCGGACAGTATCGGCCCTGCCTGGGACATGGCGCTGGCGTCCGGGGTGCCGTCCGTGATCGAAGTTCGCACCGATCCGGAAGTTCCGCCCATGCCCCCGCATATCACGTTCAAGCAGATGCGGAAATTTGTGGCCTCGGCGGCCAGGGACCCCGAGCGCGGCGGCGTTCTGCTGAACACCGCCCGGCAGGTGCTGCGCGGATCTTGATCCCGTCACGCCAGCGCACTGCCTGCCCTAGTCGGCAGAGTCGTGCTGCTGCTTGGCCCTTTTGCTTGGTCTGCGCCATGTGTGCAGCACCGCCTTGCTCATGAATTTCACCATGTTTGTCGGCGCACATTGACCGGTGCTGCTCTTCGACAGGCACCACCAAGGCCGTTACGCTGCTGGCCGCATTGCAAATTCGGCAAACCGGTCGTCTTATCAGGCGCCTGCAGTTGCTGAGCGCCCTCAGCCATATCCAGGCGGGGCCGCGCCTGGCGGTTGCCCGTCCCCAACCGCAGACGCAGGCGCAGATCATAGTTGTCGAAGGTGATCGAGCAGATTGTCCGGCTTTTGCAAGCCGTCGGGTCTCTCCGCGCTGCCGATAGAAGCGTCCTGCCCTGCGAAGGGGCCGTAAATGTTCTCGATGATCGGAGGCAAGGGGCGCCACCCATGGCTTGCCCCATTGCAGTCCGCCACGTCGTTAGGACCAAGCTCATCGAGCATCAAAGCCACATCAGCACGGGTGACTTAAGAGCGAGGGTTAAGAAGAAGGTTTCGCGGCAGCGGGCGCATCGGGTGGCGACGCGCATTTTCCTCCAGCCGGCCGCATGCTCCTGATGCGGTTGCGCCTCTTGCCGCAGGTACCCAAGGCCTTGCGGGATTTCTGGCCGGGGACGCACAGCTTCGCCCCCTTGTCCTTCAGCACCTCTCACGGCCAGACCGCATCACAGCTTCTTGTTTGGCAGAAGCCCGCCGGCCCGTGGCATGCTGCCCGGCAGCACCGCCCCGCGCTGTCGCCGCCGTCGGTCCGGCAGAGGTGCTGAACCCGGTCGGGCGGCCCTTGGGATCAATGGCGATGCTCGGACTGGTGCTCGTGCCGCTCTTTGTTCGGGTCCGTCTGACGCGCATGCCGTTCTTGCGCAGGAAGGCGGAAGGTCGGGCAATGCCTTCGGACCGGTCGCATTCATGATGATGATCGCCTTCACGGAGCTTTTGCGGGCCGGGCCGTCATGATCCGGGCAATGACGCCTCGCGCGGGTGCACTCCAAGCGGTAGCGTTGCGGCTCCCATCCGGCACTTGCGGCGGTTGCAGAGGGTTCCTCCCGGGCCACACGCTTCGAGCGCGCCGCACCGCCGCACGCCCTTCCGGTTGAGGAAGATCATGCCCCTCAGCACTCGCCGGTTGTCACATCGCGGCCTGCCATGGCCGGAGAGGAACGGCGTCAGGGGCTTCTTTGCGCCTCGGGCAACTCGTCACGGTGACCCATCGACCAAGTCTCCTTGCGGCGCCTGAAACCGATGGGATTGGCGGCTATAAGTCCGGGGGCGGCAACATCCTCCGGTTCTGCTCCGCCCAAAGATGCAGGTGAGAAGAAACATGATCAACCCCCGTGTACCACGTGGCGACGGCAAAAGGAATGCTTCGGAACCCGGGGACGCGACAGCGGTTGACCGTCGGAGCCTGCGCGATCCCGGTTTCTTGGCGCCGGCCCGCGCATCACGGGACTTACGGCTGCGCTGATCAAGCCGGTGCGGGCGGTTCAGGCTCCGGGATGACGCTGGACGCGTCGACATATTCTTTCCTCTGTTCTGGAGACCCTTATGCGATTTTCCACCACATCCTCGCTGGCGATCAGCGCCATCCTTGCGGCCGGCATCCCGGCGCTGGCACAGAATTCGCCCGGCTCGGGACCTGTTTCGGCCGAGAACGTACTTTACGAACCGACTGCGCTTGAACCCACGCCCGAACGGATCGACACCCTGACGCTGCCGGAGGGTTTCGAGATCGAGGTCTTTGCCGAAGGCCTGGGGAACACCCGCATGCTTGCTGTCTCGGAGGGCGGCAATGTCTATGTAACCCGCCGGGACGAGGGGGACCTGCTGCTGCTAGGTGACGGCGACGGCGAGGCCGGCGAACCGCGCACCGTGCTGGAGCAGCCCGATCTGCACGGCATCCACATCGCCGGGGACCGCATGTTCCTGGCCACGATCAAGCAGGTGATGACCGCGGATCTGGCCGATGACGGAACGCTTGGCGAGCTGGAGGTCCTTGCCGACGACATTCCCGATGCGGGGCAGCACCCGAACCGGACGCTGGCCCTGGGGCCGGACGGGGCGCTGTACCTGTCGGTCGGCTCCACCTGCAACGCCTGCGACGAGCCTGACGACGAACATGCCGCCATCCTGCGCATTCCGCTGGACGGGGGCGATCGCAGCATCTTTGCCGAGGGCCTGCGCAACACGATCGGCTTTGGCTGGCATCCGCAGACCGGCGAGATGTGGGGCGTCGACCATGGCTCGGATTCCCGCGGCACCGAAAGCCCGCCGGAGGAGTTGAACCGGATCACCGAAGGCACCCATTACGGCTGGCCCTGGTGCTATGCCGACCGGCAGGTGGACCAGTTCATCGCGGGCCTTCCCGAAGGCTTCGACAGCAAGGACGCCTTCTGCGAAACGACCGAGGCTCCGGTGGCGACCTATACGCCCCATGCGGCGCCGCTGCAGATGGCATTCTATACCGGTGACAGCTTTCCCGAAGACTATCGCGACGATGCCTTTCAGGTGATGCGCGGATCCTGGAACGCCAACCCGCCGGCCGGATACGAGGTCGTCCGCATCACCTTCGAGAACGGTGAGCCTGCCGGCTTCGAGCCTTTCGTCACGGGTTTCCTGACCGAGGATGAGGGTGAAGGGCATGGCCAGATCGCGCGGCTGGCCGGTCTGGCCGTCACCCCCGGCGGGGCGATCCTGATCGCGGACGACCAGAACGGCATGATCTATCGCATCCGCCACACCGGCGAGTGACACGGGTCCTGCTGCGGCATGGTGCCTTTCCTGCATCAGGCCGCAGCGCACAAAGGCGTTGGATCTGTTCAGCGCCGATATGCCGGCACGACATGATCTTGGCCGCCGGCACCGCAGGTTCGTCAATTGTGTCCTCGTGCGGGAGGAGCCTCGTGCCGGAGGAGCCTCGCGCACGGGGTAGTCGGTTGACGCCGGGACGGATGGCGGGCGGCAAGGTCAGGCAGTGGCAGTGGCAGTGGCAGTGGCAGTGGCAGTGGCAGTGGCAGTGGCAGTGGATCAACATCCGCCCGCCACCACAGGTGCAAGACATCCGATGTCCGGCCAGCTTCCACGTCAGTCGTTTCACCTGCGGGGCAAGCGCGGAGGCTGTGACCCCCTCTGGGGCAGGCGGCTGCCGCGTTTCCCGCCGTCTGTTCTGCAGGTCAGGGCGTCCGGCGCATCTCTACATGACGCCGTGGCGAACTGTACGCTGCCGCACCATGGTGCGACAGGCTTCAACCGTTCTGGTATCTCTCGTCTCCTAGCCCGTCTGGATGTGCGTCGTTCGGGCTTGCTGCCGAGCCCGCCGGAACGCCCGGTTGTTGGCCAGTCCGCCCTGGTCCTTCGAATGAAAACCGGCCGCCATGACGTGTTGCCTGACCGCTGACATTGCCTGCGAATAGGAGGGGTCCATGTCCTATCATGTCATGATCGTCGAGGACGAGTACTGGACCGCCCTCGATCTGGCGGTGGAGGTCGAGGACCGGGGGGCCATCGTGACAGGTCCGTTCAGTTCGGTGTCACAGGCAATCGAGGTGCTGAGGGGCCCGCAACGGCCAGACGTGGCGATCCTGGACATCCGCTTGCGCAACACCGAGGTTTTTCCCGTTGCCGATCTTCTGATGCAGGACGGAATCCCGTTCGTGTTCACGACCGCCTATCTCAAGCGGCATGTGCCCCAGCGTTTCGCAGAGGCACCTCATTTCGAGAAGCCGTTCATGGCCGAAAGCTGCGTGGACAGGGCCCTGGCACTGGCCAAGGCCCGTTCTTGCGGTTCCCGTTCCCGCCCAGGCACGCAAACGGATGATACCGGGTCCTTGGACGGTCCCGACGAGGATGCGTGGGACGAAGATCAGATACGAGACTGGCTTGTAAAGGTCGGCGCGTTCTCCGACGGAAAGTTGGGATAGAACCAACAGGGCCGCTCTCGCCGTCAGGCATCACGTTCCTTTCGGAGCATCCGGTCATGACAGGCCAGGGCGCGCCTTTCCTGTCCTTGGGTGCAGATGTTCCAAAGGTCGTTCAGCAAGCGCAGCCTGTTGCGATGCAGGTCCTGACACAGGAGGCGCAACTGCCGGGCCTCGAGGCACAGAACGGCGGCATTCTGCGCCTGCGCAGGGGGCGTGTTGTTCACCGGTTCTCCTTTGCGCCAAACAGGCGGGCGTACTCCGCCTCCGGCACCCCATAGGACCCGCCCGCTTCCTCTTCCAAGCCGTCCCGGTCCAGAACGGTGATCTCTCCACGCTTGGCGCGGATCACGCCCTTCCCCTCCAGGATCTGCGTGCCCTCGGTGACGCCGGCGCGGCGGGTGCCCAGCATGATCGCGATGAAGTCATGTGTCAGCAACAGCCGATCCCCCTCCACCCGGTCGTGACACATCAACAGCCATCGGGCGAGACGCTCCTCCAGGCTGCCGCTCTTGTTTGACAGCGCCGTGTGGGACGTCTGGATGAACGGGGCCTGAACGAACTTCAGAAAATGCTGCTGCAGGCCGGGGCTTTGGGTTAACAGTTCGCGCAGCCGATCCGTGGAGATCATCCGAGCATGACCGGGAACCTGAACACGCAACTCATTGGGCGTGGAGGGGGCGCCCAGCAGGATGGAAGTGCCCGACATGCCCTCGCAGCCGAACAGCCCGGCTTCGATACGCCGCTGATTCTGCCCTCCGGACACGATCATCGAGGTGATGCCCGACATCGGAAAAAAGATCTGTTCGATGGGTTGGTCAGGCTCTTCCAGGATCATGCCCGTATCCATTGCCACATCGGTCAGATGCGGCTGAACCAAGGCCTGATCTTCGAGGGACAGTGTGGCAAGAAGATGATTATGCCCGTTCGGACGGGGTAGGCGCTTTGACATGATGTGCTCTGGATTGGGGCAAGAGACATGGAGGCTGTCTCTCAGCCGGTCAAGCCCTGAAAGCATGGTGACCGATACGGCAGTGTATCACAGAAAGGCCGGAAAGCGAAGGATGCGTCAGTCGGCCTTTTCGATCTGCGTCCAGAGGCATCCCCTCAAGCTCGTCAAGCAGGCCGTAAGGCCCATGCAGACAGCGTTGAGTTTCGGCCATGGCGGCACGCATCTCCGCCAGCTGCTGCCGGAATCGCCTCGCCCTCTGCTGGCACACAAGGACCCTGGGACGCGCTGCCGCGAGCTCGACGGCCAAGCGTCGCTGCAGTTCAGGATCGGAAACGCTTTCCATGAGGTTCCCAACCGGGGGCAAGCACGGATGTTACCGACGCGTCCCGTACGGCTCGGGAGGCCTGACGGTGCTGAGCGCGAGGAAGCCGTTCCTGCCCCTCGATCCAGAGGCTTTGAAAATGATCCCGCAGGCGCAGGGTGTCACGCCGCAGATCCTGGGACAGCCCACAGAGCCATTCTGCCTCGGCACAAAGCTCGGCGACCTCGTTCATGGCATCGTCAACCTGATCGTGCATGAAAGCGAACTTGACGCAGAAAAGCCTGATCTCCAGCCAATCCGGTCCGTTCTACGGACAGGGTACGCCACCGCACCCTCGGCAGTGGCAAAAACAGCAAGATGTGGAAGTGCGGGTTGCGTCACCGGGCGTTCGTACTTGAACAACATATGCCGCCCTTCCCTGGAGGTCGATCCCGTGTCCGGACCACCGGAAGCCTTCGCTGATCCTGGAATCCTCCACCGTCCATGCCCGAAGACGGGCGCGCCATCGCCCGAGCCTGCCTGCTGCTTGACATGGGTGATGTCGCACGCGCACCTCGCGGTCATCGGACCGGATACGCCCTCGGGTCTTGGGAAAGAGTGGCTGAACAGGTTGCATCGGTCGCACGCTCGGCGGCACGGAGCCTGTATCGCCGAAGCTTTGCTGTTTCAACGCAGGGGCGGAGTTTGCCGACGGTCAGGCATCCGAGCGTGAAGTCCGGCCACACATTGGCCGGCAGCGTCTGTCGCACCAGCGCCTTTCGAGCCCCGACACGGCCGCCGAGGAGACGTTTATCGAAAAGTGCCGCGGCTGCGCCCAGACCTGCATCTTCTCCGAGGTGCCGCGATGGAGGTGAAGAATGAGCGCATGGCTGGCGACTTGTGCGGATATCGTGCCGCTTGTGGTTCGGGGCCGCACGGATCGGGCTGCTGGCCGTGGCGGCGGCCGGTTTTGCCACCTCGGCCAACCGTTTTACCACCGCAGACTGGACTTTCTTGATCGGCTTGGACTCCAGCGGCACCATTTTCGGCAGCATCGGCCTCTTCGATGCCGGCTGTCAGAACCTTTGCACTCAGCACGGCGTTTCACATCGACCTGGCACATCTGGAGGCCGTGGCCCGGAAGCAGGGCGCGCGCATCGATCTGCTTCAGCTGCCGGGCGGATTTATGCATCATGACACGGCGATGGCGCCGCGACCGCTTCGTCCATGGACATTTGCGGACAAGCTCCGCGCAGCTTCAACGGGATTGAACAAAATTCGATGCAAGCAAGTCTGCCACGGTCATTAGATCAACATCGTCAAGATGCCTCGCAGGCGGGAAAACAATCCAGCTGACGCAGATTTCACCTGACACCTTTTCATAAAGGGCCGAGGCGACCTGACTGCCTGCTCGGCGTCCTCTTGCGCTTCTCTGCTCGGGCTCTGGAGGAAACCTGATGTTTCGCGGACAGATCAGCCAGCGCGTGGCGACACCGGGACGCCAGTGGTGACCAAAAGGAGCTGCATGTGGCCTTCGATCGGACCGTTGGCGTTTCTGGCTGCGATTCTCGAGGGCACTTCAAAATCGCCGCGGTACAGACCGACTCTGCGCAAGGACACGCAGAACCGGGCGGGCAGTAAGTCCTGGATCAAGGGCTGGTGGCCAGTGCTTCATCACACCCCATCCTCACGTGCTGAGGAAAACAAGCGATCCTCAGCATGAAGAGGTATGGCGAAAAATTTTTTGTGGCTGGCGTCGAAACAATGGCGGCCTCTTCACGGATTATCAATCACCGGCGGTTAGAACAGGGTCATGCCAGGAAGGGCACAGGGCAACCGCCTGAAAGGTCAGAAGGCCGCGTCTGCAATCCGGTGCAAAGCACCCTTGATGGAGAACAACATGACCAGCATTCTGACCAACA
>Ga0194112_10009383_pt1 | contig 12466 bp, 10 predicted proteins | sample TA2MahC400mmetaG_FD_146191 | JGI IMG/M metagenome (GOLD analysis project Ga0194112, IMG submission 146191) | Freshwater microbial communities from Lake Tanganyika, Tanzania - TA2015016 Mahale Deep Cast 400m | ecosystem: Environmental > Aquatic > Freshwater > Lake | place: Tanzania: Lake...
GATCGATTTTGACCGGAACAGGGTCCGATTTTGCGGTTTTTGATCGTTTTTGGCGGCCTGTCATATTGGCAGTTATAGATACTTCTTTGTGGAAAACTTTTTCCGGGGCCGAGTTTGCCGACCGCCAGGCCGGGGAGCGGCTGCCGGACGCGGAGGAGAAGCCCCGCCAAGGCGGGGCGAGGGCCGCGCGGCCGGTCTTTGACCGCCGGAAGATGGGGAAAATGGGCAAGTGGGGCAAGTGTGCCCCCTGGGAAATTCCGGCACGCGGCGGCGAATCAAAGGGCGGAGTAATTCGCCTCCTACGGACCTGGAGATAGCCGAGCGTTTCGAGCGCGCGGCGGGCGGGCCGCGGCGCGGGCCGCGATGGCCCGCTCGGCGCGGCCCGGCAACAGTGGGAGCCGCAGCCCGCCTCGACGGCGCCATCATAACGGCGGCGCGGGGCGGTAAGAAGAGTGCGGATACCTGCCGGCGGTCCGGAAGAAGCCGGGGGGCCGCCCGCCGTGTACTCACGGGGGGGCTGAAGGCGCCTGGCGGACGCAGCGGAACCCGATGGCGTCGAGGGCGAAGCAGGCGTCCTGGAACCCCGGATTTTCGGCGACGCGATATGGCGTGCGGCATGTATCTCGGCTGGAGTTCCACGCCCCGCCGCGAAGGACGCAGCACTTGCCCTCGGCCGGGCCGCGCGGGTTGCGGTCGGGTGCCTGGCTGTAGTAGCGCTCGCCGTAGGCGTCGTTGCACCACTCGGCCACGTTGCCGTGCATGTCGTAGAGGCCCCAGGCGTTCGGCTTCTTGCCGCAGACCGGGTGCGTCGTGCCGCCCGAGTTCTCGGCGAACCAGGCGAAGTCCTTGAGGCGTGCGCCGTCGGCTCCGAAGGAGAAGTCGGTTTGAGTTGCGGCGCGTGCGGCGTACTCCCACTCGGCCTCGGTGGGCAGGCGGTATCCGTCGGCCTGGAAGTCGCAGGCGGCGGTGTCTTCGTCGTAACAGGGGCGCAGGCCGTCGGCCCTCGAGCGGGCGTTGCAGTACAGTGCCGCCTTCGCCCAACTGATCTGCTCCATCGGGCGGCGCGGCCCCTTGAAGTGCGACGGGTTGCCGAGGACGAGGCTGCCGTAGTCCTCCTGCGTGACCTCGTGGACGTCGATGAGGAAGGCATCGACCCAGACGCGGCGTGCGGGCGCCTCGTCGGGCTTGCCGCAGTCGCTGCCCATGCGGAACCAGCCCGCCGGGAGGAGCGCCATCTCGATGCCGCTCCTGGTGCGGACCGTCGGGGGCGGCGGGCCGGAGGGCTCGCCCTGGTCGGCGCTGCGGCAGGAGGCGGCGGTCGCGGCCGCAAGCAGTCCGAGCGCCGCGGCCGCGGCGGCGCCAAGCGAAGGCGGAGGGCGCAGAGAACGCACAGAGGATATTTCCTTTTGTCTCTTACCCAATTTATCTTTTCTCTGCGTTCGCTGCGCCCTGTGCGCTGAATCGAAGCGCGGCGGCTGCCGCGCGGCGCCTGTGGCACGGCCGGCTCATCCGGCCCTGGTCGGTCGGCGGCGCTTTCCACGGCCGGACGGGCCGGCCGGGCCACACCAGGGCGGCGCGCTCACCGCGCGGCCGGCCTGAGGGGGACCCAGTCGGGCTCCTTGTTCGAGTTTCCGTCGGCGGTGATCTCGCACCAGGCGTTCTCGGCCGCGGCGTCGGCGACGCACAGGTTCCACCCGGCCGCCTTGATGCCGATCATTTCGGGGGCGAACTTCAGGGTCTTCCGTTCGGGGCCGCGGCTGAAGGTCACGTGCCGGCCGTCGGGCGACCAGTCGATGTGATAAATCTTGACAGGTTCGGCGCTCTTGACGAGGGTGCGGCGGCCCGTGACCTTCGGCGCAGCGGAACTGAAGTCGATGTCGGCCACGTCGAGTTGCCAGTCGCTGGGGCCCCAGGCGATGCGCTTTCCGTCGGGGCTGAGGTCGGGGCGGCATCCCGGCAACTTCAGGTCGAAGACGCGCGTGCCGCGGGCCTCAAACGCCAGGATGGCGTGCTTGTAGCCCATGCCGCCGTGCACCGTGGCGACGAACCAGTTGCCGTCGGCCGACCAGCACAGGTTATAGAGGTGGTACAGGTCCTTGTTCGGGTGGTCGGCGTGCCTGGCGCCGTCGAGGTCGTAGAAGGCGACGCCCTTGGTGGCGTAGTCCTCGTAGGTGAATCGGTCGAACTCGCACTTGAGGTAGGCGATTCTGCGGCCGTCGGGGCTCCAGCAGGCCTCGCGGATGCCGTCGCCGATCCTGGTGCGTGCGGAGCCGTCGATGTTCATGAGCCAGGCGGTGCGGATTCGCGGTTCCTTGGCGCCCTCGTCGAACTCATCGGCCACGAAACATATTTTCGCGCCGTCGGGCGAGACGTGCGGGTACAGTTCGCTGGACCTGGGAGAGTTCGTCAGGTTGACCGGGTCGGACCCGTCGGCCTTGACGCTGAAGAGTTCCCAGTTGTCGCCCCGCCAGGTCTCGTAAACGATGCGGTAGGGGATGGCCCCGACCCTGGCGGCGAACTCGGCCGACGGGGGCGGCGGCGGCACATGCGGCTTCTGGGCCGCCTCGCCCGCCGCAAGGTACGCCGCGACAACCGACGCGGCCGTGACCGCAAGTCCGGCAGCCACAATGCGAAGCGGCACTCTCACCGGAGCGCTCCTTCCGCAACGGCTGGACCCCCCCGGCATGGCCGGATGGTACGCATCCGCCCGCCGCGCGTCAAGCGAGACCTGGCGGCGAAGACATAAGGCCCCAGGTACGCGCGCCGAGTCGCCCTGACTAGCCCCCTGCGTAAGCAGGGGGCTAGTAACGGCGCACGTGACTGAGCGCTTACGCGAAGACCATGCTTTCGCTTGCGAAAACAGGCATGGTTCAAACAAGCCCCACGCACCGCGTGGGGATGGATGGTGCGGGCCGGTCATCCCCCGGCGGTGCCGGGGGCTTTGAACCATGCCCGAAAACATGAGGCGAGCGGCCGACGACCATGCTTTCGCAACGGCGCGAAAGCATGGCATCCAGGCGAGCGCGGGAATCGTGCGGCACTTTCCGCCGCGCGATGCGTTTAATGAGCAGGGGCAAGGGGCGGGGTGCAGGGTGCGCCCGGGCGCTCCGGCGGGGAGCGGAGAGGAGCAGGCCATTTTGATCCGGACGAGCGTCCTGGAATCGAAGGGCGCGGCCGAGTTGTTCATCACGGCCGTGCCGGACCGCCCGCGTCCGGCGGCGGAGCAGGCCGCCGAGATGTTCGAGGCCGCGCGGCAGGCGCTGGAGGCGCACGGCGCGCGGATCATCCAGGAGCGCGTTTTTGCGGCCCAGGGCGCCCACGCGGCCGCGATGGCGGCGCGGTCGCGCGCCTACGGCGCGATTGACGACGGCGTGCCGCCGGTGCTGCTGAGCGTGCCGGAGTGCCGCTTCGGGCAGATTTCGGGCATCCAGGTGCACGCGGTGCGGTCGGCGAGCGCGCCGGCGGCGCTGAAGGACGGCGGGGCCGTCCGCGGGCGCGCGGTCGCGGCCGAGGGGTTCCAGTACCTAGCGCTGTCGGGGCTGACGGCGCCGGGCGCCGGCGGCCGCGATGCGCAGGCCCGCGCCATCTTCGAGATGGGCGAGCGGGCGCTGCGGCAGGCCGGGGCCACGATGCACCAGGTTGCGCGCACGTGGCTGTGGCTGGGCGACATCCTTGCGTGGTACGACGAGTTCAACCGGGTGCGGAACCGGTTCTTCACCTCGTGCGGCCTGATAGACAACGACCCTTCGGTGACGCGGATGCCGGCGAGCACGGGCATCGGCGTCCGTCCGGCGGGGGGCGCGGCGTGCGCGCTGGACGCCGTGGCGGTGCTCGGGCCGAAGGGACGCATCGAGTATTTCCGCGAGGCGGGCAACCAGCGGTCCCCGTATCATTACGGGTCGGCGTTCTCGCGGGCCGCGCGGGCCACCACGCCGGCCGGGGCGACGGTTTACGTCTCGGGCACGGCGGCCATCGACGAGGCGGGCAAGACCAACCCGGTGGGCGACGTGCGGGGCCAGGTGGGCGTGACGATGGCCAACGTTCGGGCGGCGCTGCGGGACCTCGGCTGCGGCGACGCCGAAGTGGTCCAGGCCTTCATGTACTCCAAGACGCCCGAAGTGCAGGAGGCGTTCCACCGCGACTTCGCCGGGCTGGAGTGGCCGTGCGTCTCGGTCATCGCCGACGTCTGCCGCGACGACCTGCTGTTTGAGGTCGAGGCGACGGCGTGCCCCGGGGTGCGGCAGATGTGATTTCCGTCTGAGCCACCACTCACCACTCGCCGAGGGGCGGCGGTGCGCGCGGGCCTGCTGCGCGCCTGGAGGGCCATGCCGCGTTCCCCCACGTGGTCCGTTAAGGTTGCGCTAAGAGTGTTTTGAGGCCGCGCGCGGTGCTTGCCGCGCCGGCAGGTGCGGCTGTACCATTCCGGCACGATCTTGGAGGGCCGCCCGCGGGGGCGGACGCGCGGAATGACAAAGTGGCTGCTGGTGTCGGCGGCCATCGCGGTCTTGCTGATGGCCCTGTCCTTCGGCCTGGGCGGCCGCGAGGAAGCCGCGCTCGCCGTAGTCGGGTCCAACTCCGTCCAGCCGTTCGCCGAGATGCTGGCCGAGGCGTATCAGCAGGCCCATCCGGGCCGCTTCGTGGACGTGCAGGGCGGCGGGTCCACTGTGGGCTTACAGGCGACGATCGACGGCATCGCCGAAATCGGCATGTGCTCGCGCGAACTGAAGAAAGAGGAAGAGGCGCTGTTCCGGCAGGTGATGATCGCACGCGACGGGCTGGCCATCGTCGTCCACCCGTCCAACCCGGTGAGCGACCTGGCGGTGGAAGAGGTGCGGCGGATGTTCACCGGGGACGTCGCCAACTGGCGAGCGGTGGGCGGAGAAGACCGTCCCATCCGCCTTGTGGTGCGCGAGGAGAGTTCCGGCACGCGCGAGGCCTTCATGAAGATGGTCATGGGCAAGGCGCGCGTCAGCCGCAAGGCTATCAGCCAGGACTCGAACGGCGCCATCAAGGAACTGGTGAAGCAGGACGCCTGCGCCATCGGCTTCATGTCGCTGGGCCTGGTGACAAGCGAACTTAAGGCCGTGCGGATCGAGGGCGTGCCTGCGACGGCGGCCAACGTGCTGGCCGGGCGGTACCCGCTGGTGCGGCCATTCCTGTTCGTGACGCGCGGGCCGGCGGACGAGCGGGCGGAGCACTTCATTGATTTCGTGCTCTCGCCGGAGGGTCAGGCGGTCCTGGAGAGGGAGGGGCTGGTCCGCGCCCGATGAGAAAAGAAAAGGTCATTGCGGGCGTTCTGGCGGCGCTGGCGCTGACGGCCATCTCGGCGCTGGCGGTGATCGCGTCCTTCATCTTCAAGGAAGGCCTGCCGATCATTGCCAAGGTCGGGCTGGCGGAGTTCATTTTTTCGGGGAACTGGCACCCGCTGGACGGGGAGTTCGGGATACTGCCGATGATCGTCGGGTCGCTGGCGGTGACGGCCGGCGCGATGGTCATCGGGGTGGTGTTCGGCCTGGGCTGCGCGGTGCTGCTGACGCAGTTCTGCCCGCCGCGAATCGTGTCGGTCATCAAGCCGAGCATCGAACTGCTGGCGGGCATCCCGTCGGTGGTTTACGGGTTCATGGGGGTGGCGATCCTTGTGCCGCTCATCCGCGAGCACCTGGGCGGGCCGGGTCTGTCGGTCCTGGCGTCGTCGGTGGTGCTGGGGGTGATGGTGCTGCCGACCGTGACGAGCATCTCCGTCGATGCGCTTCAGGCGGTGCCGCGGGCGTACTTCGAGGGTTCGGTGGCCCTGGGGGCCACCGTCTGGCAGACGACGCACATGGTGACGCTGCGTGCGGCGCGGTCGGGCATCGTCGCCGCGGTCATCCTCGGCATGGGCCGGGCGGTGGGCGAGACGATGGCCGTCATCATGGTCGCCGGGAACACGCTCGACCTGCCGCACAGCATCCTTGACCCGGTCCGCACGCTGACCAGCAACATTGCGCTGGAGATGGGGTACGCGGCCGGGGACCACCGGAAGGCCCTGTTTGCGACGGCGGTGGTGCTGCTGGCGATCATCATGGTTCTGAACTCGATTGCGCTCGCGGTGTCGCGGCGTCTGCCCGCCGGCCGGCAGGCGGGGCGGGCCGCGAAGGCGGCGGCACGATGAGAGCCTCCCCGCGTCTGACGCAGGCGGCGTCGCTGGGCCTGATGTGGGGCCTGGCGGCCGCGACCATCGGCGTCCTGGCATTCATTATCATATATATCCTGGCGCACGGCCTGCCCCACGTGACGTGGGGGTTCCTTACGGAATCGCCGCGGTCGATGGGCCGCGAGGGCGGCGTGCTGCCCATGATCGTCGGCACGGCGTGGGTCGCCGGCCTGGCCGTCGTGATTGCGGCGCCGGTGGGGGTGGCGACGGCCATATACCTGACGGAGTACACGCGCGAGGGGCGTCTGACGGCGGTCATCCGGTTCGGGGCGGACTGCCTGGCCGGCATTCCGAGCATCATCTTCGGCCTGTTCGGCTTCGTGTTCTTCGTCATCACCCTGGGGATGGGGCTGTCGATCGTCTCCGGCGCGCTGACGCTGGCCGTGATGGTGCTGCCGACGATCATCCGGACGAGCGAGGAGGCCATCCGCGCCGTGCCGCAGGCCTACCGCGACGTGAGTTTCGGCCTGGGGAGCACGCGGTGGCAGATGGTGACGCAGGTGGTGCTGCGGTCGGCGCTGCCGGGGATCGGGACGGGCATCGTGCTTTCAATCGGGCGGAGCATCAGCGAGACGGCGGCGGTGATGCTGACGGCCGGGTCGGCGCTGGGGCTGCCGCGGACCGCCTTCGACTCGTCGCGGACGCTGGCGCTGCACTTTTACACACTTTCGCGCGAGGGTATCTCGATGCCGAACGCATACGCGACGGCCTCCGTGCTCATCCTGGCCATCCTGGCCGTCAACCTGTCGGCGTACTGGCTGATGCGGCGGCTGGCGGCCGGGGGGAGGTAAGCCATGAGCGGCAACTCCGGGGACCAGGTGGCGCGCGAGGAAGCGCGGCTGGCGGCGGCGCTGCGGAGCCGGGAGCCGCCGCCCCCCTGCCCGGCAACCGGGCCGAAGATCGCGGTCGAGAACTTCAGCGCCTCGTTCGACGGGGCGGCCGTGCTTCGCGGCATAACGCTGGAGGTCTGCCCGCGGGAGCGGCTGGCGATCATCGGCCCGGCCTCGAGCGGCAAGACGACGTTCCTGAGGAGCCTGAACCGCCTGAACGACCTCAGCCCGGCCTTCTCGATGTCCGGCCGCATCCTCATCGACGGGCAGGACATCTACGACCCGGGCGTCGACGTGGCCGCGCTGCGCCGCCGCGTCGGCATGGTTTACGCCGTTCCCGTGCCGCTGCCGTGGACGGTTTACGAGAACCTGGCGTACGGGCCGCGGCTGGCGGGGGTGCGCGACCGCGCCCGGCTGGACGCCCTGGTGGAATCGAGCCTGCGCAGCGCGTTTCTGTGGGACGAGGTGAAGGACCGCCTGCGCGAGCCCGCGACGAACCTCTCCGGCGGCCAGCAGCAGCGGCTGTGCCTGGCCCGCGTCCTGGCGCTTGAGCCGGAGGTGCTGCTGCTGGACGAGCCGTGCTCGGGCCTGGACCCCATCTCGACCGCCAAGATCGAAGATGCGCTGGCGGACCTGCGCAGCAGGTACGCCATCGTGCTCGTCACGAACAACACGAAGCAGGCGGCCAGGGCGTCGGAACGCACGGCCTTCTTCCTGATGGGCGAACTGATCGAGGTCGGCCCCACCGTGCAGGTGTTCACGAACCCGGCGCACCGCCGCACGAGCGACTACATAACGGGGCACTTCGGATAACACTAGTGGCGATGGAATACAAACTCCGGACCGAGAACCTGGGCCTGCATTACGGCGACTTCTGCGCCCTGAAGGACGTCAATATCTCCATCCGCCCGCAGGCCATCACCGCCATCATCGGGCCGTCCGGATGCGGAAAGTCGACCCTGCTGCGATGCTTCAACCGGATGAACGAACTGATTGCGGGCGTGCGGACCTCCGGCCGCATACTGCTGGACGGCCGGGCCGTCCACGACGGCGCCGCCGGCCTGACGCAACTTCGCAAACGCGTGGGGATGGTGTTCCAGCGGCCGAACCCGTTCCCGCTCTCCGTGTTCGACAACGTGGCCTACGGGCCGCGCGTGCACGGGATGCACAAGGGGGCGGACCTGGAGGCGGCCGTCGAGAAGGCCCTTCGGGCCACCGCCCTGTGGGACGCGCTGAAGGACAAACTGCGTGCGCCCGCCCTGGGTCTGCCGGCCGAGCAGCAGCAGCGGCTGTGCATCTCGCGCCTGGCGGCCGTCGAGCCGGAGGTGCTGCTGATGGACGAACCGTGCTCGGCCCTGGACCCCATCGCCACGGAGCACATCGAGGAACTGATGCGCGAACTGGCCCGGCGGTACACCATCGTCATCGTGACGCACAACATGCAGCAGGCCGCCCGCGTCTCCAGCGAGACGGGCTTCATGCTGCTGGGCGAACTGGTCGAGTTCGGCCTCACGACGGCGATTTTCAAGAACCCCTCGGATAAGCGGACGGAGGATTACGTCACGGGCCGATACGGATAGAATGGATAACGGAGCCCCAGGGCCGCGCCCCGGCGGCGCACGGAAGGAGCGCAGCGTGGAGAAGCAACGGCAGTTCGACCGCGAACTTGAGGACCTCAAGAAGAAACTTATACACATGGCCGCGCTGGCGGAGACCATGATCGACAAGGCCGTCGCCGAACTGGTCCAGCGCGACGAGAAGGTGGCCGCGAAGGTCCCGGAGTACGAGCAGGAACTGAACCGCCTGGAGATCGAGATCGACGAGGCGGCCCTGACGCTGCTGGCCACCCGGCAGCCCGTGGCCGGGGACCTGCGGTTCATCGTGGCCGCCACGAAGATCAACGGCGAACTGGAGCGCATCGGCGACCTGGTCATCAACATAATTCAGAACGTGCAGACGCTGCTGGCGCAGCCGCCGCTTAAGCCGCTCATCGACATCCCGCACATGGCCGACCTGGCGCGCCGCATGGTGCGCGACAGCCTGGACTCGTTCGTCGGCGGCGACCCGCTGCTTGCCCAGTCGGTCATCATGGCCGACGACCGCGTCGACGCCCTCAAGGACCAGGTCCTGCGGGAACTCCTGACCTACATGATGAGCGACCCGCGCACCATCGAGCGGGCGCTGGCCCTTATCCTCGTCTCGCGGCACCTGGAACGCATCGGCGACCACGCCGTCAACATCGCCGAAGACGTTATCTACATGACTCAGGGCCGCGACGTGCGCCACCCCAAAACGCCGAAGGAGCGGCCGGCGGACCTGGAGATGTGACGGGCGGAGCGGATGGCGCGGCGGCGGGGCAGCGCATCTGTCCGGCATCCGCCCGCGCGACGCGGCCCGGCCGCGCCCTCCGGCGAAGCGTCACGGGGCGGCCTGCGGCCGGGACAGGTACGCGGCGATGTTCCCGGCCTCCTCGGCCTCCCACCGCCGCCGCTTGGCCAGGAAGTGCTCGTACTTGCCGGCCTCGTCCGCGGACCAGGCGGCGGCCTCCGTGTAGTCGCCGCAGTAGGGCACCACCAGGTCGATCCAGCAGGCGAACCTGTCCAGTTCGTCGCGCGCAAGTTTCACGCCGTAGTGCCCCTCCTCCAGCAGCGTCATAAGGCGGCTCCTTGCGGACCCCGCCGAGTACGGCGGAAGCATGGGCGGGGCCGACTGCGCGCTCACCCAGTTCACCAGTTCGCTCGGTTCGCCCCGGAACCCCCGCGAGCGCCCGCCGCGACGCAGCCACTCGCTCTGCGTGAGGGCCAGGTACGCCTCGCTCCAGCGGCGCTTGGCTTCCGTATCGACTACCTCTGCCCCGCGGAGGCTGAAGGCGGGCTTGACCTGGGCAGCGCCCGGCTCGGCCGCCGGACCTGCCGGCGCTGCGCCGCCCGTCGCGCCGCCCGCCGCACCTGCCGGCGCCGCGCCGGTCTCCGCAAGCGCACCGCCGCGGCCGGATTCGCCCGGCCGCTCGTAGTGGCAGCGGATGCAGTGGCGGTCCAGGACGGGCTGAATTTCGCGCGGAAACGAGAACCCGCGCGGCGGCCCGTACCACGGCCGCAGCGCCTGCGGCCCGGCCCGCAGCGCCTCGGCGACCGCCGCGGCCGGCGGCGCAGAGTTCTTGTCCTCGTGGCAGCCGACGCACGACTGCACTTCGCCCGGCTGAAGGGTGGTCCAACTGCGCATCGTCTGTACGGCGCGGCCTCTGCCGTCAAGCGCCTGAAAGTAAACGGGCGTCCGCGCGGGCACGGTGAAGCAGGCCGAGCCGTCTTCGTGGACCGCCGCTTCGCCCAGGATGATCTTGGGGTCCCACGCGCCGTTGCCGATGGATACGGGGGTGCTGATGAGCGCCCCGCCGGCCGGGCCGGCGTTGCCGTTGCTGCCGATGCCGGCGGCCCGGAACTCAAGCGCCGCCACGCGGAGGCTCTTGACCGTGCCGCGCGGCACGCCCGCGAGGCCCGGCCCGGCGTGGATGTCCTGGAGGATGACCGTGCCCGCGGCCTGGCGGTAATCGACGGCGCTGGGCCGCACGTGCGGCACGGGCCGCGGGGCGAGCGGCACGGGCTGGTTGCAGGAGACGGCGGGGTCGTGCGCCAGGAGTTCCCTGCGTCCGTCGGCCGCGACGAAGTAAACGGCGAAGCGGTCGCCCGCGGGGCCGGCCCTGCCGCTGCCGCCGGCCGGCTTCATCGCCGCCAGGAACTCCGCCTCGCCGAGCGGGTACGGGTACTGGAACTGGTCGCCCTCCTGGCCGTACCTGTCGATGCGGACGGCCTCGGTCGGGCGGACGGGCGCGACGAGTTGCGCCCCGGAGTTCTCCTGGCGGCCGCGCGACGGGTCCAGGACGCCCAGCCATCCCTGCTGGCGGGTATGATGGCCCGTGAATATGCATACAACTTTATCCGTTCCGGGGATGCCGCGGGCGTGCAGGATGGTCGTCGGGAACCACGAGTTGTTGCCGTAGAACCCGGCCTGGCCCGTGCCGTCGGGGTACATCTGGAAGAGGCCCTGGGGGTAAATCTGGCCGCGGTCGTTGTATTCCCACCTGGTGTACAGGACGCGGCCGTCGTGCGTCACCGTGGGGAAGTTCGTGTGGACCTGGTCGTAGCCGAGGCGCCGCAGGTACCGACCGTCGGGGTCGCACGTGTACAGGTTCGACACTTCGGTCCACCAGCAGTCGACCGTCTGCACGCAGCGGGTGGAACTGAAGACGATGTCGCCGCCCGGCAGGTACGCCGGCTCGTAGTCGGCGAAGCCCAGGCCGAACGTAAGTTGCCGCACGCGGCCGTCGGCCACGGTCATCTCGTACAGGTGGTAGTCGTCCCGGCGGTCGGACCTTTTCCACGCGAACAGGACGCGCCGGCCGTCGTGCGAGACGTCGGGGTCGCGGATGACGCCCTCGCGGTCTTCCAGGAGGGTGCGGACCGTGCCGTACAGGCCGTCCATTTCCAGGATGCACAGGGCGGCGCCGGGCACGAAGTGCCGCTCGGCCTGGGCGTCGGACTGGCCTTCGGTGTATGCGTAGTGCGACCCGCCCATGTCGAAGTGCTTGGTGAAGATGACGCGGCGCAGACGGTCGCGGTGGGGCGCAAGGCGGGCCTCGCGTCGGCGCTCGCATGCGGCGCGGTAGAGGTCGAGCCATCCGGGGTCGGCAGACGGCGCGGACGCCTGTGCGAGGCCGCGCAGACGCTCGGCCAGGTCGCGGCCGGCGTCGCCGAGTTCATCGACGGCTCGCCGGACGGCCGCCGGCTGGAGCGTGCCGCCCGCGTAGAGGCCGTCCTGGGCGGCCCAGTCGCGCTCGACGGCGGGGTCCGGCGCGGCGGCTGGCGCGGCCGCGACGTCCGGCGCGGCGACGGCTGGCGCAGCAGGGGCATCCGGCGCGCCGGCGGCATCGCGCATGGCGCGGCGGGTCTCCTGAACCGCCGCGAGCGGGGCGATTGCGGTGCGCGGCGGGTCGGGAGACCCGCCGCGCAAAGCGCAGAGGTCCGGCGCGGCCGCGGCTGGCGCAGCAGGGGCATCCGCCGCGCGGGCGCGCGGCAGGGGCGCGGCCGCGCAGGCGATGGCCGCCCCGAGCGCCGCCGCCGTCGCCCACGCCCGGATAGTTTCACGGCTTCGGAGGCACATACCAGAGAGACTGCCAGTACGCCCGGTCCGCGGCGTACGGGTCCACGGGGTCCTGCGGACCGAGGGTCGCGGGAAGGATGCCGTAGCGTTTCATTTCGCGGATATAGGGATCGTTGGGGCGGAAGCCGGGCATGTCGAAGCGCTTGTTCTGGTCGAGCCACTTCTTGGCGTCGAGGACCATCGCCAGGAGTCTCTGATAGTCGGGGTCGGCTGCGCTCGCGAAAACCTCGGGCACATTCTGGCCCGGCTTGTCGGCGGCGGTGCGGCCCTGGCAGGTGCCGAGATC
>Ga0194112_10009389_pt1 | contig 12462 bp, 12 predicted proteins | sample TA2MahC400mmetaG_FD_146191 | JGI IMG/M metagenome (GOLD analysis project Ga0194112, IMG submission 146191) | Freshwater microbial communities from Lake Tanganyika, Tanzania - TA2015016 Mahale Deep Cast 400m | ecosystem: Environmental > Aquatic > Freshwater > Lake | place: Tanzania: Lake...
CGTTTATAACTATGGGATAATACAAATTATTTTTACCACCCCCACCCTAACCCTCCCCCCTCAAGGGGGAGGGAACCGACCCAATATCGTTGATTCCGCTTTTGACCATGACTTTTGCAAGAGGCTCGTTTGTTAAATTTAATACCTAAAAACCGAAGCTGGCAAGGGGGAAATTGGGGTTAAGTTGGAGGAGGGGGCTAAGGGCGCCCTCCCTTCACATTCATCATTGCTCCTTCCATACCTTGCGGCTCAGGGCGATCTTTTTCTTGACCGTGGCCCAGGTTTCCCGGGTGAGAAAGGACTCCCGCCATCGGGTCGTCATGCGGGTGAACAGCTCCCAGGGCACGGAAAAGGAAAGCTCGTCGGGCTTGTGAAATTTGCGGGCTGAGGGGTCCCAGCCCCCCAGCACCGCCTTGAGCTTACCTTGAGCCAGGTAGTTGAGGGGCCAGGTCAACACGTAAGAGCAATCCGCGCCAAAGGGGCTCATCACCGCCTCCACGTCATCGGTGACGAAGGTGGCCAGGAAATGCAGCCCGGAGATGGACTCGGGCCGGGCAAAAAAGCTTACCACTTCCGGCGTCTCCCCTGGCCCAAAATGGCTCAATGGCTTGAACACGCAGAACCGCTTCGGGGCGGGGCGGGGGTCAACGAGGGCTAAGAAGCGGCGCATGGCCTCCGGGGAGGCCAGGTAATGCTCCCCTTCCATGACTCCCGGAATGCCGGTGGAGACGTAGTAAATGATGGTCTCCAGTTGGGGTTTGAGGAATCCCAGGTAAAAGGCGCCGCCCAGGCAGCCCACATGGTCCCGGTCGAAGCAGGCCGGCTTCCCCAGCTTTCGGGCCCGCCAGGCCAGGCCCATGACGCAGGCGAAATTGCCGAACACCTCTTCCCAATCAACCTTCCCCCGGGCCTCTTTCTCCGCGGTGGGCAGGACCGCGGCCTTGGGCGTCAGGCAATCCCCAGGGGCTTCCGAGGTGTAATAGATTCCCAGGGGCTCTTCCTCCAGCCCCAGGGCTTCCAGCAGACCGGGGAGTTCTTGGAGTTCCGGTAGGGTCATGGCTTTTCCCTTTATGATTGGTTCTTGGGGGAGGGGGTTTTGGCTTTCAGCTTTCAGCCATCAGCTTTCAGTAAAAAAAGCCTCTTTAAATTGCTGACTGCTGTGTCTCTTGCAAAACTCGTTTTGTTGTCATCCTGAACGAAGTGAAGGATCTCAACCTCTTGTAAATACGAGATTCTTCGCTTCGCTCAGAATGACAAGGGGCGGCAATAAGTAATTTTGCAAGAGCCTCTGCTGACAGCTAAAATTATCCCGGCCCTCCCCCGCAATCTCACTGCCGCTTCGCCCCGTGCACCATGGCGGCCAGACGGCCTGCGGCCTCTTTCACGGCCCACTGGAGCCGGTTGGAAAGCCCCGGCTGCACTTCCTCGGGGATTTCCTGGACCTGGGCCGCCAGGATGATGACCGCCACCCCGGTCTGGTCTTTGAGCTCCTGGAGCATGTTCACCGTGGGGAATTGGTGCAGGGAGAAGTCTGCGGTCTTCTGGGGAGGGATCTCCTCCACCGGCAATTCAAAGAGTTCCCCCGGCTCTTGGCCCCGGTCCACCGCGTCCACGATGATGAGGCGCTCCGGCTTCTTTTCGCTTATCAGGATGTCGAACAAAATGTCCCGGATGCTGGTGCCCACGTCCAGGGCCAGGACGTCGCCGGGCAGGACGTAATTTTCCTGCAGTTCCTTGACCACCGCCGGCCCGAAGCCGTCGTCGCCGAAGAGAATGTTGCCGCAGCCGAAGATTACCACTGATTTGTCAAATAAGTCTCTCATAGCTTCAACTAAAGTGTCCTAAGATATTCATCTATGTTTCAATGGAAATTCTTTATATAATTTTATAGCTGTTTCATCCGACAATAAGTTTGGATTTGGCAGGTAGTAAGAAATATCTTGTATTTCCCCTTCGCGATAATCCCTCTCACAAACAAAGCCAAGGAAGTGAATCCTTTCTTGTATAAATGGGGATGCCCGCAAAGGACATGATTCTTCAAACAAACCTCTTATAGGTTCTGATATGCCCATTCCAGTATTCCAATAGTGTGTCGCCCATGAATAGTTAGGAGGAATACCTGGTGCCCCGTAGGCTATTTGCCGGTAATCAAGCCAATCACCACCTTCGTCCAGATATCCTCGCATGTCTGTAAGAATAACATGGCAAAAATTGTCTCTTGGGACAGGAAACTTTGTTGGTGCATTATCAGCAAAAACCTTTTCCCCAATTTTCTGTTGAGCCGTTATCATTTCTGCTTCTGGAGATTGTGCCCTATCATTCGCATCGGTAGAAAGCATTTGCTTATAGATAAAGCCATCTTGTATTATAGCTTTCTTAGCCGCTTGACTCGCTCGGACACTCACAAGCTCAATAAGCCAAATAATTTCTCCTTGAACACAAAATTCTATTGTGGAAGAACCTACTCCTGCACTGTATTCATATTCGGCCACAGCCCCCGCGCGATGCAATTCGTAGGCAACACGTACTTCAAACATCAAGGGCATATTTTCAGACTTGAACCCACCAGCTTGCTGAAGGCGGTCCAGCACTGGCCGCGCCCAGGTCACACCTTTAAGCCCCTCTATTGCTGTCTCAGTATATTCTGCTTCTCTATCCGTTAAGGACTCAGACCACATAGGCTTGTTATACCTAAACATTCATTTGAAGAAAAGGAGCCACAGGCTTGTTGTTATTATACCCTGTGGCTCCCGGTTTTTGTTGCTGAAAGCTGACCGCTGAAAGCTGACAGCTTAATTTCTCAGCGTGTCAATCACCTCTCCATCTTTACCCACAATGGTGACCTCCACCGCGACACCGCCGTCCAGGCGGTGAGTGGCGCAGCTCAGTCACGGGTCGTAGGCGCGGATGGCCATCTCCACCTTGTTCAGGATTCCCTGGTCGTATTTACCGTCATGGATGAGGGCCTTGGCGGCCTGGAAGACCGACAGGTTGATGGGCGCGTTGTTGTGGGTGGTGCCCACGATGAGGTTCACCTTGGTGATGAGGCCGTCGGCGTCGGTTTCGTAGTCGTGGATGAGGGAGCCCCGGGGGGCTTCCACGCAGCCCACGCCCCGGCCGGCCTTGGGGGTCACCTCCGCCCGGATGTCCCGGCTGGTGATCTCCGGGTCGTTGAGCAACTCCAGCGCCTGCTCGGCGCACTGGAGCAGCTCGATGAGCCGGGCGTAGTGGTAGAGCAGGGTGAAGTGGGCCGGGCGGCCGAACGCGGCCCGGAATTCCTCCAGCTCCGCCTGGGCCAAAGGCGTGGCCATCTGGTCCACCACGTTGACGCGGGCCAGGCAGTTGGTGCGGTACACCCCTACGGGGTCATCCAGGTCCAACTTGAGCTGGCCCCACTTCTTGGCATAGGGAAATTTTTGATAAGACCAAGGCTCCACCCATTCGCCGATGTAATCCAGGTACTGGTCGTAGGCGAAGTCCTCGTAAGAGCCGTCGGGCTTCATGAGGCGGAGCTTCCCGTCATAGAAGTCGTGGGTGCCGTCCTCTCGCACCGTGCCCAGGTAGCCCACCCGGATGACGCCGATGGTCTTGATGGCGTCCAGGTATTTGGGGAAGACGTTGTCCTTGGCGAACTTCATGGTGAACTGGGAGAACTCCAGCAACTCCTGGGCCAGGGGGAGCATGGCGCTGCGCTCCTTCTCGGTCATGGGCTTGCTCACCCCGCCGGCCTGGGAGAAGGTGGGGTGGATGGCCCGGCCGGCGAAGTCCTCCAGCATGTTCGCGGTCATCTGCCGCATCTTCACCACCTGCCTGGCGATGTCGGGAACGGCCTGAATGACGCCCAGGACGTTTCTCACCGAATAATCCGCGTCGGGGCCGATGACGAAGTCCGGCGCGGCCAGGAAATAGAAATGAAGGATGCGGTCCCCGATGTAAGCGATGTTCTGCATCAGGCGGCGCAGTTTCACCGCGGCGGGGGGCGGGGTAACCCCGAAGCAGGCGTCCACCGCCTTCGAGGAGGCCAGGTGGTGGGCCCAGGGGCAGATGCCGCAGATGTGGCAGACAATGCGGGGCATCTCTTCCGCGGGGCGGCCTTCGCAGAATTTTTCAAAGCCCCGGAGAGCCTGGACGTGGACTTTGGTCTCGACCACGTTGCCGGCGTCGTCCAGGTGGATGGCCACCTTGGCGTGGCCTTCGATGCGGGTTATCGGCTGAATGTTAATGACTTTGCCCATTTAATCACCCCCTCACTTTCCCGGCCGGGCCGGCAGGACCGTCAGGTAGCCGTGCGCGCCGATGTAGCGGTTCATGATGGCCCGGCGGTCCACCAAAGTTTTGGGGTCCAGCCCCACGGAGGTCAAGGCCCCCATCATGTCCACCATGGGCCGGGCGCCCTTGCGGATGGGGCCGAAGCAGCCCCGGCAAGGGGTGCGGGCCTGGACGCAGCGAGGCACGCCTTCTTTGCCGGCGCAGCCCGCCAGGGTCACGGGCCCGATGCAAAAGAAGCCCTGCTCGTTGATGCAGCGCATCTTGTCCAGGCCGGCCTCGGGGTCGAAGTCCAAATTGGTGAGTCCCCGCTTGATGGGTCCACCCACGGACTTCTTTTCCCGGATCACCGGGCAGGTGTCGCAGACGCTGCGCTCGGGGAGCGCCCAAGCGGTTTTCCCCGCCAGCAGGGCCAGGATGGCATCCGCGATCCAGTCCGGATGGGGCGGGCAGCCCGGGATGGTGAGGTCCACCTTGACGATCTCATCCAGGGCCTGCACCGTGTTGGTCCACTTGGGGACGTCGGAGTGCTCCGGGTTGGGGGACGGGTTGGTGGACGGCGACCCCCGGAAGACTTTCTCCAGGATTTCGTCATTTTTGAACATGTTGGCCTGGGCCGGGATGCCGCCGTACGCGGCGCAGCTTCCCAGGGCGATGAGGATCTTGGATTTTTGGCGCATCTCGTTGAGCACGTGCTTGTGTTCTTCGTTGCGCACCCCGCCGGAGATGATCCCCACCACCGCCTCGGGGATCTCGAAGGCCGTCTTTTCCCCGGTCTGACCGAAATACTTGTGGTCCAAGAGCACCGGGATGTGAACGAAATTCAAATGAGGTAATAAATCCAACAGCGCCTCTCCGGTGTTGAGAATGGAAATCTCACAGCCGGAACAGGCATTCAACCACTCTTCCGCCACAGTTACGCCCATTCCTTACCTCCTTTGGAGCGTTCAGCGATCTGCTATCAGGTTTCAGTCAAATTGCGCCAACTGACGGAGAACCGGCGGCTGACCGCGTTGCTTAACCGGCTGACTGCACTTCTGCCACCCTGCGGGAATAAACCAGATATTGGTCTTCCTCCTGAAACATTTTTACTTCAAAACCCTCCTTGGCATAGGACTCCATGATCTGGGAGGCCTGGGCCCGGGTTTCGTAGGTCGCCCCGTCCCACATGAATTTCTTGCCGTCCACTTTTTTGGCCAACGGGATAGTCATAGTGACCATGCCTCCATTCCCACTGGTTACTGGTTACTGGTTACTGGTTACCCTCTCGTGCTATACGGACTCGGTCCTAATGCCTTCAGGGTATCCGTCATCTCCGTCATGACGTCCGCGAATTTTTGGGCCTCGGAGGAGGAGATCCACTCCAGGCGGAAGCGCTCCGGCTCCAGGCCGAAATCCTCCAGCATCAACTCCAGACCTTCCGCTCTGCCTTGGGCTTTTTTATTACCTTCCAGGTAATGACATTCGCCCAGGTGTCAGCCGCAGACCAGGACGCCGTCGGCCCCCTTGGTGAGGGCGTCGATGACCAGATTGGGGTGCACCATCCCCGAACACATCACCCGGATGATGCGGGCGCTGGGGGGGTATTGGATCCTGGACACCCCGGCCAGGTCCGCCCCGGCGTAGGAGCACCAGTTGCAGCAGAAGGCGATGATCCTGGGTTCGTAGTCGTCGCTCATGTTCCGTTTCCTTTATGTCTGCAATCTTCTCGTTCCCAAGCTGGGCTTAGGAACGCACCTGTAAGCCAAGCTGAGCTTGGCATTCATTCCCGTTCCCAAGTGCAACTTGGGAACGAGAAGTAAGCTTCTATGAAACGCTAACTGCCAACTGCCAACCGCCAACTGCTAACTGCTCACTGCTCACTGCTCACTCAAATCAACCCCAAGGCCGCCTCCACCTGGGCCCGCAACTGCTCCGGGGTGAACCCGGCCACGTAGATGCCCTGCTTGGGACAGGTGGCCATGCAGGAGCCGCAGCCTTTGCACTGGACTTCATTGATCTCCACCGTCTTCTTGACTCCGCCGTCCTTCATGTATTCGATGAGGGTGATGGCCTTGAAGGGGCAGGTGTCCACGCAGAAGGCGCAGCCGTCGCAGTTCTCGTCAATGGGCTGGGAAATGGTGGATTCCAGCTCCAGGTAGTCCCGGGACAGGATGGTATTGGCCCGGGAGGCGCAGGCCAGGGCCTCGGCCACCGATTCCTGCAGCGGTTTGGGGTAGTGGCACAGGCCCGCCAGGAAGATGCCCTCGGTGGCGGAGTCCACCGGCCTGATCTTGGCGTGGGCCTCGGTGAAAAACCCTTCGGCGTTCAAGGGGATCTTGTAGATTTCCGCCAGGGGCGCATTGTGGTGGGGGATGATGCCCGTGGCCAGGGTCAGCAGGTCCACGGAGAAAGTCACCGGCCGCCGGAGCACGTGGTCTTTTACGGTGATTTGAATGCACCCGTCCTCTGCCTCCGCCACCACCGGCGGTTCCGCCAACTGGTAACGGATGAAGATCACCCCCATTTCCCGGGCCCGCTGGTAGAGATTTTCCCGCTCACCGTAAGTGCGCATATCCCGGTAAAGCACATAGACATCCATGTCCTGGTTCATGATTTTCAGCTTGATGGCGTTTTCCACCGAGTGAGCGCAGCACACCTTGTTGCAGTAAGGCCGCTCGGGGACGCGGGAACCAACGCACTGGATAAAGGCCGCAGCCTGGGCGTTCTTGAGCCGGTCACTGCCCGCGGCGATTTTCTCATCCAGGTCCAAAGACAGCAATACGTTGGGATGCTCTTTGTACAGGTAAAGGCCCTTGGGCCGGTAAGGCTCGCCGCCGCTGGCGATGGTGACAATGCCGTGGTCGATGACCTGGCCGGTGGACAGGGTGGTCTGGAAATTGCCCACCGAGCCTTCCGCCCCGGTGACCAACGCGTTGTAATAAACGGTGATATTGGGGTGGCTTAGAACCTTGGCCTTGAGCTCGTCCACCCGAGGCTTCACCAGGCCGCCCCGCCAGGTGGTGTGGAGCTTGAGGGCGTTGCCTCCCAGGCGGTCTTTGCGCTCCACCAGGCTCACCTGATAGCCCTGGTCCGCCAGGGCCAGGGCCGAGGTCATGCCGGTGACGCCGCCGCCGATGACCAGGGCCTTGTTGTTCACCCCCACCGTGATGTACTCCAGGGGCTGGAGCAGCCGGGCCTTGGCCACGGCCATGTTGATGAGGTCCTTGCACTTTTCCGTGGCGGCTTTGGGCTCGTTCTGGTGCACCCAGGTGCACTGGTTGCGGATGTTGGCCATCTCAAAGAGGTATTTGTTAAGGCTCGAGGTCCGGAGCATGTCCTGGAAGATGGGCTGATGCGTGGAGGGGCTGCACGCGGCCACCACCACCCGGTTCAGGTCGTGCTCCCGGATCATTTCGGACATCTGCTTCTGGGCGTCCTGGGAGCAGGTGAACAGGTTCGCCTGGGCATAGGCCACATTGGGGATGCCCTGGGCGTATTCCACCAGGGCCGGGACATCCACCACGCCGCCGATGTTGAGGCCGCAGTTGCAGACGAAGACTCCCACCCTGGCTTCTTCGGCGGCCACGTCCTTTTCCGAAGGGTATTCCTTTTTCTTGAGCAGAGTGCCCCGGGCCTCGGCCAGCAGCCGGGTGGCCGCGGCCGCGGCCGCGCTCCCTTCCATCACCGACTGGGGGATGTCCTTGGGCCCGGTGAACGCGCCGCAAGCGTAAATCCCCTCCCGGAAAGAAGCCACCGGGTCGAAGCAGGTGGCGTCCATGAAGTCGTTGGGCCCCAGGGGCACATCCAGGTTGATGGCCAGGTCTCTGGTTTCCTTGGGGATGACCATGCCCACGGAGAGGACCACCATATCAAAGATTTCATCCTGAATCTCCCCCGCTTCGGTGACGTAGCGGATTTTCAGGTCGCCATCGCCGGTCACCTGTTTGATGGAGTGGACCCGGGAGCGGATGAGGCGGGCCCCCTGGTCCTTGATGCGCACCATGTATTTCTCAAAGTCCTTCCGGGGGGTGCGCATGTCCATGTAGAACAGGGCCATGTCCAGGTCTTCGCCCAAGTGCTCCCGGGCGATGACGGCCTGCTTCAGGGCGGCCATGCAGCAGAAGTTGGAGCAGTAGGGTTTGGCGCCCTCATGCAAATCCCGGGAGCCCACGCAGTGGACCCAGGCGATCTTCTGGGGTTCCTGGCCGTCGGAGCGGCGCTGCACGTGGCCGTGGAAAGGCCCGCCGGGGCTGAGGATTCGCTCGAACTCCAGGCTGGTGTACACGTTGGGGTAGCGGCCATAGCCGTAAACTGCCAGGCCGGTGGGGTCAAAGGGCTTATACCCCGGGGCCAGGATGGCGGACCCCACCTGGAGAGTCATCTCTTCAGCCCTCTGGTCGTAGTCAATGGCCCCCGCGGCGCAGAACTGGGCGCAGACGCCGCAGTCCCCGGTTTGGAGCTTGACGCAGTTGGTTTCGTCGATGACCGGCGCGTTGGGCACCGCCTGGGGGTATAAGCGGTAAATATTGCCCCGGGTGTTGAGGCCGGCGTTGAATTCGTTGAGCTTGGGGATGGGGGTCTTGCCGCTGATCCGGGCCAGGTCCTGGAAATGGCCGGTGGGACAGACGAACTGGCAGGCGCCGCAGGTGCGGCATACTTCGGAGAAATTGCCGTAGGGCGTGGTCACCTGCCTTTTGGCGCCCCGGCCCACCAGGCCGATGGCCCCCACATGCTGGACTTCGTGGCACATGCGCACGCATTGGCCGCACAAAATGCAGTCGCCTTCTCCTTTGGGGAAGCTGGGCTCCGTTACTCCCAGCTGGGCGGCGATCTCTTTCAGAGCCGGGACTTCCGGGCAGCGGGACAGCAGCAGATCGATCACCAGGCGGCGGCCTTCCAGCACATCCGGGGTATCCGTCTGGACCTGGAGGCCTTCGGTCACCGGGTAGGTGCAGGACGCGGTGAGTATGGTGCGGCTGCCTCCGGTGACTTCCACCAGACAGAGGCGGCAGCCCCCGTAAGGTTTGATGGCCTCGTAAAAACACAGGGTGGGGATGCTCACCCCGATTTTTCGAGCCGCCTTCAGCACGGTGGTTCCTTCCGGAACCTCCACTGGCCGATCATTAATAGTTAACTTGACCATCGCGTCTCTCTTTATTCCACGACAATGGCGCCGAATTTACATTTTTCATAGCAAGTGCCGCACTTGATGCACTTCTCCTGGATGACCCGGTGCACCACCTTTTTGGCCCCCTCAATGGCCTCTACGGGGCATTTCAGGCGGCAGAGCTGGCAGCCGTTGCACTGGTCCAGGACCCGGAAGGTGATTAGGTCTTTGCACACATGGGCCGGGCATTTCTGGTCCCGGATGTGGGCTTCGTATTCGTCCCGGAAATATTTGATGGTGGACAGCACCGGGTTGGGCGCGGTCTGGCCCAGGCCGCACAGGGAAGTCTTCTTGATGAGCTCGCTCATCTTGACCAGCTTATCGATGTCGCCCTCTTGGCCCTTGCCCGCGGTGATGGTTTCCAGCATCTCCATGAGCCGCAGCGTCCCCTCCCGGCAGGGGGTGCATTTGCCGCAGGACTCGTCCTTGGTGAAGTCGATGAAGTACTTGGCCACGTCCACCATGCAGTCCCGCTCGTCCATGACGATCATGCCGCCGGAGCCCATGATGGAGCCCAGGGCGCCCAGGGACTCGTAATCCACCGGGGTGTCCAGGTATTCCCCGGGGATGCACCCCCCTGAGGGGCCGCCGGTCTGCACCGCCTTAAAGTCCCGGCCCCTGTCGATGCCGCCGCCGATCTCAAAGATCATCTCCCTTAAAGTGATCCCCAGGGGAATTTCCACCAGCCCGGTGTTGTTGACTTTCCCCACCATGGCGAAGACCGTGGTGCCCGGGGAGGACTTGGTGCCGAAGCCCGCATACCATTCGGCCCCCCGGGTGAGGATGGGAGCGATGTGGGACCAGGTCTTGACGTTGTTGATGATGGTGGGTTTGCCCCAGAGGCCGCTTTGGGCCGGGAAGGGCGGCCGGGGGCGGGGTTCGCCCACCCGGCCTTCAATGGAGGCGATGAGCGCGGTTTCTTCGCCGCACACGAACGCGCCCGCGCCTTCCCTAATCCTGAGATTGAAGGAGAAGCCGGTCCCGAAGATCTCGTCCCCCAGAAGGCCCAGGTCTTCGGCCTGCCGGATGGCGATCTTCAGCCGGTGGATGGCCAGCGGGTATTCGGCCCGGCAGTAAATGTAGCCTTCCTGGGCGCCGATGGCAAAGGCACCGATGGCCATGCCTTCGATGACGGCGTGGGGGTCGCCCTCCAGGATGCCCCGGTCCATAAAGGCTCCGGGGTCGCCCTCGTCGGCGTTGCAGATGACATATTTGGTGTCGCTCTGGTTTTTATAAGCGAACTCCCACTTCAGCCCCGTGGGGAATCCCGCGCCGCCCCGGCCCCGGAGCCCCGAGGCCTTGACTTCCGCAATGACCGCTTCCGGGTTCATGGAGGTGAGGACTTTATAAAGTCCGGTATAACCCCCGCGGGCGATGTATTCTTCAATACGCTCCGGGTGGATGAAGCCGCAGTTCCGTAAGGCGACCTTCACCTGTTTTTGGAAGAAAGGGATCTCTTCATACTTGAGCACGTCCACCGGCAGGGCCGGGGGATGGGGGTTGGCGTAGTGGCGGGTTTTGCCTTCCACCAGGAACTCTTCCTGGTCGATGCGGCACAGGAGCTGCTCGGGGTAGATCTCCCCGGCCTGAAGGGCTTCGGCCAGGGCTTCGGCCCGGGCGGGAGTCATGGCCTCATAGGTGAGGCGCACCTTGCCGGGATAGATCACATCCACCAGTGGTTCCTTTTGACAGAAGCCGATGCAGCCGGTCTTCTCCAGGGCCGCGTCCAGGCCCAGCTCGGCGATCTTGGCCTCCAGGGCCCGGTAAACCTTGTCCGCGCCGGAAGAGATGCCGCAGGTGGCCATGCCCACCATGATCTTGATCTTGTCAGGATAGGTGAGCTTCAGACCCTGCTCCGCGATTTTCTTAAGCTGGTCCAGGGAGGTGATCTTCATAGGCTTGCCGTCTTGGTGTAAGTGTTGATGATTTTGTCCGCCTGGCCGGTGGTCAGCCGTCCAAAGGTGTCGTCGCCGATGCGGATGGCCGGGGCCAGGGCGCAGCAACCGATGCAGCGCACCACTTCCAGGGTGAAGAGCATATCCGCGGTAGTTTGTCCATGCCTTATCCCTAAACGCCGCTCTAACTGGTCCAACAGCCGGGGCGAACCTTTAACGAAGCAGCCGGTGCCCAGGCATACGCTGATGATGTGTTTTCCCCGGGGCACCAGGCTGAAGGCGTTATAGAAACTGGCCACCCGCAGGACTTCGGTGAGGGGGATCTGGAGTTCCCCGGCCACATGCTCCAGGGCCGCTTGGGGGAGCCAGTTGAAGTGGCTGTTGACGGCCAGGAGAATGGGAAGCAGATTGCCCCGCTCCTCCCGGTGGCTGGCAATGATGTCCGCCACCGCGGCCTCGTCGGTGGCCGCGGCATAGGCGGTGCGGGCCCGGGCCGCGTCTTCCGGGGGAAGCTGCACCTCGTAGCGGATGGGACAGGCATCCAGGCAGACCCCGCAACCGGTGCACCTGGCGGGGTCCACATAGCGTGGTTTCTTATGGAAAGTTACCTGGAGACACCCCGGCTCGCCGGTAATTTCTTGAACGTCCGCCAGGGTATGAATCTCGATATTGTGGTGCCGGCCGACCTCGACCAGCTTGGGGGAAATTACTCACATGGCGCAGTCGTTGGTGGGAAAGGTCTTGTCGATCTGGGCCATCTTGCCGCCGATGGCCGGACCTTTCTCCACCAGGTGGACGTAGTATCCGGAATTGGCCAGGTCCAGGGCAGCCTGAATCCCGGAAATGCCGCCTCCCACCACCACCACCGACCCGAGGACGTTTTCGGTCATGAAACTCTCCCTTTGTGCTCAAATTCCAATACCTATAAAGTAGCGAGAATTATGCCAAAATATTTTCAATTATTGTGGAAATTCCCAGTAATTCAGTAGGCTACCTTAGCTATTGATTATGAACATATTTTCTAAATTACCTCCAGTTAGATTTTTATATAGTATTTCGTGTAAACTTTTGAATGGAGAGGTTCGCCCCATGGGGGGAGGTTTTCCCCCTCATGAATTAATAGTGGCGGAAACCTGGCATTGAGGCGGAACT
>Ga0194112_10009390_pt1 | contig 12460 bp, 11 predicted proteins | sample TA2MahC400mmetaG_FD_146191 | JGI IMG/M metagenome (GOLD analysis project Ga0194112, IMG submission 146191) | Freshwater microbial communities from Lake Tanganyika, Tanzania - TA2015016 Mahale Deep Cast 400m | ecosystem: Environmental > Aquatic > Freshwater > Lake | place: Tanzania: Lake...
GGATGCGCGGTCACGGGCGTGTGGTCGTGATAATGCCCGCGCTGGTGCAGCTCGTTGTGGAGCCCTCTGTACGCCGAGGTGAGCTTGAGGCGGATCCGCTTGTAGACCTGGTCTTCGGCCCGCGTGCCGATGGTGTCGATGTAGGCCAGCGCGCCCTCGATCTGATCGAGCATGGTCACCGCATCCACCGCCGAGAAGAACGGCGAACCCTCGACCGGGATCATCACGGGTGAAGAGTGCGCGGCGATGATCTCCGGCTTGTCCGGATAATGGCCGCGCACCATGAGCGCCAGCCAGGAGCTGCGATCCACGCGAACGGACCAATGGCCGGAATCCCGGTCCGGCTTCACGGAGCGGCTCTCGCGAACCTCTCCGTTGACCACCAGCTCGACCTTACTCATCGGCACGGCGACGCTGGCCAGCTCCCAGGTGACGTCCAGGGTCCCGCCGCCGGACTTCAATTCGATTCTGCTGCCGGGCGGGCGGCCGTTCACGGCGAATTCCATCAGCGGACCATACGTGACGAATGTGTTGCCAGCCCGCACGGCCGCTTTCCATGAGTCGTAGGTGAAGGGGTGGTCCGGGGGGATCCGGGCGTAAGTCCGCACCGTGCCGACCGCGGTGGAGGCGGCCATCTTGTCGGTCCCTCCCACCGCGGCGACGAAGTAACCGCAGTTCAGGTAGCGGTAGTAGTCGGACAGGGAATAAGGATCGATGCCCGCGTACAGGCTGCCCCAGGAGGTCATCTCGACGCCGTCGATGGAAGCGGTGATCAAGCCGGCGGCGTTTTCGCACCGCGGATTGGGATAGTGCGGCAGCACGACCAACCCGCCTTGCTGCTTGCAGCGCTCGGCCCACTCCATGAGCAGTATGCCTACGGGATCTCCGATGGCGGCTTCATCGGGCCCGCCGGCGCACATGGGCGCGATGATGTTGCCGTTATAGCCGAGCAGGGAGATATGACCGAGCACGTGCTGGCGGTTCTCGGTGCCGACGCGGACCAGCCACTCTCCGTCGCCGCCGGCTTCCCTGGAGCCGTAGGTGGTGTTGCCGTCGAAATCGCCCACGTTGGTCATCAGCTCGCCCCACTGACTGGCGAGCAGGTTGACCACGTTGACGCCTTCAGCGGACCCTTCCAGCCACGCCGTGGAGGGTGAGAGAAAATGCACGTGGGTGTCGGCAGTGACCCAGCCGCGCTCCCGCCAGGGGAGGACCCTCTCGATCACGATGTCGATCTGGCTGGTCTCCGCCGTGACCGTGAACCTCTGGCGCACGGGCCTGATCTCGAATCCCTTGCTGACTTCCACGAAGACGCGGCCGTGCGGGAGGTCAACCACGGTCTCGCCGGGGATGTACGCGCAGAAGTGCCGGCCCTGGTGCTGGAACTCGGGGGCGTAGTCCTCGAACCAGGCGCTGTTGGGGAGGCGGTGCCGGTCCACCGGAGCGAGGTACTCGCCGCTATCGCCATGGATGTGCAGCTTGACGGGCACCACTGCGCCGGTCTTCTTCTCAACGGCGCGGATCCGGACCCGCTGGGTGGCCGGCATCACCCGGGTCAGCGGTCCGCCGCTCCCCTTGGTTTCCACGTCGGAGACCGGAATGGTGGAGCCATCCCACAAGTGAAAGCGGGCGTTCGGGTGCGCGGCGTACTCGACCAGCACCTCTGAGGTCGAGCTCTGGGGCAGCTCATTGTTGTGCGTGGCGGCCCAGTTCATGTTCGGATAGATCTTGCGCGGCTCCGCCGAGATCACCTGGCCCATGTCGAGCTGGATCTGCTTGCGGCGTCCCTGGCCGTCGATGCGGTAATCGAACTCGACTCCATCGGGCAGCCGCAGGATCGCTTTCCGGCGTGTTCCCCAGCGCAACGGTTCTGAGGAGGCCTGACCCGCTGAAACGCCGGAAAGGACGATGACGCCGGATTTCGGTTCGAACCGCAGCGCGGCGATTTCCTTTTCCGGATGGGGATTCTTCCAGGCCCAGAGCCAGTTGATCCAGGCGCCCCGGTCCGCCAGCCGGCAGCGGGTTTCCGCCTGGCCCCAGTTTCCGCCGGCATCGATGAGCATGGAGGGCTGTTCATGCAACGGCCGGAGCGGTTGAGGCTTGGCCTGAGCGACGGCCTGGAAGCAGTTCTCGCCCCAGCGCGCCCGGAACATGCCGATGTGGTGCCTTCTGCGCACCGCCAGGCGTGCTTCGGTGCCATCCGAGTACACCATGACGTAGTCGGCGACGTGCTCGGCGAGGTAGCCTTCGCCGCGCATCGGCCGCAGAAATCCACGCTCGTCCGCCTGGAGCGGCTGGATGTCGGTGGTATGCAGGAACACCAGCCACCCGGCCTTCAGGCCCGGTGTCTTTTCGGTGACCGTCCGGTCCTTCAACAGAACGGGACGATCGACCTGGAACGGAATCCCCCACGAGACGCAGGCGGCCCGCGGCGCTCGCGGCAGGGCGGCCGTCATGGCCTCCGACAGACCGGCCGCGGCCAGTCCCTCGAACTCGAGGTTGCCCGCCAGCGGCACGGGCGAGAAGCCCGGTGATGCCGGGCCGTCCCGGACCACGCGCCGCGCTTCCTCCGCCGCGGCCACCTCAGCCGCCGTAACCGCCCCGGCGGAGAACTCCATAAACGCCCTCCGTGAAACCGTCATCATAGACCTCCCCGCCAGGATTGCGCCTGCCGGCGTCGTCATCATTCTATCCCTGCGGCGCCTGGCTTGTACAATCGTGTTGAGGTGAAGGCACGCGGGTGACACTCATGAGACACAGAAGCGCATCTGCCGCAGTCGGGATGCTGGCCCTGGCGGGGCTGCTTCCCGCCCAGACGGAGGTGGAGAACCCGGTCAAGAAGCTGTTGCGCGAGGGCAAGACGGTGATCGGGCAGACCATCACCATCCCCAGCCCGGACGTGGCCACGCAGGCCGCGCAACTGGGATTCGATTTCCTGTGGATCGAGATGGAGCACAGCGCCATCACGCTGGAATCGGCGCGGGCCATGATTTTGGCCACGCGGGGCACGCGGACGGCGCCGTTCATCCGGGTGCCGGTGAACGAACTGTGGACCGCCAAGCGGGCGCTGGACATCGGCGCGCTGGGCGTCATCTTCCCCTTCTGCTCGACGCCGGAGCTGGCGCGCCAGGCGGTGGCGGCCTGCAAGTACCCGCCGCTGGGCAGGCGCGGCTCGGGGCCCAGCCTGGCCACGCTGCGCTGGCCCGCGCCGGGCGGCTACCCTGACTTCGCGGACCAGAACGTCATGGTGATCATCATCATCGAGCAGAAGGAGGCGGTGGAGCGCATCGAGGAGATCCTGGCGACGCCGGGCATCGACGTGGCCTTCATTGGGCCGAGCGATTTGTCTTTCTCCTACGGCGCGCGCGGAAAGCCGACGCCGGAGGTGAACGCGGCCATCGCTAAGGTGGTGGCCGCGGCCAAGAGCCGCGGCATCCCGGTGGGACGCACCGCCGGCAATGCGGACGACTACGCCCGCTTCGCCAAGGAGGGGTTCCAGTTTTTCCAGGGGCCTACCGATCTGGGCTTCATGGCCGCGGGCGCGCGGCCGCTGCTGCAAGCGGCGGGCAAAACCGGTTTCGACCCGAAAACGCGGCCGCTGTATTGAGCCCAGGAGGCGTCATGCGGAGAGCACAGCTTTCGCGCCGCAACTTGGCAGAACGCTTTCTCCATTTCCAACTGAGGCGGGACAAGATCGGATGGGAGCCGCCGTCGCGCCGGACAACTGCCGGCGGGCGCTGGAGGCGGTGAAACGCAACCAGGGGCGCGCCGGGAATCGACCGGATGAGGACGGAGGAGCTGGAAGCACACCTGGAGGCGCACTGGGAGAAGATCCGGAGCAAGCTGCTGGCCGGGACCTACGTTCTCACCCCCGTGAAGCGGGTAGAGATACCCAAGCCCAGCGGGGGCGTCCGCAAGTGGGGCATCCCGACGGTGCTGGATCGGTTCATCCAGCAGTTGCTGTGGCAAGTGATGACGCCGGTCTTCGAGCCGTGGTTCAGCGAGCATAGCTACGGGTTTCGAGCGGGGCGCAGCGCGCACGATGCCGTGGCAGCGGCCCAACGGTACGCCGAACAGGGCCAGGACTGGGCGGTGGATCTGAACACTGCCCAGTTGTTCGACCCTGTCAACCATGACCTGCTGATGGGAGGGATTGCTCAGGTGATCCGCGACACGCGGGGGGTGCGGTTGAGGGGGAGGTATCTGCGGCGCGGCGCTTGGTTCATGGCGGCGACCTCGACGATGCACTCCGGGCTGTCAAGGCCGTGCCGCGGCGGTATGGGTTTCCAGTGCCATCGGACCTTGCGGCCAGCCGTCAGGGCCGCCGCGATCAACCGCCGGATGCGGAAAACCGCACGCCCGGTGGTGCGGGAGGGTGGCCGGGCGCAATCCCGGTCACCCGACCCGATCATGACAGGCCTGGAGGCCTATCCCACCGGGCCAGGTCTGAGGTGGCCGTGGCGAGCGGTCAGAACAGCCGCTCCTGCTTCTTGAGGGTGCCGAAGGAGCCTATGTTGGCGAGGACGAAGGCCACCCGGAACTGGTTCTCGTTGCGGGCGCCGAAGCTGAAGCGCCGGTACTGTACGCTCCAGCCGCAGCAGTCGGTGTTGTAGGTCACCTGGGTGGTGGAGAACTGCATCTGGCCGGTGCGGAAGTCGTAGATGGCGCTGAAAGCGGCGTTCCAGCCGCGGCGGTTGTCCTGGCCGATGCCAATCAGCCCGCGGAACTGGTTGGCTGGCGGCGAGAGGGTGCGGGTGCTGCGCACGCTGTTGTGGCCCACCGAGACGAAATACTTCGAGAGCCGGGCGTCGGCGGTCAGGCCGCTGTTGACCATTTTCTGCCGCAGCGGGTCGTAATCGGCCCGCCACTCCACGCCGAAGCCGGGATAGGGGGCCAGGCGGAAGGCGGACACCACCGGCGAGTAGCGCCGGGGACCGTCCAGAAAGGCGTAGCCGGTCAGGTCGAGCGAGCTGGCCAGCACATTGCGGCGGCCCGCCACCACCGCCGCTCCGAAATCCGGGTCGAAGTAGCGCCGCTGCCAGACCTCCCAGCTCGCCAGCTCGAACACCCGCCCGCCGCGCTTGCCGAGCAAGCGGTTGGTGAGCGAGATCTCGGCCTCGGTGGTGTTGGCCACCAGTTCGGTCTCGTCGAAGCGGATGATGCGGTCGAAATCGTCGATGCCGCTGACCTTGCGGAAAGAGGCTCGTGGCTCGATGACGTGCTTGAGGCCCTGGCCCAGCCAGCTCGGGCCTTTGTACACCCGGGACAGCGAGGGCAGCTCGAGGGCCAGCGCGAACTCGCGTGTGAAACGGTCCAGGCTGCGTCCCACCACGCGCTGCCCGTCCCAGCTCGAGCCGTAGCGGGTGTGACGCATCGAGAAGCTGGGGATGAGGCTGATGTCCTTCCACCTGAAGGCGGTCATGACATGGGGACGCAGGTCGGTGCGCTCCAGGAACTGCCGGGTCTGAAACAGCGGCTGCTTGCGCCGCATGAGACCGGCGCTCGAGTCCAGCGACACCCACACGGGCAGAGCGCGCCGCCACACCTGGCGCGGGCGGCTGGAGAACTCCACCAGCGGCAGCTTGCGGATCACTATGGCGTCGCCGGGCTGGGTGCTCTGGAAGTTCTCGTGCCGCTGGAAGACGAAGTTCAGCCCGTAGCTGGACCAGTGCCGCCCGGCGAAGCCGATGGAGTGCACCTCCGAGAAGATGGCTTCGTTGAAGGATTCCGTGAAGGCCTGCCGGAAGAGCAGCGAGCTCAGGTAGTTGATCTGGCTGCGCGCCTGAAAGCCCCAGCCCAGGTCCGCGCGCGCCGAAACCGCCGCCAGCACGCCGCCTTGTTTGATGCGTTCCCCGCTCTTGAGCTTCAGGCCCCGGTCGTTGACCCCGTACAGAAACCCGCTGAACTCGATGCCCTCGCGAGGCGCGCCGCGGACGTCCACGTTGTGGGCCAGGCCGCGCTGGGTGAAGTACTGGCCCCGGTAAGAGACGTCATAGCTCCGGTTGATGGCCCAGTAGTAACCCCCGCCCAGCATCTTGCCCCGCCGCGAGCTGTTGCCGATATTGGGCGCCAGCAGGCCGCTGCGGCGCGGCATGCGCTCCAGGGGCTTGTAGTAGACCGGGGCGTAGAACAGCGGCACCTTACGCATCCGGAGCACGGTGTGATAGGCCACCGCCCGGCGCCCGGGAATGATGTCGAACTTCGAGCCAGCCAGCACCCACCACGGCCGCGGCATCTTGCAGTTGGTGATGAAACCGTCGTGGAGCACGTAGCGGTCCTGGAGCCGCTCGGCCCACTCCCCCTGGAAGTAGAAGGGGTTGCTGGAGTGCAGCACCCCGGGGCGCGCCTCTATGCGGGCCGGGACCGACCCGCGCACCGCGTAGAATCTCCCCGTTTCGGTGCGGACGTTGTAGTCGACCCGCTCGGCCCAGATCTCTTCGCCCTCCGCGAAGCGTTTGAGATAGACGTTGCCGCGGGCTTCGGCCTCCCCGGTCTGCTCGTTGTAGTCGATCGAGTCGGCGCGTAGCAGCGCCTCGGCCGTCTCCAGCTCCGCCCGGCCCCGCAGGCGGCACCAGGGGCCCTCACACCACTGCGTCACCGAGCGGGCCTCGATCTCGCCCGCCGGGATGGCCTGGGGCCGCGCCAAGGGCTTGGGCGGCGGCGCCACTTGAGCGCGCGCGACGGCGGTAAGCAGCGCCAAACCCAAGCAGGCCAATGAAAAGACGTGACAAATTCGCCGGTCTGTGTTACTAAGGACTGGAGAGGAGCAGCTTCCGGGCAAAGGATCTCCGGGGCTCAACCGACAATGCTAGCATGCCGGCCAGGGGCGCTAGAGGTTGCTGGTGTGCTTGCTGCATCCGGCTATGACGCGCTGCCTGCACTGCGGAGTCTGGAACACGGAGGAGGAACACCACTGCGGCAACTGCGGGCAGTCGCCATCCGGAGAGCTGCCGCTCCCGCGCCAGCGCAGGTTTTCCCGGAAGCCGCAGCCTGCTCTGGCGGATGAGCCGGCCGAGGCGGCGCAGCGCCTGCCTCGCCAGGCCCGCCAGCCGGGCGCCCCGCACCTGCCCGGGAAGGTCATCCCCATCAAGCCCCCCGCGCCGGCGCCGCCTCCCGCACCCGCCAAGCCTCGCGAGCCGCGGCCCCGCGCCGCGACTTCGCCGCGCCGGGGAGCCGGACCCCGCTCCGGGGTTCCCACCGCCCAGTCCGCGCTGCCGTTCCCGCCGCCGCCCCAGCAGCGGGCGCCCGCGGCCCTGCGAGGCGCGGCCGTAGCGGACATCGGGCTGCGCTGCCAGGCGGCGCTGCTGGACGGCGTACTGTTTCTGATCGGCAGCGGCGTTTTCGTGGCCACCTTTGTTCTGATGGGCAACTCCATCGCGCTGGCGCCCAAGACGCTGCCCTACTGGGGTGGAGCCTTCCTCGCGCTGCTGCTCTTCTACCGCGTCTACTGGTGCGCCTTAGGGTGCGACAGCCCGGGGATGCAGTTCTTCCGGTTGCGCCTGGTGAACTTCGACGGCGACGAGCCGGAGCCCTTTCAGCGCTGGGTCCGGCTGGTGACTGGATGCCTCGGGCTGGCCGCCGCCGGCCTGGGACTGCTGTGGGCTCTGTTCGACGCCGACAAGTTCACCTGGCACGACCACATCTCAAAAACCTACCCCGCCGTGGAGCCGCCTCCCGAGCGCGGCCGCCGCTGACCTGCCAGGTTTCCGCGCGACAGGGCGATGTCAGCGCCGAATTACGCGAGCGCGTCCTTGCAGAACTGCAAGCACTTCTTGATCTCGGTCAGCACGTCGGAGCCTTCCGGCGTCTGGTACTCATACTCAATGCTGGCCGGGAACTTGTACTTGTTCCGTTTCATCAACAGCAAGACTTCCTTGAGTGGTGTCTCGCCCTGCCCCCAGGGCAGGTTGGGGCCTCCGGGGCCCGGGCCCCGGGTCTGGCCGGCGCTGGCCGGTCCCTTGCGATCCTTCAGATGCAAACTCGCGATCCGGTGGTGGTACTTCTCCACCAAGGGCGCCGGGGACTCCCCGTTGACGCCGTAGTAGTGGCCCACGTCGAAGTTGAGGGCGGTGTAGGGGGACGCCGAGAGCGCCCGGTCGAAACCCGAGGCGCCGCCTTGGCCATGGGTGTGGAAGGCGATCGGCAGTCTGCGCTTCGCGGCGTAGGCGGCCACCCGCTGGAGCAGCCGGTCGTCGGCAGGCAGTTCCATGGTGATGTGATCCGCGCCCAGGGTCTGGGCCACGTTCCAGATGTATTCGTACTCGGCGTCCGACATTTCCAGGGTGGGCGGCAGCTTGAAGGCGAAGATCTTCACGCCGGCGTCTTCATACATCTTCCGGAAGGCCTTGTATTTGTCCATGGAGACGGACAGCCGCCACTGGGTCATGGCCGTGGCCGCCTTGCGTCTGGCCTCGAGTTGTTCGGGAGTCGGCGGCATTCTCCCGCCGCCGGGCGCCCGGCCCGGACCTGCGGCGCCCGGTGCGCCTGGAGGGCCGGCCGGTCCGAATCCGCGGCCCGCCGGCAGGGGCGCGCCAGCGTAGCTCTCGGCCACGCTGCTCATTAGCTCGACGCCGCTGATTCCGCATTCCAGGCAGTACTTGAGCGTCTCCCCGGCGCTCCCCGGCAGCGCGCGGAAGCTGTAGGTGATGATGCCGATCTGGACTCCGTTGAAGTTCGAGTTCGGCCTGGCCAGCAGGCCCGCCGCCGGGAAAGCCGCGGCGGCCAGTTTCCCGAGGTCTCGTCGCGTGAAGATCATGGGATCTCCTCTTAGAGCTTCACTTCCCATCCCTTGCGGTAGGCGGGCTTGATCCACCTGGTGGCGTCCTTGTTGTTGGTGAACTCCCCCCTGGCGTGGTTCCACAGCAGCTTGCCCTCGTAGTGGACGGCAGCAGCGCCGAGCACCAGCCACTCGGTGAACGGTCCGGCAATACCGAAGTGGGAGCAGGCAGGCGCGCCGCCTTTGCAGGCCCGGACCCAGTCGCGCGCATGAGCCGCGTGGTTTGAGCCGGAGCTCGCGCCGGGCGAACGCTGCAAGTAGGCATCGGGCAGCTTGTATTCCGCCCAACGGGACCCCGGCAGCAGCCCGACCCCTTCACCGCGTCCGCTCGTGCCCAGGCAGCCCTTCGAACCTGCGAAGATGCAGTTGTAGCCGCTGCCTTGCGGCCCGCGAAATCCTCCCGGAGGGCCGGCCGCGCCTGCTCCTGGCTGGCCACCAGGGGCGCCGGGGCCTCCAGGCGCTCGACCTGCCGGCTGCGTTCCACCGCCGGAGCCCGGGACAAATCCACGCTGCCCGGGGGCGGGACCCACTTGCGGGCCCTTGCCAGGGATCTTGCGCGCTTCTTCCGTGGTCATGCCCGGGGGCGTGTAGGCGTCTCCGCCGGCGTGGTGATACCAGTAGACCGTTACCGGAGGCATGCCCGGGCGCGCGGCGAACTCATACTTGATAGCCAGCTCATCGGGGAAGGTGAATGGCGGCAGCGAATCCTTCTTGATGCACTCGACGCTGAGCAGGTAGTGCGGATCCAACTGAAGCGCCCAGTTGGCGGGGCCGAGAATGTGGATGCCCCAGTCGCCGATCAGGCTGCTGCCGAAATCGTAGAAGCCACGCCAGTTGAAAGGCAGGTAGAACCCGAAACGTTCCTGGCCGGGGTATCCGCCGCCGACTCCCGCGGGGGCGCCTGGCGGTCTGCCGCGGCTGCGGCGCGCGGCGACGAACTCCTTGTACGCATCGTCGCCCGCGGTGAACGGGCGCCAGGCCGCCCCGCCGAGCCACAGGTCCCAGTCGAGCGTTTCGGGAACGGGAGTCGGGGCGGGGACGGTGGTCATCCCCTGCGGCCAGCTCGGACGGCCGGTCCACGCATGGACCTCTGTGACCTCGCCGATCTCGCCTGACCAGAAGATCTCGCAGGCCACGCGGGTGGCATCGTGCGAGTAGCCCTGGTTACCCATCTGCGTGGCCACCTTGTACTTTTCCGCCGCCCGCGTCAGGATGCGGGCCTCCCCCGCGATGCGGGTCAGCGGCTTCTCCACGTACACATGCTTCCCGAGCTGCATGCACACCACCGCGCAGTAGGTGTGGGTGTGGTCGGGCGTGCCGATGACCACCGCGTCGATTTCCTTGCCCTGCTTGTCGAGCATCTGGCGGAAGTCCTTGTAGCGGGCCGCCTTGGGAAAGCGCTCGAACGACTCGCCGCCGCGCGCCCAATCGACATCCGCCAGCGCCACCACGTTCTCGACCCCCGCGTGCGCCTGGCGCAGGTCCGCCGCGGGCTGTCCGCCTGCTCCGATCGCGGCCAGGTTCAGCTTCTCGTTGGGAGATTTGTAGCCCAGCGCCTTCAGCGACGGCACGCTGCCGAATCCGCCCCGCGGGGCGGCGCCCGCCAGCATCGCTCCGCAGAAGAAGTACCTTCTCGAAAACCGGTTGTCGGCCATCCTATGTTCCTCGTTCTTTCATACACCTTATCGCATGCACCCGGCCGCCGGTGTGGCAGCAGGGGACAGCCCGCATGTTTCCAGGTTTGAGGAAACACGCGGGCTGTCACCGGGTTTCCAGGTACGCTGTATCCGATGAGCTGGCGTTCCAGCCTGCTGGCTGGCAAACAGTCTCGGGGACTGGCTCACAGTGCCGCGCGGCGCGTGCTTAATCGTGCAGAGTCTTGCGCTACACTGGAGGCATGGGGACGAGCAAGACGCTCTCGATCACCCTGCCTCCGGCGATGCTGTCCCGCGCTGAGCAACTGGCCCAGCAGGAGAGCCGTACCATGAGCGAACTGGTGCGGGAGGCTCTCCGCTACTACGAGCGGAGGAGATGGTGGGAGGAGATGAACTCCTGCGGCCGCGCCAGGGCCGAAGAACTCGGCCTGACCGAAAGGGATGTGGTTCCCTTGGTCAAGCAGGTTCGCGTACAGCGCCGTGCACGGCGGCCGGCGAAATGATCAGAGTCGTACTGGACACGAACGTCTACGTGTCGGCGCTGGTCTTCGGCGGCAGACCGGGAGCGGTGCTGCTATTCTGAGGGAGAGGTGGCCAGGATGGAGACGACCACGACCTGTTCTCCGGGGCTTGCGGCGCTCGAGGGGGGCTTGCAGCAGCTCTTGCTCGGGCTGCGCCGCCGCCTGGCGGCCTTATACGGTGACCGGCTGGTGAAGATGCTCCTGTATGGCTCCCGTGCCCGCGGGGACGCCAGGAGCTGGTCGGACGTAGACATCCTGCTGGTGCTGCGTGGACCAGTGCGCCCTGCCGCCGAGGTCGCCCGGACCGAGAACCTCCTCGGGGAGGTCTCCCTGCGCGGAGATGTGGTGATAAGCTGCCAGTACGTCTCCGAGGAGGGGTTCGACGCGGCGGACAGCCCCCTGGTCCGCAGCGCGCGGTCGGAAGGCATCGAGGTGTGACGAAGACGCAGAAGAGCCTACTGGCACGTGGGCAGCGGACGCTCGACGCGGCCAAGCTGCTGCGGGAACGGGGCTACCTCGAGGAAGCACTTTCACGCTCCTACTACGCGATGTTTTACGCCGCACGGGCTCTGCTGGCGGGCGAAGGCTTGTCGTTCTCAAAGCACTCTGCCGTAATCGCCGCGTTCGGCCAGCATTTTGCCAAGCCGGGCCGGGTACCCGCCGAGTATCACTACCACCTGCGCAGCGCGCAAGACTTCCGCCTGAGCGGGGACTACGACTTGGAGTATACCGCCGGGCAGGAGGAGGTCCAGGAACAGATTGCGCGCGCAGAGCGCTTCCTGGCATTGGCACAGGAACTCACGGGATAGCCTCGGGCTTGGGCCCGGCGCGGCTTAAGGGGGCGCCCCACGGGTGTGGATCTCCTGGAGGCTCCAGACGCGGAGGGCGGCGGAGTGGCGGGAGGCCAGGGCTTCGGCGCCGGCCCGGCGCTGCTCAGGCGCTGGGGCGATATAATGCGGTTGCCGGCGATGGACAGGCGTCTCACGCGCATTCTGGCGGAGGTTCGGGACAGGCTAGGCGACGTGTGCCAAGACCGACTGGTCCGAGTCATTCTCTACGGCTCCCAGGCTCGGGGCGATGCTGACACCGGTTCCGACATCGACGTGCTGGTGGTGCTGAAGAGCCCGGTCCATCCGAGCAAGGAGATCTCCCGCTTGGGGCCCTTTCTGACGAACCTGTCCCTGGCGCACGACACGCTGGTGTCTTGCGCTTTCGTCTCTGAAGAGCGGTTTCGCGAAGAGCAGAGTCCCTTCCTGATGAACGTCCGCAGGGAAGGGGTGGCTCTATGACCGACCAGCAAGCCGGGCTGCTCGCCAAGGCCGGGCGGGCCGTGGAGAATGCCAAGGCGCAGATGCAGCGCAGACACCACGATTTCCCCATCTCGCGGGCCTACTGCGGTCGCAGGGCATAAGCATCCGTCGCCGCCACGAAGCCGAGGCGGGCCCGCCTCAACAATCGCGGACATTCAGTATTGTCCCTGGGTGCTCCAAACGGGCCAGTCTGATGAG
>Ga0194112_10009393_pt1 | contig 12456 bp, 11 predicted proteins | sample TA2MahC400mmetaG_FD_146191 | JGI IMG/M metagenome (GOLD analysis project Ga0194112, IMG submission 146191) | Freshwater microbial communities from Lake Tanganyika, Tanzania - TA2015016 Mahale Deep Cast 400m | ecosystem: Environmental > Aquatic > Freshwater > Lake | place: Tanzania: Lake...
CGTTCGTGGCGCGCATACCGTCGGCAGTCGCCTTTTGGGCGGGATGCAGCTTTTGATACTCGCGGACGATCTCCGTGGCCGTGGCCTTTGAGAAGTTGGACGCGGTGTGACCGGGCTCGGACTCCTTGGGGCGCCGGCGCAGAACCAGCGCGCCGCCCACGGCCAGATCCAGCACACCCTCGGTGCCGATGAATTTGAAACCGGAGCCGTCGCCGCCGCCGGCCGCGAAGTTCAGCCGGATCGCCAAGTGGAAGCTTGGGTGGGACGCGGTTTTCGGATAGTCGTACATGCCCATCATGTGGTCCGGGACATCGCGGCCGTCGTTCCAGTGATAGAGACCGCCGGTGGACATGATTCGATTGGGGCCGGCCGAATCCATGACGTAGTGAATGCCGGTAAACAGATGCACGTAGAGGTCGCCGGCCACGCCGGTGCCGTAGTCCTGGTAGTTGCGCCAGCGGAACATGCGAATGGGCTCAAAGGATCGTTTCGGCGCGTGGCCGACGAAGCGATCCCAATCGACCGTTTGCGCTGTGGCGTCGGGAGGGATGGAATACTGCCAGGCCCCCAGAGCGGAGTTGCGGTCCCAGTAGGCTTCCACCATGTGCACATCGCCGACCAGACCCTGCTTGATTACCTCGCGGGCCTTGGCGTAAAGGATGGAACTGGCGCGCTGGCTGCCAACCTGCAAAATGCGCTTGGTTTCGTTTTGCGCCCGAATGACCGCCTCGCCCTCTTCCACCTTTTGAACCATCGGCTTTTGGCAATAGACGTCCTTGCCGGCCTTCATTGCGTCGCAGGCCATGATCTGGTGCCAGTGGTCCGGTGTGGCGACGATGACAGCGTCGATGTCCGGCCGGGCCAGAACCTCGCGGTAATCGCGGGTGGTAAAGATGTCCTTGCCGTACAACTCCTTCGCCTTGTCCAGCCGCCCTTGGTACACGTCGGCGATGGCCGCCAGGCGGACGCCGGGAACCGTTACGGTCGTGGCGACGTCGCCCTGACCCATGATTCCGAAGCCGATGCAGGCGACGTTGATTTTGTCGTTGGCGCCTTTGGGCGCTTGGGCCTGCGCGGCGGCGGCGAGCATGGTGGTCGCTCCGCTGGACTGTATGAATCGGCGGCGAGTGCTGGACATGCTTCTCATCATAGCGCTCCGCTATGAAGATTTTGGCCTTGGAGGCCGATAGAGCGTAGGATGCCGTTCTCCGATCTGCAAAACCTGGATGATTTGACCCAGTACGATGGCGAACTGGAGGAGGTGGCGCCCGCGGCCCCGGTGCCCAAAGTCCCAGCGAATCTTGAAGATACCGGAATCAACGCCAGCATGATCGAGCAGATCATTCTCAAGCTGCTCTACTACAAGGGCGAAGTAGTCGGGCGGGAACTGGCCAACGAACTCGGCCTCCGTTTCAGCGTGATCGAGAACATGCTCGATGTAATGAAGCGCAACAATCTGATCGGAGTCAAGAGCTCCCTTGGTATGGGCGCGATTTCTTCCCGGTTCGCGTTAACCGAAAACGGGCGGGAGTTGTCTAAAGAATACATCGGGCAGTGTTCCTACGCGGGGCGCGTGCCCGTGCCGCTCTCGCAGTATACGGAAATGGTCCGCCTGCAGAAGCAGCGCGACGGTTGGCTGACGCTGGAGGCCCTCCGGGACGCCTACAAGCATATGGTCGTCACACCTGAATTGCTGAACGCCATCGGCCCGGCGGTGAATTCGGGGAAGTCCTTCTTGATCTATGGCCAACCCGGAAACGGCAAAACGTTTCTGGCCGAAGCGCTGTTTAACGTGGATCCCAGCTACGTCTATGTGCCGTATGCCTTGGAGTGCCAGGGCATGATCATACAGATGTACGATCCCATCTACCACCACCCGGAGGCGGAAGAGGCGGTGGATGTCATGTCGGCCTTTACACGGGAGTCCGGCGCCGACGGACGTTGGTTCAAGACGAGGCGTCCGTTCATCGTCAGCGGCGGTGAGCTAGATCTCAAGATGCTCGACCTCAGCTTTAATCCGGTCGGCAAGTTCTATGAAGCCCCGTTTCAATTGAAGGCGAACAATGGAATCTACCTGATCGACGACTTCGGACGGCAGCGTGTCACCCCGGCCGAGGTTTTGAACCGATGGATCGTCCCGATGGAACGCCGCATCGACTTCCTCAGCTTCGTGAACGGCGCCAAAATGACCGTGCCGTTCGAGTGCTTCCTGATCTTCTCGACGAACCTAAAGCCGACCGACCTGGGCGACGAAGCCTTTCTACGGCGAATCCAATACAAAATGCTATTGAGAAGTCCCAGAGAAGACGAATTCGTGAACATATTTGTCAAGTTTGCGGAGAGCAAAGGCCTGAACTGTCCTTTGGAGCTTGTGGATCGCCTTCTACAGCGCCAATACCGCGCGATCGGAAAACCGAGACGCCGATGTCATCCACGAGATGTTCTGTCCCATGCGATCGATATCATTCGATTTGAACGGCGTCCATTCGAGTTGACGGACGAGGTCCTGGACTTGGCGTTCCGTTCGAATTTTGTTTCCGCTGAAGAGATTGACTGATTCTGAAAATCGCGCCTTACTGCGCCGTCTTTTCAAACTGCCGGAGCCCTGGTCGCCGGGATTGACCGCGGCCGGGCTCAGCGCAATCGCGCTACGCGCGCGCCGCCGGGCTGCTCCCAGGCAATAAAGACGCTGTCGCCAGCGGCAGCCAGTGCGGGGAATCCGCCGTGTTCGGCGACGCCGGTCAGCGCGCCATCGAAGGCGACAACCTTCATCCCGTCCACCCAGGCCATAACCCGCCGGCCCTTGCCATCAAGCGCCAGCGCTGGATCCTTGCCAGTCCAACCGGAGTCGATGAACTTGTCGCCGTCGGTCGCGTACACTTGCTTTTCCCGTCTCCAGGCGGTGACGATCTCTCCGTTGGCTCTGACCGCCAATCCTCCGCCGTCCATCGGGCAGGCGTTTAACTTCCAGGTACCCGTGCCCACAACGCGGGACGTAAACGTCTTCCCGCCGTCTTTCGACCTGGCCAGCCACATGTCGCGCGAGCCGCCCAGCCAGTTGCGGAACATCACGTGAAGCGATCCATCTGCCCCAACGGCTGCCGACGGGTGGCAACACTCGCAAACGTTGCCGTCCGGAGAGCTGTACACCACGAAATTCGGAGACCAGCTTGCGCCCGCGTCCCGGCTGACGGTGGCAAACACACGCATACCCTTTTCCCGCATGTCGAGCCACGTAGCGGCCAGCATTCCGTTGGGACCCGCCGCCAATGCATGTAGTCCCTCGCGCGCGGCGCCTGGAACGTCGCTCATCCGCCGGGCTTCGCTCCAGGATTTGCCGCCGTCGGTGGACCGCCAAGCGTACAACTCGCTATCCCGGCCGCCGCCCTGCTTTCCGGCAATAGCGGCGATCACGATCGCGTCCCGGGTGATCGCAACGCGTGGGCCGCGGTGCCGCCCCAGCGAGAGCTTGCCCGCGCCACCCACCTTCACCGCGGGTGCGAAATTCTTGCCGCCGTCCTGAGAGACAGCGGCGAAAATCTCGTTCCCAATTCCATAGGTGACGGCCACCTGCCGGCCGGATGCAGCCAGTTGGGGCTGTCTCGCGCCCGGGTCGAGAGTCAGTAGCGGGACAATTGCAAGGGCGAAGAACGTCATACCAAGTCGAATAGAAGAATAGCGCAATCCTTATCGGCCTGAATGGTCAATTCTTCACCGGGAGAGGCGGACACGGCGTCACCGGCTTCAAGGGTCAGATCGTTTACCCGCAATGTGCCCGTACCCACTTGCAGCCACACGTGCCGGCCAGCGAAGTGCAACCCGGTTCCCGCGTCCATCTTCGATGCGTACACGTTGGCGTCCTGTTGGATGAGGGAGCTGCCTTCGCGGCCGTCCTTCGAGGCCACCAGGCGCAGCCGGTTCCGAAGGTCGGCGTCCACCCAGGGAATGTCTTCAAACCGTGGAGGGATGCCTTGGGTATCCGGTTCGATCCAGATTTGAAACAGGTGAATGGGCTCGGAGGGCGACGCATTGCGTTCGCTGTGAAACACCCCGGTGCCGGCGCTCATCCGCTGCATGTGGCCCGGCTCCAGGACGGCCTTGTGGCCCATCGAGTCCTCATGCTCCAGGCGGCCCTCCAGTACCCACGTCAGGATCTCCATGTCGCGGTGCGGATGCATGCCGAAGCCGGCGCCGGGCGCGATGCGATCGTCGTTGATCACGCGCAGCGACCGGAAGCCCATGTGTTTCGGATCGTAATACCGGTTGAACGAGAAACTGTGTTTGGCGTTCAGCCAACCCGCTTGCGTCACTCCACGCTCAGCGGCTCTTCGAACTGTAAGCATAGCTCTCTGTTGGATGCACAAACCGGGATTTCGACTCAGGGCGCTAATGCTACGATGACGCTATGGATCGACGGCATCTGCTATTTACCGCCGCGGCCGCGCCGATGTGGAGCGCCGCTGCGAAGTACTCCTACAAGCTGCGCTATGCGCCCCGCATCGGGATGATTGACGAACCGGTCACCCGCCAGATGGAGATTATTGCCGAGAACGGGTTCAAGGGATTCGAATACAACGGGCTGCCGAAACACTCGTTTGCCGAAATCGAGCAGTTCCGCAAGAAGATGGATGAGTTGAAGCTTTCCATGGGGACGCTGGTCGTAAATCGCGGAGGCTGGAAGCCGTCGGCCATGGTCGACAAGCAGTTTCACGCCGAATTTCTTGCTGACGTGAAGAAGGCAGTGGAGATTCACAAGATCATCGGCAACGATGTCGCGACGGTTTGCAGTGGCTTGGGTGTGGAAAATCTGAGCCACACGCAGCAGACCACCAACTGTATCGACGTGTTGAGGCGCGCCGGCGATCTCTGCGCCGAGACGAAGATGGCGCTGGTACTGGAGCCGCTCAACGTTCGCGTGGACCACGCCGGCTATTTTGTCGTGTTTTCCGACCATGGGGCCGAGATCATCGCCAACGCCAACCATCCGAACGTGAAGCTGCTGTTCGATATCTATCACCAGCAGATCTCGGAAGGAAACGTGATCAATCACATTAAGAAGCACTACTCGCTGATCGGCTACTTCCAGACCGGCGACGTGCCCGGCCGAAAGGAACCCGGCACAGGCGAAGTGAACTGGTCGAACGTGTTCAAAGCGATCCACGGTCTCGGCTATCAGGGGTTGATCGGCATGGAACACGGGCTGTCGCAACCCGGCATGCCGGGTTTGATGAAGTGCTTCGACGAATACCGGAAGGCCGACAACTGGACCGTGTAATGGCACTGTGCCCGATCTGCGGATTGCGTAAGCCCAAACGGTATTGCACCGCCCGTGGGGAAAATATCTGTGCCCAGTGCTGTGCGGCGAACCGCGAAGTGACGATCCACTGCCCGTTTGAGTGCTTGTACCTCGGCGACTCCCGTGCGCACGAAAAGGTCGAGCGCGATCCGTCCACGCTTCCGCACCGCGATTTCGAACTCTCCGAAGCGTTCTTGCGACACGCCGACCTGACCATCATGCTGTTCGGCGCATTTCTGAACAAAGCGGCCAGGCCGCTGCCAAACCTTACAGACGCCGAGATGCGCGCCGCCTTGGAGGCGATGGTTCAACGCTTCAAGAAAGTGGACGTTCCGGCGCTGGATGGGCCGGCCGCGCAGGTTTTCGAGAGTTTCGAACAGAGCTACGGAAAGTTCCACTCGGATCTGGCGAAGGAACAGGGCGCCGATAGCGTATTCAACGAAAGAACTCTGCTGGGCGTTGTGATCTTTCTGGCCCGGATGGCGCACGGGCACAACAACGGCAAGCCACATTGCCGGGCGTTCGTCCACTATTTGCGAGCCACGTTCCCGGCCGCGGACGCGCCTGAATGACCGGACTGATCGTGTTTGCGCATGGTTCCAGCGTGCCGGAGGCGAACGACTCGGTCCGCCGGGTGACCGGTGAATTGCGGGCTGCCGGCGGCTATGAGAACGTTGAGACTGCGTTTCTAGAGGCCGCCAAACCGGACCTCCGCGGCGCGGTCGCGAAACTGACCGCTCTCGGGATGCGCCGCATCGTCGTGCTGCCCTACTTTCTTACGTTGGGCATCCATTTGCGCCGGGACCTTCCGAGAATTGTCGCCGGGCTGGAAGCGGATCACCCGGGCGTTCGAATCGAAGTCAGCGAACCGCTGGATGGCCATCCCGCGTTGGTGGCTATTCTGCTGGACCGCGCCCGAAGCGCCGTATGATCGCCCGGTTGGTATCCTTCGCCGATCTGGCGCCGGACATCCGGCATTTCGTTTTTGAGGCGCCGGATATGGCGTCGCTGGACTTCCTGCCTGGCCAATTCGCGTCTCTGCGCCAGGAGATCGGCGGCAAGACCATCACGCGGGCCTATTCGCTGGCCGCCGCGCCGCGGGGAGACAATCAGTTCGAGATCTGTTTGAACCGCGTAGAAGGCGGGTTGTTCTCACCTCATCTGTTCGCGCTCCAGGCCGGCCAGACGGTCGATTGCCATGGAATTCTTGGGACCTTCGGCTGGAGAGACCCGGCCATGGACTCCATCCTCGTGGCTACGGGCACGGGCATCGTACCGTTCCGCGCCATGTTGCAGCACCCCGTGGCGCGCCAAGTCACTCTCATCCACGGCACCCGGCACGAGGCGGGCCTGCTCTGGCGCGCGGAGTTTGAGGCGCTGACCGGCCTCCGGTACCTGCCTACATTGACCAGGCCGGGGGACAAATGGGCCGGCCGGCGCGGGCGCGTCCAGCCATTGCTTGAGGATGTCCTTGGAAACCGCACGGACATTCAGGTGTACGTGTGCGGATTGAAGGAAATGGTCGATAGCGTGCGCGCTTTGTGCAAGGCGTGCGGCCTGGACCGGCGGCAGTTCATCGCCGAGAAGTACGATTAGCCATTACAATGCTAGAAAGTGCAACCTTCTGTGAACCGGAACCTAATGCTTGGCGGCGCGATCTCGGTGATCTTTGCCGTTAGCATCCTCGTGTTGCTAAACGTGATCCCTGGGCCTCACACACGGCTGGACTATTTGGTCATCGGCGCGGTGGCCACGTTTCTTTCGATGATCGTCCTCTTTGTGACTCTGCTCAAGTCCGGAGTGCCTGGCGCAGGCAAGGCGCCGCCACCCCGTGAAGAATCCGGCTCCGAGTAAGTAGAGGTGGTACGATCGGAGAATAGTCGCCGCGTTCGTTACGCCCAGACGAATGCGAGGAGCGCTTCGCCTGATCGCTCGCCGGTTCTGTAGCAGGAGGTCCCAAGCGGAGTTGCGCGACAACGTATGAGTTCCCGGCGTGTCTTGATTGCCGTAGGGTTGGGGGCCCTTGGTTTGCTGATTAACCAGTGGCCCTACATGGCGTTGTCGGGGGCTTGGTTTCTGTTTGGCGGCATCTGCTCCATGCTGCTCGTCCTGGCCGAAGGCCGGTGGACCGGCGTCGTGGCGGCGGCGATCGCCTACGCATTCACGACGCGCCAGTTCGGCGAACCGGTGTTCTGGGCGGTGTACTGCCTGGAGAGTTGGACCGTCCACTATCTGGTACGCCGCGGTTGGTCGCCTCTGCCGGCCGTGCTGTCGTACTGGCCCGCAGCCTCGCTGCTCTTTATTGCCCCCTACGCTCGTTTTATGGACGGCAGTTCCTGGAACTTCATTGCCCTCTATTCGCTGAAAGAAATCATCAACGCCATGATGAACTTGCTGATGGCGACCCTGCTGCTGCAGGTGGCGCCTGTGCGGCGATGGCTGCGCGGGCCAGACCCCGCCAGCGTGGACCGCCAGCCGCTGCGCTCCCATCTGGTTGAAACGATGGTGGCGGTCGCCGTCCTCCCGTTTCTGATTCTGAACATCCGGGAAGGCCGCGCATTTGAGCTGCGAGAGATGGGCGCCGCCTCTGATCAACTCATGGCGACCGCCCGCGCGGCGGCCGAGGCTACTGGAGCGTATCTGGACAAACATGCGAGCGCCATCCGGATGGTAGCCGGCACGTTGGAGCGTTCCGGCCGTCCGATTGGATCGGAGATGAATGCCCATCTGGATCGGGCCCACTCCGTCTATCCGAACTTCAGGAATCTATCGATAGCCGATTCCAAAGGTTGGGTCGTCGCAAGCACCATTCGGACGTTGCTGGACGGGTCCGACTACCTAAGCCGGCGTCCCAACGTATCGGATCGCAACTACTTTCGCCGCGCCATCGAGAGTCCGGATATTCAAGTGACGGATCCAATCCGTGGCCGCACAATCGGAAGCGACCCGATAGCCGGGGTCAGTTCGCGGCTGCGCGACGCCAACGGCCGGACGATAGGTGTCGTCTCCGGCTTGCTCAACCTCGACACTCTCGCCGAGACCGCGAAGGCGATCGAATCGGTCGATTCGGCCGGGTTGGTTCTCCTTGATGGACAGGAGCGGGTCGTATACGCCAGCGCCGGGACCCGTTTGAGCCACTTGGACTCAATGAGTGGCTCGCCGATGAGCCGTGCCGCGAAAGCCGGACAGGACGTCTTCTTCTTTGAAAGCGGCGGTTCAAATTTGGCCGCCCGCGTCCCAGTAGCCTTGGCGCCCTGGAGTGTGACCGTCTGGCGCCCGTCCGAGAGCGTGAACCGCGGCGTCATGAGCTACTATCTGACCTCGACGGGATTGCTTGTCTTGGCGACAGTTTGTGCGTGGGCACTGGCCCACCTGATCGCCGGGCGCATCACCGGCTCGCTGGGCCGCTTGGTCGAGCGAATGCTGCGGGACGATTCATCCAGCTCCCGCGACGCGCCGGTGACGGAGAGTGAGACAGCCGAATTCGCCGCGCTGCATCGGGAGTTCGAGAGTCTCACCTTGCGCTTGAAGACCTCCTACGTCGAACTACAGGCCGCGACCGCCGGCCTGGATGCGAAGGTCCGCGAACGGACCGCGGAGTTGTGGGAAGCGACCCGTCGCGCCGAGGATGCCAGCCGCACAAAGAGCGAGTTTCTCGCGACAATCAGTCACGAACTCCGGACGCCGATGAACGGCGTCATCGGTATGACCGATGCACTGCTCGACACGCCCTTGACTCCGGAGCAACATGAACTTGCAGAGACGGCGAAGGCGTCGGCTTCGGCGCTGCTCGGCCTGCTGAACGAGATTCTCGATTTTTCGAAGATCGAGGCGGGGCGTCTGGAAATCGAGTCGCTCGTGTTCGAGCCCGTGGAGCTTGTGGAAAACGCCGTTCGTGTAATGGCCTCCGCCGCCCACGAAAAGGGACTGGAAATTCACTGCGATCTGGATCGTTCCGTCCCTTCGGCAATGACCGGCGATCCGGCGCGGCTACGGCAGGTCCTCTTGAACCTGATTGGCAACGCCATCAAGTTCACGCCGGGCGGTGAGGTGATTGTCTCGGCGCGCTTGACGGATGGCCAGTTATTATTTTCGGTTTCCGACACCGGCATCGGCATTGCCGGGCCCGCCCAGCTGCGAATTTTCGATCCATTCACGCAGGCGGACTCCTCGACCACACGAAAGTTCGGCGGCACCGGCCTCGGCCTCGCGATCTCGCGTTTGCTCGTGGAGAAAATGGGCGGCCGCCTCCACGTCAAGAGCGTTGAGGGTCAAGGGTCCACGTTCGGCTTCCAGATCCCGGCCCTGGGCACGAAAGGGCCCGCCGTTTTCGACGACGCGTCGCTGCGCGGCGTTCGGGTGTTGGTCGCCGAGAGTAACGCTACCGCGCGCCGCGTCGTTTGGGAACAACTCGAGCGGTTAGGCGCTGTACCTTGCGTAGAGGAACCCTATTCGGCGGCGCTTGCGTGCCCGGATCTCCTGTCAACGGTCGCCACGGAGGCGCCTGTGGTCGTCATGGCGCCGGCGCTGGCGCCAGTGGCCGCCGAAAGCATTCGAAGGCCGGTCCGCATCCGCGACGTACGCGCGGCGCTGATCCGCGTTTTGGCGCCTGGTTTCCAGCCGGCTAAGCCACGCCAACCGCGCCGGGACATGGAGACGGACTTCGAGGCCGCCCGTGTCCTGTTGGTCGAAGACAACCCCGTGAACCAAAAAGTGGCCACCCGCCTGTTGGAAAAATGGGGATGCAGGGTTACGCTCGCAGAGGATGGCATGGAGGCGGTGCGGATTGTCGAGTCCGAGGCTTTCGACCTGATTCTGATGGATTGCCACATGCCAAGGATGGACGGATTTGAAGCCACTCGGCGTATCCGCGCCATGGAGAGCCCCCGAAATCGTACACCCATCATCGCCGTTACCGCCTCGGCCGCGCCGGCCGATCGAGCGATGTGTCTGGATGCCGGGATGGATGACTATGTGAGCAAGCCAATAGGCCGGAATGAGCTTTCAAAGGCGCTGGAGCGCTGGCTGGCCTGCGTATAGTTTGCCCTACAATAAGGAAGGCGGGCCCTTAGCACAGCGGTTAGTGCAGTGGACTCATAATCCATTGGTCCCCGGTTCGAATCCGGGAGGGCCCACCACGCAATTCCCTGTGATCTCGTTGCCCTATCTTATGGCGTTGAATAGCGTGTTCCCGCGTGGTTATGAAGCCTTTCTGGCCGGAACTTCAGGGGCGGCCTTCGCCAGAGAACTGGGCGTCGATTCGGGCGATGCCGGCTCGTACTGGGTATTGCGCGATGGTGGAATGGACGGCTTCCGTGCGGCGATGCGCATGACCGTAAGCCTGGACCGCAAGCTGGAGGCGGCGGGCCGGACTCGGGCCGAGCTGGAGGAATGGCTCGAGGATTTTCTGCGCGGCTAATTGTGCCGGCCGCAAGCCTTGCCTCGGCCCCCCGCCGTCTGCCAAACTCAATCGTTCATGCGTTTTTTTCTGTACGCACTGTTAGCGGCAACGAGTGTCACGGCGCAGCCGAAGGAGACGTTTTCCTATCGAGTGGAATGGCGCCTGATTACGGCCGGCCGGACAACGCTGCAATGGGAAGCCGGCCGTGGCGGGTACAATGGGAACCTGACCCTGCAGTCCACCGGACTTGTGTCCAGACTCTTCCGCGTCAACGACACTTTCGATACGCAGAGCGGCGCCAGCCTATGCGCCCAGCAAACTCACCTGCGGGCCGAAGAGGGCAGCCGCCGCCGCGAGACTCTGGTTCGCTGGACCGGTGGAACGTCGAACTACGTCGAAAAGGATCTGAAAAAGAACGGGGAAGTGATTCTGGAAAGAACGCTCGACGTCCCGCCCTGCGTTCACGATATCCTCGGGTCGCTGGCGAAATTGCGATCACTTACGGCGCTTGCAGTAGGGCAGTCCACCACGATTCCCATCAGCGACGGGAAGAAGTTTGCACAGGCTCGCGTTGAGGCCCAGGAGAAAGAAAAGATCGCTACCAAGGCCGGGACGTTCAACACGATTCGCTATGAAGCGTTTCTGTTTAACGGCGTCTTGTTTCAACGGAGCGCCCGGCTCCTCATCTGGATTTCCGACGACGCGCGGCGGCTGCCAGTGCAGATACAAGTCCGCATGCGCATCCACATTGGAAATGTGACGTTCGAGTTGGATAAAGTGGAGCCACCCTTATGATTCGCCTTGTTTCGTTGCTCTGTGCCGCTGTGTGTGCATTCGCGCAATCCGCGCTGCTTCCAGCTCCCGAGTTTCTAACACTCTCCGAACGCGTCAATCAATTGGCGCAATCGACCTCGGTGACTGCGCCGGGCTTGGCCCGCGCGGCGGCGCCCATGCTGGAAAACCTGAAACAGGATGATGCCAATGTCCGGCGGGCAGGCCGGCCATCGATCTCCACCACCTACGCATTGCTGTTAGACACGCGCGCCTACCTGGCGCTCGCCGACGGCCTGCCCAAGGCGTATCCGTTCTCGGCCGCAGGTAAACAGCAGTTCACGGAGTTGCGGGAGGCGCTGGACCGGTTGGAGGTGCACTTCCGGGCGCAACTGGAACAAACCGAGATCCAGCTTCGCGGCGCGGATCGCGACAACCTGCGCCGCTACTCGGAAGCCAACAAAACGTTGGCCGCGCCAACAAGGGAGCGGGTCCTGTTTTATGGCGATTCCATCACCGACGGCTGGCGCCTGAATGAGTATTTTCCTGGCAAGGATTTTGTGAATCGAGGAATCTCCGGCCAAATCACCGGCGAGATGCTAGGCCGCATGATGGCCGACGTCATTCAGAACAAGCCTGCAGCCATGCTGATCCTGGCCGGCACGAACGACATCGCCCGGGGCGCAGCCAACGAAACCATTCAGAACAACCTGACCATGATCGCCGACCTCGCCGAGAAATACGGAATTCGCGTCATCCTCGCCTCGATTCTGCCTACGTCGGATCACCACAAAGACACGAATCCTCGCTTCGAAATGACCAAGACCCGGCCGCTGGAGACGATTCGAGAGCTGAACAAATTCATCTCCTCGTTGTGCACAAAGCGCGGGTTTACGTATCTGAACTACTACGACGCGATGGTGGATTCTTCCGGTCAGCTCAAGGCCGAACTGGCGAACGACGGCCTCCATCCGAACGCCGATGGGTA
>Ga0194112_10009399_pt1 | contig 12451 bp, 11 predicted proteins | sample TA2MahC400mmetaG_FD_146191 | JGI IMG/M metagenome (GOLD analysis project Ga0194112, IMG submission 146191) | Freshwater microbial communities from Lake Tanganyika, Tanzania - TA2015016 Mahale Deep Cast 400m | ecosystem: Environmental > Aquatic > Freshwater > Lake | place: Tanzania: Lake...
AAGGCTTGATGTCAGTCCCATCGGGACATCGGTAATATCCCATGTGCTTGCTTTTTCCAAGGTCTACAGCAACCAGAAGCGTTTTCCCATTGACGATCTTATGTTTTTTTGTTTTAATTATTCTCACAGCTATACTCCTTTCTTCGATTTGTCCTTAACCAACTTGCTCAACAAATCTAAAAGAAAGAGTATAGCCTTTTCTATTAAGCTATTCCCTCCCTATAATATAGCAAGCTCCCCCGTCAAAGGGGGAGGGGTATAATTGGGGTTTCTTCCAAAATATTCAGCAATGGCCTGAGCCAATGCAGGGATCGTATACTCTTTGGGTTGGATATGAACCTTCATCCTCCATCCTTTTGCCGTCCGTGCAGTGATCGGACCAATACAGGCAATGGCAACGTCTTTAAAAAGTTTTTTAAGATCTAATCCCTTTAGAAGTTCAGCAAAATGGTTGACCGTCGAAGAGGAGGTAAAGGTGATTGCGTCAATCTTTTTTTCAGTTAGAAGTTTTTTTAATTGCCTCGCCCCTTCTTTTGGTTTGACAGTTCGATAGGCCTCGGCCACATCAACCTCTGCTCCCATTCTTCTCAGACCTCTTGGCAGAACATCCCTTGCCTTTTTAGCACGAACAATAAGAATGGTTTTCCCTTTGATATCCATTTTTTCAAATCCCTTGAGGATGGCCTCGGCAATAAACTCTTTCGGGATATAGTCAACCCGAGCCCCTTTTTTATTTAATTGATCGGCTGTGGCTGGTCCGATGGCACATACTTTTAAAGAGGAGGGAAGGCTACAGTTCTTACCTTTCTCCTTCAGCCTTTCCCAAAAGGAAATCACACCATTAGCACTGGTGAATATAATCCAATCATAGGATTTAAGTTGGTTGATAGCTCGGTCAAGCCCTTCCCAACTCGAAGGAGGGACGATCTCAATGGTAGGAATTTCGATCACTTCTGCTCCGAGACTCATAAGTCTTTTTGCGAGGGCAGTTGCCTGCTCATGGGCACGGGTGATCAGTATTTTTTTCCCCCTCACCCCACCCTCTCCCACAGGGGGAGAGGGAAAGGGTGAGGGGGTTTTCTTATTATTTATCTTCATATTTGGATGTTAGGGCCTTCCCTTTTATAGATCTCTTCAAGTATTTCTCCTGCTCCGTTTTTCAGAAGAATCTCAGCCAATTCGATTCCAAGCCTCTCTGATTTATCGATCGGTCCTTCCATATGATGTCTGATAATCCTGTTTCCATCAGTCCTTCCAACCATTCCATCCATTTGAAGAGTGGGTCCCACTGTCCGGCCAAATGCAGCAATAGGGACTTGGCATCCACCCCCCAACCTCTTAAGAAAGGCCCTCTCCGCAGAAATGGCAATCGATGATTCTGGGTCATTGAGGAAATTAATTTTTTCTTTAACTTCCTCATCTCCTATCCTCGTCTCAATTCCCAACGCCCCTTGTCCAATTGCCGGTAAGGAAATCTCAATTGGAATGACCTCTGTGATGCTATTCTCAAATCCCAATCTTCTCACTCCAGCATAGGCCAAGATAATCCCATCAATGTTCATTGTCTCCAACTTCTCCATTCGAGTATCCAAATTTCCCCTTAAGGGGACCATCTCAAAATCGCTTCTAAAATAGAGCAATTGAGTCTGTCGTCTTAAACTGCTTGTCCCTATCTTTGCCCTTTGAGGAAGATCCTTTAAAGACTTTCCATCTCTTGAGATGAGGACATCGCGCGGATCTTCCCTTTTTGTGATCGCTGAAAGGTGGAGGCCTACGGGCAATTCAGTAGGGACATCCTTGATACTATGGACGGCGAGGTCAATCCTCTTCTGAATCAGGGCTTCCTCAATCTCTTTAACAAAGAGACCCTTTCCTCCAATCTTTGCCAATGGGGCATCCTGAATTTGATCCCCTGTAGTCTTGATTTTAATCAACGTCACCTTGAGATGGGGATAAGTCTGGACTAATTTTTCCTTCACCCAGTTGGCCTGGAAAAGAGCGAGCTCGCTCCCACGGGTCCCAATTCTGAGTTCTTTCAGGGTCATTGGATTTGGATTCCTCTTAAAAATTCAGCACACTGTTCGGGAAGGGTGGTATTGATATAAATGCCTGTTCCGATCTCGAACCCAGCAGGCGTGGTCAGCTTAGGAACGATGACGACATACCAATGGTGGTATTTGACATCACTATCTTCAATAGGGGCAGATCGAAGGATATAATTGTAATCGGGATCGTTCAAACCGACATAGAGTCTCTTGAGCGTCTCCTGAAGCACGAAGGCAAAATCTGCCAACTCTTCATCTGAGATGGTTACAAAAGAGGACCGATGGGTCTTGGGATAGATCCGAGTTTCAAAGGGAGAACGTGAGGCAAAAGGGCAGATGACCAGGAAATATTTCGTTTCCTTTACCACCCGCACCTGTTGACGTCTTTCCTCCTCCATCATTCCACAATAGATGCAATCCCCAAATGTATCGCAGGCAAGCTGGGATTGGTAAAGCGGATTTCTCACATGGGGAGGGACAATGGGTGTGGCAATGATCTGGGAATGGGGGTGCTCGAGAGAAGTCCCTGCCTTCTGGCCGTAGTTTCTGAAGATGGTGATGAGGTCAAGTTGCCCTATTTTTGAAAGGGCAGTATATCGTTCTCTGTAGGCCACGACAGTATTTTTGACTTCTTCCAAATCCATGGTTGCGATGGTCTGGTTATGGAGGGGAGTTTCGATAACCACCTCTGCTATTCCAAACCCATCTGCTTTGAGAAATCGACCCTCATGTTTTCTCTCGGTAGTCAAATGACTCTGGAGGGCTGCGAATTTGTTCGGGACAACCCGCAGGGACCAGACCCCATTTTTTTCTATAGAGAATAACGAAGGAGGTGTCATCGATTCATTGCCATGGCAGAAAGGACAATCTTCTTTGTAAGGGGGGAGAGGATTTTTCCTTTCCTTTTGCTGGACAAGGTCAACAGGTCTTTTGGCTCTCTCCGTTGCGATAATCACCCATTCCTTTGAAACCATGTTCTGTCTAAATTCTGGCATCTCAATCCTCCTTTTTTTTCTCCATGTCTAATTTTTCCGAAAGTTGAAAAAGAGTTCGGAGGGCATCGAGATAAAGGTCTGCCATTGCCTCTTCATCTACCTGCTTAAGCCGAGTGAGAGGGTCATGGAGAATTTTGTTGATGATGGCTGATGTGAGGGCCTCTAAAGATTGCCTCTCCTTTTCAGAAAAATTAGGGTGGAGAGAGAGGGTTTTTTCCAACTCCCTGGTCCGGATCTCTTCAAATTTTTTCCTCAGCGCAATGACGGTAGGAGTGACTTCCAGGGATTGGTACCAATGAATAAATTTAATTACTTCATCTTGGACGATCGCCTCCGCCTTTTTGGCCTCCTTTTCCCGGTCCTGGATATTTGCGTTTACGACTTCCTGAAGGTCATCAAGATCGTAAAGGTAGACATTATCAATATCACCGACTTTGGGTTCAATGTCTCGAGGTACAGCGATGTCAATAAAGAAGATGGGTTTCTGTTTCCTATCCTTGATCACTTTGGAGATCTGTTCATGTCGAAGGAGATATTGGGGCGATCCGGTTGAACTGATCACGATGTCTACCCTTTTCAAACCTTGTACAATCTCTTCGAAGGGGATAGATTCCCCTTTAAATTCCTGAGCAAGAGTCACAGCCCTTTCATAGGTTCGGTTCGCAACGAGTACCTTTTCCACTCCATTGGATACGAGGTGTTGGGCTGCCAATTCACACATCTCACCCGCGCCAATTAGCAAAACGGTTTTTTTCTCCAAGGTCCCAAAGATTTTCTTGGCCAGTTCCACAGCGACAAAACTGACCGAAACGGCATTGTTACCAATCTTGGTCTCCGTTCTCACCCTTTTTGCCACATGGAAAGCTCGGTGGAGAAGTCGGTGAAGAATAAGGCCAGAGGTTTTGTATTCTGAGGAGGTGTTGTAAGCTGATTTAATCTGTCCCAATATTTGAGGTTCGCCCACTACCATAGAATCGAGGCTTGAGGCGACCCGAAAGATGTGTCTCACTGCCTCTTCTCGGATGAGAAGATAGAGATTTTTTTCGAATTCCTTTAAGGGGAAGCTGTGATATCGAGAAAGGAAATTTTTCAGATCGAGAATGGCCTTCTCTGGTTCACGAGCAACCGCATAGATCTCTACCCGATTGCAAGTAGAGAGGATCATATTTTCCTTTAGCGAAGGAAGAGATTTGACTTGACAGAGGGCTTTCTCAATCTCGGCTTCCTGAAAGGCCAGTTTTTCCCTAATCTCAATAGGTGCAGTCTTATGATTCAATCCGATGACGATCAGTTCCATATTTAAAGAGGAAATTAAATTCTTCGTATAAGGGTAAAGGTAAGGATGTCGGTTTCGTGGGTTAAGTCATTGGTCTTTTAATCTTTTAACCCTAACCCATAGACATAAGACCAAACGGGCTTCCTAACCCTTACCTAAACACTATTTCCATAAACCCTACCAATTCGAATAGGAATGAAGTCCTGGGAGGATGAGGTTCACACCTAAGAATGTGAACAACACAGCTAAGAATCCCACGATGGCCATGATGGCCGCCTTCCGACCTCTCCACCCTACTGTAAGGCGCTGGTGGAGCAGGGCTGCATACAAGAACCATGTGATCAGGGACCAGGTCTCTTTAGGATCCCAACCCCAATATCGGCCCCAAGCATATTCGGCCCAAATAGCACCTGTGATGATCCCCAAGGTCAATAGTGGAAACCCAAATGTCAGTGACTGATAGTTGAGATCGTCCAAGACCTTCAGAGAGGGTAACCTTTTGGCGACCGGTCCCAATCTTTTCGATTTGAGTTGATGTTCCTGAGCCAGGTACATCACACCGCAACAAAAAGACAGAGTGAAGATGGCATTGCCCAAAAAGGCAAAGATAACATGGAAAGGATGCCAGAAGCTCCTCAAAACCGGGGCCAGGGGTAGGATCTCTTTTGGAAGGGCAAAAGCGAAGAGCATGAGGATTAAGGCAATCGGGGTAAGGAAAGAGCCCAAGACTTTGATCCGGTATTTTAGATTGGCGATCAGGAGTACTCCGATGATCATCCAGGCAAAGAAAGAGAGGGATTCATAGAGATTGGTCACAGGAGTGTGGCCTGCCTCAACCAACCTCGTCAAAAGAGCAAAGGTATGGGATACAAAACCGATTGAGACAATGGCTGCCGCTATTTTAGAGGGGGACTCCTTAAGAAAGATAATGTAGATGGAATAGGCAAGCGTCCCCAATAAGTAGAAAAGAGAAGCAATTTTAAAGAAATAGATATTCACCATTTCATTTTACCATTTTTTCATCAGTTTGTGAAATTGCATTAAGTTTGAAGAGATTCCTTTAATAAATGGGAGAATAGGGTAGGGGGATGCCAAAAGGGAAACAAGTTAACGTCTTTGGCCGAGCACGATAAGGTTAACTGGGAAACATTGGTTTTCGAAACGCTGAACCTCAGAGCTTTCTGCATTTCGAAAGTGAATGTCGGCTGGTTTGTCATCATTTAATTTAAAAAAGAACAATTATTTTCTGTCGGGGGGATCCCTATAGACTCATCCCCTTACAGTTTCCCTTCTTTACTTCTTCTATCAACTCATCGATCGTATGAATATGATTTTTAAATTCGGTAAAGGCACGGCCTACCTGGTCTTTCATATGGCAGTCGCTTCCACCTATTGAAGGAAGATTTCTGATATTTGCAGTGTGGATTGCCTTTTGATTTCTTTCTCTGATGTCCAAGCCATTATGGGTCTCAATGGCGTCAATGCCGTCAACCTTAAAAACATTCTCACCAAAGGAATCCCAACCCCTGAATGGATGGGCTGGCACGCAGATACCACCATGGCTATGGACCTTTTCTAATATGCGGAAAAGGTCCAAATAATTGTGACTGTACCATGGGTCCCAGGAATCTTCTTTTAAACCATAGACAAGAAGATGCCCATGGTTTGTGGATAGTTCAACCCCTCTGAATATATAAAAACCCTCAGGAACTTTTATTCTTTCTATAGCCCAGGAATCTAAAAGATAAGCATGCTCTGTAAAACAGACACCTTCCAGATTCATCTTGATGGCTTGTTCTATCAATTCCTCAGGCTCAAGATAGTTATCGTGGGAATATTTACTGTGACAGTGTAGATCAATTCTCATGGGCAGGACTTAAACTATCTCTTTCAAAAAGTCAACCCCAAGAGGTCAAAATCATTTTTTCCTAAATATTCCTTGGAGGTTTTTCTTGTTTTGTCAAAAACCAGTCTATTAATTTACGGGCGATGCTGATTTTGCCGGGGATGTGTGGTAGGTTGTCCACTGTGAACCAGCCGGCATCTTCGATCTCCGTATTATCGAGAGAGATTTCGCCACCATTATAAGTGGCAGTAAACCCGATCATCAGCGAATGGGGAAAAGGCCAGGGTTGACTGCCGAAGTATCGAATGTCCTTTACAGATATGCCTACCTCCTCCTTCACCTCGCGTACCACTGCCTCTTCGAGCGACTCCCCCGGCTCTACAAATCCAGCAAGGACACTATACATCCCTGGTTGAAAGTGACGGGATCGTGCCAGAAGGAGTTTACGATCGCGCTCAACAAGGACAATAATCGCCGGAGACAGACGTGGAAAATGGAGAAGACCACATTCAGGACATTCTTTTGCCCGTTCAGTGACACTATTTCTCAAAGGAGCCCGGCATCGGCTGCAAAATTTGTGTGTCCTCTCCCAATCTACAATTTGAACCGCCCGTGCTGCCACCCAGAACAGATCTTCATCCAAACGATCGTATACCTGTCGCAAGCCCTCAAAGCTCATCCCTTCTGGCGGGATAGTTTCTTCAGCCACTTCGATGGCATAACAGTAGCAGTTATCAAGTCGGCCAAGATAATGCTCACGTAATACCTCCAACCCCAGCTCTGCAAAATCAACAAGGTTTGGAATGCTGACCGATGAAGATTCGAGATAAACAAGAAGTTTATTCCCTTGGAAGGCAAACCACCATGCCGGCTCCAATTTTTCTTTAGGGGGGATGATACCTGATATAAATTTTCTTCCCTCACTCATACATAACCTCAATTAACATATTTTAAAACAGCATGGCTCTTTCGGCCACTTAATTATTTTTCTGGAGTTTCCTGAGTTTCTATACTTAAAAGTTAATGTGTTATACCAATAAACAATTTATGCCATCCTGCTCTTCCCGGATCGTCATTCCTGCGGAAGCAGGAATCCAGGGTTTCCTGTGAAAACAGGAATCCAGTTTCTTTGTCTTTTTCTGGATTCCCGCCTTCGCGGGAATGACAATCTATGCTTACTTTATGCAAAGAATCGCTCAATTTGGGTTTAGATTAAGATTATTAGACGAAAGGTGAGATGCTGTGTTATATTGATAACGGAAGCCATTTTGAAAAATTTTGATAGGAGAATATTAAAATGGTTCAAAAATCCTGTTTTTATATCCTCTGCCTCATCATCATGCCGCTTTTTCTCTGGGGGTGTCCTAAAAAGGTTGAAATCATTCCCCCTGAAAAGGCACCTTTTGAGAATCCGATTGAGAAGCTTCTCGAAGCTTTTTCTTCTACAGAATCTCTTCAGGCAAGGGCCTCGATTCGAATTGATATTGTGAGAAGTGGAGAGGAGATGAATTTTCTTCTCAATGGATTTCTCCTTTATCAAAAACCAGATAAGCTTCGACTCCTCGGTTATCTTCCCTTGGGAATGGGTGTTTTCGATGCCATCTTACGAAATGGTGCATTTTTTCTCCTCGTCCCCTTTCAGAAGAGGGCCTATAGCGGAGAAGTTTCGCAATTTGAAGATCTGATCGAGAAGGCAGGTGAGATTAAAATCTCCTCAGAGATGGGCGAAGGAAGTGATATTCCGAATCGGATTCGGATTGAAGTAGTGGAGAAAGAGGCCCGCATTGAACTCAGATTAAAGGAGATTCTCCTCAATCCTTCCTTGTCAGAAGACTCCTTTCAGTGGATAGTTCCAGAAGGGGTGGAAGTCAGATCCATAGCCAGACTCTTGAAGGGAAAGAAGGGGAGATGAGGATTCTTTTTATTTCAAATTTTGACATACTATTAAGCTCTTAATCTTTGATGGGTCTCCTTTAAACGGTCAGGGATAGGGACACCGTAGGGGCAACGAGTTAAACACTGATTGCATAAAGAGCATGCTTCTGATTTAACGGGAAGGGCTTGATATTGTTCAACCGCCCATTTCTTCATTCCATAGCGTTCATAATAACCTTCAAATCTGAAAATATCTGGAATGGGAATTCCTTCCGGACATGGAAGACAGTAACCACAATTTCTACAGAATCCTTTTCCTATCTCTCCTACCCAATTCATCAGTACCCCAATCTCTTCATTAGATAGACCGACAGGATTTTCTCCAACCTCCACATTTTCCTTCAGTTCTCTTAAATTGGTCATTCCGGGGATCGCACAGGTGATAAAGGGGTTTGTGAGGATATATCGGAGGCAGACCTGTGCAGGAATTTGATCTTTAAAATATTTCTTATTCCACTCTCTCCATTCAGCCAACCTCCCACCAGCCAAAGGCTTCATGGCGATTAACCCCACTTTCTTTTGGAAGGCAGAAGGGATGAGATCTGAAGTAAGACGATCTTCATCAATAGCACTGTAGGCGACCATAAGAACAGAAAAGGCACCAGATTCAATGACCTTTTTCATCATCGAAACCGAGTTATGGATACTGATTCCAATCTCAAGGACTTTGCCTTGTTTTTTAGCCTCTTTTAAGGCTTCGAGCCCACCTCTCACAAATAGGTTTTCATATTCAGAACCGAGCACATCGTGAAACATGGCAAGATCGATCCATTCGGTTTTAAGCCTCTGGAGGGAGCGTTCCAATTTTTTTGAGACGCCAACTTTATCCCTCTCATCAATTTTTGTCGAGAGATAAAATTCCTTGCGTCGCTTGCTTAAAGCCTTTCCAATCTTCTCTTCGCTATCGCCATAACAGTCGGCCGTATCCACAAAATTGATACCGAGGTCAATGGCTCGACTGAGAAGAGTATCACACTCCCTCTGGCTTATCTGAGGCAATTTTATTGCCCCAAATCCAATAGAGGAGATTTCCCATCCTGTTTTGCCAAGAATCCTCTTTTTCATGTAAAAATCATAATTCCAAATGTTCTTCTTAGCAAGGTTTAGCAACGTAATGTATCTTTTTGAGATTAGAAAAATCATTCGCCATTAGGCGATCACTTTAGTGTGTCCCCTCGGCGAAGGTGATGTAAGCAGACTAAGTATGAATCAAACCAAGCAGTGTTCTCTTTTTTGTCATGCTCGCGAAAGCGGGCATCCAGGAATTCTCTGTCTGGATTCCTGCTTTCGCAGGAATGACATACAGGTGAGGGTTGACCCTGAGCGGCGCTTTATTCCCCGCCCTAAAGGGCGGGGCTTGGCGCCGTCGAACGGGTCAACCTTGCTATTGGAACCCCTCGCCTTCCAGGGAAGGGAGGATTCAGCTTTTGGGTCCAAAAGTTTTATGCTTGCAAAAATCTTTAAAATTTTATAACCTACTGAACAATCTTAAAAAGGAGGAAAAAATGACCCTAATCGTCATCCTCATCATCATTGCCATTCTTGTAATTGGTGTCATCGCCATTTACAACAAACTTGTTCGACTCAGAAATACCGTCAAGTCTTCGTGGTCTGATATCGATGTCCAGTGTAAAAAGCGGTATGATCTCGTGCCCAATCTGGTTGAAACAGTAAAGGGATATGCTTCACATGAAAAGGCTGTTTTTGAGAAGGTCACCCAGGCAAGGGCAATGGCCATGAAGGCAAACTCTCCAGCAGAGATGGCGAAGGCTGAAAATATGTTGAGGGATACCTTGAAGAGCCTTTTTGCTGTAGCAGAGGCCTATCCGGAACTGAAGGCCAATGCCAATTTCTTGCAGCTTCAATCTCAGTTACAGGAATTGGAGAATAATATTGAATATGCAAGAAGGTATTATAATGCAGTGGTTCGGGATTATAATGTCATGATTGAGTCATTTCCTTCAAACCTGATTGCATCACAATTTAATTTTAGGCAGGCAGAGTTATTCCAGCTCGAAGCCCCTGGGATGGAAAGAGAGCCTGCCAAGGTGAGTTTCTCATGAAATTGGAAATGGGAAATTGGAAATTGGAAGTAGGAAATAAATTATTTGTAATTTTTTTTCTTAACCTTAGCCTTAACCTCATCCTATTAATTTCTTCTGTTTTCGCACAGTATTTCACCATCACTAAATTTCACTCGGATATCACGATCCAAAAAGACTCATCGTTTATTGTTCGAGAGACGATCGATGTGAAGTTTCACAGGCCAAGACACGGTATTTATCGAGAAATCCCATATAAATACAGGGATGAGTTCGGCAAGACAATTACTACACCTACAAAGATGCTATCCGTTACGGATGGGGCAGGGAAAGTTTGGAAATATCAAGTTAAGAAAACAGGCCATATGATCAACATCAGGATTGGTCATCCAAAGCAATTTGTAGAGGGAGATCAGACTTATGTAATCACCTATGAAGTCGAAAATGCCGTTCTCTTTTTCAATGACCATGATGAACTCTACTGGAATGTGACAGGAAATCAATGGAAGGCTCCTATCAAAGAGGCATACGCAGATGTCTCTCTGTCAACAAAGGAGAAAAGTAAGAATTTATGGACAGCAGGATATACAGGGGCCTACGGTTCCAAAGCATCCGATTGTGAACATGAAACCTTTGAGAATAGAGGTAGATTCATCACAACCAAAACCCTTCATCCGGGTGAAGCCCTGACCATTGCCTTCGGATGGGATAAGGGACTTGTCTCTCCTCCATCGTCATTGAAAAAGATTTTGTGGGCAATCAATATAGGAGAGAATTGGGTATTTTTACTTCCCATTTTTTCGCTGATCTTCATGGCCAATCGCTGGTATCGAAAAGGAAGAGATCCAAGAATGAGAGAATCCGTCACAGTCATGTATGAACCTCCTAAATTTGATAATAAACCCCTAACGCCTGCAGAGGTTGGAACGCTTGTTGATGAGAAACTCGATCCGAGAGATATCACTTCAACGATCGTTGGCCTTGCCGTAAAAGGGTATATCCAGATTGAGGAAACTGAAAAAGAGGGGATCATATTCGAAAGGGCAGATTATCGTCTTAAAAAGATGAAGGAGCCTGATTTGAATCTAAACTCCTTTGAAACCGAATTGATGGATAGCCTTTTTGAAGGGGTCCCAAGAGTTCGTGCCTCGAGTTTGAAGAACAAATTTTACAAGAATTTAATTAACTTGAAAAAGACCCTCTATGGAGAGCTGGTAAAAAAGAAGTATTTTCTAATTAACCCTGAAAAAGTGAGGAGTGTGTATAACCTAATAGGAATTCTTATCATTGTAATTGGCGGTTTTATGCTCGCATTCTTCTTTCCTTATTCAATAGGAAAAGGCTTTATCGCAAGTGGATTGACAGGACTGTCCGTCCTTTTCTTCGGAAGGTATATGCCCGCCAAGACAAGGGCAGGGACAACTGCCTATATGGATATTTTAGGGTTTCAGGAATTTATGAATCGGGCCGAAAAGGACAGGCTCGAACGAATGGGAGACAAAGATCTTTTCTCTAAGTTCTTACCCTATGCCATTGCCCTTGATGTCGCAGATAATTGGGCAGAGGCTTTTGAAGGGATCTATCAAGAGCCACCTCAGTGGTATATCTCTCCCGTTGGATTTAGGACTTTCAGTCCATACGCCTTTACACATTCTCTCAATTCCATGACCTCAAGCCTTGGCTCTGCCATGTTCTCCTCACCGAGAGGAAGTGGTATTGGGAGTGGTGGTCTTGGGGGAGGTGGTTTTTCAGGAGGTGGCTTCGGAGGCGGTGGCGGCGGAAGCTGGTAACCACTTGGACTTCGATTTTCACAGGGTCTGAAAGGGAAGGCTTCTTGATGAAATGAATTCTCCCTGACGGCCTGTTCTCATCTCGCCTCTTTTCCTGATGATCTCATTCTTTCTTTCATACCTTCGTTGTACATGATTAGAATTGCATTGTGATAACTTACGAACTTTCGAAGCGCTTCAAATTGGGGCTCATAGAGGGAGCAATCGAGGGGATTTTTCTCATCTGGATCACGCTTTAAATCAAAGGCCCAACATCTATTCTTTTTTAAAGAATACTGAACTTTGATGAGATTCGTGTCAAGGCATGTGATGCATTCTTCATGTCCGTAGAAGAAGAGGTATTTTCGCTTCAGCCTATTCTGAAAAAGAGACTCTCCATCAAAGAGATCGGGGCTAAATGGAATTCTCATAGCATCAAGAAGGGTGGGCAATAGATCGACGTGGCTGGTAGGCCATTCAAATGCCTTCGGCTTAAAGAGCGCTGGTTGATAAATGATCGCTGGTGTCTCCAGATTCTCATTA
>Ga0194112_10009400_pt1 | contig 12451 bp, 10 predicted proteins | sample TA2MahC400mmetaG_FD_146191 | JGI IMG/M metagenome (GOLD analysis project Ga0194112, IMG submission 146191) | Freshwater microbial communities from Lake Tanganyika, Tanzania - TA2015016 Mahale Deep Cast 400m | ecosystem: Environmental > Aquatic > Freshwater > Lake | place: Tanzania: Lake...
GATCCAGCGCCGGCACAGGTGTATTTCGGCGTAAGTCCTTGCCATGCCTATGCTGAGGGAGGTAGAAGGGTTCCTCGGCTTGGCGCCCCCCTTGTGGGCACCCACAAGAAAGCCCGGAGAGCCCCAAAATGACAGCGTAAGCAACCAGCGTCCCCCGGCGGGCGGCTCGGTGTGGTTCACGGGGAACATCGAGTCTCTGGACGCGGATAAACTCGAGCTCCGTGTCAAGCCGCGCCCGCCCGAACCGGAGAGAATGATCGGCTACCGTTTCTGGAAGGAATCGCGGGGCAAGGCGACGCCATTCGGTCAGGCGCAGAACAACCTGGCCGACGTAGAGGACTACCTCGCGAAGTGGAACAAGACGCCGCTGCTGACGCTAAAGATGAACAAACAGGCCAACATTATCCTCAACGGCGCGGAGGCGAACTTCAAGGATCTGAGGCCCGGCGACTTCGCCGGCTTCCCCTACTCCCGCAGGGGCATGACCGACTCTGGTTTGGCTTGCTCCGTCGTGCGCGCGGCGCGGATAGACAAAGAAACGGCGTCATCAGGAGCAAACCAGTAAACGGTTTCCTCGGAGGCTTCTTGATGAAGACGCAAACGGGACTTCGTGAGGCGAGCACGTTGGTTCCCGGTGGCCTGATCGTGGCGATCGCGCTTGCGCCCACTGCAACGGAGGCTGGGGAGGAAGGACGAGACTGGACGAGGCAGATCCTCGGCCTTCGGCGGGGTGTCTGCGTGGTGCTCGGATTGCCGGAAGGATCGGGGCCGGAGTTCGCCAACCTCCTGGCCGAGCAAGGCGGCCTGACCGTCTATTTCCATGCGCCGGAGGCGGCCCAGGTCCGGGCGGTGCGAGAGGCCGCCGAGCGGAGCGGTTGGCTCGGCATGAGGGTCTTTGCCGGCGAGGGGGAGTATGCGAAGCTTCCGCTGGCCGACAACCTGGCCGGCGCCATTCTGGTCTGCGATGCGGCGAAGTCCAGCGTTTCCGAGGCGGAGCTGCTCCGCGTGCTGCATCCCGAGGGCAAGGCCCTGCTCAGCGGGAAGACCCTGGTGAAGCCCTTTCCCCCGGGGATCGAGGATTGGAGCCATCCGCTGCACGGGCCGGACAACAACCCTGTCTCGCGCGACCGGGTGGCTCGGGCACCGTATCTGACGCAGTTCATGGCCAAGCCGCTCTTCGGGAGCTGGCCGCCGCTGACGGTGGCGGCGGGCGGGCGGTTCTTCCGCATCTTCGGCCAGCAGGGGCTCCGGCCCTACACAACCCCTTACGTCAACACGCTCATGGCCTTCAATGGCTACAACGGCGTGCTGCTGTGGAGGCGGGCCTTGAAGGAGGGCTTCATGGCCCATCGCCACACCCTGGTGGCCACGCCCGATGTGCTCTACCTGGGCGACGACGAGTCGTGCAAGAAGCTCGACACCCGCAGCGGCGCAGTGCTGGGCGAGATCAAGCCGCCCGTCGAGCAGGCCGGCGGCACGGTCTGGAAGTGGATGGCCTTGGAGGACGGCGTGCTCTATGCGCTCCTCGGCGGGAAGGAGGCGGAAGCGATCACCTATCGCAAGAGCGGGGAGGCCGTCCCGCTGGGCCCCAACTTCTATCCGATGGAAGAGCCCGCCTACAAGGAGCCCGAGAAGTCCTGGGCGTTCGGCCGCGACCTCTTGGCCATTGACATCGAGACGGGGAAGGTGCTTTGGCGCCACCGCGAGAGGGACCCGATCGACGGGCGAGCGACGGCCTTGAAGAACGGCCGGCTTTACTACTACCGCAAGAACAAGTTCCTCGCCTGCCTCGACGCGAAGAGCGGCCAGATCATCTGGCGCAACACCGATCCCAACACGCTCTCGGCCATCGAGCACTATCCCGATTGTCTGCCGAAGGAGATGCGGAAGGACGGTCCCTTCTGGACCGATGAAGCGCATCGGGCCGACTCCATCCTGCCCTGGGCCGTGCCGCGAATCTACATGACCGCTGGCGACGAAGGGCTTTACTTCGCCTCGGAAGCCCTGCGGAACCTGACGGCCATGTCGACCAAGAACGGGAACCTGCTCTGGAAGACCCCTCAGAGGCCCATCACCGAGGGCAGCCGCAGGGGCTACGACAACTACGCCCTGTGCATCCTCCCGGGCGGCATCTACGGTTTCAACTACCCGGAGAGCGGAAAGAACCGGGCGCCTGATGGGGTATTCAGTCCGACTACCGGGGAGTTGTTGCGCGCTCTGCGCAGCCGCCGCGGTTGCGCCGTGCCCACCGCGGGTGTTGACGGCGTCTTCCTGCGGGCCGCCCACGGGTCCGCACGGATGGACCCAGAGACCGGCGCGATGTCATGGCTCTGTTCTGCCCGTCCGGGCTGCACGGATGGAGTAATAGTGGCCAACGGACATCTCTACCTGGGGCAGTGGTGCTGTACGTGCCCGGCGGTGCTGTTCGGCCTGGTATGCCTGGGGCCGGCGGGCGGCTTCCGATTCGACGCGCCGGCCGACGAGCCGCGGCAACTGGTACGGTCCGGAAGGTTCTCGCCGGACGTCGCGCGCATCGAGGTTTCCCGGGGCGACTGGCCGGCGTTTCAGGCCGACAACGCTCGTTCTGCCCGGTCCGAGGTCGCCGTGCGCGACCGGCTGGAGTTGAAGTGGACCCATCGGCCCGCATGGCACGGGCAGCAGCGTCCCGCCACGCCCGGCAACCCCTTCTACTTCGCCGCCAGGAACCTGCCGACCGCCGCGACCACGGCCGGCGGCCTGGTTTTCTTCGGGGCCAGCGACGGCAGCGTGCGGGCGCTGGACGCGCGGACCGGCCAACCCCGCTGGAAGTTCTACGCCGGCGGCGAGGTTTTCTATCCGCCCACCATCGCGGGTGGTCGGGCCTACGTCGGGGCGAACGACGGCTGGCTCTACGTCCTCAGTGCGAGAGACGGCGCGTTGCTCTGGAAGTTCCGCGCCCATCCGGTCGAGCGAGCAATCATGATCCACGAGCGCCTCACTTCCACCTGGCCGGTTGCCGGGGGCGTGGTGGTTGCTGAAGGCGTTGTGTACCTGGCGTCGGGCATCGCTAACCACGACGGCACGCACGTCTACGCACTCGACGCGGCGACGGGCAAGGTCCGATGGCATAACAACGCCTCCGGCAAGTTCGACCGAAGTGGCGACGGCGTCAGCCTGGCCGGGTGCCTGCGCCTGAGAGATGACCGGTTGGAGTTCAACGGCGGGCCGGGTGGTTTCGAGGTCGCCCGATACGACCTTCGCACCGGCAAGTACCTTCAGACCCAGGGTGACGGCCGCATGCGCATCCACCATCCCCGCGAGCTCTGGCACGGCCAGAGGAACGACTCGAAGCTGGACTTCCCCGTCCCGGGCGGCAGGAAGCTCAACCTCTTGCCAGACTCGGTGGCGCTATTCGACTCCGACGTGGACGTTCCCGCCGTCAGATACCAGTTGTTCAGCAAGCGCCTCAGCAAGCTGCCGGCCCATTGGATGGCCAAGCCGCTCTCGCTGAACCGGGCGATTGCGACGACGCCCAACCGCGTCCTCCTGGCCGGCGACCGAGCAGAACAAAAGGGCCGGGACCAGAAGGAGACGAAGTCATGGCTCGTGACGCTCGACCTGCAAGACGGCAGCGAAGTGTCGCGGGTCGAACTACCGGCCCCGGCCTGTGCTTGGGGCCTGGCGCTGGACCACGACGGCCGCGTGTTCGTCTCGCTCGAGGACGGCCGCGTCCTTTGCTTCCAGTAAAGAGAACGTGAGTGCTTGCTGACCCTAGGACACCCAACACTCAGGCGGAGGCATCGCGGCCATCGCCTGCCTCCGCGACCCGCAGGCATCGTGCCGATCAGAGCATGCCCTGACATAGGTGCCGCAGGCCATTCCACCTCACCATGCGCAGGACCTCAGGGCCGATGGCACTGTTGCTGCATCACTTCCCCGGAGTCCAGACGGGTGGAACCATCTCACGGTCGAGCCGCTCCCAGATGGCCAGGAGTTCGGTGACTTTTTCGGGCTGCCGCGCGGCCAGGTTGTTGGCCTCGCCGATGTCGTGGGCCAGATCGAAGAGTTCGAGCCGCCGCTTAGCCGCCTCGTGCGGCTCTGCGAGCACTAGCTTCCAGTCGGCGTGCCGAAGGGCGGCCACGGCGCCCATCCGCCAGTAGAGCGTCTCGTGCGGCGCTCCGTCGGCGCGACCGTCCAGATAGGGCAAGAGGTCCACACCGTCCACGCGTCGGTCATTGGGCAAGCTCACCCCCGCGGCGGCTGACGCGGTGGCGAAGACGTCGAGCGTGCTTACCGGCCGCTCATAGACCCTGCCGCCCGGCAGGCGGCCCTTCCATTGCGCGAGGAAGGGCATGCGGATGCCGCCCTCATAGACTGCCCCCTTGCCGCCCCGCAGGGGGCCGTTGCGGGACGTGGTCTCGGCGGTCGGCCCACCGTTGTCGCTGATGAAGAAGACCAGCGTCCGCTCCTCCAGGGCGTGCTCGCGCAGTTTCCCCAGCACGCGGCCTATCCCGTCGTCCAGGCAGGACAGCATTGCTGCGAACACGCGGCGGTGCATGTCCTTGATGTGCTGAAACCGCTCCATGTGGCTCAATGGGATGGGGCTTGGAGCGGGCTGTGGAGCGCGTTGTAGGGAAGGTACAGGAAGAAGGGCCGGTCCCTGTGGCGCTCGATGAAGGACACGGCTTCGCGGGTGAAGGCGTCTGTAAGATAGGCGTCTTCCGCCGCTGGCTGCGTGCCGCGCAGGAGTGGGTTGTTCTCGTCGTAGGGCGGCTCGTCCCAGTTGTTCAGCCAGTAGTGATAGAGGTCGCCCTCTCCGACATAGGGCCGCGCCGCCGGCGGAATGTCGCGTTTGCGAAGGAACGACACGACGACGCGATAGGGGGGAGGGACGTAGAAGTGCCCCTCGTGGAGGAAGCCGTAGAACTCGTCGAAGCCGCGGCGGAGCGGGTGATAGGGCTCCGTGGCGCCCAGGTGCCACTTGCCCACCAGGCCGGTGGCGTAGCCACCCGCCTTGAGCTGATCGGCCAGGGTTCGCTCGGACAGCGGCAGCCCTGCCTTCGGGTGGAGGTTGTGCCGGCCGGTGGGGTTGTTCTCGTGGCCGAAGCGGGTCTGGTAGCGCCCGGTCATCAGCCCGGCACGTGACGGGCTGCAATACGGCGAGGTCACGTAGCCCTGGGTGAACCGCACGCCGTTCTTCGCCAGCGAGTCGATGTTCGGCGTGGGAACCTCCGCGTTCCCCTGGCAGCCAAGCTCGCCGTAGCCGAGATCGTCAACGTAGATCAACACCACATTGGGCTTGCCTGGGTTCGCGCAGGCGCCAGCGCTTGGCGCCGGGCGCTTGCCGCACGACAGGCAGGCGCCCGTCACCACCGCCCCGCCGGCGACCGAGGCCGCCAGAAACCCTCGTCTCGTCGAACCCCCAGCGTGAGCGTGCCGCCGCTTCTTGGTTCCCACCTCGTTTGTCTCCTTGCCCTCCTCGTTCCCGCCCTGTTCGCTTGTGCGGCTCGCACGGATCACGTCGGCGCCTTGCTGGGTCCCCCCTCCCCCAAGTACCCCGCATTCGGGTCCGCCATGCCTGGGCTGAGAACAGCCATCGCAGTGAGCATCGGCCGGAAGCCGCACTTCCTGTAAAAGCTCTCGCGGCCCGGTACGGCGTAGAGTATGATATTCTGAACAGGAAGCTGCTCGCAAAGCCCCTCCATCATCTTCTTCCCGATACCCTTCCCCTGGTACTCCGGCAAGAGCACGACATCGTAGATCGCCGCTTGGTACTCCCCGTCGCACAATGCTCTGGCAAGCCCGATCAGCCGGTCATCGTCCCACGCCACGACGCACGCGTAGCTGTTCGCGAAGGCGCGTGCGAGCTTGCCCGGCTCGCGTGTGCCGAGGGGCGCCCGTTGGAACACCTCCGCGGCTTGCTTCCAGTCAACGCCTGACAAGCTCGTTTCGTACCTGATCATGTCCATGCACCCGCCTTCTGGGTGGCTGAGAGGCCCTGCCGGCCAGCACGAGGTCGCCGCCGATGGTCTTGATGACGAAGCCCTCGGTGCCGAGCTTGTCGAGTTCCAGACCCTTGTGCCGAGCCTCCGCCGTCGTCTTTCCGACGACGATCGAGGCCGCAGTCTGGCCCTCGGCTTGCGTTTTGCCCAGGGCCACGATGGGAAGCTTCGCTCCGCTCATCTCTTCGAGGAACTTCTGGAGTTCCTCCGCTGCGAACCGCTCCGAGGGGCTGTTGTTCTCGCCGGCCAGGATGGCGCTGCGGGCTCGCCCCTCCTCGACGAGCAGAACGGGGCCAGCCTTTGGAGCGGGCCGGGCCTCAATCGCAACGCCGAAGGCCACGGCCGGCATCAGGCCGGCGGCCACAAGCGCTGCTTTCAAGAGGATGTTGCGAATCGTGCCGGCGGTGTCGCATGTCCGCTGCGATGCCATCTCATTGGCTCCTTCATTCCACTTTGGATCCTCAACGTCTTGACCTGGCCCCATGCATACCCGCCGTGAGCGTCGGCGGCAATCACGCGTCCCCATGTGACGCCCCCGTGGGGCTGTCACCGCGTGACCAGAGCCAGGTCCGGCCAGATTGTCTCCAGCCCTTGGTAGCGCGTGCTGTACTGCACGGCGACGGTGTCGTTCTCCTCTAGTTCTGCACAAGTGGCGGGCTGGCCGTTCACGAAGACCTCGGTGGCGTCATCCATGCGGAAGCGATAGGGCAGCCCGGCCTTCCCGGCTTCGACCCATTTGGAGACGATGGGCATATAGACGGCCGCTTCGGCTGCCAGCGTCGCCTTGCCTTCAGCTTCCTTCCAGAAGTTGTAACCCCTCATCCGGCCGGTCTCGGGCGGTTGGACGCGTACTGTGATGACGGAGGACGATCGGTCCAGTTTCTCGATGCGGCCGTAAGCCCAGATGGGGTCGGCCGAAGCTTGGAGACCGCCTTCGCCCAGCCAGCGCGCGCGGCCGCCCTGGGTGTCTTTGTCCGGGAAGTAGCCCGCGTTGATGGTCTCGCCGACCCGGAAGTCGCCCAGTCGAGCGGCAACCGGCTTGCCGTTGGCACGCCGCACAAGCCGAGTCGTGCCGGTCACACTCAAGGTCAGGGTGAGGGGCTCCGGGGCGTTCCAGCTCTTGCCTCTGAGGGTGACGGTCTGAGCAGCAGGGTTGACCTCGATGATCTTGGCCCCCTCCAGAGTGAATTGGAGTTCGCCCAGGACGGGAGGCCGTTTGCCAGACGGGACAGCCTTGCCGCCATTGGCCAGGACGGCATGAAGCTCGCGCTGGAGCGTCGTGGCCCGGAGCATCTGCCAGTTCATCAATGGCACCTGCCACGGACGCACCTTCACCAGGCCTCGGCCCATGATCTCTGAAGGGACCCAATTCTCCGGACTGTCCTGCTTATCGTTGTAAGCGACCTTGCCGTCCACATCCACCAGGACGATCATCGCGTTGCCCCCGCTGTTGGCATAGGCGTTGCGCGTGCGGTGGCCCATGTCGTCCATCAGGTAGTCCACCGTGTGGTTCGGATAGCTCATGTAGTGCGACTTTTCGTGGCGGGCGCGGTGCTCGAGCGACAGCGGGTGCAGCGCGTTGGTGCGGCCATGTGGGCCGGGGCCAAAGTAATCGCGCGAGGGCATCCAGATGTCGTGGCAGGTGATGTGGACGACGTAGAACTCGGCTTTGCCGCGATACATCTCGGCCACGGCGTTGAAAGCCGGGGCAATCTTACCCCACCAGCACCAAATGTCCACCGGATCGGAGAAGAGCAGCACAACGGGTCTGCGCCCGCGGAAGTCCGAGAGACGAACAAAGTTCTGCCGGTCCTTCACGGGCGTCTCGTACGGCTTGGCGACACAGACCATCTCCCCTGCCGCGTTCTTCTTGGCCTCATACCCCTGGAGAGCCAGCAGGTATTCGGTCAGAATCCCCGGCCTCAGGATAATCACGGGATCGGTCGGATTCAGGTCGGAGTAGCGGGGGCTGCGCAGGGCCATCTCCATGCGCGGCAGGCAGAAATCGGGCGCCTCCTCGCCCCATTGTGGCCGCTCTTTGCGCGTCAGGCCCAACGTGTAGGGCAGCATCTGGTCGGGCACGCACTGCGTCTGCGTCCAGACCGCGTAGAGGCGCAAGTCCCGAATCTCGGCCGGAGTGTAGCTGCCGCCCAGATAGCCCTTGCGCATCAGGTCATCGCCCCTGCGCATGACCTTCTCGCTGTAGGCCCGCCGCTCTCTCTCGCGCGGCGTCAATCTCGACAGCTTCTCCTTCGGAGCATAGGGATCGTACCACTTGAAGCACTCCGCGTGGAGCAGGTAGAAGTACATCTGCTCTTCCGGCGGCAAGGGGTTCCCGGAACAGAGGCTGTCCCAGAGGGCATTGCCCTTCGTCCGCATGAACTCGTGGAACTTCTCGACCGCCGCCTTCTGCGCTGGCGTCAGGGGAGCACCCCAGCTCTTGTCGTCACGGTAATAGCAGACGGTAGCCAGCGCGGCGCCCAGGGCGAGCTCCGGGTCCAAGGCGCATTTCTCGGTGCCCAGGGTTTCCTCGCCGGCTTCGATGGCTGCCAGCCATTGCGCGGGAGTCCGTGCCGGGCCTGGAGCCGGCCCTCTGGCCGGGGGAACAAGCTCCGGGGCGGCCGGCCAAGCGCACCGCGGAGACATTGCCCAGACGACGGCTGCGGTGGCGAGCGCGATCAGCGGCCGGCCTCGAGCACACATCGCAGGTTCTCCTCTTCACGAGCCTGTTGAGCCTGGCTCCAAGACATGCCGGGTGGAGTCACGGACGATGAGGCGCACGGGGCAGCGAATGTGCAGCGCCTCGGGGCGGCCACGCTTGACGACCTGGACCAGAGATTGCGCCAGGCGAATGCCAGCGTCCCCGGTTTCGACCCTCACCGTGGTCAGCGCGGGCTCCAGCTCACGAGCACCAGTGGAGTCGTCAAAGCCGGCAACGGACACGTCCCCAGGCACCCTCAGGCCGGCCTCGCGCAGGGCGTAGACACCGCCGACCGCCATGGCGTCGGAGAGGTAGAAGATTGCCGACGGCCGCGCGCCGGCGGTCACTCTCTCCAGTGTGAGCCGATGCGCGCGCACGACCCAGAAGCCCCCCTCGCCCCAGATGGCGGCCTCGGGCAGCGGGTGGCCCCGCTCCGCGTAGAAGTCTGAAAAGCCACGGCACCGCTTGATCGAGTGCTCACTCGCGCGGTCGCCCAGCACAACGGCGACATCGCGGTGCCCGAGCCCCAGAAGGTGCTCCGCGACGACCCGGCCCCCCTGGTACTGGTCGCCATCAACCATGAGTGCAGGAAGACCAGGATACGTATTCCCCAGGGTTACCGGCACGATCCCCGCCTTCAGCGCCTCGCGAGCCAGCGCCTCGACGAGCCGCTCCGTCTCCACATCGGCCGGGAGAACGACCGCGGTCGCGTCACCGAGCTGTGCGCGGCTGACGCCGAGGGGATTGTCGTTGGCATAGGGTGCCAGGGTCGTGCGCCAGCCGCGGTCGGCCAGCTCGGCGATCAGGGGAGTCAGAATCTCATTCACGAACCCCGGCCTATCCACGCTGCACAAGTCATTCGACAGACACACGAGAAGCGTCTTGCGGCGCCGCTGGCTCCGCCTCGGGTGATAGCCGAGCTCGCGCGCCTTTGCCTGGATGCGGGCCTGAGTGGCTTCGCCGATCCGATAGTGGCCGGCCCTGCCGCTGAGGACAAGCGAGACCGTGGTCCTGCTCACGCGCAGAGCGCGAGCGACCTGGCTGGCGGTGGTGGACTTGCGCTTTTTCGCCACGGGACAGCTCCAACCGAGGGTGTATCCTAACAGTTAGCACACATATACCACAGCGGAGCATCTACTGTCAAGCCAGGACGATGCCAATGGTTCCAGCGGCGGCGTCCCTGCCGGAGCCATGGTACGCCTCGTGCCCGGAACGCTCGATGGAGAATCCCACAAGGTCACGTGGTACGGGACGGCTTCCGACGACCCGACTGAAGTGGGGCTACCCTGCTCGTGACCGTGGCGGGACCGCCGTGTCGGGACCTGACCTCGGAGGACGATTACGTGTGGTTTGGAGAGGGGGGCTCTCGCTGCCACACAGGGCGCTGACAGATGTGTGAGTCTGCCCAGGCTACTGCCCGCGCCGGTGCCCGGAAATCTTGCACCAAACCTTGCACCAACTCCAGTCCACTCGTGTCAATCTGGGGCAAGAACTGGCAAAAAAATGGCCTCTGGACCGTCCGGCGACGATGGATCACCGAAAAGGCAAAAGGCCGAATCTCACGCTTCTGCTGCGGAGAATCGGCCTTTCGAGTTGGTGGAGGATAGGGGATTCGAACCCCTGACCTACAGACTGCCAGCCTGTCGCTCTCCCAACTGAGCTAATCCCCCAGTTTCCACGGATTATAGCAGTCCTACGCCCCGATGTCAAACGCAAAGGCTATGGGGGTCTGGCCCGGGTTGCTGGGGACCGCCCCGCTCCCCGCCTTCTCGTGCTCGTCGTCGTCCTCGTCGTCGTCGTCGAGCCCGGCGGTTGTCTCGCGGACCAGACAATTCGACGACGAGGACGACGACGACAACGACGACGATTCGCGACCCCAGAATCAGGCGCCAGACTCGACTACGGGAGCAGAACGGCGGCGCCGCGGACCGCGCGGCGCTTGAGGGCGCAGAGCACTCGGTTCGCCTCGCCCAGGGGATACGCCGTCGTGTCGGTGCGGATGGGGATTTCGGCGGCCAGACGAAGGAGGGCCTCGCCGTCCCGCCGCGTGCTGGCCGTGACGCTGCGGACGGTTCGCTCGTAGTAGAGGTCGCGCTCGTAGTCCAGCTCGGGTATGCTGGTCATCGTGATGCCGGCGAGGGCGAGGGTGCCGCCGCGGTCGAGGGCGCGGAGTGCCAGGGGCACGGTCCAGCCCGCGGGGGCGAAGATGACGGCTGCGTCGAGCCTCTCGGGGGGAGAGTCCTTCGCATCGCCCACCCAGTGCGCGCCCAGGTCGCGGGCGTGGAGCTTGTGCTCCTCGCCGCGGGTGAAGACATAGACCTCGCAGCCCCAGTGGCGAGCGACCTGGATGGCGATGTGGGCGGATGCCCCGAAGCCGTAGAGGCCGAGGCGACCGCCGCGGCGGATGTCGCTCAGCTCGAGGGCGCGATAGCCCACGATGCCCCCGCACATCAGCGGCGCCGCCTTCTCCGCCTCGGCCTCCTCGGGCACCTCGTAGGCGAAATCCTCGGGGGCCTTTGTGTACTCCGCGTAGCCGCCGTGGGCGTGCAGGCCAGTGAAGCGGGCAGAGTCGCACAGGTTCTCCTGGCCACGCCGGCAGAAGCGGCACCTGCCACACGTCCTGTGGAGCCAAGCAAGGCCGACCCGCTGGCCGATGCGGAAGCGTTGGCTCCCCTCCCCTGCCCCCTCGACCACGCCAATGATCTCATGCCCGGGGATGATGGGCACGCAGTCGTTCCCCAGGTCGCCCTCGACCGTGTGGAGGTCTGTGTGGCACACTCCGCAGGCAAGGACGCGGACGAGGATTTCGCGGGGCCCGGGCTCGGGGAGGGGCACGTCGGCCAGGCGCAGCGGCTCGCTCTCGGCCGGCCCGCATTTCTCCAGCATCATGGCTTGCATAGGCTCGTTGTTCTCACAGCCAGCGAAGGGTCGTCAAACGCATTAGGCTATCCCCTTCCGCGCGGTCTGTCAAGCCGCAAGCCGTGGCAGAGCATGGCTCCTAGTTTTGGCAACCGTCGCGGGTCCGAATCGTCGTCGTTGTCGTCGTCGTCCTCGTTGTCGAAGCCAGAGGGGCGAAAAGCCCAGCGATTCGACGACGACGACGAGGACGACGACGAGCACGAGAAGACGCAGGATCGGGCCGGCGCCAATACCGGGAGTCATGCTCCTCCATTCAGTCGAGGCTGCGGCGGAGAACGTCTACCGCGACGTCCACCGTGTCCACGTGGGTGATGAGCGCGAGGTCTTTCGCGCGGAAAGGGAGGTGGGCGCAGTAGGCGTCGAGGACTTCGCGCCAGGCGGGGCCGATGCAGAGGAAGGGCTTGCGGGGGATGGCGCCCGTCTGGAGAAGCGTCCAGGTGAGCGAGAACTCGGTGAGGGTGCCCACGCTGCCGCGGAGGCAGACGTAGGCGTCGCCGAGGGAGATGAGGCGGCGGAGGCGCTCGAAGAAGTCGGGGGCCTTCCGCTCGTCGGCGATGTAGCGGTTGGCCGCTCGGGGGTCGAAGAGGGCGTTGGTGATGCCGATGGTGGCGCCGCCGGCCTGCTTCGCGCCGCGGGCGGTGGCCTCCATCGTGCCGCCGTAGCCGCCGTTGCAGACGGTGAAGCCCGCCTCGGCGAGGAGGCGGCCGAGGCGGAGGGCTTCGTCGTATTCGGGGCTGCCGGGCCGGGCGCCGCTGGCGCCGAAAACGGTCACGATGTGGGGCAACGGGACCTCCGGGAGGCTGCGAGCCGCGAGCTACGAGCCTCAAGACAGGGAGCGAAGAACGCTCTC
>Ga0194112_10009402_pt1 | contig 12447 bp, 10 predicted proteins | sample TA2MahC400mmetaG_FD_146191 | JGI IMG/M metagenome (GOLD analysis project Ga0194112, IMG submission 146191) | Freshwater microbial communities from Lake Tanganyika, Tanzania - TA2015016 Mahale Deep Cast 400m | ecosystem: Environmental > Aquatic > Freshwater > Lake | place: Tanzania: Lake...
CACCATATCCTTTTGCTTGAAGTCGGTTGGAGGGGATGCCCTGATCGGTCAGAAAATGCACTACGGCTTCGGCGCGGCGTTTGCTGAGGGATAGATTTTCGCTGGCACTGCCTTGGTTATCGGTGTGACCGCCGATCTCCACGATCAGGCCTGGATTTTCTTGGAGAAGTTCCACCAGACTCATGAGTTCGGCGCGGGAACTGTCGGCTAGTTCGGCCCGGTTGGTACGGAAGTAAACATGTTTCAGTACGACGGAGGCATTGGTGCTCAGGGGGCGCAACCGTACATTGAGTTGTTGGGGTTTGGCATCCGACGTTTTTTTCATTTCAAAAACTTCGCTGTGAAAAAAATACCCGGGTTGTCGGATCGTGAGTAAATAATTGGTGCCGGCGGGGAGGGTGACCAGATAATTTCCTTCCGTATCTGCTTGTACTTGTTTGATGGCGTTGCCGGATTCTGCTTCGCGCAGGTAAAGAATAGCGGCAATGGGTTTTCCAATAAGACTGTCGGTTACGTTCCCGCGGATCCAATACGTGGGCGTAGAGCGAGCGTGCTTGGGTAAACTGAATTGATAGAGATCCATTTCGCCATAGGAATCACTTCGGTTGCTAGCGTAATAGGCAGTGATGCCGTCTGCGGCGATAATCAGACTTCCATCCCGGTCGATCGTGTTGATTGGAAAGCCGAGGTTTTCGGGCTTTGACCAAGAGCCGTCGGGTTGTTTGCGCGACAGAAAAAGGTCGTCGTTTCCGTAACCGGGCCAACCCGGACTGGTAAAATATAAGGTCTGATTATCGGCGTGGAGGAAGGGACATTGTTCATCTCCGCTGGTGTTGATATTGGGACCAAGGTTCAAGGGATCATCCCATCGGCCGTTGCTGAGCAGGCGAGAAACATAAATGTCGCTTCCGCCCAATCCGCCGGGACGGCGGCTGACAAAATACAGCGATTGTTTGTCGGGCGAGAGACAGGGCTGGGTTTCCCATTGGTCGGTATTGATCCGCCCGCCCAGATTTATTCCAGGCGTCCACCCGGAAGGAGTTCGGTAAGAAATATATAGATCGCAACCGCCATAGCCATCGGGACGGGAGCAAGCGGCAAAAACCATCCATTCCCCATCTTGGGAAATATGCATGGCACCTTCGTTCATGGGGGTATTTACTTCTCCGGGTAAGGGTTGAGAAACTTTCCATTTCCCATTGCTGTCGAGTTCAGAGGCAAAGAAATCTTCATTTCGACTGCCGCGGTTACGGGTGAAGGCCAGTTGGCTGCCATCGATCGTGAGTGAGGGCAGGTATTCGGGATCGCGGCTGTTGACCAGCGGACCCAAATTTTGGGGTTCAAAACGATAGCCCGTATCGGTTCGATTGGCTTGGTAATTCACGCCGAACAAGTAGCGCGTTCTTCTTTTCTCGAGGTATTTTTTCATCGCTGCCGTACTTCCCAGCGGCGTCTGCATCAGTGAATCGGTCAACGACAACGCTTCAGAAAACGATCCGATTCCGGCCAGATCCTCTGCCAGTGTGGGTAAAAACGGTTCCATGGAGGTGGGGTCGAGCCGACGCGCTCGCAGAAAGGATTGTACGGCGACTTCATGTTGTTTGTGTTCAGACTGCACCGCTCCGATCCCGGCCCAGGCACGGGCAAGATTCGAGTCAATCGAAATCGCCTCGCGGAAAAGTCCCATTGCCTGTAAGTTCTCTCCCTCTTCCAAGCGCAGAAAACCTTGTTCGCAGAGTTGCTTCGCTTTTTTAATTGCTGCTTTGGATTGGGCCTGAACCGAAATTGGAATTGCCCACCCGAGTCCGATTAATATGAGGATCCATACACGCAACATGTAATTAAAGGAACGGAATTTTTTTCTTCCTTTTGGGAGGAGGATTTGTTAATTTTAGGGAACGTTCAGGTATTTATGTACTTGAAGGGTGGCGCGCCAGCGCGGATGAGCTTTTACATAGTCCACGATGAGTGGAATCATCTCGGCGGAGCGGTCCCACTCCGGTTGCAAATACAATACTGTATCTGTTCGCATCTGCAGGGCGTACTGCTCGGCCCAGGCAAAATCGCTGGGATGAAAGATCACCACTTTCAATTCATTGGTCATGGTGAAGATCTCCTGTTGGGGTGCCCGGAATTTTTTGGGCGAGAGACAGATCCAATCCCACGTGCCCGATAGCGGATGGGCGCCGGAGGTTTCCAGATGTGTTTTATATCCGGCATGTTTCAGCCGGGTAGTGAGTGTACTTAAGTTGTGCATCAACGGTTCACCGCCGGTAATGACGACGATCTCTGTAGGGGTTTGCTGGATGGCGGCGAGCAATTCATCAATGGAAAGATCGGGGTGTTTGGATCGGTCCCAGCTTTCTTTCACATCGCACCACACGCATCCCACGTCGCATCCGGCCAGTCGAATGAAATACGCTGCTTTTCCCTGATGCATACCTTCTCCTTGCAGGGTGTAAAAATGTTCCATCACCGGAAGCAAGTGGGGGATTGACATAGATCAGATATCTTTCTGCTGACAGGCCAGCAGGGTATTTTGCAAGAGCGCAGCGATGGTCATGGGTCCCACGCCGCCCGGCACGGGCGTGATCCAACTGCAAAGCCGCGATACGGTTGCGAAATCCACGTCGCCTTTCAATTCAAATCCTGATTTTTTCGACGGATTCTCGACGCGGGTGATACCCACATCGATCACGACGGCACCGGGTTTGATCATGTCGGCATTGACGAATTCAGGCTGACCCAGTGCGGCTACTACAATGTCGGCTCGACGAATATGTGCTGCGAGATCGGTTGTTTTTGAGTGACAAAGCGTAACGGTGCAATTGCCAACAGGTCCGGGTTGACTCAACAACACACTCATGGGTCGGCCAACAATATTACTTCTTCCGATCACCACCGCTTCCTTGCCTGCGGTTTCAATTTTATAATGCTGCAACAACAATTGTATGCCGTATGGTGTGGCGGGAATGAACCCGGGTTGTCCCTGCATCAATAGCCCCTGATTAATCGGATGAAATCCGTCTACATCTTTTTTCGGATCGATGGCATGGATCACAGCCGATTCCCGAATTTGTTTGGGCAGGGGCAGTTGCACCAGAATGCCGTCGACATCGGGATCGTTGTTCAGTGACTCAATCTTTTCGAGCAGCGTCTGCTCGGGCAGATCGTTTTCATAATGCAACAACGTAGAAAGAATGCCGGCTTCCTCACAGGCTTTGACCTTCGCACCGACGTAGGTGGCACTGGCCCCGTTGTTGCCGATCAGGATGGCGGTGAGGTGTGGTTGTTTTTTTCCTTCGCTTAGGCGTTGGGCAACATGCAAGCGGATCTCCTCCCGGATGGCCTGCCCGGCTTTTTTTCCATCGAGTAATTGCATGGCGCAAAGGTAGGTGCTGTGTTTTTCTCCGCCCCTGTCGGCAAAATACCTGCTCCCTTTTTTGCTAGGCCCCCACCCATCCATCTATTTTGAGAAATGACTAAAAATCCACCCCTTTTCCTGTTTTTGATTTGTATGGTTCTGTTGTATCCGAATTTATCGATGGCGCAACCGGGCTTTTCGCGTCAGGCCGGTCGGAATTGGGTTTTTACACGCAACTGCGGGTTCGGTTAAATGAACAGCATACGGTGGATGCGTTCGTGGATGTATATCGTACCGAGGAACCGAGTGCGCAAGTGAGTATGCCAGCAGTTGGTTGGGTGCGTGGTTTTAAATGGAACTATCAGCCCGACAAAAAAAATCTCGTATACATCCGGTTTCAGACCTCGCGTCGGGAAGTGGATGAAGAACAAGGTCAGATGCCCGTTGTGTGGAACCGATTGAATCGATCGGTTCGATTACATGGACAATTTTTTATCAGCGACCAAGACTTGCTGGCCTGCCGGGCGGAATGGGTTCGGGTACAGGTGGGAGGGCAGCGGGAGGAATCGGGCTTTTTATCTTATTTGGAATGGAGGCGGGATTTTGGTGGCTGGGTGGGGATGGATCTTAGAGCTTCCTGGGCCTCTAAGGGGGATGGGAAAGCCGGGTTTATGCCTACGAGCGGGATGTGCAATATAAGGTTGGTTTTCCGGCGTTTTATGGCCAACTCCTGAGATGCCACCCAAATATTCGGGTAATCTTAGGTAAGGCTACTACGGTTTGGGGGCGTATATTTTTCGATAAAAATGCTGAAAATCATTTAGTTATGAGCTTAGGCGGACCTGCCAGGCCCGGATTTACCCTTCAATTCCGGTATCAGTGGGGAGGCGACAGGCACTAATTTTTGCCTCTCCCCAACAGATTGTTAAAAAAAAGAGTAATTTGCCGCAGCAACTCGCTGACATCCTCTGTCTTGTACGGTGGATTGTCAATGTTTTGCTCATTGGTAGTTTTTGATTACCAATGTTCTTGTATACCAAAAAATCAATGTTTATTATGAGAAAAATCGCATCACTGTTATCGATGCTGGTGCTCTTCACAGCACTTGCAAACGGTCAGACCCGGGCTATCTCCGGAACCGTTACAGATGAGACGGGAGCTCCGCTTCCCGGTGCATCTGTACGTATTGAAGGAACTAAGACGGGTATTGCGGCCGACAACAACGGTCAGTTCCGTCTCACTGCTAAAACCGGCGATGTGCTGGTGGTCAGCGGGGCCGGTTTGGAAACAACATCAGCAACCATTGGTGCTGGTAACACAATCGTAATCGTTGTAAAGCGTGTGGTTATCAGTGGCACGGATGTGGTGATCACTTCTCTGGGTGTGGCCCGTCAGGCAAAAGAGCTAGGTTACTCCACAGCCAAAGTGAAGGCGACCGAACTGACACAGGCCAAAACCATCAATCTGCAAAATGGATTGACTGGTAAAGTATCCGGTCTGAACATTCAAACCGTTAACAATGGTGTATTCGCCGATACGCGTATCACGCTTCGCGGTATTCGTTCATTGACTGGTAACAACCAGCCGATGCTGATCTTGGATGGTGTGCCCATTTCGTTGGGATACATCAATTCGATTAACCCCAATGATATATTGGATGTAACGATCTTGAAATCGGCTTCTGCAACGGCCATTTATGGTCCGGATGGTGCCAACGGTGCTTTGGTGATCACTACCAAGCGTGGTAATAAGAACAAGCCTCAGATCAGCGTGAGCCATACGGTACAGGTAGAGCGCGTTTCTTATATGCCTGAGTTGCAAAATCAATTCGGTTCGGGTTCTTCTGTGGATGCCTTTGGATATGGTGTTTATGATCCCGTTGAGAACCAATGTTATGGAGATGCCTTTGATGGCACCATGCGTCAGATCGGACGGGATGGTCCCAACGGGGAGCAATACCTGGTTGAGTACAGTGCGCTCCCCAAGGAAAAACTCCGTTTTTGGAATACCGGTATCACGAATCAAACCGATGTTTCTTTCTCTACCGGCGACTTCTACATGAGTGCGCAAAATGTATTGATACAGGGGATCATGCCGAAGGATGTGAATCGTCGTATGTCGGTTCGCATGGCCGGCAACAAAGAGTTCAATAAGTTCCGTGCCGGATTCAACGTAAACTACACCCGCGGTAATTATGATGTAACTGCCGGTTCCAGCTTCGGAAACGGTCGTGACTACACCGTGTATTGGAACCTGATCAATACGCCTCAGCAAATTCCCATTACCCGTTTCAAGAACTGGCGGAATGATTTCTGGTCGAATCCCAACGGATATTTCAATGACTATTACACGAATCCTTATTTCATGATCGATAATTTCCGCAGCGTTGGTCGCACCGACGACCTGTTCGGAAACCTCGAATTCAATTACAAAGCCAACAATTGGTTGTCCTTTACCTACCGGTTGGGTGTAACCATGTCTTTGGGTCAGGCCAAGAGCCTTGCCCATGCGTTCAACTATAGCGACTTCGCAAAGGCTTCCGGTAAATCCAATGCACAGTCTGGCGACATTGTTTCCCAAGTGGGCGACGGAATGTCCACCTCCTTCCGGGTCAACTCCGAATTGTTTGCCAGTGCCCGCAAATCCATCGGCGAATTCAAGCTGGAGGGGTTGGTTGGTCAGTCTTTCCGCGAGGACAACTCCAAGAACATAAACGTATCGAGCAACAACTTGGCGTTCCCGACCTTGTTCAACATCATCGGACGTAAAGGGGAGCCCGGTGCTTCGGAAAGCAATTTCCGCTCTCGCCTGCAGCGCTTCTTCGGTAAAGCTTCGATCGGTTACAAGAACTGGGCCTTTGCCGAGGTTACTGCCAGCTACGACATGAACAGCCGCCTGGCCTACTACTTTAATTATGATGTAAAAGCGATCAGCTTCTTCTACCCCGGCGCCAGCCTCTCCTTCTTGTTGAGCGAGGCCATCCCTGCCATCAAGAACAGCAAGCAGATCTCCTACCTGAAACTTCGTGGAGCACACTCCAAGACCGGTAACGTAAACCTCGGCACGCAAGCGCTGGAGAATACATACGGACTGGGTGGTGGATTCCCGTACGGAACCTTGGTGGGTTATACGTCGGGTAACGTGCTTCGCTTGAATCGTTACACTCCGGAGTTCGTTCTGAACACCGAAGTAGGATTTGAGTTGGGCTTGTTCAAGAACCGCTTGAACCTGGAAGCCACTGCTTACACGCAGGACAATACCGATCAAATCGTGCAGGTGGCTTACTCCGGTGCTACTGGTTTCACCAGCGCCCTGTTGAATGCGGCCTCTTTCGTAAACAAAGGATTGGAGTTCGACCTGAAATTGACTCCGCTGATCAAGATTCGCAACGTTTCCATCGACTTCAAAGCGAACTATACCTATCAAACCAACAAGGTTAATCGCATCGTAGAAGGGGTGGACCAATTGGGTATCGGTAACGGAAACTTCGTGATGGTTGGCTATCCGGCCTATACTTTCCAGCTCTCTGACTATGTTCGCGACGATCAGGGACGTGTGGTGGTAAACCGTACAACCGGTTTGCCGAGTCTGGATCCGGTGGTTAGACCTTTTGGTCATACCCAACCCAATCACCTCCTGGGTCTGAACCTGAACTTGAACTGGAAGAACCTGACCTTTAGTGCCGTGGCCGATTACCGCGGTGGTGCTCAGATCTACACGGGTAACCTCGGAACCGGTATGGACTTCACCGGTATCTCGAAGCGCTCTGCACAAAATGCGCGTCAGCCTTTCATCATGCCGAATTCTTCTTACTGGGATGGAACCAAATACGTGGCGAATACCAACATTTACATGACCGGTGGTTACAACTTCTGGTCGCAGTCGGTGAACACTTCTGCCAACACCAACTACCTGGTAAGTGGAGATTTCTGGAAGATCCGCGAAATGAGCTTGAGCTACAACATTCCAATGAAGTGGCTGGGATTTGCCAAGAACGCAATCAAAGGTGCTCAGTTCACTGTATCCGGACGTAACCTCTTCATGTTCCTGCCGAGCACCAACGAGTGGACCGACCCCGAGTTCTCCAATACAACGGGTAACGCACAAGGGGTGAGTGGATTGGATAATACACCGCCGACTCGCATCTTCGGTGCCACCTTGAACCTCAACCTCTAACCCAACTACAAAACAACTAGATATGAAACTGAATAAAGTAATATACGGAACCGCAATGGCAGCAACCTTGCTCATTGCCGCGACGGGTTGTCGGAAGAGTCAGTTCAACATCAACCAAAACGTGAACAGCGTAACCGACTCTACGGTTACCTACGACGTGGTGCTGCCTGCTGCCCTGCATGCTTCCGGTTCAATTGTCGGAACTTCTTGGGGGACCACCCAAAACTGGATGGGTTACTGGGCCCGCTCCGGTACCTATGCCCCCAACGTAACGGAAGAGACCTATGACCTGACCACCAACTTTGGTAATGGTATCTGGAACTCTTGCTACGACAACAACTACGACTACCAAATCGTACAGAACAAGGCCGGTGGTGCAGGTGCTACCTTTTATGAGGGTATTGCCCGCGTTATGAAGGCACACAACTTCATGATCCTGGTCGACGTTTATGGAAACATCCCCTACAGCCAGGCGCTGAAGGGCGGTGGAAATCCCACTCCGGGCTATGATCAAGGCATCAATGTTTACCGCGACTTGTTCCGTCAACTCGACACCGCGATCGGTCTGATCAAGAATGCCGTGGTTACCACCACCAACGCCAACCAGCGTATCTCTACTAACGACATCGTCTTCCAGGGTAACAAAGGCAAGTGGATCCGTTTTGCCAACACCCTGAAGTTGCGCATGATGATTCATGCCTATGCCGTTGCCGGTATTAATAAGGCCGCTGAAATGGCCCGTATCGCTGCCGAAGGATCCGGTTTCCTCGGAATTGGAGAAGATGTAATGGTTCAGCCCGGCTATTTGGCTGACAAACCCAATCCTTTCTTCAACTTGTACAAAACCTCTGTTGCCGGTGCCCAAACCGCCAACAACGTTTACTACCGTGCAAACAAGTGGGGGATTGATTACTACAAATACAACGGAGATCCTCGTACCACCCGTTTCTATGAGGCTGGTTCAAACGGGCTCGTAGGGGTGCAATACGGACTACCTCCGGTGACTGCAAATGCTGCTGCCAACCTGGCGGGTATTGGCCCCGGTTTGTACAAGACCAACCTATCCCCCCAGACCATCATGATAGCTGCTGAAAGCTTCTTCCTGCAAGCCGAAGCACGTCAGCGTGGTTTCATCACCGCTGGTCCTACCGTGGCTACTCTCACCAACACCGGTATTGCAGAAAGCTTCCGCTACATGGGTGCAGGCGATCCCTCTACCTATTTGGCGAACAATGCCGGCTACTCCGATGTTGATATCAATGCCGTCGCCAACTCTCCGGTTAACCCGGCGGGTACACAGCCGACTGGCGGATTGTACACCATCATCTCTCAAAAGTGGTTTGCCTTAAATGGTATCAATACTTTGGAAGTGTGGACGGATTATCGTCGCATGGGCTACAACGAGGTAGTAACTACCTCTCCGGCCAATGACCGTTTTGTGTACGGCGCCGGTGTTGGATACGATCCCGGACCGCCCATCTCGGTCTCTCCACAGAACACCGCAACTAAGATCCCTGTTCGTTACATGTATCCCCAGAGCGAATACAATTACAATCCTATCAACGTTGGTGCTCAGGGTACGGTTGATCGCTATTCTAAAATCTTCTGGGACCTTAATTAATCTACCATTCAATAAATATGCGAATCATGAAAAATATCTTCAACAAAGCGTTTCTGGCTCTCGCGCTGCTTTCCCTTACCCTGACCGGGTGTTTGAAGGACAAGGGTTTTGAAAACTATCAGTACGGGATCAACGATCCGGATACACAGCCTCCCGGCGTAGGTTTTCCCTTTGCCGCCAAAGGCATGAACGGATATGGTTTGGATGTGTCGGGAAGTCCGCAGACCGTAGCCGAACTGACCTTCTTGAACCTGAATGCCGGTAATCCTGCTCCTGCAGACATTACCATCAACCTGGCCATCAAGAGCACAGAGTTGATCGGTGCCTACAACACGGCCAACGGGACCAACATTCAGATCCTGCCCTCCACCTTGTACACCATGCCCTCCACCGTTACGATTCCCGCCGGTGCACGTAATGTAATTGTACCTTTAGTGGTTACCAGCACGCTGTCGCTGAATCCAAACATTGCCTACGGTGTTGCTGTTCAGATCACTTCTGCTTCTGGCAACTACATCGTGGCCGAGAACCTCAAGAACCTCTTGATCCAGTTCTCCATCAAGAATAAATATGACGGGGTGTACAACCTAACCGGTTATCACAACCGTACTCCTTACACCTTCCCCTACCAGACTACCATGCACATGGTAACATCCGGCCCCAATGCCGTTTACTTCTTCTGGCCCTTGGTCGGTGGGGTAGGTCACCCGATCGGTATCGGTCCCAACAACGCGCTGAGCTGGTATGGACCGGTTGTTGCTCCAGTGGTTGTGTTCAACACTGGTACAAACCTCGTGACCAACGTGTTTGGTAGCGACCCTGCCGGTCCTCCCATCACCATGTTCACCGGTGCGGGCAGCCGTGTTGGTCGCTGGGATCCCGCCACCCGCAACATGACGGTTGACTGGAACTACAACAACAATCCGCTTCGTGCCTTCTTCGACGACCTGCAATACCTGCGCGCTCGTTAATCAGACACCAATAAGATTTTCAAAAGGGATTGTTTAACAATCCCTTTTTTATTCCCCTTTGATGGGCATGGCATTTGATTAACTTTGATAAAACGATCTATGAAACAGCGACTTTTAATTTTCCTGTTTATGCTGCTTGCCAGTGCTGCTTTCGCACAATCGGGGATCATTACGCCCACCGTGGGCTGGGTCGACCCGGTACTGAATCACAACCGACTCCTCCGTGAGCAAACAGGGGAAGGCGTATATAAGTTGATCGGACCCTACCGGGTGATCGGTAGTTCCTATTTTTTGGGGGAGCGAAACAATGGCAATATCTACTCCCCAGATGCCACGGCCGTAAACATACAACTGGGGTACAATACCTACACGCAGGAAGTTGAATTCATTTCCCCGTCCAACCCGGGGCAACCGCTGATCAAATCGCCGGGAGAGGTGGATTCGTTTGTGTTCCTGGCCAATAAAACAATGGGACTAGAAGCCGACATGCGGTTTGTGTATGGCAAGTATTTGGGATCGAGTGAGAAGTCCTATTTCTTGGAATTAGCGACCAGTACCAAAGCCAGTATCTATAAGCGTTACAAGGCCGATGTAGGCTATGTGTCAAGCAACTACGTGCAATCGGAGCTTCGTCAATTTGATCTGTTATATGATTATTTTGTTTACAATGCTTCGAATGGTACGCTCAAAAAAGTGAAGAATAGTTACAATGGTCTGCTGAAGGAGCTCAATGCCTTTGGAAATGTTACGGCGGTGTTTACTTCGGAAGCGTACAACCAGAATCCTGATCAGGCCCTGAAACAAGCCATATCCCTTATCAATCAATAACCATGCAAGAGAACAATCCCCCTGCGCCCAATCAATTGAACATTGAGATCTCCGAGGAGGTCGCTGAAGGACAATATGCCAACCTGGCCATCATTACGCACTCACATGCCGAGTTCGTGATCGATTTTGTGAACGTGATGCCCGGCACCCCCAAGAGCAAAGTGAAGTCCCGCATCATCCTCACCCCGCAACATGCGAAGCGACTCATGCGTGCGCTCACCGAAAACATCCAAAAGTTTGAAGGCGCACATGGTCCCATTCAGGATATTGAAGAAGTGCAGTTGCCGTTGAATTTCGGCGGACCGACGGCGCAAGCGTAGCTTGCGCCGAGTTTGGATAATTAGTTTATAGTTAGTTGTTGGTTAGCGATATCATTGACCGGTTTTATCGTTTTTTCTAAGGTATCGGATCAGGCTAAAGATCATTCGTGATATTTCATCGAGAAGCGACATGAGTTCGTCGTGCGAGACAGCAGAGATGTATCCATAGTCCAGGCTTCGGGTGAGTTGGGAGCGGGTTTCCATAGCAGATCCGTTGGCGATTAGAAGAAAATTCACAAACTCCCGATTCCCCATACGGCCGAATCCTTCAGCGATATTGTCCATCACGGAACCAGCCGACCTCCGGATCTGGTCCTTTAATTTCCATTCCCGATCAAATGCTTGCAAACTCGTCAACTGAACGACCTGTTTATTCAACATCCTCGCTTTCTGCAAACCACCAAATCCTCATATCTCCTAACTGTTGCCATATCTATTTTTAATTGAACTAATAACTAACTATAAACTAACTACCCAAACTATCCAAACTGTCCAAACTGCCCAAACTATAATATGCCTTCGTCCGCAAAACTGTAATACCCCTCCCGACTCACGATCAGGTGATCATGTACCGTCATATCAAAATACTCCGCGGCCCGGCGTATTTTTTCGGTGAGCTCGCGGTCGGATTCGCTTGGATGCAAAGCACCCGAAGGGTGATTGTGCCCCAAGATCAAACTCACCGCCCGTAGCGATAAGGCCTTTAGGAAAATGATCCGCGGATCGGCAACCGTGCCCGTAATACCACCCTGACTCACCTGCTCCAACTTGACCAACCGCAAGGCCCGATTCAAATACATCACGCAAAAAACCTCGTGATCCAAATACCCGATCTGCGCCTGCAAATACCGGACAGCCTCAGATGAAGATTGCAAGGGCGTTCGCACCTGCCCCAACCGAAAAGTCAATAACCTCCGACCCAACTCACAGGCAGCCCATAGCCTGTCCGCCCGCTCCGCACCCAACCCCCGCACCTGCATGAGCTCCTCCGGGTCCATCGTAGCCAGCCGACCCAGATCGCCTTCAACGGACTCCCTTAAAATCTGAGCACCCTTAGAGGTGCCCAAGATTCGCGCCAATAAAAGCGGGGTGGGGGTCCTGGCGACCATCACCCCCCAACCCCAGAATTTTTTTCTGTGCCATCTTCAATGATACGATGGCCAACAG
>Ga0194112_10009404_pt1 | contig 12446 bp, 7 predicted proteins | sample TA2MahC400mmetaG_FD_146191 | JGI IMG/M metagenome (GOLD analysis project Ga0194112, IMG submission 146191) | Freshwater microbial communities from Lake Tanganyika, Tanzania - TA2015016 Mahale Deep Cast 400m | ecosystem: Environmental > Aquatic > Freshwater > Lake | place: Tanzania: Lake...
TGTTATTTTGATGCAAGCAATAACTGGGAATGTATAAGCATAGCCAACCAAAGTGGAACAGACTATTATACTTTCAGCCTCAACGAAAGCAACGGCACAGGCGTAATCTATGACTGGCAAGTTACTGTTAATGAGGTTAATGACGCTCCGTGGTGGAACGAAACAGCCAACAATACTTACTTATACCTTGAAGACTTCGGACTAAGTTATGTCCTCTGGGATGAAGCTGGCTTGAACAACACTTTCTGGGATGTTGAAGACCCAAGCAATCATACACCTTACAACTGCACAGTAAGTGTTAACGATACTAACATCGTAACTAACGTCACTTATAACGAAGACGGCACAGTCAGGGCTGATAGCATAGCAAACGCTTCTGGAGTGTTTATTTTGACAACTAATTGTTCAGATTCTGGATGGGAATCGGCAGTCACAAGCTTTGAAGTAACAGTAGATCCACAAAATGATGCGCCAACTGCTCCTTTGGTAACACTGAACTTTACTTATGCTAACACTAATTATACTAATGAAAGCATGTGGTGCGAAGTATACCTAGAAGACATAGACAACACTACCGGACTGAGCGTAGACCTAATAATAGCTAACAATACAGCAGATTCAAATTATATACAGCAATACTCTTTATCAAACGCATTTACATCAAAAAACAATGCTACCTACGTAAGCTTCGAAATAAACGAAACTAACTTCAGCAAAGGAGACTTTGTAATCTGTCAAGCAAGAGTATACGACCAAGAACTTTACTCAAACTGGGTTAATAGCACCTCACTGAAAGTAGAAAACTACCCAATAAAAATCTCAGACCCACTAGGAAACTTCACAATAAACGAAGACTTCACCAACTTCACAATCTACTGGGGAAACAACTGGACAGACGCAGACAACAACACATACGAATCAGATGAAACCTACATCAACTGGACTTTCTTCATGAACGACACAGAAATACTAGGAATAGATTTTATCACGATGGACCTTAACGATACTGATAATGTCTCTATAGGAAGCTTACCAAACGCAACAGGAACAGTAGAAATAAACTGGACAATAATAGACGATGACGGAGCAGAATATAACGAAACAGTATACTGGACAATAAACGCAGACAACGACCAGCCATGGTGGGACTTGATAGGAAATACTACTGCTAAGATTTTAGAAGCTGATGGTGGAGGATACCAACCTTTAGGAAAAGATGGCAATGATTTGAATGTTTCTACCTATTTCCATGACGTAGAGAATGACCAGTCGCCGGATAACGTGACAGTAAACACTAACGCTACCGATGTCGGGTGTAGTATTGAGACTAACTTTTCAATATTCTGCGCACCTTCTAATGGTTTCATAGGAGATTTCATAATAACCTTGAACGGCACGGATAATGGTAATGCACAAGTTCATGAAAGCTTTGAAGCTTATGTTAATGACTCTACACCGCCAACGTTTAAATGGTTAAGTAATGATCCTTCGGATATTGATAGTTCAAGCCTTTTCGGTCGTTTATTGAATATAAGTTATAACATCTCTGACCTTAAAGGTGTAAATCCTAATAGCGTCTTAATATATTATAAGAGTAACAGTTCTACTAGTGATAATCTTTACTTCGTAAATGGGAGTTATTTAACTAATAATTACCTTACTAATGAAATAAACATCTTAACCACGAATGAAAGTGACATCTGGAATTTCACTTTAGATGATGATGGAGTTTACCCTTGGACCGGGAATATTAACAAAAGCTTAATGGAAGAAACAGCTCACAGCGAGCAAGAACTACACAGCAGGGATGATTATGTAAAAATAGAATTTTACAACGTCAGTAATAACAAAAACTCTTCTATACTAGAGGTAATGGTTGAGAATCTCACAGCGGATTCCAATGTTTTAAGAGTATACTATTGCAACTCTTCGTACACTACAGGTAGTCCTTTAATTGATGAGGACTGCACTAATCAGCCTTTTTCCAGCTTAGTAGCAGGGCCTTTCAATCACACACATAGTGGCTATTCAAATCACAGTCTCATTTCATTCCCAATTAACACCTCAACAGGAGAAACTAATGAAAACATTTATGTCACTGAAACTTCTTATTTCCTACTCAGAGGAACAAGAAACAATCTCGATAATTGGAAGGTGTACTATATATCTAACAAGGCGCGTGACGGAGCAGCACAGACAAGCAATGATGGCGGTGATAGTTGGAATGAGCTATCCGGAACAGTAGATGCTCATCTACACCAGTATAACGGGGACGAAACGTTTTATTATTTTATAAGCGCTTGTGATGCTTTCAACAACTGCGCAAACTCTAGTGAAGGAACTGACTTTATTAGTTTAGCAGACTTGCCTCCGAGCGCGCCAGGCATTTACGCACCAACAGAAGGGTATTATGGAGACTGGCTAGGATTGACAAACATGTCAATAAATTATACCGAAGCAGTATCACCTAACGGTTACCCTATATCTTTTTATAACATGTCATTAGTAAACATTGATGAAAGTTTTAACTTAACAATCAACCCCAACAATGTTGACCTGTCTTATTATTGGAACCTTAGCGAAGCAACTAGTGGAGAATACTACATAAGAGTTGAGGCTTGTGATAATCAAAACCAATGCTCTTTTGGTTATTCTGATAATATAACATTAGACAATACAGCACCTGTTGTTACACTAGTAAGCCCTGGTGATGGTAATCTTTCTAATGGTACAGGATTCACGACAGAGTTCGAATTTAACTGTTCTATAACAGATGACATAGAAATAGCAAATATCACATTGTATGGTAATTGGACTGGAATATGGCATGCTAATCAAACTATGAACTTAACGGGACAGGTGATAGACAATTCAACAACTTTCTTAGTAAGCTTCATCAAAGGGAGCTACGACTGGAACTGCTTGGCTGCTGACAAAGCAGGAAATGAAAATTTCACCGGAGCCAACAGGACTTTCACAATATTAAACAATCGCCCAACAGATGTATCAGTTGACACTCCATTGAACGAGACTAACTATTCTGTCATGCCAGTATTCGCTTGGTCAAACTCTACAGACCTAGAAAATGACCCTATTGAATACTTACTATGGATAGGTGATGATCCAACATTCACACAAAACTTAAATTATTCCAATGTTTCAATAGCAGAGACAGCAAACACTACAAACGACGTTAGCGTAGGTGACAGCTTGACTACCGAAGGAAAGTATTTCTGGAGAGTATTAGCCACTGATTTATATGACAATGCAACTGCATGGTCAGAAGTAAGATACTTCACATATGACCATACAACACCCTCTATAATTGCTAATAATACTTTTAACAATAGCAAATTTTGCAACATCAAAGATGACACGAGATGCTCTACAGAAATAAACTTCACAATACAAGATTACATAGCTAATTCGATAAGCCCAGATTTAGAAAATGTTTGGTGGATGAACAGCAGCGGAAGCTCTAACTGCACAGCATTTGACTGTACAGAACCCGAATGGCATATAGTAATAGATCAAGAAAAGAACATACGACAATATTCTATAAACGTGACAGACTGGCCAGAAGGAGATGTTAACATCACAGTATGGGCTAATGACAGCAGCGGAAATGAGCAAGTTTTGGAAATATTCACATTTATAGACAATTCCGGACCAAACATAACACTAGAAACACCTGAAAATGAGTCTATAGTAAGCGCTGATGGGAGTCCTAACTTCGACGTAACAGTATCAGACAACTCAACAATAATCAACTGCTCATTAATAATAAACGACAATATCCACCAGACAGCCCCTCAAAGTATAAAGCCTAACACTCCAACACTAATATCCTTCTCCAGTAGTTTGCCAGACGGGACTTATGAATGGACTGTAAACTGTACAGACGAAGTAAATAATGAGGGAACAGACGAATCAGTCCGTACTTTAACCATCGACACGAGCAACCCTGTCATATTCTTGCATGTAGAACCTCCAGGCCCATTAGAATTCTATCTAGACAATTGTTCGATAAACTGGAGCATAGAAGAAGAAGACTTAGTAATCAACTATACAAACGTGACAATGCCTAATGGTGTTGACTTAAGTCATGATGATAATTTCACGCTATCAGCACAAGAAAACCTGACAATACTAGGAACTTATGACGTAGATGCTTACGCAGAAGATTGGAGAGGTCCAATTAGTAAAAGCGAAAATAGCACAACATTTGAAGTACGAGACACCATCGCACCAGACATGGTATTAGTAAGCCCGGAAAATGGGACGATACTAAACTCTTCAGATATTACTTTCAGCTTTAACACTTCAGATTATCACTCGATATACAACTGCACATTATGGTTAAATGATACAGTAGGCTACCCGGTTTATGAAAATACAACAATAACAAATAACTTAACAGCAACACAACATATCACTGCTATAGCCATGGTTGATGAGGAGAACGTGCCATGGAACATAAGCTGTTACGACAATTCTACAAACAGCAATAATTTCTCAAACCTCAGCAGTGACTTGTCAGAAACAGTAACACACTTAATCATAGACATAGACACTACGCCACCTTTATTCAGCTTTATCGAACCAACAGATGGTAATAATACTTACGTAAGCAGAAACTCAACATATATCAACGTTTCAATAACCGAACCGCATAATGACACTGTCATAATAGTGTGGAATCATACCATAAATTATACAATAGAAAACATTAGCGCAACGCCTGCAGGAGGAAACATAATCAATTATGAGGTAAACATACCAGACTTAGTAGACGGAATATACGAGTATTACATATTCTCAAATGATACCTTAGCAAACGAGAGCATAGGCCATGATAACATCTCAGAAGTAAGAACTATAACAATAGACGAGACACCCCCTCCAGCATTTAACCTTTTAGAGCCCGCTGATAATATAGAAACTACAGATGACATGCCAACGTTCAACTGGGAAGACTCAGCAGACCCAAACCTTGACAATTACACACTAGAGCTTGCTAGTGATGAAAGTTTTGTAACAATTCAAGACTTTACCAGCATAACAGACTCATACTATACACTATCAGAAACTCTAGGTGCAAGAACATGGTATTGGAGAGTAAGAGCAACCGACAAAGCTAACAACCAAAGAACATCAAGCACATTCCAATTCACAATAGGCAACGTATCACTACCCACAAAGTACATACCAGGCCCTGGAGGCGGAGGAGGCGGAGGAGGAGGAAAGAAAATAGTCCACGGAGTGATTAACATAATACAACCGACTACACAAACTATTTACGAAGGTAAAACCATTATAACGCCAATAATAGTCCAAAACACTGGAGAAGGGCGTATAAATGACATAACACTTACAGCAACTACTAATTCACCATCAGTAAAACTGAAACTATCCAGGACTTACATCGCAGGCTTATCCTCAGGACAGCAAGAAAAAGTAGAATTAGAAATAACTGCAGAAGCTACGATAGGAGAATATGAAGTAGTAGTAAAAGCAGAAGCTACAGAACCCAAAATAACAGACCAGGTAAAGTTCTACGTAAACCTTATAGGATTCGGGCTGGGAAGAAAAGTCATAATGGAAGAAAAACTCAGGTTTGTGGGCAAATTATTCGAATCCAACCCTGAATGCTTAGAACTAAGAGAAATGGTGGAAGAAGCCACAGAAAGATTAAAAGAAAAAGACTATGACCAATCATTAGAGATTATAGAATCAGCGATAAAAAGCTGCGAAGAACTAGTAAAGACAAGCAAGAAAAAAGTCTTAGAAAAACCAGCCGAGCCGAAAAAAACTTTACAAATACTGATCGGAGAGATCATATTATTTATAATAATATTCATAATGATATACAGGTATTACAAAAAAAGAAAATACAAAGGACCAGTAGTGACAAGAAGAGGAAAACCAGGGCCAGCACTAATACTATTAATCTTAATCTTTTTAGGAGGCTTCTTCGTACTAAAAAATTATACAGGGCTTACAGTATTTGATGACATACCATGCTCAGACAGTTTCGGCGGTGACTATTCAGGTACGATACTAGATCCGATTGGCGCAACTGTAAATCTAAGTGGCGTAACCCTTGGAAACTTTACATCAAGAGTTTTCACAGCAAACTTTACAGTAGACTGGCAGACTATAAACTGGAGCTGGGCAAGCACTGCAGATGACAACGTCACGATGGACGTAAGAACCTCTCTTGACAACATAACATGGAGCTCTTGGAGCGAAAACGTTACAAATGATACTAAAATTCCTGATGCAAAAAATATCTGGACTGATGAAGAAGACTTCACAGGGGACTTAGGAGATGTTAGCATTAATGATCAGTCAGGAAACATAACACTAGCTACTGGTAAGGACGCAGGAACATTCAATTCAACAGTTTTAGACCTAGGATTCACAGAAGTTAACATAACAACAATAGAATTCACCATAACAAACACTTCCGAAGAAGACAACATAACAATAGAAACTTCAACATCAGCAGATAACATAACCTGGGAAGAATGGAAACAAACTAGTGTAAGCGGCGACCAAGTGTTCAGCACAGACAACAGGTACTTCAAGTGGAGGGCGACATTAGTAACAAATGACACCACAGTAACACCAGTATTAGAAGACTTGACTGTAAATTATGAAAGAAACTCAACTTATTTACAATACAGGGCAACATTATCAACCAACGCTAATGATAAAACACCTGCGCTCGAATGGGTGAACATAGCATATCAAGATGCTAACCTACCTTTATTCGAATTCTTAAACCCTACGCCAGAAAACGGCTCCAGCATTACAAATGATTTTACGTACATAAACTTTACAATAACCGAGCCAAACAACGACAGCTTCTATTTAAACTGGAACGGGACACGATACAACCCGGTAGACATGAACGAAACAGAAACAATATCAGAAGGTACGAATGTTTACGCATTAAACCTTACAGGATTATCAGAAAGCACCACTCCTTCTAACTTCAGCCTGTTAAATCCTCCAGATACTCACAGATCAACATCCGCCAAACCCTTCTTCCTGTGGGAAGACTCAGTAAACAATGGCAGTTATGAATACTACATCTGGGCTAATGACACTTACGGGCATGAAAACCAGACTGAAAATAGAATTGTAACATTAAACTATAATGTAGATAACTATACTTTAGAAATCTCTACAAGTCCAGATTCTTGGAATACAACAAGTATAGGGCCGTATTACTCTACTTCACCTAACTATCAATTAAACGATTCAGAAGCACTGCCTGATAATGGGACTTATTATTGGCGAGTAATAGCTTATAACAAAGCAGGGAATAATTACATAACAGATCACTTCACATATCATGTTGGAATTTTAGAACCATGGGCTTTTGTGCCAGGAACTACAGGAGAAAGCGGCGGGGGAGGAAAGCCTGTTCAAAGATTACAAAGCGGTATAGAACTGATAAAACCTTCAGCCTTATCATTCTTTGCAAATAGAGAAGTCATAATCCCTTTAATCTTAGTAAATACTGGAACACAAATACTGCAAGGGATAGAGCTAAGCGCGGAATCAACAGAGCTTAAATTAGAGCTTAAAAACAAGCACTTCCCAGTACTAAGGCCGCGTCAAGAGACAGACCTTCAACTCGTAATAAAGCCTATAGAAGACCCTGGAAGGTACAGTATCGTAGTAAAAGCTAAAGTTACAGACCCCGAGTTTTCAGATGCTATAACCTTCATGATAGACGTGGTAGAATTCGGGTTCGGAAACAAGACAGAAACAGAAGACAAGCTGACTTTTGTCGTAGACTTTATCAAAAGCAATGATGAATGCGCAGAGCTAGAACAAGCATTAATAGACGCCCAAGAAGCGTTTAAGAAGAACGAATTCGACCTTGCGCTCAGCTTGGCAGAAAAAGCAGTCCAAAGTTGCAAAGACCTAGTATCGACTGCGCAAGAGAAAAAGCTTGAAAAAAAGAAAAGGCCTGCATGGCAGTATTATATACCTTTGCTAGAAGCGTTATTATTCCTGCTAATATTCAGCATGATATACTCTTATTATAAAAGGATGAAATTCAAAAGGAGGAAACACTGGTAGAAAAAAATCACTATCCAAAAGTGATGGATAATTTATAAATAGAAAAACACTACTATATAAGGGGTGAAAAAAAGATGGATGAAAAAAAAGAAAAGAAACTAAGCCAAGAAAAGATAAGAGAAGCACATTTAGAGTTTAAAAAGATAAAAGAAGAAATATCAAAAATAGTTGTCGGACAGGAAAAAGCAATAGACACTTTACTAAGAGCGTTAATAGCTGATGGACACGTCCTAGTCGAAGGTATTCCTGGAATAGCAAAAACGTTATTGATCAGATCATTATCAGTGGTTACAGGATGTGAAGTCAAAAGGATACAGTTCACAGTAGACCTGCTACCAACAGACATAGTAGGATTAACAACATACCATGAGAAGAAAGGATTCTACGTAATAAAAGGGCCGATATTTGCCAATTTCATAATAGCCGACGAAATAAACAGGGCACCGCCAAAAACACAATCAGCACTCCTAGAAGCAATGCAGGAAAGGCAAGCGACTATTGGAAGAGAAACCTTCCCGATGATGAAGCCTTTCTTCGTAATGGCCACACAAAACCCTATAGAAACAGCAGGAGTTTACCCATTACCTGAAGCGCAAGTAGACAGGTTCTTATTCTGGACTACGATGGGCTACCCGCAAAAAGAAGAGGAAGAAAATATTCTAAAACAAAACATAGAACTAAAAAAGTTCGAAGAATTCGGGCTAAAACCAGTAATCACACCAAAAAGGATACTCGAACTACAAAGTTATGCAAAAGAAATATACACTAACAAAGCAATAGAAAAGTATATCATAGAAATAGTACAAGCCACTAGGCATCCTGAAAAATACGGGATAAAACTAGGGAAGTATATAGAATGGGGGGGCTCACCAAGAGCATCAATAGGCATGTACATAAGCTCAAAAACAGATGCTTTATTAAAAGGCTCAAACTTTGTCACGCCACAAAACGTGAAAAACGTAGCGCCAGACGTTCTAAGGCATAGGATAATACTAAACTATGAAGGTGAAGCGGAGAATATCAGAACAGACGACATAATTGCTGAGATCTTATCAAAAGTCCCAGTTCCATGAAAGAAAAACAGATCAGAAGAAAGATAAGCGTAGACCTGCCTTCAGCTATGAAGAAGCTGAAGGTCATCATAAACTTATTAATGACTACAAAATTCTTAGAAACTTACGTCTCAATATTCCGCGGCAAAGGCCTAGAATTCGATTCTTACAGGGCGTATAACCCGGACGATGACGCTAGCATGATAGACTGGAAGGCTTCAAGAAGGACTAAAGAATTATTAGTAAGAAAATACATAGAAGAAAGAAAACTAGAAGTGTTCTTCCTAATAGACGTGAGCAACAGCATGGTATTCGGATCAACTGAAAAACTAAAAAACGAATACGTCGCAGAACTAGTAGTCGCTCTTGCAAACGCTGTAGTAACCGCAGGAGACAAGGTAGGATACGCATGCTTTAATTCAGAAGTCACGATAAAATCCCCACCATTAACTGGAAAGAAACAGTTTTATTCATTAGCCAAAGCGCTAGTCAACCCGAACACTTACGGCGGAGGCTTTGACCTTTACAACGCATTAAAATTCCCATTAAGATTCCTAAAACCAGGAGGGATAATATTCGTAATATCCGACTTTATAGGCATGAAAGATGATAGTTGGACAAAACCATTGAAATGGTTATCAGTAAACTTTGACGTCATCTGCCTGATGATAAGGGACCCTAGAGACAAAATGCTGCCAAGAGATGCTGGACAAGTGTTAGTAGCAGACCCTTACTCTCACAGAGAAGTGTTAATAGACTCTCAACTAATAAGAGAAGTATACCAGTCTTACGTAGAAAAGCAGGAGAAAGAAATAGCAAGGCTTACACTCGAGTCTGGCGTAGATCTCATACCAATATACACAGACAGGCCTTTTGTCAAGCCAGTAGTGGAATTGTTCATGCTGAGGAAAAGAAGATGGAAATAGTTTTCAAAAATCCAGAGTACTTATGGTTTTTAGTAAGCATAATACTATTAATAATAATCCATTTTTACACTTTAAAACACCAAAAAAGAAAAGCATTAAGATTTGCAAACTTCGAAGCGATAGCAAGAGTAACCGGAGAAGAAATACTATCAAGAAACGTATCCGTGCTTTTTATAAGAGCAGCAGCGCTCTTCTTAATAACCATAGCATTAGCAGGAACTACAATATGGTACCAGGGTGAAACAAGCGAATCCGTCTTCGTACTAGCAATAGACACTAGCACCAGCATGTCTGCCACAGACTTCTCACCATCAAGAATAGAAGCAGCTAAAGAAAGCGCGATAAAATTTGTAGAATCAATAGGAACTAACACAAAAGTAGGCATAGTGTCTTTTTCAGGAGCAAGCTTTGTAGAGCAAGACTTGACAGATGATTACAAAATCGTTAAAGAAGCGATAACGAACTTACAAATATCCACTTATGGCGGAACAGACTTAGGGGAAGCGATAATAAGCTCGACAAATATCTTATTAAAAGAAGAAAAGCCGAAGACCCTAGTATTATTAACCGACGGGAGAAGCAACATAGGTGTCCCGTTAGAAGACGCGGTAAACTACGCCAATGAGAACAAGGTAATAATACACACAATAGGTGTAGGGACTCCAGAAGGGGGAACCTTTGCAGGAGAAGCGACATCAAGACTGGATGAAGAAAGCTTAAAAAACATAGCATTCAACACTGACGGCAACTATTACAAAACATCTGACGAAAAAGCATTAGAAGACGCGTACCAAACGATTATAAAACTTAACAAACAAAAAGTCTCTTTCAACGCAACGCCAGTAGCTATACTATTAGCGTTGTTAATACTTTTTGCAGAATGGGCTTTGATAAGCACAAAATATAAGATACTTCCTTAAAAGAATTATTTTTTCTTTTCTGTAAAAACAGTATACCCGCAAGCCCCGCAAGTCTGCCTGTTCTTATGCTGAGCTAAGAAAGTTCCAGGACCGCACCTAGGACAACTAGGCTGCCTTACTATACTATCTCCGCTAATCTTATACTTAGAGTATCTTTTGCTAGGCTTTTTGTTCTTCACTTTTTTCTTTGGCATTTACGTTCTCCTTAGGTTTTTCTTCCTTCTTACCTTCAGCCTTCTTACCTTTGACTTTAGGCTCATAATTTTTCAAGTCTTGAACAGTATTGTAAACATAAACTACAGTCTCAGCCTTGCCTTTACCAAAGCTCGGATGGATGTGTTTTACAATTACAAGTTCTTCTTTTACTTTTTGCAAAGAAGCTACTGTTTTCTTAACTTCTTCATTTGAAGGTGTCTTGCTACCAGAATAATTTATTTCGAAGCTTAACACTTTTCTAGCCAGTAAAGGCGCGTCTACTTCTTTGATTAGTTTGGCATTCATCTGACTTTAATCGCGTATTCTCCTTTAATTTTAACATTCATCTTTTTTGCAATATCTGACTTGTTAGCGTCTATAACATTTATCCTTCCTTGCCAGCTTTCAGAAAACTGATTACCGTGACATAAAGGGCATTCGCCGCCTTTCACGAAGATCTTACATTTTTTACAAACTTTTTTTGCCATGTTTATTCCTTTTTCTTACCCTTAGCAGATTTTGATACAGGCTTTGTTTTCTTCTTCATATCTTCCTCAACCCATTTCAAGTTTCCAAGCATAGGCTGCCTCATCGTCAAACCTATCTTAGGGTTAGAAGGCTCTTTGAAGCTTACAGCGATTATCCTTGCCCTGCAATGATCACCGACTTTCAAGACTTTCTTGCTTTCCTTACCAGTCAGTACATTTGACTTGCTGAAGCTTACAAAATCATCCATAGTCTGAGAAACGTGTATCATACCATCAACAGGGCCGATGTCTATGAATGCTCCGAAATCAGTAATGTCAGTAATCTTCCCCATCACTACTTCTTGAAGCTCTGGCCTGAATGTCAAGACTTTAAAAGTGGCGTCGTAATAAGCTGCTCCGTCGCCAGGTATTATCACACCGTCACCTATAGAGATCACTTCAGAAACCCCAATAACTATACCTAAGTCTTTAGACACGTAGCTTTGGAAAGTTTCATTCAGCTTTTTCAATACTGCTTCCTTCGTCTCTTCTGCAAAATTAGACGGTGGCACCCTTATATGGCCTCTTACTTCTAGTTCGTAAAACATTTTATTCCCCCTTAAAAGCTATAAACCTGTTTTTAAAACTTTCGATTCAAGCAGTATCTCCGAATGTTATTTAAGGTCTTCGTTTTTTAGTTGATTTTTTGTTTGGGTGTGTGGGATTTAGAAGGTTTTTGTTGTGTGTTGTTGGTATGTTTTTCTTCTAGAAATTGTTTTTTGCATA
>Ga0194112_10009412_pt1 | contig 12441 bp, 10 predicted proteins | sample TA2MahC400mmetaG_FD_146191 | JGI IMG/M metagenome (GOLD analysis project Ga0194112, IMG submission 146191) | Freshwater microbial communities from Lake Tanganyika, Tanzania - TA2015016 Mahale Deep Cast 400m | ecosystem: Environmental > Aquatic > Freshwater > Lake | place: Tanzania: Lake...
TGCTCTGCGCCCCTTCCCAACCCCATCGGATCGGTAGACCCCTATGCCTTGAAAATCCCCGCCCCGCAGGGGCGGAAAATTAGCTTCGGGAGAACACCGCTCCTCCATTTCCGGCTGAACCAGTACAGATGGGCTTGAGCTGTTGCTGCCCTGATCGTGTCGTATCTAGCGAAGCCGCTGTTTTTTCGATTCTGCTACAGGTGGCCCAAGGAACTCACCCCTGAGCATCAACGTGTCATGGAGTTGATGCGCACCCTGCCCTTCCGCCACCAGCCGTCAGCCAATCCCGAATTGTCTCGCACTGCTCTGGCATCCATCGATAGGCAACCGCCTACCCACCCCCGAGGCGGGGCCCTCCTCAAGTGCGCTACCTTGGCCCCCTACGCCATTCCCAAGGGGGAACCGGGGCCCGGTCAGCCCACAACCCTCGCCGCTCAACCCGCGCCTCCGCCTCCAGGCGCTCCAGGGTGCCGTCCCCACGCGCGTATTGCCTATACCACCACGCGAGGCCTGCCTGCACCAGCTCGTGATTCAGGTTCCGGCCGTCGGGCAGCAGCACCTCGCCCACCGCGCGCCCGTACCGGTCGGTGTCCCTCACCCGGACCGTGACCACATTCCCGAACGCCAGCTCGCCGGTGAACTGCCGCGCCCTGGTGCCGAACGCCTGCGCACGCTCGGGGCAGTCTATCCCGTACAGCCTCACCCGCACCTGCTCGCGCCCAATCAGGACGGTGATGCTGTCGCCGTCCGTCACGCTTGAGTTCTCTGGGACGTCCGCGAACGGCCTGTTCGCCCGGGTCGGTGGAGATGCGCCTCCTGCCCGGAGCGTGTCTCACCACGGTAACGCTGGTCAAAATGAGCAGATTCCGCCTCGGCCTCGGCCGCATGGTACGATGTGTCTGTCAGATTGGAAGGAGGAGGTCCCGTCGATGAAAGCCATAGCCACGATCAACTTCAAGGGTGGGGTGGGCAAGACTACGCTGACGTGGCTGCTGGCGCGCCACGCCGCGGAAAAAGAGGGCAGGAAGGTCCTCGTCATCGATGCGGACGCCCAGATGAGCCTCACGCTCGCCCTCGGCATCGACGAAGTCAAGGGGCAGTTCGTTGCGGGATTTGGCGACTGGTACGAGAACCAGCACAAGAAGCGCAACAAGACCCTCCTGGACGCCGTGGATCGATACGAACGGTACGCGTCGGGAAACTCACCGCACTTCGACTTCCCGATCGATACCGCGTTCATCTACGAGGTCAGCCCCCACCTTCACTTTGTCCCCTCGGTTCCCGATCTCTACTGGCAAGAGCTAATCTTCGATCACGAGTCTCTAAAGGGTTTCATGAAGGCTCTTCTGGGCAAGATAGAGCATTCGGCGGGACGACCCGATGTGGTGTTTTTCGACTGTCCGCCGTCGTTTACAATCCTGTCCTACTCGATATTGAGCAACTGCAGCCTCATGCTCATCCCGGCGAATCCAGACGTTTTCGCTGCCACGGGACTCGCCATCATGGTGGACGGGCTCAGGGGACGAATCCAGCCTTGGCCGAAACCGGAGTTGGCGGTCTTCATGAACAAGGCGGACTGGCGCGGAGGGCGATTGACCAGAGAGAGCCAGTTCTTCCTCAATCGGGTCACCGCGACCGCGTTGGAGCTTCAGCAGCAAGGGACAGACATTCGGCCCCTGAACACCTTCATCCCGTTGCGAGCAGCGATCCGCAAGTGTATCAGCTTTGGGGGCTTTCCTGAGGAATTCAGACCCTTTGTCTCGCAACTTTGGAAAGAGGTTCGGGACCTGCTTGCAGTCTGATTGAATGTGACTCATGAGACAAACAACCCTACAGCGCCTCCTGGCACAGTTTCGGAAGGTTCGAGACGTGCTGGAGGAAAGCATCCTAACCATCGAGGAAGAACTGAAGCGCGGCGAGGAGCCCAGTCGGCAGGTCCGACGTAAAGCGACGAGCTCAGCGGTGTCGATCTCCCCCGAGGAGGAGCAATCACTCAGGGGGGAGTGGCAGCGCCTGAGGGATCAGCTCAGGGAGGCGGCTGATCCTCAGACTCACCTGCGGGAATTTGTGCACCGGAAATCCAAGGAGGAACTGAAGGCTTTCCTTCGGGCGAATGCGCTTCCGATTGAGCTCAAAGCCTCGAAGCAGGACATCGTGAGGCACCTGGCACAGCTTCTGAAGGTGGCTGAAACCATAAGCGGCGGTACCGTGCCGACTGTAAACGCTCCGCAGTAAGGGGCCCCCATTACCTCACTGGGGGCTATCGACCGCCAGCCAGCAGATCAACCTGACATCCTCCTCTTCGATCGGAGGGAGTGGTTCCGGCGCCCGGAACGGTTCCAGGCCAAGCTGGCGCACCGTTTCGACGATGCGGCGGGATGCATCCACGCCGTCCGCCGACGCCAATGCCTCCCGGATCTGCTTTTCGATCCTAATTCCCCATGGCGCTTCCACCGCATCAATAACTCCGTCAATCTCCTCTTGGGCGAGGTCCGGCGGCGCAAACTTCCGGAGATGAGCCGCCGCCGCCCGCAGGACGGGTCTCACCTTGGGCTGAAGGTTGGCGGGATCGGTGGCAAACTGCCATTCGTCAAAGATATCCCGGCGGGCGTCCGCTATCCTCCAGACGTCAGGCAAGGTCTGGTCGTTTCCCCTCTTGCCTCCGGGCCTGCAGTTCTGGATGGCCCCCGAGTGGGGCGCGTGCCCGAGCCCAGGAATCGACCTGCAGCGCCTACAGAGTGCCGCCCGGCCCAACACGTTGCTCATATAGACCGACGGCAAACCTCTCGTCGTGCCCATTGTCCTGAAAGGGCCCGCACCGCCGGTCTTCGGCCGGCCCCCGAGGAGCACCTGCCAGCCTCCGCGCAAGCCAGGATAGAGCCCAACTGTCTACTGCACGAGCTCCCCTGCTTCCATCTGGGCAGCCGCCCAAGTGTCCGATAGCACCTCCGCCTGCTCCAGGACCGTTAGCGTAGCCTTCTCTTGCTTGTCCGGCGGGTAGCCGTGCTTTCGCAAAACGCGCTTCACCAACACACGCAGGCGGGCGCGCACATTCTCGCGTAGGGTCCAGTCGATCGTCACGTTGTTGCGGACGGTCTCGACCAGCTCTCGTGCGATGGCACGCAGCGTCGGCTCCCCGAGGACCTTCACCGCGCTGTCGTTCGTCTCCAGTGCGTCATAGAAGGCCAGCTCGTCTTCCGAGAGACCGAGCGACTCCCCCCGACGGTCGGCCTCGCGCATGTCCCTTGCGAGCGCGATCAGCTCCTCGATGACCTGCGCGGCCTCGACGGCGCGGTTCTGGTAGCGGCGGATGGTCTCCTCTAGCATCTCGGCGAAGGAGCGAGCCTGCACGACGTTCTTCCGCCGCCGCGTGCGGATCTCCCCGTGGAGCAGTTTGCGCAGCAGTTCCACGCTGAGGTTGCGCTGGGGCATCGCGCGGACCTCGGCCAGGAACTCGTCGGAGAGAACTGAGATGTCCGGCTTCTTGAGACCGGCTGCGGCGAAGATATCCACGACGCCTTCCGGCGCAACGGCGCGAGAGATGATCTGCCGCACGGCGTGGTCCAATTCCTCTTCAGGCCGGGCCTCGCCCGCGGCACGCTTGGCCAACACTGCCTGCACAGCTTGGAAGAAGGCCACGTCGTCGCGGATGCGGAGCGCCTCGGGGTGCGGGACCGCCAGGGCGAATGCCTGCGAGAGCTCGCGCACGGCGTGTACGCAGCGGTCCTTCCCGTTCTCCTGGGAGAGGATGTGCTCCTGGGCGAGCGGCAACAGCGCCACTCGCTCCTGGGGCGTTCCAGCCGTCCACTTGGACCAATCAAACCCGTGAAAGAGGCCGCAGCAGACCTCGTACCTCTCCAGCATCACGGCCACAGCTTCATCCTGGTCAAGGGCGGTACGCCCTGTGCCTCCGCTCTCCGTGTAGGTCGCAAGCGCCGCCTTAAGCTCGTGGGCGAGGCCCAGATAGTCCACAACCAGCCCGCCGGGCTTGTCCAGGAACACGCGGTTAACGCGCGCGATGGCCTGCATCAACCCGTGGCCGCGCATCGGCTTGTCCAAATACATCGTGTGGAGTGACGGCGCGTCGAAGCCGGTGAGCCACATGTCGCGCACGAGCACAACCTTGAACGGGTCCGCCACATCGCGGAAGCGCTTGGCGAGCGCCTCACGGCGGCGCTTGTTGCGGATATGTGGTTGCCAGTCGGCCGGGTCGCTGGCCGAGCCGGTCATCACCACCTTGATTTCACCCCGCTCGTCGTCCGCGTGCGCCCAAGCTGGCCGCAGGCGCACCAGCTCGCGGTAAAGCTCGACACAGATGCGCCGGCTCATGCAGACTACCATCGCCTTGCCGTCCATGGCTTCAAGGCGCTTCTCGAAATGCTGGACAATGTCCTCTGCGACGAGCCTCAGCCGCCTCTCCGCGCCCACGATGGCTTCAAGCTGCGCCCACTTGGTCTTGAGCTTCTCTTTGCGTTCGACCTCCTCGCCTTCGGTCGCTTCCTCGAAGTCCGGGTCAATCTTCGGCCGCTCGGCTTCGTCGAGCGCTAGTCTGGCCAGCCGGCTCTCGTAGTAGATTGGCACCGTGGCGCGGTCCTGCACGGCGCGCTGGATATCGTAAACGCTGATGTAGTCGCCGAAAACCGCGCGTGTGTTGGCGTCCTGAAGTTCGATTGGGGTGCCCGTGAAACCGATGAAGGAGGCACGCGGGAGCGCATCCCGCATGTGACGCGCGAAGCCGTCGATGAAATCGTACTGGCTGCGGTGCGCCTCGTCCGCGATCACGATGACGTTCCGCCGCTCGGAGAGTGTCGGGTGCCGGTCCCCCTTCTCCTCCGGGAAGAACTTGTGGATCGTCGTGAAGACCACGCCGCCGGCCTCCACGCGGAGGAGCTCCCGCAAGTGCGCGCGGCTTTCCGCCTGCACAGGGGGCTGGCGCAAGAGCTCGCTACAGCGGGAGAATGTGCCGAAAAGCTGGTCATCCAGGTCATTGCGGTCGGTGAGGACGACGATGGTGGGGTTCTGCATCGCCGGCTCGCGGACGATACGGCCCGCGTAGAAAGCCATTGTCAGGCTCTTGCCCGAGCCCTGTGTGTGCCAGACCACGCCGATGCGCCGGTCGCCCGGCTTGCCGCCGGGCCGCCGGCCAGTCGCGGAGCCGCCTATGGCTTCCGCGAGCCAGTCCGCCTCTTGTTGCAGCTCAGCCGCGCGCAACGTCTCGGCCACCGCAACGCGCACGGCGTGGAACTGGTGGTAGCCCGCCATCTTCTTGGCGATTCGCCCGCCGCCCTCGTCCTCGAAAACGACAAAGTCACGCACCAGATCCAGGAAACGCTGCTTCGCGAAGATACCCTCGATCACTACCTGTAGCTCGGGCAAGTGCTGATCGGCCAGCCGTTCGCCTGACACCGTCCGCCAGGGCTTGAACCATTCCCGCCCCGCTGTCAGCGTCCCCACCCTCGCCTCCACTCCATCGGAGATCAGCAGCAGTGCGTTAGTGGAGAAGAAAGTGGGGACCTCGGCCTTGTAGGTTTGAAGCTGCTGGAAGGCCGTCCAGATCGTGGCATTCTCATCGGCCGCGTTCTTGAGCTCGATGACACCAAGCGGCAGGCCGTTGACGAACAGCACCACGTCCGGCCTCCGTGTCTGTCTGTTCTCTCTGACGCTGAACTGGTTGACCGTGACCCAGTCGTTGGCCTCGGGGTTGTCGAAGTCGATCACACGGGCCTGCGCACCGCGGATCGTGCCCTCTGATGTGCGATACTCTACCGTTACCCCGTCCCCCATCAGGCGATGCATGGCGCGGTTGCGCATGATGAGGTCCGCGCCTTCGGGCCGGGCGAGCTTGCGGAAAGCGTCCTCCAACGCCTCGGCGGGGAGATCTGGATTGAGCCGCGCCAACGCATCCCGCAGGCGCCCCGTAAGCATTACCTCATCCCAGGCAATGCGCTCCGCAGCCAACTCGCCCGGCGCGATCTCCACGCCGTTCTTGACGGACCACCCCGCGCTCTCGAACCAGGCGAGCGCGGCCTGTTCGACTACGGATTCCGTGATGCCCTGTTCCGTCATGGTGTTGCCTCCGCAGCGCCGTCCGGTGCGGCGTCAACCTCGACGTTTTCGGCTTCAACATCAAACTCGGCTAGCTTGACTCGGTAGGTCCCCGGCTCCATCTGAAACAGGACCTCGCTGGGTCGAAACTCGGCCTCGAAGATGCGGATGATGTCGTGGGCTTCGTCCACGAACTCGTTGAAGCTTGCGTTGTCCTCATACAAGAGACTCCGGGAAGGCTGGGGGGGCCGGTCCTGGCGGTGGACACGGTAGAGGAAGCCGACAATGGTGTCAGCCGCCTGCGCAGCCAGTAGTGCTTGCACCGATTCCATCGCAGGACGCGGTTCGGCCGAGCCGTGCGAGGCGAACCCACACTGGTTGCGCAGCTCACAGATACCGTGGATGGCTGTGTGTAAACCGTTGAGGGTCTGCACGAGGCTCTTCCTAATCCCCGCCTCCTCGCTTGCTGTACGCGGCAGGAAGGGCAGGAACTGGGAAACGGTCTTGAACAGCGTGGGCAAGTCGTCGTCTTCGTTGTAAGAGATGGTTCGTTCACTGAGAACCGCCTTGCAGACGCTCTCCACCAGCGTCTTGGCGAGATCGAACGCCAGGCCGGGTTTCTCGACCACCGCTGCCTCGATGCTCCTCACCTGCTGCTCGACATGCGTCAACCCAGCCGCGATCGCGTCGCGCGTGCCGTGCATCACGAAGGGCGCGGTGAGAACTTCGGCCATCAGACCACTCTCCCAATGAACTCTTCCGCGTCCTTCACTCGCAGCTCGCCGGAGATGAGCTTCGGCAGCAGGGTGTCGCGCAGGGCGGCGAGTGTGCGGGAATGCACGGCGCGACGCCAAGTGCTCTCGATAATTGGGCTAATGGCCCTGTCCATGGCTCGAAGCAGTTCCGGTTGACACGGAATTGGCAACTTCGCACTGGCCAAGTGATGTCGCTGGATGTGACCCATCGTCGTGGCCTTGCCCGCTGCGATGTGCCGGAAGTCGTCGAGGTGCAGGTGAACGCTGAGGTAGCAAAGCCATTTCGGATACTTGTCCGAAGTCACCTTGAACAGGTGCTGGTTCAGAGCACCCTGACCACCAGCCCACAAGACACACTCAAGGGACCCCGACCAAGAAAACAGCACGTCCCCGTCCTCCACGATGTAGTCGGGTTCAAGATTCAGGCTCGCCCGGTCGGCGCCGATTGTGTGGCCGGCTCGCAACTGGGCGATCTTGATCACGGGCAGCCAGCGCTCACCCTCGGGAGGATACTTCTGCAATGCAAGCCCATTGAGAAACCTTGCGGCTTCGTCCAGGCTCTTCACCTCCCACCCCGCCGGAATCTCGCCCAGTTCGGAGTCCACGAGACGGCGGGGGAATAGATCGGCGACGTCCCGGGGCAGGCCGGGATTGCGGCCCTCCGTCTTGGCGCGCACGGGGTCAAAGTCCACGAACCAGGACTTGAAAAGCGCCCGCGCCATCGCCTCCAGTGTGTCGTTCATGCGTCGGTTCAGCTCGATCTTGTCGTCCAGCGTGCCAAGGATGTGCGCGATGGCGCGCTGTTCCACTGGGGGCGGAAGGCGGAAACGAAACCGCTTGATGCGTTCCGGGGATGTGTGTTTGACTGTTGTTCCTGTCGCGCTGGCTACAACCTCATGCCGGTACTCCTGGCTGCACATGAGGTAATGAAGGTACCTGAGGTGAACAGCGTCCTCGTGCTTTGGAGCGACCTTCCCAAGTCGCTGGTTGTGGAGATACCGCAGACCTTCACCGCTCCGTGGGACAAAGGCCGGATAGCCCAATGTATCGGCGTTCTTACTGAGATCCGTCATCGTGACCAGGAGGTCGCCGTCGCTCAGGACGAACTCATCCGGCACCGGTCCATCGTAGTACTTGAGTTTTTCGGCCTTGAACCCACCGCCGATAGCAAAGTTGCCAGGAGTCAGGAGAATGTCCCCCGGCGCCTCATCGCGGAAGAATTCGCCTTTGAAGGCAAAGCCATGTTTGATGTCAATGACATCTCCGAGGAGTCTTTCGGTCCACTCACCCGCCATACCCAAGCTCCTTCAGGTTGGCGGCGATCGCGGCGTCCAGCTTAGCCGCCTCGGCCTGCTGCTCCCGCAGAGTCGCGGTGAGCCGCTTCATCTTCTCCCCGAACGGCTCTCCGTCTTCCTCCCGCGCTTCCGCGCCCACGTAACGCCCAGGCGTGAGGACGTGGCCGTGCTTGCGGATGTCGTCGAGCGTCGCGCTCTTGCAGAAACCGGGCACGTCGCCGTACTCGCCCGCCTCCTCCTCGCCACGCCATGCGTGGTAGGTGCTGGCGATGCGGGCGATGTCGTCGCCGTTCAGCTCGCGGTGGGTCCGGTCCACCATGCTGCCCACGTCGCGGGCATCAACGAAGAGCACTTGGCCCCGGCGGTCACGGAAGCGGCGGTTTTTCTTGTCACGCGCCAGGAACCAGAGGCAGGCCGGGATCTGCGTCGAGTAGAAGAGCTGGCCGGGCAGCGCGATCATGCAATCAACCAGGTCGGCCTCAACGATGGCCCTGCGGATGTCGCCCTCACCGGACTGGTTCGACGACATCGAGCCGTTGGCGAGCACGAAGCCGGCCGTGCCAGTGGGCGCGAGGTGATGGATGATGTGCTGCACCCAAGCGAAGTTGGCGTTGCCCACCGGCGGAACGCCGCACTTCCAGCGCTTGTCCTCGCGCAGCCGCTCACCGCCCCAGTCGCTCACGTTGAAGGGCGGATTGGCGAGGATGAAGTCAGCCTTGAGGTCGGGAAAGCGGTCGTTGTGGAAGGTGTCGCCGTGCGCGATCAGGCCTTCGATCCCGCGGATGGCGAGGTTCATCTTCGCGAGGCGCCACGTAGTGTAGTTGGATTCCTGGCCGTAGATCGAGATGTCGGCCCTGGCTCTTCCCCCATTGCCGTTGCCGCTCGCGTGGGCGCGGATGAATTCGACCGACTGCACAAACATGCCCGAGGAGCCGCAGCAGGGATCGTAGACGCGGCCCTTGTATGGCTCCAGCATCTCGACCAGGAGCCTGACGACACAGCGGGGCGTGTAGAACTCCCCGCCCTTCTTGCCCTCGGCGCTGGCAAACTGCGATAGGAAATACTCGTATACGCCACCGAGCACGTCCCTAGACCGCGCCTCGGCGTCGCCCACCCGGATGTTGCTCACCATGTCAATGAGCTGGCCGAGGCGCGGCTTGTCCAGGGCGGGGCGGGCGTAGTCCTTGGGCAACACGCCCTTCAGCACGGGATTGTCGCGCTCGATGCCGCCCATAGCGTCGTCAACCAGCCGGCCAATGGTGGGCTGCTTTGCCTGAGCCTTGAGGTGCGCCCAGCGCGCCTCGGGCGGGACCCAGAACTTGTCGTGCGCGCGGTATTCGTCCGGGTCCTCGGGGTCGGCGCCCTCGGCCCGCTGGGCATCAAGCCGGGCGTGCTGCTCCTCAAAGGCGTCGGAGATGTACTTGAGGAATAAGAGACCCAGGACGACGTGCTTGTACTCGGCCGCGTCCATGCTGCCGCGCAGGGCGTCCGCCATCCGCCAAAGCTCGGCCTCGCAACCTACGGTAGCGGCGGTGTCGTTTCGGTTAAGCAGGTTTCTTGCTCTTGTCATCGGTCGATTGAGTGCGACCCCAAACCACGGGCCGACTGGCTCCTATTCTAACGCCCGCCGCCCCTCTGTGACACCACTGGTGCGGCACAGGTCGCGAAGCCCTTGGAGGGCAGCCTCCTGCCCGGCTCGGAATTCCGAATGAGGCAGGCTGGGCATGCTGTTGGGCGGGGCCTGCCGAAGCTGGCAGTGCTGGCCGCAGCTTTGACCCCTGCCTGAATCCGCCGGTTAGGTACGTTCTGCGGCTCGAGTGCGATTGAAGTCGTCGCCGGCGGCGGGAGGGGCGCGCTGCCATCCGCGGGGCCTCGCTGGCTGTACCGGCCCCGTCCGGCCAAGGTGTAGCACATCAGTCCCAGCAGGGCTCAGTCCCCAAGGCCCACAACGTTCACTCCCTAACCCCACAATCTTTCCCCTTCCTTTTCAACATGCTAACCCTACACCAACCCCTCTCCCCTCTCACCCCCCTGCTACTCTCTTACCGGAGCACCGCCTCCCGGGCGGCCACCGCCCAATTTGGCTTCGTTCGTCCACATTTTGCTTTTTTATGGCCACCGAAAAACAAATCCACGCCAATCGCCGCAACGCCCGCCGCAGCACCGGGCCCAGAACCCCCGCCGGAAAAGCCGTCTCCAGCCAGAACGCCCTCAAACACGGCCTCCGTGCCCGCGCCGCTCTCCTCCCGACCGAGGACAAACAGGATTTCGCCCGCCTTTTCAATGACTTCCGCGCCGCCTACCACCCTGCGGGCTGCCTGGAGGAACTCCTCGTCGAACAAATGGCCATCGCCTGGTGGAAGCTTTCCCGCCTCACCCGGTTCGAGTCCCACTTCTATCAGAACATCGCCGCCGACCCCTCCCCCGACCCTCTGAATGTCTCATTCGGCCTCAACAACGAGCCAGATCCCCAGCAAAACGAACCCAAATTGCCCCCCGATCACGTCATCGCCCGCGCCCTCATGCACGACTTCGGCCACAACCCGTTCGCCAGCCTCTCCTGTTACGAAATGCGCCTCGAGCGCTCCTTCTACCGCGCCCTCCGCGAACTCGAACGCCTCCGCGCCAGCCGCGCTCCCACACCGTGACCCGGCGCCCCACCTCCCCCCTTCAGACGGCCCCGCCGGATCATGCTATAACCGAAGATGGTTGTCTCAGTGGACCGGCGCACGGAACGTGCATCGTAGACCGCGGATCGCGGGCCCACAACCCACGTTCCACGATCCACGTTCCCCGAAAGCTAAGGAGCACTCATATGGAACCTAAAGGCGATATCGCATTGATCGGTCTGGCCGTCATGGGCCAGAACCTGATCCTCAACATGAACGACCACGGCTACACAGTTGTGGCCTACAACCGGACCCTCTCGAAGGTGGACGATTTCCTCAACGACGCCGCCAAAGGCCGTGACACCATCCTCGGCGCCCGCTCGCTCGAGGAGATGGCCGCCCTCCTGAAGCGGCCGCGCAAGGTCATGCTGATGGTCAAGGCGGGCAAGGCGGTGGACGATTTCATCGAGCTGGTGCTGCCCCACCTCGAGCCCGGCGACCTGATCATCGACGGCGGCAACTCGCACTTCCCCGACACCATCCGCCGGACCAAGTACCTGGAAAGCAAGGGTTTGCTCTACATCGGCACCGGCGTTAGCGGCGGCGAGGAAGGCGCCCGGCGCGGGCCTTCCATCATGCCCGGCGGCAGCCCCGCCGCCTGGCCCCTGGTCAAGGACATCTTCCAGGCCATCTGCGCCAAGACCCCGGCCGGCGAACCCTGCTGCGACTGGATCGGCGAGGACGGCGCCGGCCACTTCGTCAAGATGACCCACAACGGCATCGAGTACGGCGACATGCAGCTCATCTGCGAGGCCTACCAGTTGATGAAGGAAGGCCTGGGGATGACCAACCAGGAGATGCACGAGGCTTTCGCCGAGTGGAACCGCGGCGAGCTGGACAGCTACCTGATCGAGATCACCCGCGACATCCTGGGCTACCAGGACGACAACGGCGAATACGTGCTGGACCAGATCCTGGACACCGCCGGACAGAAAGGCACCGGCAAGTGGACCGTGCTCGCCTCGCTGGACACCGGAACCCCGCTGACGCTGATCGGCGAGGCCGTGCATGCCCGCTGCCTGAGTGCGCTGAAGGATGCCCGGGTGGCCGCCTCGAAGATCCTCAAGGGGCCCCGCCGCCCCTTCCGCGGTGACAAGAAGGCCTTCGTCGAGGACATACGCCGGGCCTTGCTGGCCTCCAAGATCGTCAGCTACGCCCAGGGCTTCATGCTTATGCGTGAGGCATCCAAGGAGTACCAGTGGAACCTCAACTACGGCGGCGTGGCGCTGGTCTGGCGCGGCGGCTGCATCATCCGCTCGGTGTTCCTGGGCAAGATCAAGGAGGCCTACGACCGCAACCCCAGCCTCGAGAACCTGCTGCTGGACCAGTACTTCCGCAAGGTGGTCCGGACCTGCCAGCCCTCCTGGCGGCGGGTGGTGGTCAAGGCCGTCCAGATGGGCGTCCCGGTTCCGGCCTTCACCACCGCGCTGGCCTTCTTCGACGGCTACCGCAGCGCGCGCCTGCCCGCCAACCTGCTCCAGGCCCAGCGCGACTACTTCGGCGCCCACACCTACGAGCGCGTGGACCGTCCGCGCCGCGAGTTCTTCCACACCAACTGGACCGGCCGTGGCGGCGCGGTTTCCGCCAGCACCTACACCGTCTGAGGACGCCGTGGAAGACGTCATCCGCAATACCCGGGACAGGCTAGGGCGTCCCCTGTGGTCGCCCCGGCCTGTC
>Ga0194112_10009416_pt1 | contig 12438 bp, 18 predicted proteins | sample TA2MahC400mmetaG_FD_146191 | JGI IMG/M metagenome (GOLD analysis project Ga0194112, IMG submission 146191) | Freshwater microbial communities from Lake Tanganyika, Tanzania - TA2015016 Mahale Deep Cast 400m | ecosystem: Environmental > Aquatic > Freshwater > Lake | place: Tanzania: Lake...
TTTAGGGGGTAGTGCTAAACAAGTAATGCTACGTCAATTGCAAAAGGCAAATGGCAAAGTTAAAAGGTAAAAGTTTCATTTTGCAAGTTGCCCTGGCAAATTATCTTAACGCCAGTGTCCATCTTTCACGACGTTCATCACTTTCGTTTCTGACTTGCTGTTGCAACTGACTGACCAAAGATGTGGCTAAAAGTCACCCATCAAGGGAGGGGAATTGAAAAAGACGCTTAAACTGATGCGTATGGGGTGTAATAAAATGTTAGCCATTATTTATGCGTATGAGGATACATAAAACGAACGAAGTGAAGGGTCGGTCTCTAACGAAATCAGTTGGGGCTATTGGCCGGTAATCGACTAATAAAATCATCGACCAATTTTCGATGTCGTTCTTCATCGAGTGCGACATCGAAAATTTTGCCTACCGCCTCTATTGCCAGGTCTGCGACTTTTGAACGCAATTCCATAATTGCACTCTCTTTCGCACACTGAATCTCTTCTTCAGCACGTTGTAAGATTTGCTCAGAATCCCGTCGCGCTTGTTCCAAAAGTTTTTGTCGTTCCGCATTGGCCTCCTCAATAGCCGCTTGTATCCTTGCGTGTGATTCTGCTTCTATCTCATCCAATCGCTTCTGCGTTTCTGATTGAAGCCGCTCTAATTCTTTCTGGTCGGCTTCCAACTTCTTCATGCGATTGGCTATTTCATTACGGCGATTTTCTATGATTCCGCCAACCCGCCCAAAAGCAAATTTCCACAGTATGAACAACACAATCAAAAAGCCGAAAGCTTGAATAATGATAGTTTTCGGGTCAATGCCCAAATTATTTATAAGTTCATCCACCGATATATCTCCTTTTCTTAGATTTCGTATTCTCTCTCAGACTCCCCCATCAGGAGACCGTGTGCAAATTCATAATTATCCATAATAAAAAAGATATTAATACTAATATAATACCCCAACCAATTGGAGTTCTATAAATATTTTCATCATATCCTTCTGCTTTTAAGGATGTTAACCTATCCTCATATTCTTTCTTAAGCTCGACCAAACGACTTCCAAACAAGGGCATGAGTATTTTGGTAGAATATAAACAGAAGTTCCAAAATAGCGCCTTAGGTACAGTAAAAGGATTCCGAGCTAATCCAATAATAAGATCTACTTCGATTGTAAAAGCATCCTTTATTCTAGTCCTTAATTGCTCCAAAGGATGACTACAAAACCATGTAAAACTTTTACCCGCTTTCCGATAAAACCAGTCTGTATCGATACTAATAGTAGCCTTCACCCCAATTTTATCTATAAGCAACCAGAATGCAGCAGCAGTTAGCAGTAATAATTGCATCGTTGCCACTATATAGTATAATGTATAAGGATGATAATGGACGGGATAAGGTAAAAGATTATAAAGTGCTTTAGGATAAATACCAGTAAAAATACACAGGAAAGCGGTCATACCCATAGCAATCAGCATATTCAATGGAGGTTCCTTGGCCTGAATTTCATACTTATCTTTTTTTGAAACTTTACCGAACCAGGTTCCATAAGGAAGTTTTAAAGCTACTGATAAGAAAGTACCAATAGAAGCTAAATGTAGGAGAATATGTATTATAGGTCGGTGCAATTCTCCTGCTGCAGCAACCACCATACTTTTGCTTATAAAACCATTAAAAGGTGGTACAGCAGATATTGAAAATGCGCCTATCATATATAATGATAAACAAATAGGCATTTTCTTGTACAGGTTCCTTCCTTGTAAATCAGTTATCTTTCTTTGTCCTGTTACATAAATCACGGCTCCTGCACCCATGAAAAGCAAGGCCTTATATAAAATATGGCAAAAAGCATGAGCCGTAGAGCCATTGCTGGCCATTTCTGAACCTAATCCCACTCCACAGACCATATATCCTACCTGACTGATAATATGGTAAGCAAGCAATTTTCTAATATCATTCTCAAGTATCGCATAAATCACACCATAAACAGCCATAATTGCCCCTAACCAGGCTAATAGTTCAACACCAGAAAAGCCGCGAAGCAAAACATATACAGCGCTTTTTGTAGTAAATGCAGTTAAAAATACACTCCCGGTAATCGTAGCCTGTGGATATGAATCAGATAGCCAGGCATGAAATGGCGGAACGGCAGCATTAATTATAAACCCAAGTAGGATGAGTTGCGATGCAAAATTTCCATATTCTAAAGGGTCAAAACGTATTGAGCCTGTATTTGCGACGTATATAATTATGCCAGCTAATAACAAGGTACCGCCAAACAGATGAATCAAGATATATCTGAATCCAGCAGCAAGGGCAGCTTTATCTTTTTGATACCAAATCAGAAACACCGAGGAAGCAGCCATTACCTCCCAAAAAATAAAAAGAGAAAATAAATCACCGGCAAAAGTTACTCCTAAAGTGCTTCCTATATATAGAAAAGCGGCTGTGTGTTGACCATCTTCCTTAACATGAAGTGCGTAAACCATCCCCAAAAAAGCTATAATAACGAACACATAACCAAAACACATCGATAGTTTATCCACTCTGCCAAGGATGAGTTCATATCCGATGAATTTATATATCCAATAAGTACCTTCAGGCATATATAGGAGGTTTATAAAGGCAATAATGGGAATGAAAATCTGAAAGAATTGTTTAAGTTTCCGAAATCTAAGGAAAGGAATGATAAGGGCGCCTAAAATAAATAAGAAAACTGGCGGTATGGGTTTAATCATAATAATCCTCATCTTTTTCTAACAAATAGTGACCGAGGGATTTAGCGATTAAGACGATAACAATACATCCCAGAAATCCAAATATGGCGTCAAATGCTGGTATTTTCTCCCAGAAAAAATGGGGATGTTCAGGGACAACGAAAAAACCCAATAAAACCAAAATCCCAATCGAAGTAAAAAACAGATACTTTAAGATTTTCAACATTAAATCCCCCGTAAAATATTTTGTACCGCAATGTTTGCTATGTTCAAAAAATGTAGTAAGAAATTAGGAAAAATACCCAAAATCACCGAAACGATGGAAGTAAAGCCAATTGGAGCAAGTACCAGCATTGGCGCCTCATTAAAATGTACATTACCGCTGTTCGATTCTTTGAAAAAGGCGCTATAAATAATGGGGAAAAAGTATATAGCATCTAAAAGCGCACTTGTTAGAAATACAAAAAGAAATATAATTTGCTTTGCTTCAACGGCGCCAAGGCAAAGATACCACTTACTGATAAATCCACAAACTGGCGGAATACCAATAAGGCCTAATGCGCCAATTGTAAAGGCAGCCATAGTTATGGGCATTTGCCTTCCTATGCCATCCATTTCACTAATAAGTTCTTTGTGAGTTTTTACATAGATGGCGCCAGCACAGAGGAAGAGGGTAATTTTCATAAAACCATGGAATGCTATAAAAAGCATACTGCCTCTAATGGCATCAGAAGAAAGTAAAGCAGAACCCAAAAGAATAACAGAAAGACTATTTATAGTCGAAAATGCCAACCTCCTCTTTAAATTATCTTGAGCAATAGCTATCATATTTGCTACAATAACTGTAAAGGATACAACATAAGCCAACATTAGCCACAAATTAAGGGCCGATAAAATTTGTGGGCCAAATACATAATGCATCACCCTTATACAACAAAACACTCCAGCTTTCACTACAGCCACCGCATGAAGTAATGCGCTAACAGGCGTTGGGGCAATCATAGCTGATGGAAGCCATTCGTGGATAGGCATAATTGCTGCCTTTGAGCCAAATCCAATGATAAAAGTAATGAATAAAATACGAAGTAAATTTTTTGAACCACTACCCTCAATAAAACCCCCTGCTACAAAATCCAAACTTCCAGTAAGCGCATAAGTAAGGCCAATAGAGAAAAGTATGAATGCCGCTCCAATTAACATGTATGTTAAATATTTTCTACCTGCCCTTATCGCCTCTGGAGTCTCTTTGTGAACTACCAATGGATAAGTGGATATGCTTAATATCTCATAAAATATATATAGTGTAAGCAAATTTGCGGAAAAGGCGACTCCAACTGCGCCGCAGATGGCTAAGGTAAAAGAGAAAAAGTATCTGGTTTGGGCATGCTCTTTTAAACCCCTCATGTAACCAATGGAATATACAGATACTACAATCCACAAGGTAGATGCTAAGGATGCGAAAATCATACTTAGAGCGTCTACTCTAAATTCTAAAGAAACATTTTGGCTAAGATAGATAATAGTATATTCTATTGATTTTCCTTTCAATATAACAGGAATCATGAACAAGACTAATAAAAAATTAATAATAGAGGCTAAAATAGTCCAAAATTCTCTAATATTTTTATGTCTTTCCCCTGAAAGGAGAATGAGCACGCCTGCAATAATCGGTGTTAGAATCACAAATAAAGGTTTTATAGAGTATATCATATCCATTCCATTTATCGCTTCATATTATAAGAAAAAAGTTCAGTTGCGGCGGGGGGTTGCCGAAATACTGAGACAAACCAGGACCCGCCATTTGCAAAATGATAATCGTGAAGAAAGTGCCTAAAGTGCCTAAAGTGTCTAAAGTTAGCAATTCATCTCTCCGAGATGTCGGAGACATCCCCACGCATGAATGCGGGGGCTTTCTTGCTGGATTTTTGTAAAACCCAAGCCCCGCCGTCAACTGCAACGGCTTATTAGGTGGTAGATAGTTTCACGGACTCTTGACCATTTTTGAATTCCGTTTGGAATGATGACGATTCACGAGTAACTTTAACTGTCACCATCGCAGTGGCAAGGCGTTGATTAACAACTTGCCAAAAGGTTGCAACGGCATCCGCCTTGCCATCAAAGAAATCCTCAAAAAATCCACAGTTGTTTAACGGAGGCGGATAGGCATAGCGTTCATTGTCATCGCCGTATTCTGTAATCCAATCCTCCGGCTCGCGGGGGTCGACAATCCCAAAGAGTCGGGAGGGATACAAATAGGGCCGACCTTGATTGTTCAATATCCGAAAATCATCGGCTTCAATGCCGAGCACCACATAACCTTGCCCAGGTGTCAAATCTGGATAACGCGAATTTTTACGTCGCAACTTCACAATCATATTTAACTCACCCGTTTACGCTTAAGTTCAACCCGGCCGATGCCGGGATGTTCATACCAATGATACTCGTAGTGGTGATTACCCATCTCGAAACGTGGGCTGCTTTTCTTGACCCACTTGGATCTCCTGCCACCGTAACTATCTACCAGGCGTTGTACATCACGTATGCGATTGCCTTTGGCAATCACACGCGATTGAGAAATCATACGTGGAGTCAGTTTAGAAATGGTTATAATTGAGCCCCTTTGGCATGTTTCAGAAAATAGTTTATCCCGAGAATCGGGACGTGTTACGTGTTAAGTACCTTTTTTCGCACCACGCAATACGCAACACGTTTCACGTTGTCAACTAATTTTTGCGAAAATTTGAAGCATGCCTTTTTATTAAAAATTCCCAGGAACAGCAAATTGAATTATTGTAGTAACTAATTTCCCACTAAATATACCAAGTATTATTATACCAATTGCCATGATAAGTATCGGAATAAGCATAGTTAAAGGAGCTTCATCACGGGATATTATCTCATCTATTCCTTCATCATGACTGGAAGAATGATTAAAGTATATATTTTCTATAACTCTAAAAAATAGAATAGCATTAAATAATCCAATTATTAATATGACTGCCACAAAGATAAAATTACCAGCATCTAATGCTCCTAATATCAAATACCATTTGCTGAAAAAACCACACGCGGGCGGTACACCTATCATAGATAGTGCACTAATAGTGAAGGCTCCCATGGTAAAGGGCATTTTTTTATTAAAATGTTTAAATTGATGTATATTTCTCACGCCAGTTTTATACATTATTGCCCCCACCACCAAAAATAAGCAGGACATCATAAACGCATCATTGACAATATGGAGTATAGCTCCTGTTAAACCATTCCTATTGGCCATTCCTACACCCAAAGTTATGTAGCCCACTTCAGCAATAATTATATATGCAAGCATTCTTTTTATATCTGACTGAGCAAGAGCCAATATACATCCTGCAATTACTCCAATAGCAGCTATCCAGCTAAGAATGGAATCTGTATGAACCAATTCTATGGAAAATGAACGTCCAAACACCACATACATAATTTTTATCATTATGTACACTCCAACTTTTGTCATAAGTGGGGCAACGAAAGCACTAACAGTTGAAGGTGCATAAGTATAGGAATCTGGAAGCCAAACATGTAAAGGAAAAAGCGCCATTTTTATTCCTGTTCCCACTAAAAAGAAGGAAAAAGCTACTATAACTGTTTTGGAGTGAAATAGGTTTGGTAAGATTTGGGCTAAATCCATCATATTAAGTGACCCAGTAGCGGCATAAAGATAACCAACGCCAAGTAGATAAAAGCAAGCTCCTATTGTACCTATAATTATATATCTAAAGCTTGCAAATTGCGCTTTCTCTTCTCCAATTCCGATGAGCGCATAAGTTGATAAGGAAGAAATCTCAAGGAACACATAAAGGTTGAACAGGTCGCCTGTAACTACAATTCCCAAAAGACCGGTAAAAAGCAAAAGAAATAAACAGTAAAAATAAACTTCTTTATCGGGAAGTTCCTTTTCAATACTCTTTTTGGAATATATTACAGTAATAAGAGAGATAAAAGAGATTAATATTATCAAGAGTGCATTGAGATGATTTAGATGGTATTCTATTCCCCAGGGTGGTTGCCAACCACCAAGATGATATTTTACTGGCCCCTGGTCCAATACTAATTTCATGATTTTTAAAGATGAGAGTAACGATAGGAAGATAGTGATAATAACGATAGGATAGCATAATTTCTTCTTCCACCATCCTAAAACAGGTATAAGGAAAGCAGTAATTAAGGGTAAGACTATTAATATGATTGGAAAAGGAAGTTGAGATAAATTCACTTTAATTTCCTGGCTATTCAGAGTTAACTGGGAATGAAAAGTGCGCAATAAGGAAGTGTCTCTATGTTCGCTTCGCTCAATAGTTTACACATTAAATTGCCTACAATGTGCTTTTTGGGTGGGAGATTTGAGTTGCGAGGAACGAAGCAATCAGTTCCTCGCAACCACACCCAAAAAGAATTTCAAATGAAGCATTGTCTACAATTAGCAATTCATCCCCACGCATGAATGCGGGGGCTTTCTTGCTTAGCTTTTGTAAACTACTTCACTTCGTTCAGCAGTTTGCTTCACTCAGTAGTTTACTGCATAAATTAAGGCATTTACAAAAATCACTCCCACATTGAAGGCGGAAGAATCATCCTCCTTAAGATTTCATCTTCTTCCAGTGTTTTGTATTTTTTATAAATCATAAGAAGCAATGCTAATGCAACCCCTGTAGTACCAACTCCTACGACAATAGCAGTTAGCATAAGAACGTGTGGTAAAGGATTCACATATTCAATAGCATGAGAAACTATATGTGCACTATGGTCTGCTACTCCTTCCACGATTGGAATCTTACCACCTTTTTTGGCCCCTAAAGAGACAAAAAAGAGGATAATCGACCATTGAAAAATATTCATACCAATGAGTTTTTTTACCAGGTTCTTTTTTCCCATCATAGCATAAAAGCCAATCATCATAAGGAATATATAGATATAATAATTAATTTTACCGAGTAATAATTCTATCATCTTACATCCTATTCAGCTGAAAGATTATGAAAAATGGATAACATGACTGCCATAACAGTTATACCTACCCCTATCTCAACACCAAGCATCCCCATACCGCGTGGCTCTGCTATTGGAAGAATACCGTAATCTAAAAAATTAGCCCCAAGTATCAGACACAAAAATCCTATACCAGCATAAATAAAAACGCCCAGGCTGGTAAACAGCATTAACAACCTCTCGCTAAATCTCTTTTTCACTTCGTTCATTCCAAAAGAGAGACCAAGCAAGATATAGCTTGCGCCCAAAATGACGCCACCCTGGAAACCTCCCCCAGGACTGCTGTGGCCATGCATAATCACGTAAAGAGCAAAAATTTGGATAAAAGGAGTAAGCACTCTTACAATAGTTTTTATTATTATACTTTCATGTTTGATAATCATTCATTATTCTCCTTTTTCCTTTTTCTTAGAATAAGAATGCAGGCAATACCGGCCGTAAATATAACCGTTGTCTCTCCAAGTGTATCGTAACCTCTATAATCAGCAAGGATAGCTGTTACCATATTGGGGACTTCAGTTTCTTCAAGGACCCTTTCAATATATCTTGGAGATACATGAGTACTTGCAGGTGAGTTAGGGTCTCCCCATTTGGGCATGTCAGAAGCGCCGTAAACTAATAGGGCGCCTGTTATGAATGTTAAGATATAATAGAAAGGTCTCAATCTTTCGCCCTCCTCTCAGTTTTGAATACTGCTATTACAAAGAGAACAGTTGTTATTCCTGCGCCAACAGACGCCTCTGTAAAAGCAACATCAACGGCTCCCATCTCGGTCCACAAAAGGCACATGAAAAGGCTAAACGCGCCTAAGAGTATCACTGAGCCCAAAAGATCTTTAATGACAATTGCGCCTATTGCTGATATAACAACGAATATTAGTAATATCAGATCTAATTGCCAAATCATTTTCCTTTCTCCTTTGTCCAATGAGGAAGTTTATTTTTTAGCGCTGCTCTTGATATCGAATGTGTAGCTGTTGGGCTAGTTAAAAATATTAATGCCGCGATTAATAATATTTTGGCGCTCGTCAACGACAGCCCGTTATATAAACCGAGGCCAATGATGATTAAAAGGATTCCCAAAGTATCGCATTTTCCACACGCGTGCATTCGAGTATAAAAATCTGGTAAAAGAATAAGCCCGATAGTTGCGGCAAAAAGGAAAAAAGTTCCGGTTATAATAAAAATAATTGAGACGATATCCATCTATTGAACTCCCTTCCTTTCAAAATATTTTGAGAAAGCTATTGTGCCGATAAAGTTAATCACGGCATAAACAAGTGATATATCGATAAAAAATTCTATTTTATTAAATAGAAATCCGATAATCAATAGAATCGCAATAGTCTTTGTTCCAATTACATTAACCGCAATAATTCGGTTCATTATCCCCGGGCCAAATAACGCCCGATAAAGGCATAGAAAAACCAGGAATAAGATTACTATACTGATTGCCAAGAAGAAATTTATCATTTTTATCTTTCCTAAAAAAGTTTATTTAGGGGAATTTTCTTCCTCCAAATAGATATCAGCAACCCTTTCTTCCATTTCACCCGTTAGTAGGTCCGAAGCCGACTTTTCATCAATCGCATGAACATAAAATTCTCCATCTATAATGTCCATCGTAATAGTGCCTGGAGTTAGTGTAATAGAATTTGCCAGAGTCACTTTCGAAATATCGCTCTTTAATTTTGTCTTAAAACGAATAATCTTGGGCTCAATTGGCATTTTAGGATTTAGCACCAAATAGACAACGTGAAAATTAGCTAAAACTATTTGATAAATAAGCCAGGGTAAATAACTTAAAAATCTTGTTATAATAATAGCTCTATTTTTATCCATTATATTCTCAAAAAGAAGGTCATGAGAAAGGAAAGCAACTAAGGCGCAACATAATACCCCTAAAGAAAGGTGGAAAAAATCATAGTAACCAGATAGGAGAAGCCAGGTAGGATATAGAAAAACAAAAGTCACAAAACGGCTCAAAATTTCTGAAGTTTTTCGCTTCTTAACCATTATCACAAACCTCAATAGATTTTCTTGCCATAAACTTCACTTTGATTTCAACACTCGGATATTCCTGATAATCCTCAAAACGAGTTTAAAATATTATATCATAACCATCAATATTTGTCAAGTATTTTTTTCACAAATTTAACAGAAACCGAGCTTTTCGGAAAAACTCGGTTTCTTATCTCTGACAAGTAATTTTGCCTCACCGCTATTCACCACTATTGTAGGGTGAGAGTAACCCCCCCGAACACACCATTGATAGCAGTCGCGCGAACATCGACTTTGCCAGGTTGATTGGATGCAGTATACAGCGTTGTATAACTACCATCCCTGTTATCTTTTGCGGGTGATGTAATAGTACCATTGTCTGCTGTCATGGCAATGACTTGTCCTTTCAACGGATTACCATTTCCATCAAACACCCGAACAGTGAGAGTTGTCGATGCTGTACCGTTGGCATCAAGAGTAGTATTGGAAGGAGTTTCAACCAACACTTTCGCCGGTGCCACAGGTATTGCCATAGCTTTTGCGATAGCTTGAGTCTCGCTTAATTTTAACACATCTTCGACACTCGGCAATTTACTCAGCACCAAGAAAAACGCTAAGAGCGTATAAATTACCAACGCTTCAATAAGCGCTAACCCGATAACCAGAGCAAGCTGTGCTCTCGGCGCAGCTTCAGGTTGCCGGCCGATGGCTTCGAGCGCAGTAACCGTTGATTTTCCCTGCGCTATCGATGCGAAAATTGCCACTATTGGCAGTCCAAAGCCTGTAACAAAGGCCAGGACTACAAGATAAAGTTCCATAATATTCTCCTTTCGTTTTTTCGTCTTGTAATTATATTCTAACTCAGTAACAATATCAAGAAAAAAATGTAGATGGCAAGAGGGCAAAGGCACGAGTATCCGCTTAACCATTTTACCCCTCTTTCCTTTGTCGTTTTGATTTTGCGTGGAATTGCAAAATCAAAACATCTATTCAAAAACCACTGCGGATTAATACAAAGCTGTGCTTATCATCATAAACGCCCGCCGGTCCAAAACACCGCATTAGCAAGGAGTCGCAGGAAATTCCCCTCCCTAAAATCTTTCTGATGTCCCAATGATGTGTAGAATACTCGACCGCCTCGGTGCAAGCGAGTCCACGCCACCGGCTCAGAGTATTCAGCCATTTTTCCAGTCAACAACAGAGATGTATCTGCGGCAAGGGGAGTATTCTTGTACAAACTCCCATGGGATTTGAAGTCTGAGACTCCCCGTAGAATCGGGTGTTCTTTTGCATCCGGGGCAATTTCAAGGTGAACTGCTGGCCCTGAACCATAGTGCCCCTGGTAGTTTCCCCCGAGAACTTCTTTATCAAAAGCCAACCAATTCTGATAGGCGTGACTGGCTGTGCGTACACCGACAACGGGTCTGCCCTGTGCGCAATACGCCTTGAATCGCTCAAGCTCTTTGCCCATAGCATTAAGCCGCCGGGTAAATACCAACAATACATCCGTATCTTCCAAAGGTTCAAGTGATTGGTCATCGTTCTCATTCCGATAAATAATCATGGTGGATTTGACCGGATAATTTTGCTCTATGTAATCGCGGAAAATGGTTAACGACTCCTCCGAGTCGTATTCAAAAGAACCAGAAATCATACAGAGTTTTAAAATATCTTTGTTATCTGGCATATTTGGCTCCTTACTTATATTCTTTAGATATGTAACAATTTGAGAATCGTCTCCTACAGCAAATCAATGCCGAGATTTTTCGGAGGTCACTGGGCGCTCTCATTTTTTTGTTGTTCCTTCGCTTTTTCAAGTTTGAGTATCGCCTCATCAAGCGAATGAACTCTAAGAAGCTTTTGAACGCCTTCCTCTGGTGAATCAACTCCAAGAAGCTTTTGAACGCCTTCCTCTGGCGAATCAACTCCAAGAAGTTTTTGAACGCCTTCCTCTGGCGAATCAACATGGAGAAATTTTTGAACAAATTTACTCCTTATCTCTGGCGGCATACCCTCATGTAGATATTCAGCTAACTGGTCATAATTCGGTCTCCAAATTTTCCTTCCCATCTCTTTCTTCACCTCCTCATCCTCGACAATATTGTAGGCAATCATATAGGCTTTATAACTAACTTGTTCTTCTATTGTTAGTCCTTCAGCGTCAGTTAAAAGCCATCGGCAAAATTCCTTCTGTTTTTCGCCTGTTGAAAGTAAAAGCAATGACGTATTGATAGCACAAACTTTGAGTTTGTTCAACACTACCAAATAAACGGCAACTGTGCCAAGGAAGTCGTCTCTGGAAATAACCTTCCGGTACAACGCACCTCGTAAGTGGGGATACTCTTTCACCGGCTCAAACCCAAAACCCTCGCGAACACCCTTTGGGTCACTTGTGCTCAGAATAGTTGTGGTACACAAATGTTTGGCGCCTTGACTTTGCAGTTTGTTCCAATAGTCGTGAACACCTTAAGGAATTAAATAAATTCCTTAGTGTTTCTTTTGATTAAACTTTTCTTTTTAAAAGAAAAGTTTGGTTTGACTTAGCCATTCTCTACCCGCCTGGTCTTTTCGCTCCTTGCTAAGACATCGTGTAAGTATCAACCCCAATTCCACAAAAATATATTGGCAATACTGTCCTACTTTTAAGAGGTCGGACCTACCTTTGTACTCAAAAACATTATTCTTTCCTAACCATGGGAAG
>Ga0194112_10009419_pt1 | contig 12436 bp, 17 predicted proteins | sample TA2MahC400mmetaG_FD_146191 | JGI IMG/M metagenome (GOLD analysis project Ga0194112, IMG submission 146191) | Freshwater microbial communities from Lake Tanganyika, Tanzania - TA2015016 Mahale Deep Cast 400m | ecosystem: Environmental > Aquatic > Freshwater > Lake | place: Tanzania: Lake...
AATCTCTAATTCTTTTGGCAAAGATTATTTGGAGGAAATGATGGCTCTAAAAAAACTTGCTTCAAAGGTAGATTTTTCTATTGAGCCTCATCCACTAACTCCGGCGGACTTAAAAGAAAAATTCAATCCTCTTGCTGATGAGGTGAGAAAGCGGGGAATTCGGGTACTTGACAATCATGTTAAACTAATGGTGAAGGAGTTTAAATGCCACTAGAAAAGCCACAACATCCTTTATCAGAAACGGGGGTGCCTGCTGAAAATGAACGCAGCCCCATGGAAGTTTTTAGGGAACAAGTTGTTGAAGTTGGCGTACAAAACATCTTAGATGCTAAAGATAGAGAAATAGGCGCTGTTGCTAAAAAAATTGAGGAAAGGTACGGCGCAATTAGCCTTGTACCTAAAGATAAAGCGCGCGAGGATCCGGATTTCCGCCAGCTGATTGAACTTGGCTATGAAAAGCGGCGATTGGAAAAAGAAGTTCTTCCTCAGGGTATAGTAACGCTACTGTTACATGCCGAGAAGTTTTTGAGAGAGGATGAATACATTGAACCTGCTGCAGTTCTTTCCTCTATTTGGCGGGAATGTGAGAAAGAAGAGAATTTTAATGACCACTTTCGCTCGCAGTACGAGAAATATCAGGCAGAAAAGCAGGAGGAGATTGATAGAGTCCAAGGAATTATAGATTTATATGAGGAGCGTGGTCTTACCGATGAAGATTCACAAGAAATACTAAAACTTTTAAAACATCAACAAGAATATGCTAATGAAGATATCCGTAGACACAAAGAAAGGACAGAGTACCTTGTACGTGACATTGGGCCTTTAGTTGGAAATGCTAAAGTTGCAACCGACATTATAAAAGCCGCAGGCGTTATCTCGGCGGCAAAAATTGAAGAAATCAGTGGCAAATTTTTGAATGAATATGAAGTCACAAAGACCTCTCAGTAATTCCCGTCAGTCTGTTCTAAGATCATCCTGAATATTTATATTCTGTTCTAACTCTGAATAAGAAACGAGGCATTAAGCGCTCTACTTTCCCGTAAAACAATGGTGTTTAACTTTAGATGCGCTGTTTTGTTAAATTGTATCTAAACATGAACGAGCGGGAACAGAAAGTTTTCTTAGAGTTTTTTACAAATATTGCTGTTGCTTGGTTTTCAGCCGGAGTAATCGCGCCGTTCTTTAGGCAACCAAAGATAGTAAGCGAAGTGTTATCTTTAGGATTGTCTGGTGCAATACTTGCGCTGGCTTCGCTAAAGGCGGCTTTATTTTTTGCCAAGGAGGCAAGACGAGCATTGAAGATTTGCGTTTAGCTTTTTCTGTTGGAGCAATCCTGACAAATATTTTTATCCTTTACACTCTTTTCAAATATGGAGGATTGAAGGTGGGAAAGTTATGAATGCGTCAATTTTTATCCAAGTCACTGCTGTTATTCTAACCGCTGTTACTTTATATATACTTTTCTTTGTAGCAGACCGTCCGGCAAAAACTATTTTCCACTCCAACCCTGAATAAGCAGCGAGGCGTCTAAAGCGTTAACTTTGCTGTCAAGGCACGCCCCAATTGCTCGTTAGGACACTATCATCGGCCGCATCCACGATACTTGACATACTACTTTATATATGATATTAAATAAACATGCGACAATTACAACCTTTGGAACAATATATTCCTCCAATAACAGTTTCTGCCAGAGACATTCAGCGGGGATATCGTGATATTTTCGACAAAGCCAAGAAGCAGTTACGGCCAATTTTTGTTTTACGCAACAACAAACTGGATGTAGCAATAGTTGATGCTTATCTTTTGGAAAGTTTAGCTAAAAGAGCGCAAGCTTTTGAAGAAGCGCAGGCAATAGAAGCGGTAAAAGTTTACGAAAAGGAAAAGCGCGCTGGAAAGCTCAGAAAACTTCAAGGTATTTCCAATCTTTGGCCAGATGAAGATTAAAAATATTTATTATTCCTCCAAATTTTCCAAGAATTTCAAAAGGCTGCCGCGCTCTTTGGAAAAGCAAATCAAAGGACGTTTTGAAATCTTCTGCCGAGACCCCTTTGACCCTTGTCTAAAAACTCATAAATTAAGAGGAAAATTGGAAAATTATTGGTCTTTTTCCGTTAGCGAAACCCACCGCGTTATGTTTGAATTTCTTGGCAAACGCGAGGTGGGTCTGATTGATATCGGTGATCACTCAATTTATCAATAGAGACTATTTTTCCGCCCAACCCTGAATCAAAAGTGAGGCGTCCAAGGCGTCAACTTTGCCGTCATTATTTAAGCCGACCGCATCCACCACTAATGACTTGTTAAGTTTTCTGAGATTTGCTAACATTAAGGGTGATGAAAGTTCAAGAAGTTGTTAATTATTGGCTCAAAAGCGCCGAGGATGACCTCAAGACTGTGGAGGCGTTATGGGAAAAGAAAAGATATCATCATTGTCTCTTTTTCTGTCACTTGGTAGTGGAGAAAACCTTGAAGGCGTTGGTGGTAAAAAAGACGGGTAAGCACGCTTTGCCCACCCATGATCTTTTAGTCTTGGCAAGAGGGAGCGGTTTGGGTCTTTCGTCCGAAAAAAGAGATGAACTTAGCGAAATTAACACTTTTAATATCAGGGCTCGTTATGATGATTACAAATTAAAGTCTTATAAAAAAGCAACGCGAGAATATACAGAAAAATGGTATAAGCGCTCAGTGGAGGTTTTCAAATGGCTCAAAAAACGATTTTAAACAAGGAAGTTTCTCGAAAAATAAGGAATTACCTAAACCTTTTGCAAAAATCGGGCGTCAGTGTTGAGAGGGGAATTCTTTTTGGGTCGCAAGCAAAGGGAACAGTTAAAGATTACAGTGATATTGACCTTTGTGTTGTTTCTTCTGAGTTTGGCAAAGATCCAATTGCTGAGGAAGTTCGCCTGAAATCTCTTACTTGGGATATTGATCCTCGTATTGAGGTTACTCTTTATTCTCCTGCCGATTTAGCTTGCGAGGAAGACCCTTTGGCTTATGAGATTAGAAAGTATGGACGGGAAATAAGATTTTAGTATGGACTCCACCCCTGAATCAAAAGCGAGGCGTCTAGAGCGTCAACTTTGCCGTCATTATTCAAATCGGCGGCGGGATTAAAGCCAGACGGTACTCCCCAGTTGCTCATTAGGACGCTGGCATCGGCCGCATCCGCCACGTCACCAACACCCACTGGTTTTGAAAGAAATGATATAATATCGTTATGACTCAGGAAGACCTTATTGGGTATTGGGAAAAGACAGCGGCACAGGATATCAAAGTAGCTGAAGACAACTTTAAACTTGAACATTACAATTATGCTTTGTTTTTCTGTCATTTGTTTCTGGAAAGAATTTTAAAAGCGCTTTATACAAAGCGGAAACAGAAACTGCCTCCGCCGATTCACAATTTGACTAAGATTGCTAAAGATGCGGGGGTTGAAATGGATGAGAAATTAAGAGCGGATTTAGACGAGATTACCACTTTTAATGTTGCGGCGCGCTATGACAATGTAAAGTTGGCATTTTATAAAAAAGCGACGCGTGAATTTGCTAAAAAATATATGAAACGGGCAAAGGAGATTTATTTATGGCTAAAAAAACAACTTTGAAAAAATCAATTAAAAGCAAAATTGAGAAGTTTTATTCTGAACTTAAGGAAGCAGGTTTCTCGGTACGGGAAATAATTCTTTTTGGCTCGCAGGCAAAAGGGGACGCTAAAGATTATAGTGATATTGACCTGGCAGTAATCTCTAATTCTTTTGGCAAAGATTATTTGGAGGAAATGATGGCTCTAAAAAAACTTGCTTCAAAGGTAGATTTTTCTATTGAGCCTCATCCACTAACACCAGTAGACTTAAAAGAAGAATTCAACCCTCTTGCCGATGAGGTAAGAAAATGGGGAATTCGGGTAATCTAAGATTAGTCTCCTGTCCAACCCTCATTAAGAAGCGAAGCGTCTAAAGCGTTAACTTTGCTGTCAAGGCACGCCCCAATTGCTCGTTAGGACACTATCATCGGCCGCATCCACAAGCTGAAACTTGTCATTCTCATTGACGCATGATATACTTTTTATGTCAGTGCCGCTGACAGCCTAAGATTTCCTTTTTATATGGCGGTTTTTTCGCTTAGTTATCATCAAAATCCTTGGTGGGAGTCCAAGGAGAAAATAAAAAGTGACTCTAAGATTGTGGAGTACCAGGAAGCGCCATTAAAGTGGCAGCCGAGTGATGTTTTTGCTTTACCACGAGAAAAAGGTGCTGTGCATATGATTTTTGGTCCACGGCAAATTGGGAAAAGCACTGCCCTTAAGCTTCTTGTTCAAAAACTTTTATTAGAAGAGAATCTTGCCCCCAAAAGTCTTTTCTATTTTAATTGTGACGCGGTAGCGGACCGTGAGGCTTTAATTGAGTTGGTAACCGATTATTTAGAATGGACAAAAACCATGAAACAACAAAAGTATATTTTTTTGGACGAAATCTCTTCAGTTAAAGATTGGCCTTTCGGCATTAAATGGCTTATTGACAGTGGTTTTGGCCGCAACATTACATTTTTTCTTACCGGTTCAACAAGTCTGAGCCTTAAAAAGAGCGGGGAATATCTCCCGGGTCGCCGCGGCAAGGGGAAGGATTTGCTTATGTGCCCCCTTTCTTTTTTTGAATTCTTTACTCTTTTTTATCCTGAACTACAAAAAATTAAATTAAAAGAACTAAAAACAAAAAGGCCGGCTGTTTTTTGGCAAGAATTTCAGGATTCATACCCGGATTTGCAAGAAAAGATAAACTTCTTTTTTATCAGTGGTGGATTTCCCAAAGTCATCAACGATTTCTATCAAAGGAAGCAAGTTTCACCAGATACTGTTAACCTTTATCAAGCTTGGGTGAGAAGCGCTTTGGCCAAAGCTGAGAAAAAAGAATTTTTGGCGAAGAGTATTTTGCAAAAACTTTTTACCTCATTGACCACTGGGGTTTCCTACCAAGGTGTCGCCCAGTTTGCTGATTTAGGGTCGCACAATACCGCTCGTGATTATCTTGAGTTTTTAAAGGAAACCTTCTTGATTTTAGAGGCTCCTTTTTTTGATATTCATCAGAAAAAGCACCTTTGGCGCAAAAACAAAAAATATTATTTCCTTGACCCTTTTATTTTTTGGTTGCTTTCTTCATTTATCTCGGGCGTAGAGAATTTGAAGGTTCTTCAAAAAGATTTGTTTGCTGGTGCCGAGGGAACAAGCAAATTTATCGAGAACTTGGTCGCCACTGAACTTTACAAAAATAAAATTCAATCTTTTTATTTTTCCAATAAGGGTGAAGTGGATTTTGTTTTTGAGAAAGATGGTTTTGGTATTGAGGTAAAGTATCAAGACAAAGTTGTGCCGGCCGATTATCCCACATTGAGGAAATTAAAAAAAGGCATTGTCGTTTCTAAAAAGGATTTTTACCAAGAGGAAAATGTTTTTGTTATTCCCCTGCAAGCTTTCCTGCTCCTTTACTTTCCACTCCAACCCTGAATAAGAAGCGAAGCGTCCAGAGCGTCTACTTTGCCGTCATTATTCAAATCGGCGGCGGGATTAAATCCAAAAGGTACTCCCCAATTGCTCATTAAGATGCTGGCATCGGCCGCATCCACCACGCCATCCGGTACTCCATCAGCTCCACTGATATCAGCCGGTGTTCCTTCCGCCGGGGCGCGAGGAGTTGAAGTAGGAGGAGCAGGCGTACCGGCGGGGATAGTGAGGGTGAAGTCTTGGACCGCAGATACGGTAACAACACAATATCTATTCGACCCCCCTCTAGGAGCAGTTGGACAATCTCTATCATGATCTGAGACAGCGAGGTAACCTAGTCCACTTTGTTGCCGTGAGACATGTGCAAATAAAGTGTGTGTATCTCCCTCTCTAAGACCAGTGATTGTGTAGGGAAACTCTGCGTCATCTGTACGTTGCGCTCCGAAATAAGCATGGTAAGCAAGTGAATCGTCAAAAATAACTGAAACAGTAGTGTAGGGTACCCCATTCGCATTCACCGTCACCGTCCCGCTGATGGTGCCGGTTTGGGGTTCTTCGGCGGCGGGGATGGTGATGGTGAAGTTAATGCCTGACGCCGGAGCAATTACAATTTGGTCTGGTGTAACAATCCAGGGGTAGGAATCGCCAGTATCTGTCAGGTGAGCGAAGGCCTCAACAGAATATTTTTGTCCGTTCGTGGCATTGAAGGAATAGTTACCGCCCGATGCAGGTAAGTGTGCTGCTCCGCCGCACTCATAAAAGGAACCATCGTTTTGGATTTTACACTTTTGAATGCCAACAAGATCTACTGGTCTGTTATGAGAATTATTCACCGTCACCGTCCCGCTGATGGTGCCGGTTTGGGGTTCTTCGACGGGGATGGTGATGGTGAAGTCCTGGGTAACCGTGCCGCCGGCGGGGACATTGAGGATACAATCCCTTGGGTAATTTCCAGGCTCTGGACAGTTAGGTGCTGTTATAGAATTATTTGGTATATCCTCAATGTAACCACCATTAGAATCATAATACGAACCCCATAGGACAACACCTCTCCTCCCCGCCGGGACATTAGAAATAGAGTACGGACCAGTTCCACTTAGTAAATCATATCCACCATCACGTTCACAGTTTAAACCCTTGTTAGGACGGACATCACAAGCGTGAATTTTTAAGTATTTACCGCTCGGTACAGTTCCATTTACCGTCACCGTCCCGCTGATGGCGCCGAGGGGGGCAGTAGAGCAGGTGGGAGTAGAAGTGGTAGCAGGGTTATCCCAGGTACAAATCAAAGTGCTGTGGGGAGCAACATCCTGCACATCGCCAGTTAAAATAGAGTTTTCACAAACCGGAACATTATTGACATAACGGGTTTGGGCTTGAGTGCAGCGATTAGTTTGCCAACGCAAATTTTGGTTGGTGCCTTCTCGGTTGAGGTAACCTGCGCTTAGACTGTTAACAGATGCTGAACCTGAATTGTTATAATGGCAAATGAAGGTGTCAAGGCTCTGATTCGGTCCGCCGCTGACATTGGTTTTTCCATCAGTATCAATCGCCGACCAGCAAGTCCACTTTCCTGTTGTCTCTCCTTCCTGCCAGTGACCGGGAGCAGGATTATAAATATCCAATTGATAGCTTTTAATTGCAGGAGGGGAAGTGGGGGTTGGGGTTGGCGCGGTGCAGGAGAAGGGAGAACTTTCGGCAAGGCCACTTACTCTTTTGCAATCCTTTTCACTATAAGCACTAACTTTGCAGGTATATGTTATATCGGGGTATCCAGTGAAGCTGCCATAAGTTTCCGAAATACCCTGTCCGCTTCCATGAATTCCGCCGCTGTCGTCTTGAACAAGGAAATTGTACTTAACGCCATCTGTCGGTATCGTACCAGCCGGTGCATCCCAAGCACAGTACAAATCAAAAGGACCCGTAGTAGCCGGACACTGCACTTCCGCCGCCTCGGGGAAAAGAATCTGCGGATAGCGGATAAGGGTGACGCCGGCGACCAGGCCAGCGGCCAAAAGAAGGAATGAGAGAATGATGGTTATGCGACTGGTGAAGAGTTTGCTTAGCATAAGTTAAAAGTTCAGTTTCTAAAATTCAAATGTCAAAATCCAAACACTTAAAAATTCTAAATTCGAAATTCTAAGTTCCAAACAAATTCTAAATTCGAAATTAGAAACTAAGATTTAGATTTTACAGTCTTTTCATAAATAGAACCAAGAATTTTCATTAATTCTCTTGTTTCTTGCAATAATGGTAAAATTCTCTCTTTCAATCTAAGATTAGCTTCGACAATTAATTCTAACCAATAGATTGTTTCTTTCGCTTCTTTTTTGGAAATCCTTATTCTATTTTTGAAATCGCGTTTTGTGTCGGTTTCGTTAGCTTCCCGATAATTTGCTCCAAGTGATGTTCCCGAGCGCATAACTTGAATAAGCAAACAGTTATTTACTGTACTTTTCGGCAGGGTTTTGCACAGTCTAATAATTCTTTTGCCAAATTCCAAAGTTCTGTCCTCTAAATTATAGAGTTTAGAATTTAGTGCTTCGGATTTATTTGGAGCTTCGAATTTAGTATTTCGAATTTTTGCATATTGGATTTGATTTGTCATTTGAACTTTGCCATTTGAACTTTTAGGTTATTGAACAGTGCACTCTCCTCCTTTGCTTTTACTCAGGTCCAAAATATCTTCTCCTTTGACCGCCACGACTGATTGGTTGCTTACTTCAATTTTACTCGCAATGGTGGTCTTTTTTAATGCCTTAAGTTTGACTTCGGCCAAAACCCCTTTTTTTGCTTCAATTTTTGGTCCTTCGCCGCTGCCTAAGACAAAAGCGGAAAGAGTAATTTTGCCGCCGGTGAAAGTCTGGACTGGATAACTTGGGAAAAGCTCGGTCGGTGTTAAACTTTGGACTTCAAAAACATTATCATCATAAATTAAGACTGCGTCAACCGCGTCAACCTCCTGTCCGCCGCTGTCAAGATTGATTTGCAGAGTCAAAGTTTCGCCCTCTTTTACTACAGCTGTTGCCGGCGTCAGGGTGAGTATAGCGGTCTTGCTCAAAGTTTGAACAGTCCTTTCTTTGCCAAGAAAGTTAGCCGCAATCAGCCCGCCAATCATTAGAAGAAGGATTATCCCGATAATATAAGCTAAGGTTTTACGATTCATGGTTTAAAAAATTCTAAATTCTAAATTCGAAGTTCCAAACAAATCCTAAATTCTAAATTCGAAACTTGTATTCTTTAGAATTTCGTGCTTCGAATTTATTTGGAGCTTAGGATTTCGAATTTCGGATTTACCTCTACTTGCTCCAGTTGCTCACCAAGATACTTGCATCAACGGCATTGACTTTATCATCACTATTTAGGTCAGCACTGCTGTTAAAACCTGTTTCCCCTTTGCTCTTTCCCCAAGAAGACACCAAGACGCTGGCGTCGGCGCCGTCAATTACGCCGTCGCCGTTAATATCCGCCTCATTGACAAAGGCAAGAAACGCCTGTGCACCAGCCGGCCGTACGGTTTGAATTTGGACATTTGCCGGCGCGGCAAGGGTGGGACAAGAAGAGACAGTGGGAGTTGGTGTTAGCGTTGGCGTCAATGTTGGCGTCGGGGTCGGAGTTGGGGTAGGGACTAGGGTTGGTTCGCTAGTGAGGAGAACCCAGACAACCTTATACAAGGTTCCACAGGCGACCGTAGATTTTAACTCTCCCTCCGGGCCAATGGTACATGCAGGGGCACCGTAGCCGCTAGTAAAACAGAAACTCTGTTTGGTATCTATCCAGTTAATAGTGGGCACGTAAAGGGTACCCTGTAAGTCTACATTTGCACCAACGCAATTTGGAGAAACAATATTAGTAATCCGTTTCTCCACTCTCCCATTGGTAAAATCTACCGACCCAGATTTCTGACAGTCGGGGACCCCACCCAAGCTGTAATTCAATTTAAACCCGGAATCAGTAATAAGATTTTTGTTTTCATCAACCTTGTCACGGTGAATTTCTCCTCTAATTGTAATATCGCAGGAAGGAGGAATTGATGTTGGGGTAGGAATAACCACCGTTACTTCTGGAGGCGTGCTGGTCGGCGTGGGCGTGCTGGTCGGTTCCGCACTGCCAAAGGTGATGGTTTTGACGACATCGGCGTAACAACCCCAATCGCCAATATTGCGGCTGGTAGCGTAAATTTTGGCCGAGGTGATGGTTCCCTGCGTTTCCGGTTTTGTCCAACTGTCACTCATGTAAACGGTAAAGGTGATCGTACGACATTCATCTTTACCAATTGTTTGAACGCCTAACCCGCCGCTGATGTTGTTGATGTAGGTAGAATTCTCTTGGCCAAAAGCAGAAATTTGGGTATCGCTGCCGTGTATATTGCAAACCGTTCCATCAAAACTGTAACTGCTTGCATAGTTGGGGAATTCCGATTGGGTAAGACTAAAACTAATGCAATTTGCTTCTGCTCCAATTGGCAGTTTTACTTCTTCTCCGGCAAGGTAAGTTGTTAGTCCCAATGCGGCGATTAATGCCACGATACTGGCAAGACCGAGGAGAGAAAGGAACTTTTGGGTTAGAATTTTTTCCAACAAGTTACTGAACTAACTGTTAATTGTTGATAGTTGATTGTTGATAGATTTGAATTTTTCAATTAACAATTAGCAATCAACAATTCCTTTGTCATTTGATCGTATACACCCCACCACTTGTTTCTTCCAGCACATTTGCTCCTTTGGAGGCGACAATGGAATCGCTGGAAAACTCCAATTTGGCAATGCCGACGGCTTTGGCTTTGAGAGAAATGGTACCGAGGGTTCCGCTTTCGGTTACTGGTTTTGGGTTGCCGGTTGTTCCAACAGCGAAGGCCGATAATTGGATTTTTCCTTCGCCAAAATCTTGAACTGGATAAGACGCAAAAAGTTCAGAGGGGATTAAACCTAATACCTCAAGTAAATTGGGGTCATAAACTAAAACCGCATCCACGGCATCAACGCTTTCTTGGCCGGGGTTAAAAATGATATTAACGGAAAAAATTTGATCTTTGACTAAATATGCTTGTTCCGGACTTAAAGAAAGAATGGCGGTCGGAGAAGGAGTAGCGGTGGCTTTCTGTTTTACAGTCAATGAACTTACATAGACATTAAGAAAAGTCAGAAGCATTAAAAAAACAAGGCCGATGGCAACAAATTTTCCTTTTTTGGGAGTAAAAATATCTTTGAACATGGTTTACCCTGCGAAGCTCCGATGCACATCGGAGCGAAGTAGGGCAGATTGAATTTAGAATAGCAGGATTATAAACCCCTTGTCAAGTCTTTTTTTCCGCATACTTAGCAATTACCCAACCCTCGCTCCCGTCTCGCAGTTTTATCTTGTACCAACTCGCCTCCTCATCAAGGTAAAGATACTTTTCGCCGGGATAAACGGTACCGATTAGCTCCGCATAAGTACTGGGCCCATTGCGAACATTTAAAAAACCAGTCGGAGTATCTTTAATTTCCACTGCCACCAAGCCTTCGGACCAAACCAAAATCGGCAAAGAAATTTCCGAGTCGGTAATTATATTTTCTCTTCCCTCAATCAAAAGACCCCAAACTTCGTTTGTTTCAAGAGGATAAAATGGTGCGCTTAAAGCAAAAACAAATTTGGCTGTCTGGCCGGGAAATATCTTTTCTTCTTGTGGCAGAGAAATCGTATCAACCGCAATCCAGGAGTCTTTGTTGTAAAATTGCGATGCGCGTTTCAAAGGCGCTGTAACCAAAAAAATTCGTTTATTGCCAGCAGCCTCCCAGGCTGCCTCGCCAGTATTTTGAAATTCCAAACTTACCTCCCGCGCGCTTCCCGGTTCAATTGTAATGGGATTTAGTAGTGTAACAAGTTTGGCTTGTTGTTGCGGCGGTTCGGCCAGATAGGCTTGAAGTTTTACCAAAGATTCTTCTGCCGCTGCGGAAAGCTCAACGCTTGAAGCTGATAAATAAGCAATTGGGCAAAACCCAGAAGAAAACTGAAAGATTGAAAAACTGAAAGACTGAAAACTGTTATCTTTTGAAAAGTCAAAGTTCCTTACGCCTAACCCCTCATACACTTCTCCATTCTCGGTTATTAAATAGGCAAAAGGAACCCCGGGAAAACCTAAAATTTCCCGGGCATAAAAATCCATTCCCCGAAGCAATTCGTTAATATCGTAAATTGCGCTATAAACAATTGAATAAACCTTTATTTTTCCCCACTTAGCAAAAGAAACATCTTTTTCCGCCATATCCAAAGTCTCGCCGCCCCACTCGCTTCTTTTTCTAATCTTCAACCCCTCAGTGCCTTTGATATATTCTTCAGCGCCTTCTGTGATTACCCCTTCCGTCAGTTTTTCTCCAACTCCCCCATATGGATTGATTATCATTTCCACATCCACATTAGTTAAAAAACCGTTTTTTGTCTCTACTTCAATTTCCTCACCTTGGTAACCATTAAATGCGAATTTAATTTTCCGCCGACCAGTGGAAATGCCGTCCAAAACAATTGGTGTTTGGTATTCCTTTTCATTAACAGAAACCATTACCCTTTCTGGTTTTGCGGTAATTGCCAAACCCGGATTATTAAAACCATTTTTTGTTTTTTGGCAAGAAACAGAAATGCCGCCGGAAAAACTTGGCGAGGGTCCCAGAATTCTTTTAACAAAAGTCTCCGTACCAGAACTTACCTCGATTTTTCCTTCCCAACTTAAATTACCAGAAATTAACTTAATTTTATGGACACCTTCTTTAATTTTGCTTTCTTGCCAAGGGGTCACCCCAACCTCTTTTTCATCAACCAAAACACTTGCTTCGTTGGGAATTGACTCAACTCTTAGGGAACCGTAAGTAATTTTAGGATTAAAAAAGTTAAGAATACGAGGAATCAAAAAAAACACCAAAACCGTCAATATTAAAAATAGAATAAATTTTTTCATTTA
>Ga0194112_10009420_pt1 | contig 12435 bp, 8 predicted proteins | sample TA2MahC400mmetaG_FD_146191 | JGI IMG/M metagenome (GOLD analysis project Ga0194112, IMG submission 146191) | Freshwater microbial communities from Lake Tanganyika, Tanzania - TA2015016 Mahale Deep Cast 400m | ecosystem: Environmental > Aquatic > Freshwater > Lake | place: Tanzania: Lake...
TGAGTGTCTTCACCCAGCAGTGCCTGGACCGCCGGATTCCGGACGTGCCCGCCTTGCGGTCCGAGGCGGAGCACTGGTACTCTGGTCGCAACGCGGACCAGAAATCGGTGGACTGGCAGTTCACGACCGAGACGGCCAGAATCAGACTCAAGCGGCTATACCCACAAATACAAATGACGTAAGGTACTAGTCGCAACTTGAGGCTTTCGAACTTCTCTACCTGGTCTTGGCGAAGCTCCGCCCGACGCATTCTCAGGTACATCATTCAGCACCTCGTTGATCAGTACTTGGTTGCGACCGCCCTCCAGCCGTCCAACAATGATTAGACGGACCCGCCTAACATGCCAGGACCGCCCAGGGAGTCCGCATAACATGCCCGCGAATGCGGGGGCGGATACGATGGAACTCGTACAACGGCCGCGGGTTGCGGCCGGCCTGCGATTCCATCATGGCGTCTCATGCGGGTCCGCATAACATTCTCCCTCACAGGCCGTCCGCCGGGCTGCGGACGCCCGCCGATCCAGGGTTCAGCACATGGGCGTAAAGCCATTGCGGCTGTGCCGTCCTGTAACCCACCCGCAATTGTATTCGGCGAAGTCGCGCTTTACCAATGGATTTCAGGCGCCGCGTTGACGGCCGGTCTCTAAGTTGTGCAGATGGCGCCGGAGGACCGAATGCGCGGCGGGCCGGGCGGCCGGTCGCGGACCTGGGAGCGCCGGGGCGGACTCAAAGAAGGGAAAAGAGGGAAGGTTGCGGTCGTCGCGCCCACCTCGGCCTAAGAGGCCGAGGCTACACCCCGCTTCGCGGGGCAAAGGCCCCTGGAAGGGGCCTGACGACCACGGCCACGATTTGCAGCCACGCCCAGCCCCGCCCGTCGCGAACAGATTTCGAGATTCCCCCTTGCTTCTGCCGGAAGCGAGTACATAACGTACACGGACGCGGGGGCCGCATGAGAATCATCAAGAAAGCAACGCCGGGGGCGTTCCGGGCGCGGAACCCCCAGGCCAGGACCGGCCTGGAACACTGGTACAAGACGACAAAGGCAACGGCCTGGACGCGCCTTGCGGACGCGCGGGCGACGTTTCCCCACGCCGATCCGGTTGCCGTAAGGAGCGGCCGAAAAGTCGTGGTGTTCAACATCGGCGGCAAGAAGTGCCGCCTGATAACCGCGATTCACTACAATCGGCGTTTGGTCTTCACGCTGATGGTTCTCACGCACGCCGAGTACGGCAAAGAGGAATGGAAGGGCGTGCTATGACCCGGACAACGACCCTGGCGGGCTTCAAGCGCCTGCCGCGAACCTACGCGGGCCTTGTGGCGATGCTCCCGCCGCGCCCCATTCACGACAAGGTTCAGTATGACAACGCGGTTGAGATGATCGACCGCCTGGCCGGGTTCGACCTGACGGCCGATCAAGAAGACTACCTTGAGGCCCTTTCCACCTTTGTTGAAGCCTATGAGCGCGACCGCTTCCCGCCGGACGATGCGCGCCTTACACCGCTGGCGGCCCTGAAGTTCCTCGCGGCCGAGCACGGCATGACCGCATCGGACCTGGGCCGCCTCGTGGGCAACCGCGCCCTGGGGTCCGCCATCCTCTCCGGGCGGCGGAGCCTCAGCAAGGCTCATATCAAGGAACTGGCCGGGCATTTCAAGGTCGAGCCTGGGCTGCTGCTGTGAGTCGCCGTATGGCAAGCACCCGCCCCGCCCTGCCCGCGCGAGCGACCCAGGGCCAACCGCCGGTCGGTGTAACCGTCTCGCCCCTTCCCCGGCCGAAGCGCGGAATGCCTTGTTCGCCCGGCGCCGGGGGCTTAAGATACGCTCTTACAGGCCCCTGACCTCGCGGTGGGGGTTGTCGCTTACGGGGGATGGAGACGAATCGCAGCCGATGGCTGAGGCAGAGAAGATCGAGCGGTTCCTGGCCAGCCCAACCGTCCAGCGGCTCTTCCGCGCCATGACCGCAAAGCCGAAGGCCCGACCTGGCGGGAAAGCCGGCGGCCGGTGCTGGCTGGAGCGGTTCTTTGAAGACTATGCGCGCGGCAAGGTGCGCTGGTACGACCCGCGGTTTGCCCTGCCGCACCTCCTCTTGGAGTACGTCCGCCGCAAGGCAGGCGCGCAGCGGGAGACGGTCGCGGGGCGCGTGCTGGGGAACCCCGCCACGCGGCGGGGCCTGGTGGCCACGGTGCGGAGCGTGGGTCACCTGGGGCTGGGGCAGCCGCAGCGGTTCGTGGCGCCCTTGATGGTCGTATGGAACTTCACCCAGGCCTGCAACCTTCGGTGCAAGCACTGTTACCAGGAGGCCGGCCGGCGGGGGGACGACGAACTTACGCTCCAGGAGCAGAAGCGCATCGTTGACATCCTGGCCGAGCGCGACGTGCCGATGATAGCCTTTTCGGGCGGCGAGCCGCTCATGGCCCCCACGTTCCTGGACGTCGTCCGCCACGCGGCAGGCTACGGCCTGCACCTGACGGTTGCCACAAACGGCACGCTGTGCACGCCCGACCGGGTGAAGGCGATGGCCGATGCGGGCGTGCGGTACGCCGAGATCAGCCTGGACTCGACCGCTCCGAAGAAGCACGACGCCTGGCGCGGCTCGGCCGGATACTGGGAGCGGGCGGTGGCCGGCATCCGCGCGGTCGTGCGGGCGGGCGGCATCAAGTGCGGCGTGGCCATGACGGTCGCAAAGTGGAACCTGGACGAGATGGAGCCGATGCTTGAGTGGTGCATCGCCGAGGGCGTAAACACGTTTTACGCCTTCAACTTCATCCCCACGGGCCGGGCGCGCGGCATAGCGGACCAGGACCTCACGCCGCAGGAGCGCGAGCGGATGCTGGCGGTCCTACAGAAGCACCTGGCGGGCGGGCGCATCAGCATAATGTCGAGCGCCCCGCAATACGGGCGGGCGTGCCTGGAACTGGGCGACCCCGACGACCCCGTCAACACGGGGCACTACGGGTACGGCGGGGGGCGGATGACCCGCATCTTCGCCCGGTACGTGGGCGGCTGCGGGGCGGGCCGGGCGTACTGCGCAATCCAGCCGAACGGCGACGTAACGCCATGCGTATTCATGCCCATATGCGTGGGGAACCTGCGGACCGACACGTTCGAGACCGCATGGAACGCCCCCGTGATGGAACTGCTGCGCGACCGCGACGACCGCGAGGGCCACTGCCGCACGTGCCGGTACAAGTTCAACTGCGGCGGATGCCGGGCGCGAAGTTGGGGGTACTTCCGCGACATCCGCAAGCCCGACCCCGGATGCAAGTTCAACCAGGCGGCGTGGGACGAACTGCTGCGTGCGGCGGAGCCGTCGCGTGCGGCGGCGAAGTAGGCGGCCCGCCCTTTTTTGTTGACGGCCGCCGGGGGGCGCGATAGGGTTCCTGTGCGCCCGAGTCAAGGAGTGCCTGCGCTGCGTCGCCGGGGCGGATATGGCGCGTCGGCGGCTGCGGGAACTTTCTCGACCTTCCCGTATCGGCTGGAAGGAGCGGTGAATATGCGCACGATTCAAGCAACCCTCGGATGCCTTGCGGCGATCGCGATGGCGGCAGGATGGTTCGAGGCGGGCGCCGAGGCGGCCACGCCTGCGGCCGCCGCTGCGGCCGCGGAAAAAGCGGCCCCGGCGATGACGGCAACGCCGGCGCTTCCGACGATATCTCCGCTTCCGACGGGGTTCGCGCTGCCGTACGCGCCCGCCGTAAACGCTCCCCCGCCGCCCGCCCCGGTTGCCCCGCCGGAAGGCGAAGTGCCGGGGACCCTCAAGCCCGCGTTCCCGTACGCCGGCTACGTGAACGCCGAGGCCGTGCGGCTGCGGTCCGGGCCGGGGCTCTATTACTACTGGCTGGCCACCGTGAACAGCGGCACGCCGGTGGTTATCGAGGGGGAGGCCGACGGATGGATGGCGCTGCGGCCGACGAGCGGGGTGTACGGCCTGGTGCGGAAGAGCGAGGTTGACCTGTCGGCGGACGGCAGGAAGGCGACGGTGCTGCCGCCGTCCGCGCGCGTTTATTCGGCCAGCAACGCCGCCGACCGCCGCTGGTGCGTGATGGCCACCCTGAAGCAGGGCGACAGTGCAACGGTGCTCGGCCCGGCCGACGCGGAGTTCATCAAGGTGGCCCCGCCCGACGGGGCGCGAATCTACGTGGTCTCGCAGTACGTGACGGCGGGGCCCGGCGCGGCGGGCATCGGCGCGGCCATTGCGCAGTTGACGCAGCCGCCCAAGACGGATCCGCACATGGAGAACTACAAGAAGGCCGATGCGGCGCTTGACGAAGAGATGAAGAAGCCCCTCGGCGAGCGGGACTACAAGTCCGCCGCCGCCGCATTCAAGGAGATCGCCGAGAAGACCGACAAGGCATACCTGAGGCGCGCGGCGCTGGACAAGATGAGCCTGCTGAAGGGCCTGGAGGAGCAGCAGGCGGGGTACGTGCGGGTCATGGGCATCGCGGATCGCCTCGACAGGCGCATCGCCGACATCAAGGCCCAGGAGGCCGCCAAGGCCGCCCAGGCCGAACGCGAAAAGAAACTGGCCCGCCCGGAGTTCACAGCCAGCGGCATGCTCCAGCCCATGGAGAGCCTCGAAGACGTGGACTACCCCATCAAGTTCAAACTCGTGGACCCGAACAACCACCCCCTGGTGGTCCTGAAGAGCACGACCTACGACCTAAGTAAATATGCAGGCAAGGTGGTGGGCGTGCGCGGCCCGAAGACGTACCTGAAGGACTGGCGAATCTACCTGGTGACCGTGGACGACCTGGAAGTCATCGAGTAAGGGACAACATGAAGGCGGGGCGATGCCCCGGCCGACGCTACCCAGCGCGGCGGGCCTGCGTACCCGCCGCGCGAGAACCGGGGGCGACGCCCCGGCCGACGCACTTACGTCGCCGCCCACCTCAGGAACCGCCGGATGACCGAGGCGGGGGCAATTTCGAGGGTCCCCAGCGCGGCGAACCAGAAGGACTGCTGCATCGCGCGGCTGAAGGCGCCGTCGCCGACGGGCCGGCGCGGGATGCGCGGCACGCGGTCCGGATGGGCCAGGCCCCACGTGATGAAGGCCGACGTCTCGGCAATCATCCGCCGCCGGTACTCGTCGTAGGCGTCAAGCATGCACAGATTATACGCGGGCGATGTCGGCGCGAGGAACCAAAAGCCGGCGCGCTTCGGGTGACAAGGCACAGGAACCGGGGGGGCGCCCCGGCCTGCATTCACGGCACTACGTCACAGCCTGCGGAACAGGTCGCCGTAATCGAAGTTGCGGCCCGGGCAGTCGGTGGCCTTAAGTTGCCCGTGGCCGTAGATGCGGCCGCGAGGTATGCCGTATCGGTCCATCAGGAACCGGACGAGGCGTGCGAGGGCCTGCATCTGCGCCTCGGAGGGATGCGCGAGGTCGAAGTTCCCCACCAGGCAGATGCCTATGCCGTAGTCGTTGTATTCCGGATGGTCGGCCACCTTGCAGTGTGCGCCGTGTTTCTGCTTGGGCCAGCGGCTGCCGACCTCAACCTCGCCGTCGTACGAGCCCGTGCCGTTGCCGATGACGAAATGGTATCCCAGTTCGTCCCAGCCCCTGTCGCGGTGCATGCGGTCGAACTGCGCGGCCGAGCCGGCGGCGGTGGCGCTGTGGTGGATGACGATGAATCGCCAGGGGCGTTCAAGGTCGCTGGGGCGCCAGGCGGCCGTGCCCCAGGAAGCGGAGCGGCTGGGATCGCGCGGCAGTTCGAGCGTCGCCGGACGGGCGGGCGACGACCGCGACGGCATCGGCAGCGCCGTCGCCACCCGCGGGCCGAAGTACGGCGGCGGAGGCGCACGCACCAGGCACGCCTGTTTCTGCTGACACCCCGCCGCCGCGGCAAGGCACGCGAGCGACGCCAGGGCCGCCAGTAACGGTCGCATAAGGCCCCTCAAGGACCGCCGCGCCGCCGCGGCGCACCTCTCACGGCTGCGCAGGGCGCGCTTACGGATTATCGGACGCCGCCGCCGCACGCCTTGACGAAAAGCGCCATGTCATGCCCTGCCTGGGGAGACGCCAAACACGTACGGCCGGGGCCGCGGGCGCCGCTCACTTCGCCTTCGTGCGCGGCGTGGAGGACCACATGGGCACGGCCGACTCGACCCGTGCCGCGCGCATGATTTCCTCGGCCCGCTTGACGGCCTGCGGGTTCTCGTCGGCCACGTTGCGCGTTTCGCGCAGGTCGTCGCGCAGGTTGTAGAGTTCGGTCTTGCCGGCAAGCCCCGCGCGGACGGCCTTCCAGTCGCCGAAGCGCGCAGCCTGCTTGAAGCCGCCCTCGTAGAACTCCCAGTAGAGATACTCGTGCCCCTTCCAGGGCCGGCCCATGAGTGCGGGCACAATCGAGATGCCGTCGAGTCCGTCGGGGCACTTCGCGCCGGCCAGTTCGGCGGCGGTCGGCAGGAAGTCCCAGAAGGCCCAGGCGGCGTCGCTGACGGCGGGCTTGATGCGGCCGGGGCAGCGGACCAGCGTCGGCACGCGTATGCCGCCCTCGTAGAGGTCGCGCTTCGTGCCGCGAACGGCCCCGGAACTCTCGAAGAACGCCGCGTCGTGCCCGCCTTCCTTGTGCGGCCCGTTGTCGCTCGTGAAGAAAACGACGGTGTCCTGGTCGATGCCCAGGCGCTTCAGCAGCGCCATGATTCTGCCCACGTCGGCGTCGAGGCGGGTGACCATGGCGGCGAAGTTCTTTTCGACCTGCGGCCAGGGTTCGGCGGAGTACGGCTCATCGCTGGGGACTTCCATGCCGCTCTTTCCGGCCTCGTTGTTCGCGTGCGGGATGGTGGGCGAGTAGTAGAGGAAGAACGGCCGGTCCTTGCTCCGCTCGATGAAGGCCAGGGCCTCCTGCGTGATAAGGTCGGCCGAATAGACGACGCGCTTGGTGGCCACGCCGCCCGTCTGCTCGTTCGGCAGGGGCACCTTCTCCTCGTTCCGCCACAGGTAGTCCGGGTAGTAGTTGTGCGCGTGAACCTGGTTCAGGTAGCCGTAGAAGTATTCGAACCCCTGTTTGTTCGGGATGCCCGTCGTCTCGGGTTCGCCCAGGCCCCACTTGCCCGCGAGTGCGGCGGCGTAGCCGGCTTCTTTGAGGACCTCGGCCACCGTAACGTCTTCCGGCCGCAGCGGCACAAGGGCGTTGCCGCGCACCAGCGCGTGGCCCATGTGCAGGCCCGTCATAAGACCGCATCGCGACGGGGCGCACACGGTGCTGCCGGCGTATGCCTGGGTGAAGCGGATGCCCTCGGCGGCGAAGGCGTCGAGGTGGGGCGTGCGGATGCGTTTCTGGCCATAGCAGCCGAGGTCGCCGTAGCCGAGGTCGTCGGCCAGGATGAAGATGATGTTGGGCTTGCGTGGCCGCGCCTGTTCGGCCGCCGAGGCCGATGAGCGCATCTGCGCACAACCCGCCGTCGCCGCCGCGCCCGCCGCCGCGCCCGCCGCCGCGCTGCGCAAGAATACCCGCCGCGTCAAGCGGCACGCCGCGATGCCGTCCGTCGTCATGGTCCGCTCCTCCTGTCCGGTCAGGCCCCGATGCGTGCGGGTCGGGCGGCCGGTTTGTTGCCGCGGCGGGTCCGCCACCTGCCGCGCAAGCGCGGATCGCCGCCTCGAACGCGCAAGACCCGCCGGCCACAAGATACCACACATGCCAGGAAGAAATCACGATTTTCCGCGTTACCGGGGCGCAGAGGCGGCGTTCAAGCAGGGCAGAAAATCCGGGGAGGCGCTTCCGAGGGTGCTGGGCGGACAACCGATCCCCCCTTCGGTGTCCGATACGCGGCGCCCTCGCGCTGGGATGCGGGGCCGGCGGTCGACCGTACGCCGGCCTCGTATTTCGCTGCCGGCACGTCGAAGAAGCGGGCCGGCCGCCCTGCCAAGCAAGGCGCCGGCCCGCGGACCTTCTCCGGGCGGTTTGCCTCTACCGGCCCGCCGCCGCCACCGTCACGCCGGGGCGACCCAGGCCGCCGACAAAGACGACCACGCTGCCGTCCAGCGGGCGATTGCCCAGGATATTCCGCGACTCTGCGCGGAAGGTGCTCCACGCCTGTCCGCCCGCGCGGCGGCAGGCCAGCGCGGTCAGGGCGACCACGTCGTCGTCGCCCATGCGGCCGGCGGAGGAAAACGCGAGCGTCACCTGCTGCTGCGACAGGCCGAGCAGTTCCTGGATGGCGCCGCCGAGCGCCCCGGCGTCGGCCTTGCCCGGCGCTTCGAGGAGCGCCTGCGCGATGGCCGGCCAGCGGCCGGCGGGCGCCCCGCCCCTGGCCAGGAGCGGCCGCGGCTTGCCGAGCGCGCCCTGGTCATCGCGTGCCGCAAGCGCGGCATAGAGCGCTCGGAACCACGCCTGGGCATCGTCGGGCGACTTTTCGAGGGCCGCCAGGGCGGCATCCGCCGCAGACTTCGTCCGCCGGCGGGCCGACTCGGCCGCCGCCGACAGTTCCCCTTCCTTTGGCATCGCGCGTGCGGCCTCGGCTATCGCCCACGCCGACCGCAGGACGATCACCGCTTCCGGGCCCTTGAGGAAATCGGCGGTCGCCGGCCGGCGCCAGGCCACCTCCAGTTCCGTCAGGGCCTCCAGGTCGAGGCGCCCCTGGGCGGCGGCCGCCAGCAGACGCCAACTGTGCTCCGTCAGCGCCTGGGCGACGCGGACCTTTTCGGCCGCCGCCTGCAACTTGGCGGCGGATTCCTTGCGTCCCTCGGCCCGTGCCGACGTGCCCTTGTGCAGGTCCGCAAGCGGCCCGCCGAGTTTCGCCTTCGGGTCCGCCAGGTCGGCGGCGATCTTCGCCACAGATGCGTGCATCGCCGCGTCGCCGATGACCAGGAGTTGGCCCGGCCCGTACCAGGCGACGGCCCCATCCTTCGCGCCGGCGGCCCTGCGAACTGCGGCGATGAACTCATCGGCCGCCCTGCCGGCGGCCTCCACGCGCTTGCCGTGGTCCTTGACGGCCTGGAACTCCTTCTCGCCCGGCACGGCCGCCAGCGACACGTCGTACACCCATGCGGAGTCGCCGGGAGCGCGGCGGGCCGCGGCGGCCGCCACCGCCCCCTTCTCGACCCACCACGTCATCCGCAGCGGCGTGAGCATCCACTCAAGCGCCTGGGCGGCCGTGGCGCCCCGCAGGTCCAGGAACGTGACGCGCGCTTCCTCAAGGCCCAGGATGGCGGCGGCATCATCGGCGCTGCCGGGGACGAGGTTGACCTTCAGGCCGGCGGCCTTGGCGACGGCAGCCAGCGCCTCGGCAATCGCAAGGTCGCGGACAACAAGGTCCAGCGTCTTGTCGAGGCCGGGCAGGTCCTTCTTCCACGCCTTCAGAAGCAGTTCGTTGGCCTTCTCGATGCCCTGAATCGCCGGCGCCGATGCGTCGGCCGCGCCGCCGCTAGCCGCGTCAAGCATGTACGCGGCGGCGAACCTGCGGCGCGCTGCCAGGGCGTCGCCGTTCTTCAGCAGTTCCTGCGCGTCCTTCAGGGCCTCCTGCGACCGCTTGGCGATCGCTTCGCTTTGTGCCGCCAGGGCCTGGGCGGTGTAACCGCCGCCGGAGAATTCCTCCCCGTTGATGGACGCGGCCTGATTGAGGGCGAAGGTGGTAAACGCGTCGCGGCCCCCCGCGCCCCCGCCGCCGCGAAAGAGAAGCCGAGACTCCTCCCTCGTAAGCGCATCGCGGCGCGAGACATACCACGCCCGCCGGTCGGCCACTAGCCCTGACCTGGCTGCGAGCGTGCCTGAGGGCTTGCCGGCCGCCGCGGGCATGGCGGTCGGAGGCGGCGTCATGGGCAGCGTCGCCGCCTGTGCAAGCGGCTTCGCCGCAGGGCCGCCCGCCGGCCCGCCGCCGTATCCGAAGAATCCGCGGGCGCGGTACTGGGCCTCCGCCGGCTCCAGGGTCGCCCCCAGGGCCAGGACGCCGAAGTCCCGCAGGTCGCCGCCGGCCTCGCCGAAGAAGCCCTCGTAGCGCGTCCCTTCAGGCAGGGGCACGGGCACGAGCATCCGCCGCGGCGGGCGGGCGGGCTCCCTCAGGCGGCCGACGGCGCTCTCGTCCACCGCCACGAAACTCGTGTACTGGCTCATCAGCCGGTACTCAAGCGCGATGCTCGTAACGAGGTCCTCCACCTCGGGCGACCCGGCGTAGAAGGTCTGCTGCATGAGGTCTTCAATCTTGTTGCGCGCCCAGACCTTGGCAAGGACGTCGTTGCGGCCCTCGTTCTGGGGCAGGAAGACCTGTAGCGGCCAGGATGCTGGCCGGCCTTCCACGTTGCCCGCGATGCGGATGGCGGTCTGGCCGCCGCGCTCGTACATGCCGAAGACGATGATCGGCCGGCCGGCCCACAGTTCGGGGACCTTGGCGGGGTACGTCTCGAACACCCGGAGTCCGCCCCAGTCGATTTCGACGTCGGCCAGTTGCGCCCGGTGGATGCGGAACATGACTTCCTGGACCATGTCGGCGGGGTCGTCCTTCAGGCCGAGGGTCTTCGACATGCCGCCGCCCTGGCGGGCCACGCCGTCCAGGAGGAACCGGTTCGGGTCGCTCCCTATGCCGACGCACCAGAACCTGATGCGGTCTCCCGCGCGGCGGCCGACCTCGGCTATGATCTCCGCCTCGTTGCCGATGTACCCGTCGGTGAGCATGACGACGATGCGGACGCGCTTCGGGTCGGGCGGCTCGGCCAGGACCATGCGGATGCCCTTGAGCATCTCCGTGCCGCCGGCGCCCTTGAGGCCCTCCGTAAAACTCAGGGCCTTCTTGATATTTTCATCCGTTACCGGCACGGGCTGCGGAAAGAGTTTCTGCGAGTCGCCGGCGAAGGTGACCACCTGGACGGTGTCGTCGGGCTTGCACAGTTTGAGGAACCTGGTCATGGCGTCGATGACCTTGGCCGTGGGGGCGCCCGACATCGAGCCGGAGACGTCGACCAGGAAGACGATTTCGCGCGGCGGCGCCTGGCGCAGGCGGTCGTCGTCGGCCGGCTGCACCATGAGCATGAAGTACCCCTGGCCGCGGGCGTCGGTGTGCGCCAGGACGGCCATCTCGGGCGCCTTGCCGACGACGGCGTACCGCAGGACGAACGCCTTGTTCGGAATGGAATCGGCCGGCGAGAGTTTCACGGCGGCCCGGCTCGGCCCGGTGCGATGGACGGACGCCTCGTGGCTGGCGACCTTCAGGTCCTGGACGGGCACGCCCGCATCCAGGTTCACCGAGAGCGAGATGTCGTGGCCGCTGCGGAAACCGGGCTTAAGGACCGGCGGCGTGATGCGCGAGGCGTCGGGCACGCGCGTCGTGTCGGGCGACCAGCCGGCGCCCGAGGGCTGCGCCTGGCCCTCCGGCGCCTTGCTCCTGTCGAGTTCGCCCACCTTGCCTTTAAGTTCCGGCGGCACCGGCGGGACGGCCGACGCGGGCGCGCCCGGGATGTAGCGCGGCCCCACGACCATGGGGAAGTGGAACTCGTACGCGCCCATGTCGTATTCCAGGACATCCACATATGATATTTCTATGCGCACCTCCTGGCCCGGCGCGATGTTGCCCACCGACTGGGTAAAGATGTTCGGCCGCTCCTGCTCAAGCAGCGCCGCCGCCGCGCCCGCGGCGAGGGCCTCTTCGTATATGAGGCGGGCCTCGGCCCGGCGCTTGATGACGCCCACCACGCGCCGCTCGCCGACGATCATGGTCATGTCGTCCACGGCCGCCTTGTGCGGCAGCGGAAAGACGTACACGGCCTCGATCTTCTCCTGGAGGGGGTTCAGGAAGACCTGCGTGACGCGCACGCGGGCGATGAAGCCCGCGATGTCGGCCGCCACGTCGGTGCGGCGCAGCGGGCACTCCACCACCTGCCCGTCGGGCTTGACGACGCGCAGGGCACCCTGCGTAACGTCCTTGGTCATGGCCTCCATCTGCTTTGCGAGGGCGTCGGGTGCGACCGGCTCGGTCTCGACGGCCCTTGCGGCTGCCGCCCCGATTCCCGCGGCCAGAAGGGCCGCCAGCATCGCCGTGGCTTGCCTGGGCGCTCGCTGCATGAGAGTTGCTCCTTCCGGGTCATCCCGCCCCGCGCGACGTCGGTTTGCGGCGGGTCACATTATTGGACGTTTGCCGGACGGCAGGGTTCCGCCCGCGCGCGAAAAAACCCTTCGCGCCGGCCGGCGCGAAGGCGCAATACCGCCGTTGTTCAGCCGTCGCCGGTACGGCGACGCGCGGCGGCGCAACACCGCCGTTGTTCAGCCGTCGCCGGTACGGCGACGCGCGGCGGCGCAACACCGCCGTTGTTCAGCCGTCGCCGGTACGGCGACGCGCGGCGGCGCAGCACCGCCGTTGTTCAGCCGTCGCCGGTACGGCGACGCGCGGCGGCGCAACACCGCCGTTGTTTAGAAGCTGTTTCACAACCCCGGAGATTGCCGATGAAGGTAACAGTTCAACCTGGCATACGGGAGCCAAGCCATGGCCAAGGAACTGTTACCCGATGACCTC
>Ga0194112_10009426_pt1 | contig 12428 bp, 11 predicted proteins | sample TA2MahC400mmetaG_FD_146191 | JGI IMG/M metagenome (GOLD analysis project Ga0194112, IMG submission 146191) | Freshwater microbial communities from Lake Tanganyika, Tanzania - TA2015016 Mahale Deep Cast 400m | ecosystem: Environmental > Aquatic > Freshwater > Lake | place: Tanzania: Lake...
CAATAGACGACGTGCGTGCCGCGGCCCTCCGGCTCCAGGAAGACCTGGTGGCTCGTGCGGTGGGCGAAGCGGACGATCTTCGCCTCCAGGCTGGGGCAATAGCGCGGGCCGACGGAGCGGATCTGCCCCGTGTACATCGGCGCGCGGTCGAGGTTCGCCCGGACAAGGGCATGCACCTCGGGCGTGGTCGCCGTCAGCCAGCAGGGGACCCAGGGCGGGCTCGCGGGGGCAAGGGCCGCGGTTTCAGGCGGCCCGCCCGCTCCGAACGAGAATCGCACGGGCTCGGGGTCGCCCGGCTGTTCGGCCAGGCGCGCGTAATCGAGCGTCCGGCCGTCGATGCGCGGCGGGGTGCCGGTCTTCAGGCGGCCCAGGCACAGGCCCAGGCGCTCCAGGCTCGCCGAGAGGCCCTCGGCCGCCGGTTCACCGATGCGCCCGCCGGACCACATTCTCTCGCCCACGTGCAGTATGCCGCGAAGGAACGTGCCGGTCGTCAGGACAACGGCGCGTGCGGCCAGGCGCCGACCGCTGGCGCAGGCTACTCCAGCCGCGCGGCCACCGCGGACGAGGATATCCGTGACCTCGTCTTCCAGGATGGCCAGCCTGCGTTGCTGCCGCAGGAACTCCTGCATTGCGCGGGCGTAGGCGCCGCGGTCGCACTGGGCGCGAGGGCTGCGGACGGCCGGGCCTTTGCTGCGGTTCAGCAGGCGGTACTGTATGGCCGTGGCGTCGGCGGCACGGGCCATGACGCCGCCCAGGGCATCGACCTCGCGAACGATCTGCCCCTTCGCCAGCCCGCCGATGGCCGGGTTGCACGACATCTGGGCAATCGTGTCGGCGCGGAGGGTGACCAGCGCGGTCCTCGCCCCAAGGCGTGCAGCCGCCAGGGCCGCCTCGCACCCGGCGTGCCCCCCGCCGACAACCACGATGTCGAACGCCTCTTCGCCCATTCCTCTGCTCTGCGCTGGGTGAAGGCCGCGCTATTATACCGGGTGGGCCGGAGAAGTGGCGAGTGACGCGGCCCCCGGGTGGCATGCCAGATTGGCAGCATCGCTGCTCCGCAAGTTGCCGGGATCTCCTGGTAGAATGGCCTGCCATCCACTACCGCCCTGCGTTTTGGCGGGTTGCCGCAGCCGGCTTGTAATTGGCATCACGTTTGCACTATCTCAATCTGAGCAAGAAGAACTACGTGCGAAGGGAGAACAACGATGGCACTGATACGAGGATGGGTACCGGCGCCGGGGCCGTTCGGCGAACTTCAGCGCGAGGTCAACCGCGTGTTCGATGCCGTCTTCGGCAAGCAACTGGGGGCCCCGGGGCGCATCCGGGCGGGCTACGTCTATCCGCCGATGAACATCTGGGAGACTGGCGACGGATACGTCGTCGCGTGCGAGGTCCCCGGCCTGGAAATGGCCGACCTGGAGGTCTACGTGGCCGGGGACCAGTTGACCGTCTCCGGCCGGCGGGCGGAGGCGGTGCCGGAACAAGGCGTCACCCTGCATCGCCGCGAGCGCGACAGCGGACACTTCAGCCGCGCCATCACCCTGCCCGGCCCCGTCGACAGCACCAAGACCGAGGCGACCCTGGCCGACGGGGTGCTGACGGTCCGCATCCCGAAGGCCGAAGAGGCCAAACCGAAACGCATCACGGTGCATCTGGAAGGCTGACGTTCCCGCCCAACAAAGGAGACAAACCATGGCCAAGACGAGCGAGATCCCGGTCGGGGCATCGCGCCGCAACGAGGAACCGCCGGAGAGTTACTTCGTGCCGGCCACCGACATCTACGAGACCGAGGGCGAACTGGTCATCGTGGCCGACCTGCCCGGCGTCAAGCCCGATGCCCTGAGCGTAACGGTCCAGGACAACGTGCTGGAAATCCGGGGGGCGCACCCGGCGCCCCAGAAGGCGCCCGGCGAGGCCCTGCTCCAGGAATTTGCCGCGGGAGAGTTCTACCGGGCGTTCCAGTTGCCCGCCGACTACGACACCGAGAAGGTCCAGGCCGGGCTGAAGCAGGGCGTGTTGACCATCCGCCTTCCGAAGTCGGAGCGGCTGAAGCCGCGGCGGATCGAGGTGAAGGCGGAGTAGTGCTCTGTGGCATACGAAACGATGGGTGCCATGCTTTCGCAACGGCGCGAAAGCACGGCACCCCTGAATTGAGGAGCGACAGAGGAGTAGGCTTACGGTACGGTCGGGGCGCGAGTGCCGAGGAGGCAAAACCATGGCAATGATACCATTCACTGGACGCACGATGCCGGGGGCCACGTTGGCCTCGCTGCGCGAAGAGATGAACGACCTGCTGGGCCGGTTCTGGTCCGCCACGGCGGAGCCGTTCGGCCTGGCCGAGTGGTCGCCGCCGCTCGACATCTCGGAGACCGACGACGCCGTCATGGTCGACGTTGAGGTGCCGGGTCTCGACCCCGCCGCGATGGACATCTCCGTCACGGGCGACGTGTTGACTATCCGGGGCGAAAAGCGCGACCAGGGCGCCGTCCCCGGCCGAAACTACCATCGCGCCGAGCGCCGATACGGGGCGTTCACGCGAAGCCTCACGCTGCCGGCGCCCGTGGAGGCCGACCAGGTGGAAGCCAAGGCGCGATTCGGCGTCCTGTCGATCCGGTTGCCGAAGAAGGCGGCGGCGCGTGCCCGGCGGGTCCAGATCAAGTCCGACTGAGACGCCCCTCCTGTCTCTGCGGCCCGGTCGTGCATACCGGGACGAAGCCCCGGCTTGCCCAAGTTCGCCGCGCGGCGGGTCTCCCGATCCGCCCCGCACCGCTATCCCGGCGTAATGGTCAGCCGCGGGCGCCATCCCTTATGCGGGGGCGGCACGGCCGGCGGAAAAGCGCCCGAGACCAGAGCCCTTGCATGCCGGCGGCGGATTGCCTGGACGCGGGGAAGGCGGTATCATGGAAGTCGGTCCGAAGCGTGCCACGTTTAGGGGACGTTCCATGCACCGACTCAGCCTTGCGGGGAGCCACGAAGACCTGGGCCACCTGGCCCGTCACATGTCGAGCCTGATGCAGCGGGTCCTGCACTCGGGGTTCTCGCCGGCCGGCCGGTCCAGCGACTGGACGCCGGCGGTGGACGTGAGCGAGGCGGCCGACCGGTACGAAATCGTCGTTGAACTGGCCGGCGTGCGGCGTGAAGATATCCAGGTGTTTACAGAAAATCATTTCCTGAGCGTGGCGGGGAGGCGCGGCGACCCCACGTGCCCGGACAAGATGTGCGTGCACCAGATGGAGATCGAGCAGGGGCGATTCTGCCGGCGCCTGCGCCTGCCCGACGACGCCGACGAGGCGGGCGTCGAGGCCAGGCAGCGCGACGGCCTGCTGACCATCACGATCCCGAAGCGGGCCGCGCCGCCGCGGGAGGATCGCCCGTGACGGACGAGTTGAAAGTGACGAAGCCGCCGGAAGTCACGCCCGGCCGGGTCGTCGAGGGTCTGACCATCCCTGCGTCGCTGCCCGTCATGCCTATCCGCGAGACGGTGCTGTTCCCCGGCATCATCCAGCCGCTGACCATCGGCCGGAAGCGCAGCCTGGCGCTGGTGCAGGAGGTGATGCTCGGCGACCGCATGCTGGCCGTCGTGACGCAGAAGGAGGCCGGCCAGGAAGAGCCGCCCGTGGAGGGCCTGTACGCCGTCGGCTGCGCGGTGCGCGTGCTGAAACTGGTGCGGATGCCCGACGAGACGCAGACGATCATCGTTCAGGCTATCGCGCGAGTGCGGCTGGAGGCGTTCGTCCAGAAGGACCCGTACTACCGTGCCAGCGTGTCGCCGATGCCGGACGTGCTGGACAAGGGTCCCGAGTTCGACGCCCGCGTGGTGACGGCGCGGAACCTTATCAGCCGCATCATCGAACTCTCGCCCCGCATTCCGCAGGAGGCGATGGCGGTGGTCTCGTCGATCGAGTCGCCCGGCCAGTTGGCGGACTTCATCGCGGCCAACATGAACATCGAAACGGCCCGCAAACAGTCGCTGCTGGAGGAGCCGGGCGTCACCCGGCGCCTCGAGAGCGTCACGGAAATGATGCAGCGCGAGATCGAGGTGCTCGAACTCGCCAGCAAGATCCAGTCCGAGGCCCGCGGCCGCATCGAAGAGACCCAGAAAGAGTACTACCTGCGGGAGCAACTCAAGGCCATCCAGAAGGAACTGGGCGAGACGGACGAGAAGACGGCGCTCGTGGACCAGTTGCGGGCCGACATGGAGGCGGCCGGCATGCCCGAAAAGGTGCGGGCCGAGGCCGAGCGGGAACTGAAACGCCTGGAGGCCATGCCCGTCCAGAGCCCGGACTTCAACGTCGTCCGGACGTACCTGGAGTACCTCGCCGAGATGCCGTGGAATAAGAGCACCGAGGACCGCATCGACCTGGCCGAGGCCGAGCGAATCCTGGCGCGCGACCACTACGGCCTGGAGCAGCCGAAGAAACGCATCCTGGAGTACCTGGCGGTGCGGAAACTGCGGGCGAGCCTGCGCGGCCCCATCCTGTGCTTCGTCGGGCCGCCGGGCGTCGGCAAGACGAGTCTGGGCCAGAGCATCGCGCGGGCCATGGGCCGGCGGTTCATCCGCATCTCGCTGGGCGGCATCCGGGACGAGGCCGAAATCCGCGGCCACCGCCGCACATACGTCGGCGCCCTGCCCGGCCGCATCATACTGGAGATCCGCAAGGCCGCCGTCAACAACCCCGTCTTCATGCTCGACGAGGTCGATAAACTGGCCCACGACTGGCACGGCGACCCCACCAGCGCCCTGCTGGAGGTGCTGGACCCGGAGCAGAACCACTCGTTCACCGACCATTACCTGGACGTGCCGTTCGACCTGTCGAAGGTGCTTTTCATCGCGACGGCGAACATGCTGGAGCCCGTGCCGGCGGCGCTCAAGGACCGCCTGGAGGTCATCACGCTTGCCGGCTACGTGGAGGAGGAGAAACTGGCCATCGCGCAGCGGTACCTCGTGCCGCGACAGCGCAAAGAGCACGGCCTCTCCGCGCGCCAACTGCGGTTCACGGCCGGCGGCCTGCGGCGGATCACGCGGTATTACACGCACGAGGCGGGCGTGCGGAACCTGGAGCGGCAGATCGCCGCCATCTGCCGCGGCGTGGCCCGCAAGGTCGCCTCCGGCCAGGACAAGCCCGCCGTCATCACGGGCGGCGGCGTGCGCGAGTTCCTCGGCCCCGAGCAGTTCCTGCCCGAGGCGAAACTCAGGACCTCTACGCCCGGCGTTGCCACGGGCCTGGGCTGGACCCCCGTGGGGGGCGACATCCTCTTCATCGAGGCCACCAGCATGCCCGGCACGGGCAAGGTCAGCCTGACCGGCCAACTGGGCGACGTGATGAAGGAATCGGCCCAGGCGGCCCTGTCGTACATCAGGTCGCGCGCCCACGAGTGGGGCATCGCGGCCGAGACTTTCCGCAAGATGGATTTACATATTCACGTACCAGAGGGTGCAACGCCCAAGGACGGCCCCAGCGCGGGCGTCACCATCTTCACGGCCCTGATGTCGCTCCTGGTGCAGCACAGCGTGCGGCCGACGGTGGCCATGACCGGCGAGATCACGCTGCGGGGCCTGGTGCTGCCCGTCGGAGGCGTCAAGGAGAAGGTGCTGGCCGCCAAGCGCGCGGGCATCCTCACGGTCATCCTGCCGGAGCGGAACCGCAAGGATGTCGAGGAAATCCCCAAGGACATCCGCAGCGACATGACGTTCCACTACGTACGCGAGATGGAAGAGGTCCTGCCGCTGGCCCTGGCCGACGGGTGGCGGACGGCGGGCGGCCGCAACAGCCGTCCCGCCAAGCGGCCCGCGCAGCAGGCCCCCGCCGCCCCCCGTACCTGACTTGGGCAGGCAGCCTCCTGCAAATCTGCATTCGGAATGCAAACTCGCACGATTGTGCACCGCGCCCCACCGCCATCATGTCACGGCTGCACCTACGGCGCGGATACCCCTACGGCGACTCGTCCTGAAAGACGATCTGCGAGCGCACGGGGTAGCCGGCAAGTTTGTCGCGGCCCTTCAGAAACGCCAGTTCGATGAGAAACTCCAGGCCGATGATTCGGCCGCCGGCCTCCTGGACCATGCGGCAGCAGGCGGCCATCGTGCCGCCGGTGGCCAGCAGGTCGTCGACCATCAGCACCCGCGTGCCGGGGCCGACGGCGTCGGTGTGCATCTGGAGCGTGTCTGTGCCGTACTCCAGGTCGTAGGTGACCGAGGCGGTCTTGAACGGGAGTTTGCCCTTCTTGCGGATGGGCACGAAGCCGGCGCCGAGATGGAGCGCGATGGCGGCGGCGAAGATGAACCCGCGCGATTCGGCGCCCACGACCACGTCGGCGTCGCCCTTGCGGTATGGCTCGGCCATGCATCGGACGGCCTCGCGGAAGGCAGCCGCGTCCCTGAGCAGGGGCGTGATGTCGCGGAACATGATGCCCGGCTTCGGGAAGTCCGGCACGCTGCGGATGCACTTTTTGAGGTCCACGGGCCTGGAGAGGCGGGGCATGCGTGGTCTCCTTCTTGGCGGGGCGCTGGGATATCAGCGGACGGCGGCGCGGGTGTCCTCTTCCTGGCTGCGGATAGCCTCGTTGATGCATTTCAACGTATCGTGTTCTATCTGCCTGACGCGTTCGCGGGTAAGGCCCACCCTTTCGCCGATCTCCTTCAGGGTCATCGCCTCGCCGGTCTCCAGGCCGAATCGCAGGCGGAGGATTTCGGAGGCTCGCTCGTCGATGGCGGCAAGGAGTTTGCGCACGGCCTCGGCGCGGCGGTTGTCCAGGAGGACGTCGGCCGGGCTGCGGGCCGCATCGTCGGCCACCATGTCCGACAGCGACCACTCGCTGTCCTCGGAGACGGCCTGGAACGGGCTGCTGAAGGCCCGCGCGGCGCGGCCTATGACCTCGACCTTGCGCCGCGAGATGCCCATCTCGCGTGCGATCTCTTCCTGCGTCGGCGGGCGCCCCGTTTCGCACTCCAGCACCGCCGCCGCGCGGCGCCACTTGTTGATCATCTCCACCATGTAGGCGGGAATCTCGACGGGCTTGACGGCGCTGATGAGGCTGCGCTTGATGGACTGGCGTATCCACCAGGATGCGTGGGTCGAGAAGCGGCAGCCCATCGTCGGGTCGTACTTCTCGACGGCTCGCAGCAGGCCGAGGTTGCCTTCCTCGATAAGGTCCAGCAGGGTCAGGCCGCGACGGGTATAGTTCTTGGCGATGGAGACCACGAGGCGCAGGTTGCTGCGGATCATCTCGTCGCGGGCCTGGAGGTCGCCTTTGCGTATGCGGCGGGCGAGCGTAATTTCTTCCTCGGCCGCCAGGAGGCGCGTCTGGTTGATCTCGCGAAGGTACAACTGAAGGCCGGAATCCATGCTCGCACCCCTCGAGATCGACGGCCCGGCGCGGCCATCGACAGTGCAACCACGTACCCCCCTTCCGCCCGGAACAGCGGCCCACCCGCATGGATGCGTCTGGCTGTGGCGAACAGCCGTGACAGTGCACGGAAATTGTAGCGATGTCCGCCGCCGCCTGGCAAGACCTTTTTTCTCGCCAGAGAGCAACCCGGGAGGCGCTAGGCCTGTGGCCCGGCGCCTTCGTCGGCCGCCGGCTCGTCTGGTGCCGGCTCGTCGGGCGATTCATCGCGCGGCGGCGGCAGAACGGCGCCGAAGAGGACCGTGCCGCCGCCTTCACCGCCGGCCTCGTCCTCGACCGGCTGGATGCCGCCGAGGCGCGGGGCCGGGCGCTCCGCCGCAGGGGCCGCCGGCGCCTGCTCCTCGGCCGCCCACTGGACGCGCTTCAGGCTCAGGCCGATCTTCCGGTCGCCCGTGTCGACGCGGAGGATTTTCACTTCGAGTTCCTGTCCGGGCTTGACGACCTCTTCGGGGCTCTCCACCTTATGGTCGGCCAGTTCGGAGACGTGCAGCAGACCTTCGAGGCCCGGTTCGAGTTCCACGAAGACGCCGAAGTTCGTGACCTTCGTCACTTTGCCGCGCACGATGTCGCCGGCCACATAGCGCTCGGGAATCTTGTGCTCCCAGGGGTCCTCTTCCAGTTGCTTCATTCCCAGGGCCACTCGTTTCTTGTCCTGGTCCACGCTGATGACCTGGCACCTGACCTTCTGGCCCTTCTGGAGGACCTCCGACGGGTGGCCGACCTTCTGCGTCCACGACATATCGGAGACGTGCAGCAGGCCGTCGATGCCATCCTCGATCTCGACAAACGCGCCATAGTTGGCCAGGTTCTGGACGGTGCCCTCGACGATCGTGCCGGGGGGATACTTCTCCTTAACGAGCGTCCAGGGGTTCACCTCGGTCTGCTTCATGCCGAGGCTGATTTCCTGCTTGGCCTTGTCGATGGCCAGGACGACGACCTCGACCTCGTCGCCGGCGCCCACGACCTCGCTGGGGTGGTTGACGCGGCGCGTCCACGACATTTCGCTGACGTGGACGAGGCCCTCTATGCCCTCTTCGAGTTTCACGAACGCCCCGTAGGGGGTGATGTTGACCACCTCGCCCTTGACCTTCGAGCCGACGGGGTAGCGGACCTCGATGTTGTGCCACGGCGACGGGGTCTTCTGCTTGAGGCCCAGGGCCACCTTCTCCTTCTCGCGGTCGATGGAGAGGATCTTGATCTGGAGTTTCTGGTCGATCGAGACGGCCTCGCTGGGATGGCCGACGCGGCCCCAGGCCATGTCGGTGATGTGCAGCAGGCCGTCTATGCCGCCGAGGTCGACGAACGCCCCGAACTCGGCGATGTTCTTGACGACGCCGTCGCGCATCTGCCCCACGTGCATCTCCGCCAGGAGCCGCTGCTTGGCGTGTTCGCGCTCTTCCTCGATGAGGCGGCGGCGGGAGACCACGATGTTGCGCCGGTCGGCGTCGATCTTCAGGATCTTGCACGAGATTTCCTGGCCGATGTACGCCGAGACGTCGGCCGGACGCCGGATGTCCACCTGGCTGGCCGGCAGGAACACCGGCACGCCGATGTCCACCAGGAGGCCGCCCTTGATCTTGCGGCTGACGCGGCCCTTGACGACGTCGCCTTCCTTGTGCTGCGTGAGGACCCGCTCCCAGCCCTTGATGCGGTCGGCCTTGCGCTTCGACAGGACCACCAGGCCGCTCTCGTCCTCCACGCTCTCCAGGAGCACGTCCACCTGCTGGCCGACCTGGACCTCGGCCCCGTCGAACTCCTCCAGGGGCACGCTGCCTTCGCTCTTGAAGCCCACGTCGATGATGGCGTCGCTGCCGACGACGCGGACGACGCGCCCGGCCACCACGCTGCCCGTCTCGAACGCCTTGATGGAGTCTTCGTAGAGTTGCTTCAGGCCGTCGGCCTGCTGGGCCTTGCCCAGCACCGACGCCACTTCCTGCTCGATCTCCGGATCGCTCAGGCCGTACTGCCGTTCAATTTGACTCTTTGACATGACGCCACTTGCCTTGAAAAACCATGTGCGTGTCCGCGGCAAGACGTTTCGCGGCCCGAACGCCGGGCCACTTGCCGCCCTCTTGTCCCAGAGGATTACGGACCTCCGCAGGTCCGCGAAGTGCCGTACTATACGCCCCCGGTAAGGGGAATGCAAGTGCTTGCCCGGCCTGACCGCAGGCGCTCACTTTCAGGTTGAGAACAGCACATGGCTGCGGCACGGCCGGCTTGTCCGGCAGTAGGGCATCTGCGGCCGCGTCCTCCACGGCCGGACAAGCCGGCCGTGCCGCGCACGCTTCTAGGCTTGCGCAAAGCTGCCAAGAATATGATTAACGATTCATAAGACTGCGGATGCGCTCGCAGACAGCCGCGATGATCCACTGCGGGGTGGACGCCCCTGCCGCGATGCCCACCCGCCGCCGGCAGCGCAACTGCTCGGCCGTCACCTCGTCGGCGTGCTCCACGTGGTACGTCGTCACGCCGCGCGCAGCGCAGAGTTCCGTCAGGCGGTTGGTGTTGGCGCTGTTGCGGCCGCCGAGGACGAACATGACATCGACGCGGCCGGCCAGTTCCGCCGCCGCACGCTGCCGCTCCACCGTGGCCGCGCAGATGGTGTTGACGACGCGGATCTCGGGCAGGTCTCGCGTCACCAGGTCGGCGGCGATGCGCCGGAACTCCTCGGGCGAGAAGGTCGTCTGGCTCACGAGTGCCACGCGGCCCGCCAGATCCAGCCGCCGCGCGGCATCCAGGTCGCCGACCACGACCGCGGCCGGGGCGTGGCCCCGGATGGCCCGCACCTCCGGGTGCCCCGCGTCGCCCGCGAGGATGACCGCGTAACCGGCCTCCTGGAGTTCCACGCTCAGGGTCTGCACGCGGCGGACGAGGGGGCACGTGGCGTCGATGATGGTCATGCCCCGGCTGCCGGCCTCGGCCACGATGTCCGGCTGAAGGCCGTGGCTGCGTACGAGGAGCACGCACTCACCCTGGACCTCATCGAGCGATTCGATGACGCGGAACCCCTTGGCCGCCAGCCGCGACACCTCCTGCGGGTTGTGGATGAGCGGCCCGAGGCAGTACACCGGCCGCCCCTCGGCCAGGGCCTTCTCGGCCATCTCAAGCGCGCGGCGGACGCCGAAGCACACGCCGCTGCCGCGCGCGACCTCAATGGTTGCGCTGCCCGGACCGCCGCTATCGCCCGTCATGATCTCACCTCACACGATGCCGCGCGGCAGGCGGCGCAGTTCGGCCTGAAGGTCCCGCATGCGGCGCCAGAGCACGTCGATGAGCACGTCGGGGTCGCCGGCCGCGGCCTCCTCGGCCGAGATCTGCGGGCCGAACGCCACGCGGATGGGATGCGGGCGCAGCAGGAGCCTGCCTCGCGGCCAGGCCTCGAACGCCCCGTCGATGACCGCCGGCACGACCGGCACGCCCGCCCGGGCGGCAATCGTGATGGGACCCCCGTGCAGGCGGGCGATCGACCCGTCGCGCGTGCGCGTCCCCTCGGGGAACATCAGCACCACCGCCCCCCCCTTCAGGCGCCGCATCGCCTCGCGGATGGCGGCCAGGTCGGCCGCCGATCGCCGCACCGGGAAGGCGTACAGGCTGCGGATCAGCAGCGCGAACGGCAGGAACCGGAACAGCGATTCCCGCGCCATGGGGTGGAACGGCCGCTGCATCCCGACCGCCACTAGAACCGGGTCGAGATAACTCTGATGATTCGATACTACCAGGACGCCCCCCGCCGCCGGCAGCCGCTCGCGGTGATGAGCCCGCACCCCGAAGAATGTAACGAACAGAACCCGCGCCACCTGCTGGCAGACGGCGTACCAGTACAGGCGCCAGTCCGTCACGGGGCCTCCTTGCGGAACGTCCCGCCGCCAGCGCGCTCGCCGACGATGCGGGCCAGGGCGTCGACCATCTGGTCGACGGTCATGTCGCTGGTATCGACGCGGACGGCCGTCTCGGCCGGCCGCAGCGGGTCTGCCGCGCGCGTCGAGTCGCGGCGGTCGCGCTCCACGATCTCGGCCAGCACCTCGCGGTACGACTTGTACTCGCCGCGGTCCTGGAGTTCAAGTTGCCGGCGACGCGCCCGCACCTCGGGCGCCGCGTCGAGGAAGAACTTCACGTCGGCGTCCGGAAAGACGACCGTGCCCTGGTCGCGGCCCTCAGTGACGATGCTCCCCGCCCGCCGGGCCAGCGCGCGCTGCTTCTCCACCAGCACCCGCCGGACCCCGGCCGTGCGGGCCAGGTAGTGCGAGTTGGTGCTGACGCGGTTCTCGCGGATGGCGGCCGAGACATCGCGCCCGTCCAGGCGGACGCGCAGCGCCCCCGGCGTGCCGTCCAGTTCGATCTCGGTCGATGCGGCCATGGCGGCCAGGGCCCGCGCGTCCTCCAGGTCGGCACCCGCATCCAGGGCCTTCAAGGTCAGCGCGCGGTACATCGCGCCCGTGTCGAGGTGGGCGGCGCCGAGTCGCGCGGCCAAGCCGGCCGCCGCCGTGCTCTTGCCGCTGCCAACGGTTCCGTCGATGGTCACAACCATACGTGGCGGCATTATAGCCGCAGCCCGCTCAGCGAAAACATTGGAAAACGCCGCGCCGCACCCGTACACTGCCGCGCGATGACCCCGCGAGGCGTCTGGCAAATCCTGCGGCTGCCGCTGGTCGTCACCGCCGTGGCCGACGTAACGGCGGGGTACATGGTGGCCTCGCTGCCCAACCCGGCCGTCTTCGAGTGGCGGCGGCTCGTGCTGGTGGCGGGCATATCCGCGGGCCTGTACCTGTTCGGCATGGTGCAGAACGACCTGGTGGACCTGCGTCGCGACCGGCTGATGGGCCTTGCGCGGCCGCTGGTAACGGGCGAGATGGGCCTGGCCGCCGCCGTGGTCCTCTTGGCGCTGACGGCCGTCCTGGCGGCCGCCTGCGCGATGGCCCTTCAGGGCGGGGCGCTGGTGCTGGCGATTCTGACCTTCGCAGCCATCAACCTCTACAACCTCGGGGCGAAGCACGGACCGTCGTACGTCGCCATGCCGACGA
>Ga0194112_10009427_pt1 | contig 12427 bp, 6 predicted proteins | sample TA2MahC400mmetaG_FD_146191 | JGI IMG/M metagenome (GOLD analysis project Ga0194112, IMG submission 146191) | Freshwater microbial communities from Lake Tanganyika, Tanzania - TA2015016 Mahale Deep Cast 400m | ecosystem: Environmental > Aquatic > Freshwater > Lake | place: Tanzania: Lake...
ACACGAGCTTTTCCTGAAGCTGCTGACGCACCGGGCCAGCGCCGCCGGAGATGATGGCGGCTCCGCCTCGGGCGCGCTCAACTACGCCTTGGCCGCCTACCCCTGGGCCGAGTTCAACTTCTTTCATACCTTCCGCTCGGCCACCGGGATCGACATCGCCGCGGACTGGCCCTACGTGGCCTACCTGCCGGCCTACATCTTCTGGAACTGGCTGCCCGGCGGGCGCGAGTTCGGTTATGGAGACGCTTACCACACCGAGAACCGCATCGGCGTGGCGGGCCTGAACATACATCTGTCGCAGATCATCCAGTCCTACGCGGCGAGCCAGCCCGAGTGCGCCGCGTTCGCCCGCTGGCTGCTCGATCAGACGCCCCGCGAGCAGCGCAGCAGCTTCCCCTTTGCGCGCTTCCTGTTGACCTCGCTTCCGGAGGTCGCTCCGGTTCAGGAGCCGGCGGCGCGCATGCCCGCCGCCCGCCACTTCGAACACATGGGCCAGGCCTTCTTCCGCTCGGGTTCCGGCCCCGAGGACACCTATGCCCTGTTCACCGCGGGAGGCATCCTGGAGCAGCACAAGCACTTTGACCACAACAACTTCGTGATCTACCGGAAGGGGTTCCTGGCGCTGGATACCGGCACGCGCCCCGAGCCGGGCCAGCATCTGACCCACTACTACTGCCGCAGCGTGGCGCACAACACCGTTCTGGTCCGCATGCCCGGCGAGCAGATGCCGCGCTACTGGGGCAACCCCGCGCCGGCCGAAGAGGTCCTCCCAGTGCCCAACGACGGAGGGCAGCGCGCAGCGCTCGGCTCCAAGGTGGTGGCCTTCGAGACCTCGCGCGAGTTCTCCTACGTGGCCGGCGATGCCACTACAACGTACCATCCCGACAAGTGCCGGCTGGCCCTCCGCCAGTTTGTGTTCATTCCTCCAAACCGCTTCGTGGTGTTCGACCGGGCCACCGCCGCGCGCCCCGATTACCCGAAGACCTGGGTGCTGCACACCGCCGCCGAGCCGCGCCTCGAGGGCAGGGAATTCTCCGCCGCGCACGAGGAGGGGAAGCTCTTCTGCCGGACGCTGTTGCCGGAGCAGGCGGACTGGCGAGTCATCGGAGGACCGGGAAAACAGTTCTGGTCGGATGGCCGCAACTGGCCCCTGCCGCCGGGATACCGCACACCGGACACCACACCGCTGCTGGGACAATGGCGCGTCGAGGTCTCACCGCGCGAGGCGCGCGAGGAGGATTTCTTCCTGCATCTGATCGAGACGGGAGACACCGCGGCCACTCGCATGGCAACCTCGAAGCTGGTTCGACGCGAGGGGAGAGTCGGGGTCGAGTTCCAGGTGGGCCAGGACCGCTGGGAAGTTTTGTTCGATACCGCGGGTGCTGCCGGCGGGCACATCAGCCGGCGAAGAGGCGGCAGCGTTCAGCTTGACCGGGAACTCACCAGGAAGGTCGCGCCGCAGGCCGGCCTGTGGGGCCGCCCTTAAGCCGCGCGGCGGCCGCGCGGGCCGCGGAAGAACGGCGCCGCCAGTCCCCAGATCACCAGGAAAACGATGATAAAGAGCTCGCCCAGGTCCACGAACTTGTTCTCGCCCGCCGGGGGCAGCGGCATGGAGCCTCGTGGGATGAATATCAGGGGCGCGGCCAGCGCCAGGCTCAGCAAGTGCAGGTACCAGGCCTTGGCGCGGTGGAAGTACAGCAGCGCCAGCGCCAGCAGGAACGCGGAACCCATGGTTATCATCGGCCAGGCGAGCTTCATTCGTCGTCACTCCTGTAAGTGAATCCCCCATCATAGCTCAACTGGAGAGCGGGACGGGGCGCTGCCCGGGTACAATATCGGGGAGATGAAAACCAAACTCCCTACCGCTGCCATCACCGATGAGTTCCCGGGCGAGCTGGAGACCGCCGTCCAGGCCATGGCCGACATCGGCATGACCGGCGCCGAGCTGCGCGTGATCTTCGGCAAGAACATCCTCAACCTCTCCGACGAGGAAGTCGAGCGCGCCAGGCAGATCGTGACCGCCCGCGGCCTCCAGGTCGTGGGGCTGTCCTCGCCGATTCTCAAGTGTGTGATGCCCGACGGTCCGGAGCTGGATACCCGCTTCCAGCACGACGTCTTTGCCTCCAAGCACACCTACGAAGACCAGCCGCAACTGGCCCGGCGCGCCTTCCAGATCGCCCACGCCACCGGGGCGCGCATCATCCGGGTGTTCTCCTACTGGCGCACCGTCGAGCCGGAGAAGTGCTTCGACCGCATCGCGGAAGCCCTGGCCGGGCTGGCCCGCGACGCCGCCCAGGAAGACCTCATCATCGGGATCGAGAACGAGCACGCCTGCAACGTCTCGACCGGCGCCCACGTGGCGCGCGTGCTGGAGGCGGTAAACCACCCCAACCTGGCCGTGGTCTGGGATCCCGCCAACGCTTACGTCTCTGGGGAGATCCCCTTCCCGGACGGCTACCGCAAGATGCCCGCCGCGCGAATCGCGCACGTGCACGCCAAGGACTGCCACCTGGAAGGCCACCAGCCGGTCTGGGGTCCCCTGGGAACGCGCGATGTGGACTGGAAAGGTCAGATCGCGGCCCTGCTGGCGGATGGCTACCAGGGATACGTCAGCCTGGAAACGCACTGGTCCGGGCCGAACAACAACAAGTTCCAGGCCAGTGTCATTTGCGGCTGGAATTTGCGGGGGCTGCTGGCGGCGTAGCCCCGAGCAGCTACGGCGTGCGCACGTACAGGACGCCGGGCAGGGAAGCCCTTCCGTCCAGGCTGACCGTGATGGGGTGCGGGCCCGCGGGCACGTTTGCGGACAGCATGAACAGGATCTGGTAGGACGAGGGGCCCAGTGTCCCAGCGGCCACGGCCATGGCGGTATGCTCGACTCCGCCCACCGTGATGCGAATCCGGCTGGGCGCGATAGTCGTACCCGCCTCGGCCAGCCCGGTGACCATCACGATCAGAGGCTCACCCGGCCGGGCTGGACGCAAGGCATCCACCAGCAGCGCCCCGGTGGTGATCATGACGATGGAGGGGGGCGGGGGATCGATGTTCACGATCACCGGGTAGATCTGCTCCGGACCGTATAGCAGCCGCAGCACGGCAGGGCCGCTGGGGACGCCCGCCGGTACCGTGAATCCAATCTGGCCCGGCGCCAGGCTGGTCACCGGAACGGGCTGCTCGTTCAACAGCAGCACCGGGGCCACAGCGCCCATAGGGGAGAGGTTGGCCACCTGAGCTAACGCCGGGCTGCCGGCATAGACGCCCGGCTGACCCGTGGTCGGGTTGAGCAACTGCGGGTTGACCACCGGCAGCCGCGGATTGGCCGCCGCCACCTGGAACCCATGTGGCACGGAAACGATCTGGAAGCCGCTCACCACGCTCACCAGAGAGGCGACGTTCGCGGCAGAGGGCGACACGGCAACCTGCGCGCGCAGCCGCGTCGGGCTCAGCACCCATACGCGCCGGACCGCGACGTCGCTGGTTCCAAAGCCCACCACCGTCTGGCCCTCGGTGAAACTGGTGCTGATTCCGGTGATCTCCACCATGGCCTCCACGCCCGCGGGCAGCGCGCCTGGCGCGATTGAGATGGAAGGCGCCTCGCCGGGATCGTAAGCATACGTGGGAGGGGTCTGGAGGAACAGGGAACTCTGTCCGTCGCTGTTCAGCGCGGTCACCGTGGCCTGATAGTTGGGGGCGCCCGGCGGCGGGGTCACCACGATCACACCGGGGAGATACTCCACCCTGTGACTCGGCATCCCGTCAAATACCACCCGCGTATCCGGCGTCAGGTTGTTGCCCGTCACCGCGACCCAGCGGTTGCCGCGCGAATCCAGCCCGGGCAGCACCGCCTGAATCTGCGGCGGCGCGGCGGCCGTCACATGGAACGCCGACGGCTGCACGTATAGCTCGTTGGCGATGCTGAACACCAGATGGCGCGGCCCGGGATTGGCCTGTCCCAGCGCGAAGTCGATCTGCAACCACTGCGGGGCCGGCGCATAGGAGCGGATCTGCTGGATGGCCGCGCCGCCGCCTAGCACGGAGATGCTCATGCCCGGCGTGGGCGCTCCGTTGACCGTCAGACGCATCGGCGAGGAAGCCACCGCCAGCAGCATCTGGGCGCCGGCGGGACTCAGGTGCGCCGGTTTCACCGCCACCTGTCCCGGATAGCTGTAGGTGGTCACCGCATAGAGCTGCGGGGCGCCACGCCGCTGCACGCTGAACAGGATCCCGCCGGTCACCGCACCCGCGGTCACCGGCACCATCGTGGCCTGCTGCGGATCGCGCGCTCCGGGGTAGAACTGCGTGTCGAAGGAATCCCCGGCCGGGATGGGCCTGTGATCGGCGTCCAGCGGCAGCACGATCTCAGCCGGCCCCAGGTCCGGCGACTGGCTGGGCGGCAGCGGATGGACGTATACGTAGTACTGCCCGGGCGCCAGGCCGTCGATGCGGAACGTTCCGTCCGGATTGGTCAGGGCGCTTACCGCCGCGCGCTCCGGCGCCAGCGCCACTACGGAAGCCATGTGCACGCCCAGGCCCGCCATGCTGACCTGACCGGAGATGCTCCCCGTGCTGGCCAGGAACCTGGGAGTCGGATACAGGGCGGAAAGGCCCGCGATGTCATCCGCCGCCAGCGGCGTGGCGCGCGTAGTGGCGCGCGTGATTTCGGTGGACATGGCGCTGGAGGCCAGCGTGTGCTGTAGCCCCAGGGCGTGTCCCAGCTCGTGCACCGTCGTCAGGAAGAAGGCCTCTCCGAAGCTCGGCCGCTGCGAGATGTCCCGGTTGAATATGCAGGTCGAGGCCACGATCGGCACGTAGGAACCGGGCCCATCAACCGGATCCAGCTTGGATACCGGAGCACAGCGCGCCAGCACCCCGGGAACGTCATCGAAGATAACCTCGATCCGAGGCGCAGTTTGCGGCGTGCCCGGCGTGAATAGCCCGCCGAAGGCCACCCGCAGGTCCGCGGTCTCAACGTCGTTCCAGGCCTTGGCCGCCATGCGGATCTGGCTCACCACCGAAGTGAAGCTGTCGCCGGGAGCCAGTCTGGCCGGGCCTACGTCGGTCACGTGAACGTGCACGGTCTTGTTGGACAGAGACGCCAGGTCGAACTTCTCGGGGATGGGAACAAAGGGGCCGACCCGGTTCTGGTAGTGAACGAAGGGGTAGTAGGCCGAAGCGGCCATCGCCAGGCAGACCAGCATCGCAGCCAGCTTCACCGGGGTCCGCATACGTGGCCGCATCGCCTCTACCTCACCACCCCGCGCGCCGCGGCGGCGCGCACCCGGCTGCGCAGTTCCTCGAAGCGGATCCGCAGCGGCTCGTCCCGCACCAGCCGGCCCAGGTTGTCCAGCATGGCCTCCGAAGTGGCCATGCGAGCGGCGAATGCGCCACCCGCGATGTCGCGATGCACGTCGAACAGCCCCTGGGAGAACCCGATGATGGTGGTCAGCCCGCTTGCGCCGGTCCACAGGAACAGAACGTACTCGGAACCCGCTTGCAGTTTCGGAGCGCCCGCGAAGGCCTGCCGCAGTCCGTTGGCTACGCCGCCGGGCACCACCACGTCCACCTCCGCCGCCTCGGCGCCCTTGATCTGTTCCAGAACCCGGAGCCGGTAGTGGGTGTAAATCACCGGCCCATGGAAGCGCGCCGAGGAGGCCACCACCTGCCCCCGGACGATGGCGGTAGACTTCTCGATCATCTCGTCGAAATCCAGCCGCTGGAGCGTGGCGGCCCAGGCGGGCAAGGCCAGCAGGGCGATTGCCAGGATAATCACGATACGACGATGCACCGGCACGACGCTCCTCTCCGAGCAGGTCTGCAACCAATCTAACCTGCTGAAACATAAGGGGCAAACTGCCTTCTAGGACCATCCGGTGGGGCGCCTGGACACGCCCTTGGGGCAGAATGGGGCTGGCCGGCTGCTGAAGAAGCCTCCTGGTGGCTGTGCAGTGCACAAGCTGAAGCTCATGCTACCTGGCAGATCAATCGCCTGGCGCCAAGGTAGGGCATGCTTTAGCTTGCCCAGGAGCTTCGTCAGCAGCCTGCTAACCTGGCGGCCGGACGATCAGAACGGGGATGTCCAGGGCGTGCCGTACCCCGTCGATGGTTCCGCCGTAGAAGAGATCCTCGAGGCCCTTGTGCCCGTGGGAGCCCATCACCACCAGGTCGGGCTGGATCTTCCGGGCGAAGCGCACAATCTCGGCCTTGGGATGGGGTGAGTGCGACACCGAGACCTCGGCTTCCACGCCCTGGTCGCGCAAGGTTACGAGCAGTTCCTCCAGGTAGTCCCGCCCGGCCTCGACCTCGGCGGTTAGCGATTCCTCCCCATAGATCTGGCTCGTGACGTCCTCCTCGACGTGCACCAGGTGGAGCTTGGCTCCGTAACTCCTTGCCAGGGCTGCTGCGTGAGCCACGGCGTAGCGGTCGCCGCCGGTGTGATCCACCGGCACCAGGATGCGCTGGTACGAAGGGATAGTCAACTCCGCCTCGGCCGCGGGCATGGCCACCGGCGCGCGCCCCAGGCGCCGGAGCCACTCGGGCAGCCACGGATCGAAGACCACCCACAACAGCATCGTCCCCAGCACCCCGCCCACACTGTAGAGCAGCCAGGCGAGCAGCCACCGGTTAGGACCCGCCGCCGCGAGCCACTGGGCAACGGTCAGCCCCACCAGCCGCACATTTAGCGCCACCACGATGGCCGCCACCACCCAGGCCAGCGCGCTCGCCCAAGGCCGGTTGACGAACGCCCCCATACGCTTGCGGTCGCTGGTGAAGTGAATCAGCGGGATGATGGCGAAGGGAAGCTGCATGCTGAGAATGACCTGGCTGAGGATCAGCAGCCGGAAAGTGCCCTGGTCTCCCGCCAGATATATCGTGATCGCTGCCGGGATCACGGCCACCATCCGGGTCACCAGCCGCCGCAGCCAGGGCCGCATGCGGATGCGCAAGAAACCTTCCATGACGATCTGGCCGGCCATGGTGCCCGTCAGGGTCGAGGACTGGCCCGAGCAGACCAGCGCCAGAGCGAAGGCGATCCCCGCCAGCGTGTGCCCCACCAGAGGCTCCAGCAGAGCATGCGCCTGCTGGATCTCGGTGACCACGATCCCGCGCTTGAAGAACAACGCCGCCGCCAGAACCAGGATGGCTGCGTTTACCAGCATCGCCCCGTTCAGCGCCACTACCGAATCCACCAGGTTGTAGCGGCAGGCTGTCCGCCTGTCCTCCAGGCTGTATCCGATCCGCCGGGTCTGCACCAGGGCCGAGTGCAGATACAGGTTGTGGGGCATCACCGTGGCGCCCAGGATGCCTATGGCCACGTACAGGCTCTCGTTAGTCAGCCGCGGAAGCAGACCCCGCAGCACCTCCGCCGCCACCGGCTGCACCATCCACACCTCGATCAGGAAACACAGCGCGATGACGGTCACCAGGCCCAGGATCACGCTCTCGATCACGCGTATGCCGAAGCGCGTCAGCCACAACAGCAACAGGGTGTCTGCCGCCGTGAGAAACACGCCCGCCAGCAGCGGCAGGCCGAACAGCAGATTGAGGCCGATGGCCGCCCCCAGCACCTCGGCCAGGTCGCAGGCGGCGATGGCTATCTCGCACAGAAACCACAGCCCGAGATTGAGCGGCCTGGGGTAGGTCTCGCGGCAGGCCTGCGCCAGATCGCGGCGGCTCACGATCCCCAGCCGCGCGCTGAGGGTCTGGAGCAGGATAGCCATCAGGTTCGACATCACCAGGACCCACAGCAGGTCGTAGCCGAACCGCGCGCCGCCTTCGATGTCCGTGGCCCAGTTGCCGGGATCCATGTAGCCCACGCTGACCAGGTAGGCCGGTCCCGCGAAGGCGAACATCCGCCGCCAGATGGACGGGCGCGCCGTGACCACCGTCCCATGCACCTCGGGCAGGGAAGGCATGCGCCCGGGTTGAGAGGCGCCTGGTGTCATAGGAGTTGGGTGAAGGCTTTCCTGTAGCGTAGCACCCGCCGCCGTAGCGGGTCGCCCAGCGCCAGCACGCAGGCGCCCAGCACGCCCAGAAGCGTCATTGCCAGGCCAGCCCTGAACGACAGGGGCCGGTAGCGCATCTCGATAACGTGTCGCCCAGCGGGGGCCACCACTCCGCGAAGCCCGCCATACACCTCGTGTATCCTCGCCAGTCGCCCATCCAGCCTGACTTCCCAGCCGGGGAAAAAGCCCTCGCTCACTACGACCATGCCCTTCGAGGAGAGCTCCGCCTCGATCCGCAAGTAGTCCGGCTCGCGCCAGACCAGGCGCGCTGTGTCCCGGCCCCGGCCGGGTTCGAGCGCGGGCGAGAGCTCGCCTACCACGAAGGCTCTCGTCGCCAGCGGGAATCCGGGGTTGCCCAGGTGTGCCTCCACCTGTTCGGGGCGCTCCAGGCGGACCACCTCATGCACCACCCACACGCGAGGAAAGACCTCCGCATTCTGGTAGACGTTCAGGCCGGAGTCGCCGGCGAATACCAGCGATTGATCTGGACGCCGCGGCGCGGCACCGATGTGGTAGCCCACTCCCAAGAGCGTCTCGACGCGCGTGCGGTGTGTGCCCATGTTCAGGAAGTTCGCGGGCCAACTGGCGGAGTACGCCGTGAGCGTGTCGATGCCGTACCAGTCACCGAAGTTGAAAGGGATGCGCTGGTCATCGTAGGTGACGCGCATGGGCCACGGCTGCAGTTTGAGATATGAATCTATATCAGCGAATTGGGACAGTTGCCTGATGTTATTGTTGAAGTCCGGCCCAGGCTCCTGCGGCAGCCAGAAAGAGCGCGGGTACCCAAGTTCCATCAGCACCAGCACCAGGCACGCCGCGACAGCGGCCGCCCGGGAGAGGCGGCCGTAGGAGAACGTGAAGAGGACTGCGGCGGCAAGGAGGCAGACCAAGGCCCCGTAGGCCAACGGATCGTAGCGGGCCTTGTCCTTGAAGAGCCACAGGGCGATCACCAGCAGATAGAGCACGGCAGCGGTCGCCGCGAACCAGATGCCGAGAAGGCGCGATGGACGGACGCGCCTCGAAGCTGTTAACTTGTCTATTCCCCAAGCGCTTAGGACTGCAATGCTGAAGTGCAAAATGACTGTTGCAGCCTGCGGCACGCGCGCCTTCTCAACCATGGGAACGACGGCATACAGCACACCGTGCAAGACATTGTAGCCGCCAAGGGCTACCAGAATACCGGCGGCGCCTGCCAGTGCGAAGAGGCGGACGCCAGGATGCCTGAGGGCCAGCGCAGCGCCCGCAATGGCCAGCGAGAGGGCTACCCACCCGACCAGCGCCTCGGAGTGCTGGTCTGCGCTGGGAATCACAAGGCCCAGTATGCCAGTGGGTTCCAGGGAGTACTTCAAGTGAACCGTGTAGGGTATGCGCTCGTTCCAGCCCACTGGTTGCGGGGCGTTGACCCAGCGCCTGGCCAGACGGCCATACTCGATGGCGGGCAGCACTTGAAGCGCTCCTGTAAGGGTGGCGAACAGGCAGAATAGCCCCGCTGAGCGTAACACCATCCAGTTGACCCGCCAGCGGCGAATCACGTGGTAACCCCAGATGGCCGCGACCACGAGGGTGAGGAAGAGAGGTATCTGGTGGTGGCCGCTGAGCCAGGAGACGCCCAGGAACATCCCGGCCAGCGCGGCACTGCCAGCCGTGTGTCGGCCACGCAGGGCACGTAGCATGAACAGGAAGACAAGGGGTGCCCAGATGGCCCCGTTTACCATCTGGGGCCACTCGGTCACCCCGATGTAGCCGCCCAACCCAAACACCACGCCCGCCAGGATGGATGCCGCGCGGGAACGCTTCAGATCCCGGCACAGCCAGTAGCAGAACAGGGCCGCCAGAAAGCGGGTCAGCACGAAGTACCAGTGCAGGTGGACCTGCCGGATCCAACCTTTGTTGAGGGGCAGGGAAAAGAGAATCCAGTTCGGGGGGTAGGCCGCCCCCGGCTGGGCCTGCCCGAGGAGCGGCTGGCCGATGCCCTGGTGAGGATCCCAGAGGGGGAAGGCGCCACGATGCCACTCGCCAGCCTGAAATTGAAACCAGGGAAGGACCTGGTAGGCGACATCGGTACCGTTGAGGCAGGTGGACTGGTCGGCCAGGACCAAGTGCCAATAGAAGCCGACTGTGATGGCCAATAGCAGTAGCGGAGGGGCCAGCGCCCACAGCCACCAGCGTGGCCCATATCGACCGGCCTGGTGGTTTTCAGCCACCTGCATGGAAGACCATGATACCGTAAGTTGTTCTTAAGTCAAGGGGATATCATTTGGCGGCCAGCGTGCCCCTCTGAGAGCGCATGATCAGGAGGACGACCATGAAACGCAAGACCTGGAGGACGCTTCTGGCAGTCGCGTTCCTGGCGTTGGGCACGGGTTGGGCTCAGGAAGAAGCTAATGCCCCCGGCCGCGGAGTGGCCCGCCTCAGCCTGCTGAACGGCGACGTCTCGGTGCGCCGCGGAGATAGCGGCGACTGGATCGCGGGGGCTGTGAACACGGCGCTGGTGCTGCAAGACCACATCGTGACCGGGGCCGGCTCCCGAGCGGAGGTTCAGTTCGACTGGGCCAACATGTTGCGGCTGGCTTCTCATACCGAGGTTCGGCTGGCGGAGCTCGAATACCGGCGCTATCAGGTTCAGGTCGCCCGGGGGACCGCAACCCTGGGGGTGCTGCGGGACTCCGACGCCGAGATTGAGGTCAACACTCCCCAGGTTTCCGTGCGGCCCCTCAAGCGGGGCCTATACCGCGTCACGGTTCGCGAGGAGGGTCAGACCGAGGTGACTGTTCGCTCTGGCGAAGTCGAGGTCTACACGCCGCGCGGCACCGAGCGGCTCACTTCCGGCCGCGCCATGCTGGTGCGGGGCACAGCGGCCGATCCTGAATACCAGATTGTCCGGGCCGTCTCCGAGGACGACTGGGATCGCTGGAACGAGAACCGCAACCGGCAACTGGAGCGCACGCGCAGCTACAGCTACGTGAGCCGGCACGTCTACGGCGCCGACGACCTGGATGCCCATGGGCGGTGGATCAGTGATCCGGCCTACGGCTGGGTCTGGGCTCCCTACGGCGTGGGCCCCTCCTGGGCGCCGTACCGCCATGGGCGCTGGGTGTGGATCGACTGGTACGGGTGGAGCTGGCACAGCTACGATCCTTGGGGCTGGGCCCCGTTCCACTACGGCCGCTGGTACCACCACGCTAGCTGGGGGTGGTGCTGGTGGCCGGGCTACAGGCATCACCGTCACTACTGGAGGCCGGGCCTGGTGGCGTTCTTCGGCTGGGGCCATCACAGCGGGTTGCACGTCGGCATCGGCTTCGGGCACATCGGGTGGGTGCCGCTGGCGCCGCATGAGCCCTTCTACCCCTGGTATGGGCACCGCTACTACAGCGGGTACCGGAACCGCGTGTACGTGGACAACAGCGTCAACATCGTCAACAACATCAACATCACTAATGTGTACCGGAACGCGCGGGTGAACAACGGTGTGAGCGGCATCGAGGCCGGCGAGTTCGGCCGGGGTCGCGCGGTGCGGGCCATCAACCGTTCCGAGGTGGACTTCGCCCGGAGCGGTCTGGTTCGCGGCGCGGTGCCGGTCACGCCGCGCGCTGAGAGCCTGCGGGTAGCCGACAGGAACGTGCAGGCCGGCAACCTTCCGCGCACGAGCGATCCGGGGCGCTTCTACAGCCGCCGACCCGCCGCCAATGTCGAGCGGGTGCCGTTCGAACAGCAGCGGCAGGGCGTCGAGCAGATGGTGAGGCGGGGCCTCGGGGGCGGGGCGCCGCAGACCGCCGAGGCCGGTGCTGGCGGCAACCTGCCGCGTACTGGAGGCGGTGCGGTGCGAGGTGGTGATGAGCGGACCGGCACGGGCAACGTTACCCGCGGCGACCGGCAGGCCGAGTCCGGCTGGCGGCGCATAGGCGAGCCGACAAGGAGCGCCGAGGGCGCCACTCAGCCCGACACCAGCCGAGGCGTGCGGGTGTTCGGCGAACCTGTGACACGGCCTGGTTCCGCCCAGGGCGGACGCCAGTTGGAGCGCCGCGCCGAGGAGCCGGCACGCCGTAGCGGCGGCGCCGAGGAAGGTTGGAGGCGCTTTGGGTCTCCCGCCGGGCAGCCCGAGCGCACCGACAGGACGCCGGACACGCCGGCCCGCGATCAGGGCGGCATCCGCCGGGAGTCCAGCGAGGGCTGGAACCGGTTCGGCACCTGGCGTCAGCCCGAGCGCGGCGACACCTCTCCGCGCATGGCGACTCCGCGCTCCGAAGACAGCCCGAGCCGCATCGAGCGCCGGAGCGGGGCAGAGTCCCGGACCGAGTCCCCGCGCTCCAGCGCGCCTCGCGAGGAAGGCGCCCGGCAGAGCGGAGAGTCCATCCGGATGAGCCCTCCGATCGTGCGGGAGCGCTCCACGCCGCGCTCCGAAAGCCCGCGCTCTGAAGCGCCCC
>Ga0194112_10009432_pt1 | contig 12423 bp, 12 predicted proteins | sample TA2MahC400mmetaG_FD_146191 | JGI IMG/M metagenome (GOLD analysis project Ga0194112, IMG submission 146191) | Freshwater microbial communities from Lake Tanganyika, Tanzania - TA2015016 Mahale Deep Cast 400m | ecosystem: Environmental > Aquatic > Freshwater > Lake | place: Tanzania: Lake...
TAAATGCATGGCGCCATACCTGGCCTTGAGCTTGTAAAACGTCCTTGGGCTGAGCCCATGACAGCGACAGACCTCTGCCGTCGCCATCGCGTCAACCCGGTGCACCGACCCTGCTCCTGACCATTCTGATGATTGTTCGTCGGGACTTACGCAGCCTCCTCAGGCCACAGTCCCCTCCTCTTCGGTAAAGCGACCTTTCTTCATCTCGTCCGCTCCTTCGTGATGAAGCAAACTCACCTCAGACGAAGGGACGTTCCGGGGTCAGGTCAGAGGACTTCCACCAAACTTGCCATGTCTCGACATCCCTTGGAAGATCCGGGACAGCATCCAGAATGACGGACCGGCTGCACAGTGCAGCCGCCGGACTGGGCAAGCCGGACGGCATTCCGACCCGGACCGCGCTCCGGCTCCTTTCATCGGATTGCCTTGACCCCGTCCCCTCGCCGCGTCATTCAGAACAGCGATGGTTCCCGGCCAAGCCACGCGCGGCCGGGTGAAAAGGGAACACGGTGCGGTGTAGCCATCAGGCGCCAAATCCGTGACTGCCCCCGCAACTGTAAGCGGAGAGCGTCCCCGACGCCACTGTGCCCCGCCGGGCATGGGAAGGCCGGGAAATGCTGCGACCCGCGAAGTCAGGAGACCTGCCATCGACGCATGTAGCCACCGGGCGGGGTGCCCCGGAAGGAGTATGGATGGATGATCTCCTGAGGCGGCCGATGGCCGCGCCTTGTGCGGATGCGGTGGCGCAATCCGCACCGCAGGTCACGACCCCCGTGGTCGCGCTTGACGATGTCTGCTGGGGACCGCCCCGCCGTCCGGACATCCTGTCGGGGATCAGCTTTGCGGTGCCGCCGGGCCAGATCATGGCGATCTGCGGGGCGAACGGCGCGGGCAAGTCGTCGCTGTTGCGGCTGATCTATCGCCACCATGCCCCCCGCTGCGGCACGGTGACGCTCATGGGCCGTGACCTGTGGGCCACCTCCCCCCAGGCTGCAGCGCGCGACCTGGCCGCCGTGCTGCAGGAACAACCCGCCGACCTGGCGCTGTCGACGCGCCAGATCGTGGCGCTTGGCCGCCTGCCGCATCGTCGGACCTGGGCTGCGGCATTTTCCACCCCCGAGGCTGCCGAAAAGCGGATCGTGGACGAAGCGATTACCCGCATGGACCTGACCCCGCTGGCCGACCGGCCGTTCAGCACCCTGTCGGGGGGCGAGCGTCAGCGGGCGATGGTCGCCCGGGCGCTTGCCCAGCAGCCGCAGGTGATCGTGCTGGACGAGCCGACGAACCACCTGGACATCCGCCACCAGCTGGAGCTGCTGGACCTGCTGCGCAGACTTGAATTGACCGTCATCTGCACGTTGCACGACCTGACGCTGGCGGCCGAATTCGCCGAACGCGTGCTGGTGCTGGACCATGGCCGCATCCTGGCCGACGGCCCCCCGGAACATGCCCTGACCGAAGCCGTGCTGGCCCAGGCCTTCCGCGTACGCGCCCGCATCGACCGTTCTGGTCCCGCGGCCCGCTTCGCCTTCCATTTGTGACGTATTGAGAGGACCTCCCCTGATGATCCGCCTGTCCCTTGCCGCCCTGCTGCTGTCTGGCGGTGGCGCGCTGGCCCATCCCGTGACGGTGCAAAGCTGCGACCGCGAGGTGACATTCGAGGCGGTCCCCGCCCGCGCAGTGTCGAACGATGTCAATCTGACCGAGATGATGCTGGTCCTGGGCCTGCGCGACCGCATGGTGGGCTATACCGGCATATCCGGCTGGAAGACGCTGGACGACCAGATGCGCGACGGCGTGGCCGAACTGTCGGAACTGTCGGAGCTGTCGGAACTGTCGGCGAAATACCCGTCAAAGGAGGTGCTGGCCGGCGCCGACGCCGATTTCTTCTTCGCGGGCTGGAACTATGGCATGAAGGTCGGCGGAGACGTGACGCCCGACACGCTGTCCCCTTTCGGCATCGCCGTCTACGAATTGACTGAAAGCTGCATCCATCTGGGCCCGCGTCCACGCGCCAGCATGGACGACATGTATGCCGACATCCTCAACCTCGGCCTCATCTTCGGGGTCGAGGAACGGGCCCTGGCACTGGTGGACGGATGGCGCCGCGAACTGGCGGAACTGACCGCCGGCATCCGCCACGGATCGCCCCTGCGTGTCTTTGTCTATGACAGCGGGCAAAGGGCGCCGTTTACTGCCGGTGCTCATGCCATGCCCACTGCCCTTATCGAAACGGCGGGCGGGCGCAACATCATGGACGACCTGGACAAGAGCTGGGCCGAGATCGGGTGGGAGCCGGTAATCGATCGCGATCCCGAAGTGGTCATCATCATCGACTATGGCGACGTCACGGCCGAGCAGAAGATCGACTTCATGAAGTCCAGCCCTGCACTGGCGGGCATCGACGCGGTCAGGAATGATCGTTTCGTGGTGCTGGACTACATCGAGGCGACACCCGGCCCCCGCAACATCCGCGCGGTCCAGACCCTTGCTGCGGCCTTTCGGGGGATCGAGCGATGACCGACGGTACAACGGCCCCCCTGTCCGTGCGCCGCATCTGGCCACGCCTCGGACAGGGGGGCGTCCTGATGGCCGTGCTGGTCCTGGTGGTGGGAGTGGCCGTCTCGATAGGGGCGGTGGCCGTGCCCTTGTCCAGCGTCGGACTGGTGGTGCTGGACCGGCTTTTGCCGGGACTGGTCGCGCATGATGTGGGTGCAGGCCATGCCAGCATCATCTGGCAGATCCGCCTGCCGCGGGTGATCCTGGCCGGGCTGGTGGGGGCGGGGCTTGGGCTGGTCGGAGCGGCGCTGCAGGCCGTCACGCGCAACCCCCTCGCCGATCCGCATCTGCTGGGCATCTCGTCGGGCGCGGCATTCGGGGCCATCGCGGCGCTGCTGCACCTTGGCATGTTCCTCGGCGCGCTGACCGTGCCGCTGGTGGCTTTCGGGGGGGCCTTGATGGCGACCGCGATGGTGCTGGGTGTGGCGCATCTGGCAGGCGCGCGCAGTGCCGAACGGCTGGTGCTGACGGGCGTGGCGGTCAGCTTTGTCGTCATGGCCTGCGCCAACATCCTGATCTTCCTTGGCGATCCGCGCGCCACACATACGGTGGTCTTTTGGATGCTGGGCGGTCTGGGGATGGCGCAATGGTCCCATCTGCTCTGGCCAATGGCCGTGCTGCTTCCGTGCGGGCTGTGGCTTTGGGCGCAGGCCGACCGCCTGAACGCCATGAGCCTGGGCGACGAGACCGCCTCCAGCCTGGGGCTGAACGTCGGCCGCTTTCGACTGACCGTGTTTGTCATGGCCGCGCTGATCACCGGCGTGATGGTCGCGTTTTCGGGGCTGATCGGCTTTGTAGGTTTGATGATGCCGCATCTGGTGCGCATGGTCTGTGGCGGCGACAATGGCCGCGTCCTGCCCGCATCCGCCTTCGCAGGCGCGATCTTCCTGATCTGCGCCGATGCGCTGGCCCGTGTCGCCTTGGCTCCCGAGGACATTCCCATTGGCGTTGTCACTGGGCTCGCAGGGGGCATCTTCTTTATCTGGATCATGAGCCGCCAAAGCGGATCGCGGTGAGGCAGATGACCGGTCAGCGCTACTGGATCGATTTGTCCTGTGAAGGGACGCTCAACCCCAAAGCAGAGCTGCTGCAACCCAACACACGTTTTACTTGTATTACATCAGGTCAGCATCTAACACATCTCCAACTTTTAAAATTGTATCCAAACCCGAACAGGGAACTGCCCGGTTCGTGACAACAAGATTACGTCTTGAAGGGATGACGACATGCCTACCACCTGGAACGCGCTTTATCTTGGTCGGGAAACTGCCGCCAACCTGCAACTCGACCCTACCGAAGGGAACAATGTTGCCGAGAATGCCGCAAACCTCGTAGGGCGCACCTACGGCTCGGCCACAGATCCGCTTCTCGGCAGGATCTTCACTCTTGAAACCCAGGATTCGGGCGGGACTGGAAACAACCCCGCAAACATGGACAACAACAACAACGTTGCCCAGGACCGCTATCTGACCGACCTCAACAGGGACGGCGTTCGCGAAACCTATATTCACGACACCGCGGTCTATTACCGGAACACGGTTGTCACCTATACAGATGGCACCACTGCTGCGATCGAGGCGCGGATCGTGCAGACCACGCAGGGCCACCTGTTTCTGGCCCCGCCTCCTGCCACGCTGCCCGCCGATCTGGCGGCCTTGCAGGCCAAGCCGATCCAGTCGGTCACGATCGGGCCGGTGTCGAACTACCAGACGGTGGCCTTTGTTCGAGATCGTCCCAATCCCCAGTTCGTTGTGTGTTTCTCCGCCGGAACCGGAATCGAGACTCCGTCAGGCCAACAGCCCGCAGAGGAGCTGGAACCTGGCGACCTTGTGGTCACTGCCGACCGCGGTCCTCAGCCGATCCGCTGGATCGGTTCGGTCAAGGTCGACCTGGCCGACGCACCTCATCTTCGGCCGGTCCGGATCGGCGCGGGCGCCCTTGGAGAAGGGGTGCCGGCACAAGACCTGACCGTCTCGCCTCAACATCGCGTCCTGGTCCGTTCGCGCATCGCGCAAAGGATGTTCGGCACGAACGAGATCCTGGTGGCGGCCAAGCAGCTGCTGGCCTTGCCAGGGGTCGAAACCGTCGAGGATCTGGACCATGTGACCTACGTGCACTTCATGTTCGACCGGCACGAGATCGTCTGGTCGAACGGGGCACAGACGGAATCGCTGTTCACCGGACCGGAGGCTCTCAAATCGGTGGGTGCCGCTGCACGCGACGAGATCCTGTCGTTGATGCCCGAACTGCGTGATGGAGCGCCCGAGGCGGCTGGCATCGCCCCTGCCCGTCCCCTGGTCCCGGGCCGTTTGGGACGAAAGCTGGCACAGCGCCACCTGGAAAACGGCCGACAGCTGGTGGATGCCTGACAAGGGTCTTGAAGACGTCCTCAACGGGATCAGCAACCCGGGTTGAATGCTCGGGACAGGCGATCCCGGATCTCCACAAGCAGGATCTATGGTCTTGATGGCACTCGCAGGTTGAAGAAGAGGGCGTGGGCCAACTTGATGTCTTCAAGCTTGCGAGGAAATCAGCGCCAGGAACCGCCCGAGCAGCCTCACTGGATGCGACGGCTATCGAATGGACGCCGAAGCGGCTCGGCCGCTCTGACACGTCCCCTCACCCGTCGGCGCCTCCGGCACCGCTTTCGCCCTGAACTCAAGGGCATGCTGGTTTCGTTCCGACATTTTCGATCTTTTTCGGGGTGAAGATCAGCAAACAGCAGGATCAGAGCCTATGTCGGTGTCCAACTCTCGGGGACCGCCTCATAAGGTGGAGGGGCGCATCCCGGGACTGCAGGCCGCCGGAGACGCTTGATAACCGTCGGAAGCGAGCGGCTGGCAGGAGGTGTTAGCGCGGATGATGGCCGGGCTGGGGGAAGAGGGCGATCATGATCGATGCCCCCTACTTCGAGGTGCACCGCACGGCGGCTTCCAGCCCGCCTGCGAAAGGAGGGGGGCACAGGCGGCAGATCGGGCGCAGTGCAAAGATCAGATCGCGTTCCGGTGGCTCGTTTCCCTGAGCACGCATGACATGAACACCTCATTGCGCGCCGTTGCTGACGCCAAGGGCCGCCCGATGTGCGCGCCCGGGGGATCTGCCCGCGGCAGACTGGCTGCTGGCAGAGCGTGAAGATGACGCCCCCTGGATTCACAAGGCCTGATAGAGAAGGGGATCAAGCCTTGCCTTCCAGACCGGGCGTCGCGCGGGAAGACCATCACTTGCGGCAAGCACCGGTCCAAGCGTCGCAACCGGATCATGTCCGCCAGGTTCAAGGGCAGCCACCGTCATGTTCCGGCCACGGCGGATCACTGGACCCGCCTCTAGCGAAAGCGGTCACCTTTGAATGACATGTCCATTGCTCATTCCCCCTCAGAACGGCCCGCCTCACGCCCATCATGTGTTCTTCCGGCACCGACCTTCCGATATCCACAGCCGGACCTCCCGACTGGCACCCTGCCCTAACAGGGTGCTGAAAAAGGCAACTGTACGGAATGGCGTCCCCGTGGAGGGTGGGCTTGATGGGGCCTTGCCCATGGCAGGCTGTTCGGGTGGCAGCTTTCTGGCTCAGCCTGCGAGCAGTTTTGGCAGCCTTGCCAGATTGCAGGCCGCCATTGCCAAGGTGAAGCGGGCTCGCACCCGTTCGATGCCGCGATACAGGGTCTGCGCCATGCCGCCGACGGTTTTCACCCAGCCAAAGGGTTCCTCGATCTTCTTCCGGCGCCGCTGCGATTGGGCGTAGCCGGGGTGCCGGGTGGTTCTGCCGTCAATGGCGGAATGCCGAGACCTTTGAGCGACGCGTGGGGTGACCGCCATCTGGCGCAGCTTTGCGACAAAGCTGGCGCTGTCATGGCCACGGTCTGCCGCAAGTGTCAGGCGCCGGATTGATCCCGGCGATTGGCGGTGGAGCATGTTGATGGCAGCCCGCCGTTCGGCGTGGCCGTCAGCCTGCGTCAGGTCAGCTTGGACGATCAGGCCAGAGCGGCTTTCCATCAGGCCATGTCCCATGAAGCACAGCAGGGCGCCGGTGCCGGGCGACTTCTTGAACAGCCGGGCCTCGGGATCGGTCATCGAAGCATGTGTCGCGTTGGAGCGTCGTTCTCCGCGGAAATCGACTTCGGCGTTGCGGTTGCGGCGCGTGGGGCGGGCTATCGGTTCGGGCTCGGCGGCGGAGGGGTCAGGGGAGGATGTGGTCGGCACGCTGGTATCTGGCGGGTCGCCAGGATCGTCGTCTCCTTCGGACGTCGTCTTTTCCCTGGGCTGGAAGCTCTTCATCGACGCCCAAGCCTTCACCAGGGTGCCATCGACGGCGAAGTGATCATCCGAGAGCAGCGGTGCCACATCGCGATGCGCCATGATGCGGCGTGACATGTCCGTGGTCAGCAGCCGGTCGCGGTTCTTGCAGAACACTGTGGGGACCCAGACAGGGTCATCGACCCCATGCCCACGAACCAGCGGAACAGCAGGTTGTCGTCCATCTGCTCCATGAGCTGCCGCCCGGATCGGGTCGAGTAGAGGATCTGCAGCAGGCTGGCCCGGATCAGCCGTTCCGGCGCAATAGAGGGGCGACCCTCCCCGGCGTAAAGCCGGTCGAACTCGGCATCAAGGGAGCGCAGCGCATCGTTGACGACGGCCCTGATCCTGCGCAGCGGATGCCGCGCCGGGACGCGCTCCTTGAGATCGACATAGCTGAACAACGATCTCGTCACATTGTCCGATCCACGCATTGCCACCTCCGTTCCCGCAGTGGCCACCGTGAACCATGTTCCGCAATGGACGTCGAGGCAGGAGCTTTTCAGAACCCTGCCCTAACGATCTGCCATACTCCCGTGCCAATCGGTGCAGGTCCGCTTGCACCGGTCGCCATCGCTCATGACGCGACAGGTCAGACCATCTCGACCGGCCCCCCGTAGGCCGCCAGAACCGTGTCCGCCGTCAGCAGGATCAGCCCCTCGGTAATCGACTGCGCCAGCAGCATCCGGTCGAAGGGATCTCCGTGAAGCGCCGGCAGGGCTGAAAGCGCAAGGCAATGCCGGCTTTCGATCGAAAGCTCGTGATAACCGTTCGCCAGCAACCCCGCACGCAAGGCACCCGGATCAACCCGGAAGTCAGTCCTGTTGAGCGCCCGCTTGATGGACACTTCCCAGATCGATGCAGCCGAAAACCAGAGCTGATGTCGCGGCTCGGCCATGATCTGCCGTGCGGACTCGGGCAGCCTGGCCGAGGCAAAGGCCGCCCAGAGCAGCAGATGCGTGTCGATCAGATAATTCACGCATCGCCTTCGAACAGCGCCTGAATTCCGTCCGCATCCATGCGGTCGAAATCCTCCGGGATCTCGTAGGCGCCCTCCAGGAACCCGATCCGGGACGGTGTCCTGCTCTCGATCTGCATCACCTTGACCATCGGCTTGCCCGCGCGCGCAATCACAAAGGGCTCGCCCCGGACGGCAGCCTCGACAAGCTTCGACAGGTTCGTCTTGGCCTCGTGGATGTTCACGGTCTTCATGTCGGCTCCGCTGACTTAGCTAAGTCAACTTAGTCCGTCACGGCCGGATGCACAAGCCCGTCTTACGGTGCATCGATCCGGATGCCGTTCATCGAAGGTTCGATGCGGGTCAGGGCCGCTTGCAGCCGGCCCAGCAGGTGCATGCGCAGATAGTTGGCGTGAAACCGTGACGGGGCCGTCAGATGCAGCACGCCCTCGCCATGCCCCACCTCGACCAGCGCCTTGAACCACGCGTCGAAGACTGACGCATCCTCGGCCAGAAGCTGCGCGCGCACCCTGCCCCAGAGATCCAGATCCCCCTCGTCCGCCGCGGCCTCAAGCCGCCGGAACGGCACCACGTTTCCGCCCTCGGTGCTGCTTCCCGTGCTTTGGGACATCCTCAGGACGTAGTCATCGCCAATGTTCGGCCAGGACGGCCGAGTGTCCATCAGGATGCGATCCAAATCCAGTCGCAGGACGGACACCCTTCCGCGCGCGCCTTGTCGCTTGACAACAATCCAGCCTAGCCCGCGCAGCCGCGCCATGTCACGTTTGACCGTGCGTTCGTCAACGCACCACAGGCGGGCAATCTCCCTTTGTCCGGTCACCAGTTCGTTGCGCTGCCAGTTGTAGCGTGTCGTGATCAGTGACATCAGCCGGAAAACAAGCCTCTGCAGGCCCGGTTCTCCGGCCAGCCCATGGGCCATCAGCGCCGACAGGATGTCGTATTTCTTGACCGCCGCCTCTCGGCCGACGGGCTTGATCACCTGCATCTCCACCCTCGTTCGCCGGAGGCACTACATCCGGTCGGCCTGTCACGCCGAGATTCCCTGAGATTCCCAACGCCTTTCACGATCTTTCTCCCATTTGCGTCCTAAAGCCGTAGCCTGTCAAGCCACATCGCTTTCTGTTCGGGCTGGGGGACCTTCGACGATTTGAAAAATCGGTATCATTGGTATTGGGGGACGCTCTGTGCGCCCCCTATTGGAACTGGAATGTCCCCTATTGGCGCCAACTTGCGGCCCTCATGTCCCCGACTTCGGCGGCAAGTGCGCACAGCGGTCGTCCTTCCGCCGCACTCGCGAATACAGGCGATTCGCGCCACAGAGCACAGCGAGGGGCCTTTTTTCAGATCATTCTAACAAGCCTTTTGCCAAATCTCCAAATTCGGCGTAAATGAAATGCCGCCGTTATTTAGCGTCCTTCGAAACAGGCAGAACATGTATACCCATCAGGACCTCGCGCGACTGCAAAGCCAGTCTCTGAAGATGCAAGGCTGGATTCGCCGCCAGACCTTCAGCCCTGCCAATGTAAAGACCCTCCGCCGCTTCTCCAGCTGGGAGGTGTCGGAACTGATCTTCCGCATCAACCAGTCCACCTTCCGCGGCAAGCTGGCCGCTGATCCCAACCTTCCCCTCGGGGAAGTCGAGGAGGACGGCCGCCAGCGCTGGTTCAGCCTGGACGAGGTGAACGAACTGCGTCGCCGCATCCGTATCAACAAGAAGTCGCTGATGCCGCCGCGCCCGCAGGGAAAGCGCGCCTTCCGCGCAGCCATTGCGAACTTCAAGGGCGGCGCGGGGAAATCGACCGTGGCCCTGCATTTCGCGCAGGCGGCAGCCCTTGACGGGTACCGGGTCCTGGTGATCGACTTTGATCCGCAGGCCACCCTCTCCCATTCGATGGGCCTGTCCGATGTGGACGAGGATCACACCGTCTGGGGCATCATGGCCCGCGACCTTGAACGGGAAACCGACCGGATGAACGCTGCGGCGGCCGGGGCGGAGTCTGGCACCGCCCTGCCCCGTCGCCGTCTGCCCGCGACGATCCGCGACATGGGGCTCGGTTCGCTGCGCGCGGCCGACTTCATCAAGCCCACCTCATGGTCAACCATCGACATCGTTCCCAGCTGCGCCAACGCGGCCTTTGTCGAGTTTGCCAGTGCCCAGTACCGGCACCTGAACCCGGAATGGACCTTCTTCGGAGCGGTCTCGCGCTTTCTAGACAGCCTGCCGGACGATGCCTATGACCTTATCCTCTTCGACTGTCCGCCGGCCATCGGGTACCAGTCGATGAACGCGGTCTTTGCGGCAGACATGCTTTATATCCCCTCGGGCCCCGGCTACTGGGAATATGACTCGACCACCAGCTTCATCGGCCAGCTGGCCGAGGCGCTCGGTGACCTGTCGCATGGCTTCGAGAACTTCCCCACGGGGAAGATCGCGCTGCCAAAAGCTTTTGCGGATGTGCGCTTCCTCATGACCCGGTTCGAGCCGTCGAACGAACTTCACCAGGCGATGTTCGGTGCCTTCAGGCAGGTCTTCGGAGACCGCCTTGCCCAGCACCCGATCGAGATGACACGAGCCGTCGAACAGTCGGGCCGCTTCCTCAGCTCGATCTACGAGATCGACTATCGCGAGATGACGCGTGGGACCTGGCGGCGCGCGCGCGCCACCTTCGATCAGGCCTATGAGGAGTTCCGTGGTCATGCCGTGGCCGCATGGACGCAGCTGGAGGACGCAGCATGAGCCGCAAGCGTCGCATGTTCGACATCGACATTCCCGAAGAGGGGGAGGATCAGACCTTCCCCGCAGGGAAGGCCGAGTCCCGCCGCGGGCCGATGGCCGCTGCCATCAACGAAACCGCGGCCTCTTCGCGCGAGCGTGCCGAGGTCGAGGCCCGAATCCGCGCCGAGAACGACGCCCTTGCGCAGGAGCATGTGCGCCTGAAGCGCGCGGGCCTGATCACCGACCTGATCCCGCTTGAGGCAATCGACACGCAGAAGCTCATCCGCGACCGTCGTCCCGTTGCGGACTTCGATCTGGCCGAGCTTGTGGCGTCGATCCGCGAGATCGGATTGTCGAACCCGATCCGCGTCGAGCCCGCCGCCGACGGTCGCTACGAACTGATCCAGGGCTATCGCCGGTTGTCGGCCTATCGCCAGCTTCTGGAGGAGACGGGCGATGTCCAGACCTGGGGGAAAATCCCGGCGGGCATTTCGGCGCGCGGCGATGCGCTGGACAGCCTTTATCGCCGCATGGTCGACGAGAACCTCGTCCGCAAGGACATCTCCTTTGCGGAGATGGCGCAGCTTGCCCTGCATTATGCGATGGACCCGCTGACGGCGGAAACGGATCCCGACCGGGCGGTGGCGCTGCTGTTCAAATCGGCGGGCTACCAGAAGCGCAGCTATATCCGCAATTTCATCCCCTTGGTCGAGCGCTTGGGCGATACGCTGATCTATCCGCAAGAGATCCCGCGCGCCCTGGGGCTGTCGCTTGCTCAGCGCCTGGCCGAGGTTCCAGGGCTTGCTGCGGCGATCAAGGCCGAACTGAAGGACTGGGACACGCGCTCGATCACGGATGAACTGGCAGTCTTGCGTCGCTACGCAGGGCAGGAGGCTGATGTGCCGGAGGGCGCGCCTGTGAAGCCGTCGCCGCAGCCCACCGCCAAGGCCAAGACGACCTTCCAGCTACAACGACCCCAAGGTAGCGCGAAATGCACCGCCGCGAATGGGCGGCTGGAGATCCGCCTGTCGCGCGACTTCTCGACCGTGGACCGCCGGAAACTGGAAGCTGCGGTAGCCGCAATGCTGGACCAGATCGAGTGATCTTCCCCACGGGGAAGATCATGCCCCTCGGAAAGAAAGCGCCTCCCGCTACAGCACCCCGAGCTTCTCCGCGCGGTCCAGCGACGTTCTGACGGAGGAGGGCTGCCACGTCGTCGGTTCACGGGAGATGCGATCGCAGATGGCTTCCAGGTCGTCGCAGATGGCCCGGAGGATGACGTCGGGATCTGCAGCACCCCAGACGGCGGCATTGGCAGGCAGCGGGCCGTTGCTCCTCAGCAGGCGGGCCAGCACCGGTCGGGACCGGTCTCCGCCTGACGCCTGCTCCTCGTGCACTGCGCTGCAACCTGCGGCTTTAAGTGCCTGCACCTGGGGCAGGGGGTTCTGATCCTCGGTCAAGACACGGGCATAGCCGATCAGCGGCATGAGCAGAAACCTTTTGCAATTCAACATGCCATAAGTAAACGGTCGTTTGTTTGCGCTGGCAAGACCTACATTGGAAACAAGCGGCGCAACAGGGGCAGGTGCCTTGACCCTCGCAACAGTACTCGCTGTCGCTCCAGCGCCTGCGGAGGTTTTAAGTGCGTAGCTGTTCGGGAGGCTCTTCGTAACCCTCTTTTGTGTTCGTCAAATATCCAATATCGTGACGACATGGCTGGCCATAAGACAGAAAATGAAAGGCTCCTTGCGCCTGCACGGACGCCCGGCTTGACGTAAGTGGGGCAGATGTCCGGGATCTGTCGCAAATTTTTGGCAGGTTTGCGCCAGAAGGATAAGGGTGGGCGCGAGATCGGCCGTTCTGAGAGGGAAGAGCA
>Ga0194112_10009433_pt1 | contig 12422 bp, 10 predicted proteins | sample TA2MahC400mmetaG_FD_146191 | JGI IMG/M metagenome (GOLD analysis project Ga0194112, IMG submission 146191) | Freshwater microbial communities from Lake Tanganyika, Tanzania - TA2015016 Mahale Deep Cast 400m | ecosystem: Environmental > Aquatic > Freshwater > Lake | place: Tanzania: Lake...
GGGTGTTGGGAGGGGAGTTTGAGGGGAGGGCGGGGGACTTGTTGTCCCCCGGCCCTCCCCTCAAATCATCCCGCTACATATCCTTCCGGGGTTGGGGCTACCAACCCCCGCCGCAACAGCCGCTCCAGGTGCTTTCCCACCATCTGGGCCTCGATGTGGTCATAGACAAAGGGCGGTTCTTTCACTTTGCCGTAAATGAGACGGCGCTCCACCAGTTGAGGGAGGGTGTGGGGGGTGCGGAGCATCTCCAGCAGGCGCTCTTCCCGATCCCGGATCACCTGGCGGAATTGAGCCAGCCCGGCGTGGAATTCTTTTGGGGTGAAGACCCCCTGCTCGTGGGCCGTGAGGTAGGTGCGGGCCTCCATCTGCCTCAGGCGGTCCAGGGTCGCTTCAAAAGCGTCCAGGTCCGAGGCCGTGTCGCCATACCAGGGGCCGAAAGGCGAGAGGTCCACGTCCGCCAGAAAAATCAGTTCCTGCCGGGGGAAGTTAAAAAAGCTGTGACCCGGCGTGTGGCCGGGCGCGGCAATGATTTCCAGGATAATGTCGCGGTTTTGAAATTGCTGCCCCGGTTCATACAGAATCAGATTTTTCAGAGGCTGGAAGCGGAACTCTTTGACCAGGGTCTCTCCCCAATACTTCAGATACCGGGGGTCTTCCAGGCCCATGAGGTCAAAAATCGCGTCCATGGAGGTGAAGGCCGCGGCTTCCGGGGCGGGGGCGTAAAACCAGGCGTTGGGGAACAGATAATTATACTTCTGGTGGTCTTCGTGGAAGTGGCTGATAAAGACCCGGTCCACCCCGGGGGTCCGGGCCAGGCGGCTTAAGAAACCCTTGTCCGACGCGGGATCCACCACCCAGGTCTCCTCCCCCTCCAGGACCAGGGAGTGGCAATAGGGATAGCGCCCCCCTTTTTGTCCAGGGACCAGACGGATGGGGCCGAAATTCAGAATTTTTTCCGGAGCCGGGGCCGTGAAGACTTTTTCCTTTTCCAAAAGCGAATCTTTCAAAGGGTGGATATCCGCCCTGCCTTGGAAGAAAACTATTCCCCGTTTGAGCCTTGTCTAAGCCTGGTCCTGCCTCGCATAAAGGACCTCATAACGGGACGCCAGCTCTGCCTTGGCGGCTTCAATTTCCTCGGGAGACAAATTTTTCACCCGGATATACACGTCTCGGAATCCCTCCCGGGCCGAGGTGTAGGAGGTGAGGAGGCTGACGAAGCGCGCCCCCCGTTCCCTAAGGAGATCCACCACTTCCTTGATCAAACCCGGCTTGTCTTCCAGGCGCAAGGCGAACTGGACCCCGCCCTGGCGGATGCCGGTGATATGCATGAAAGCCCGGAAGACGTCCGATTGGGTGATGATCCCCACCAGGTCGCCGTGGACATCCACCACCGGTAGCCCGGAAACGGTGTTCTCCAGCATGATCTGGGCCGCGTGCTCCACCGTGTCCTCCATGGATACGGTGATGGGGTGGCGGGTCATGATCTCTTTGACCTGAAGCTCCCCCAACAGGTAGTAAAGCTCGTGTACGTCCAGGGTGGTGGCCTTGGAGGGCGAGGCCTCTTTCATGTCCCGGTCGGTGATGATGCCCACCAACTGCCCCTGGTGCATCACCGGCAGCCGCCGGAACCGGTGCTGCTTCATGATGTGGATGGCCTTGATCATGGAGGTGTCATCATTGACGGTGATGGGTTCCCGGGTCATCCAGTCCCTTATCAGCATGGTATCCTCCTTTGTCAGCCGGGCCGCAGCCAGCAATTCTTGTTCATCTTTTGGGAGAGGCATAAGGAGGCGCACCGGCCCCAAACGTCTGGGAGAGTGCCATTCCTTTTCCTTAGGCCCTATTATAGGGCTAAAGGGAAAAAATTTCATGGATTAATCCAAAGTCGGGGACAGGGAGGCATCGGGCTTTCTTTTACTTAAGACCCCAAAATCCAAGCCCCGCGCCTTCCTCAGATCCGGGGTTCTTCCCCCTTAAAGATGCGCTCCAAATTTTCCCGATGGCAAACCAGGATCAGCCCGGACAGCACTCCCGCCAGGAAGAGATATGCCTTGGAGGGGGAGAACAGGCCCACGGCCAGGGGGAGAAACCAGGCGGCGATGAGGGACGCGGCGGAAAAGATGCGGGTTTGGACCAGGGCCATGATGTAAACCAGGACCAGATTGGCCGCGGCTAAGGGGACCAGGGCCGCCACCACCCCGAAGGCGGTGGCCACCCCTTTGCCGCCCCGGAAGCCCAGGTACAGGGGGAAGATGTGGCCCAGGACTGCAGCGGTCCCCACGGCCGCGACCCCGGCTTCCCGCCAGGCGCCCAGGGCCAGCCAGTTAAGGGCCAGGATCACCGGCAGGGCGCCTTTGCCCGCATCCCCCAGGAAAGTGATGACCGCGGCTTTCAGGCCCAGGAGCCGGTAAAGGTTGGCCGCGCCCAGGTTGCCGCTCCCCTGGGTGCGGGGGTCCGGACCTTTCATGAAGCGGGCCACCAGGAGCCCGCTGGGTATGGAGCCCAGAAGATAGGCCAGCAGGGTTAATAAGGCGAAGTTTTTCATTCAAATACTCCAAGAACTAGTTGAAATCAGGGCCAGGAATCGAAGTCATCCAGTTGCCAGTGGTCAATTTCCGGAAATTGCGCCCAATTCCATTACCTGGAAGCTGTAATTTGAGACCTCTGCGAAATAATCTACAAGGCAGAAAATCTTGCCTTTGATACACCCTTCCCCACGGTGGGAGGGTGTTGGGGGAGGGAGGCATCACGATTAACTGGCTGAAATCAGACAAAAACTTTGCCACCCCCACCCTATCCCTCCCCCCTCCAGGGGGAGGGGATTTTAAGGAATCACGGTTAAATTAGGTTTTACGCAGAGGTCTCAATTTGCAAACTGGTCACTGGTTACTGCTCACTAACAACTGGCAACTGACAACTACAAATAATTCTCCGCCAGGGGCTCGTAGAAAGCCCGGGGGTGATGGCAGGACGGGCAGGTCTCCGGGGCATTCTTGCCTTTCACCACGTAGCCGCAATTGCGGCAATGCCAGCGGATAGGCTCCTCCCGATGGAACAGGGTGTCATTCTTCAAGTGGCTGATCAAAGCCAGGTAGCGGGCCTCATGGAACTTCTCCACCTTGGCGATCTCCCGGAAGGACCGGGCAATATCCGGGAACCCCTCCTGGTCCGCCACCTCTGCGAAGTTCTGATACATGGTGGTCCACTCGTAATTTTCCCCTTGAGCCGCGGCTTCCAGGTTGCTGAGAGTGTCTTTCTGGTGAAAGGGGTAGCCGGCGATGATGTCCGCCTGGCCGGAGCCGTTTTCCGTGAGGTGCTTGAAAAAGACCTTGGCGTGTTCTTTTTCGTTGTCCGCGGTTTCCAGGAAGATGGCCGCGATATATTCATAGCCCGCCTTCCGGGCTTCCCCGGCATAGTAGGTGTACCGGTTCCGGGCCTGGGATTCCCCGGCAAATGCGATGAGCAGGTTCTTTTCGGTCTGTGAACCTTTGAGGTCCATCGATTCCTCCTATTGGTTTAAGGGGGCGGTCTGGCGGTTTAGCGGTTTAGCGGTTGGCGTTTAGGTTGTCTAACCCGCTACCCCCCGGCCTTTCCCCCACATGCACCTCTCAAAATTCTTTAGCCATTTCCCTGGCTTTTGCCACGGCCTCCCGGCGCCGGGCCTGGGCCGTTTCCGGCCCGCCTTCCAGGGTGGGTTCAATGAGGACTATGCGGAAGTCAGTGAAACCGATGAACCCCAGGATGACCTGCAGATAAGGAATCTGCAAATCAAAGGCCGCGGCCAGAGTTCCGGGGGGATAACTGCCGCCCCGGGCCCCGGCGATGAAGATGGGCTTCCCCGTCACCAGCCCCGTATAACCTTCTTCCGGGGAATAGCTGAAGGTGTAAGTGGGCTGGACGATGATGTCAATGTATTGCTTCAGCCGGTAAGGAATGCCGAAGTTCCACATGGGCGCGGCCAGCACGTACTTGTCCGCACCTTTGAATTGGGCGATATAGTCCTCCACCACCCGCCAGGCCGCAGCTTCTCCGGCGGAGTGGGGCCGGCCGTGCATGATATTGTACTTGGCATTGATGAGCAGGCCGTCAAAAGGGGGTAGGTTCTCGGCAAACAAGTCCAGGGTGACGATCTCGTCCTGGGGGTGGAGGTCCCGGTAGGCCTCCAGGAAGGCTTCGGCCACCGCCAGGGAATGGGACCGGCCCTTTCGGGGCGAAGCTTTGATGTAAAGCACTTCGCTCATAATATCCTAACTTTTTATAATTAATTCAGGTCAATGGGAAATAAATTCGTCAATCGTGGCCCTAACTTTTTCAGTTACCGATTGTTGCCTTATTACCAGGAGCGGAAAGGAAGTTCCATTCACCCCCACCCCAGCCCTCCCCCCTCAAGGGGGAGGGAGTTAAAGGAAGGAACTACTTTCATGCTCTGAGTAATAACTGCGGAAAGGGCCTCTGAAGATCGGCATTTTGTTTTTCATTTCAGCAAATGACATGAGTGGCACAGGCTTCCAGCCTGTGGGAAGGGTTCTTGGCCTGATTTTTAGCCGAACATCAGGGCTTCCGGCTTGACCAGCAGCAAAATGCCGATGAGCAGCATGATCAACCCGCCGATGAGATTGGACCAGGCTTTATAGCGGGTGGAAAGCCCGGTGACTTGAAAAGTGATCATGGCGCCGCAGAACACCAGCAAGTCGTCCAGCATAAAAATCAGGATATAGAGGACGATGTACAGGTAATACTGCCAGGCCGGTAGGGGGGTGAGACTCAGGATTTGCAAGTAAATCACCGGAAGCCCCGCGGAGCAGATGAGTTCCACCACGTTCACCCCGAAGGCCAGGAGGATGATGCCCCCCAGGGCCAGCCAGAAGCTCTGCTTTTGGGTGATGGCCTGGATTTTGGCGGTAATGCTCTGGCGGCGCGGCCCCCCGGTGATTTTACAGACCCCGGCTCTATTGGTGAAGTATTCCCGCAGGTTGTAATATCCCGCGCCCAAGGCCACCAGGGCCACGATGATCCTGACCCATAAAACCAGCCCCAACAACAGGAACAGGTTGAGCCAGGCGCACATGATGAGGAAGTAAACCAGAGCCGAGGCCATGATGAACGCGGTTCCCAAAATCCACCGCCGGCGAACGTTTTCCATCCCCAAAAGGAGACCCAGCAACAGGACCAGGACCCACATGGCGCAGGGGTTGAAGCCGTCCAAGGCCCCGAACAGAATGGTGAGCAGCCCCAGGGAAAGCTGTTTGATCTTAACCTCCCCCCATAGCGGCACGGTGATAGTATCGGGAACGGCCTTTGGTCCCGGGGCGGGAAGGGCGGAGGGAGCAGGCGGGGGCGAAATTAATCCCGCCACGGGGTCGGGGACTTCCCGGGTGAGGGCTTTGAGCACCAAGGCTTCCAGGGCCGCGCCGGTGGCGGCCTCGTCATGCCAGCCGATGACATAGTCCTCCCCCACCACGGTGAACGGGACGCCGGGGATGGTGAGGTTGAAATGTTTCCCCACCCGTTGCATCAATTCCAGGTTGTCCCGGCTTTCCGTCACCTCAATGGAGTTAATTTTTAAGGTCGGGTATTTTTCTTCGAGCCGCTTCAGGAAGGCTTTCTCCCGCTCGCAGTGGGGGCAGCCCTTGGTCCAGAAGAAATAGAGATTGACGGTCTTTTCCGCGGCAAAGGCCGGGAAGGGCGCAGCCAGTACCAATCCCGCCCATATAAGCCATGAAAGAAGGATGAGCCTTTTCATTTTTAACTGAAAACTAAAAACTGAAAACTGAAAACTCTCCCTACTGCTGCCAGACAATGCGACCGCAGTCCTTTAAATCATAGCCTCCCAGGGCCTCCGCGGCCTCCTTGAATTCCGGGGACCGGATGACCTCCAGCAAGGTCTGGAAGCGGGGGTGGTTAAAAGTGGTTTCCGGCACCACCAGGTCGTAGCGCTCCGGGGTCAGGGGGATGAAATCCAGCCCCAGGGCCAGGGCCGCGGCCAGGATGCCCAGCCCCGCGTCCGCGGTGCCCGAATGGACGTTCACCGCCACCGCCATGTGGGTGTATTCTTCCCGGTCGTAGCCGGTGACGGCCCGGGGGTCGATTCCTAGTTCCTTGAGGAAATAGTCCAACAGCAGGCGGGTCCCCGCTCCCCGCTGGCGGTTGATGAAGCGCACCTCGGGGCGGGCCAGATCCGCAATGGTCCGAATGTTTTGGGGATTGCCCGGGGCCACCATGAGGCCCTGCATGCGCCAGGCCAGGTTGATGAGCTTCAGGGGCAGGCCGGGGAGATACTTTTTAATATAGGGAATATTGTAGGTGTTGGTCTCCGGGTCGAATAAATGGCTGCCGCCCAGGTGGGCCCGGCCCTGGCGCAAAGCCATGAGGCCCCCCAGGCTGCCCACGTGCCCGGAAGAGAGGCGCAGCCGCGGGTCCCGGCGGCGCAACAGGGTGGCCAGGAGATCCAGGGTATTATCATGGCTGCCCAGCACCACCAGGGTTCCTTCGATTTCTTCCGGCGGGACCAGCAACTCCGCACTCACCGGCCGGTCCTCCTCCAGGCCCTCGCTCAGGGCGGGGACGGTGAGAAGGCCGTCGGCCCGCACCAGGGAGGTGATGGTTCCGGCGCCCCGAGGGAGCGGCGTGGCGATGACTTTCTCCCCCACCCGGCCCAGGGTCACCCGGATGAATTCGGTGAGGCCGGGCTTGGAGGGGAGATTTTGTGAAGGGTTCACCATGAGAGTGGACCTTGGGTGGAGGCGTTTTCCCGCCAGTCCGGCGATGAGGGGTGCGGCGAACTGTTCAAAGGAGAGCACCGCGGACACCGGGTAGCCGGGGTTGCCGATGACCGGTTTCCCTTTGGCGATCCCGAGTACGGTGGGCTTCCCCGGCATCATGGCCACGCCGTGCACCAGGACTTCCCCCAGGGATGAGACGGCCTGGTAGGTATAGTCCTCGGTGCCCGCGGAAGACCCGGCGTTGATGAGGACCACGTCGGTTTCGGCCAGGGCCTGGTCCAGGGCGGCGGTGAGGGCTGCCAGGTCATCGGGCACGATGGGATAAACCCGAGGGATGCCCCCCGCCAGCTCCACCATGCCGGAAAGAATCACCGAATTGAACTCCGGCAGGCGGCCGGCGGGCACGTCTTCTTTCAGTTCCGCCACGGGAACCAGTTCCGCGCCCGTGGGGATAATGATCACCCGGGGCCGGCGGCGCACCTTGACCCGGATGACCCCTGCGGCCAGCATGGCCCCTTGGGCCCAGGGGGTAATGGCCGCGCCTTCGGGCAGGACCATCTCCGCGGCCACCAGGTCCTCCCCCACCCGGCGCACGTGCTGCCAGGGGAAGGCCGGGGCCTCGATAATAATGGGGTCGGCTTCCGGGTCCGGGACCTGCTCCACCATGATCACCGCGTCGGTCCCCGGCGGCATGAGGTGGCCGGTGTTCACCGGGATGGCCTCCCGCCCCAAAGCCAAATGTTTGGGCTTGTCCGGGGTGGCCCCGAAGGTGGCCGGGGACGACACCGCAAAACCATCCATGGCCGCCTGGTGGGCCGCGGGGGACGACCACCGGGCCGTCACCGGCGCCGCCGTCACCCGGCCCAAGGCCTCGCGGACGGGAATCTCTTCCGAAGCCATCATCCCGGCCAAGTCAAACCGGGACAGGAAAATTTCCCTGGCTTCCTCCAGGGACTTCATGTGTAGATATATTCGACGCTGCATAGTTAAGCCTCACGCAAAGACGCTAAGGCGCCAAGAGTTATTATTTTTGGGGCCAAGCCCCAAAAATAATAAGTCTTTTCTTGGCGGTCTTTGCGCCTTTGCGCCTTTGCGTGAAATTATTTACCCCAGCCCCCTCCACCCGGCGTCCGAATAGATAGCCGGCTGCCGGGGGGCAGGGTCAGGTTGACTTTGCCGGGTAAGGGTTGTTCTCCTGCCGGGGTGATAAGCGCGTTTTCCCCTGCGGCCCCCGGTTGGCCGCCGTGGAGGCCGTAAGGCCCGTGGCGGCGGCGGTCGGTGAGGAGGCTGACGGTGACGTCCGTTAGAAATTGAAATTCTCGAACAATCCCCAGGCCGCCGGGGAATTTTCCCGGGCCGCCGGAGCCTTCCCGAAGTCCGTAGCGGGTCACCCGCACCGGGTAATCGTGCTCCAGGACTTCCACCGGGGTGTTCCGGGTGTTGGTCATGTGGGTGTGGACGCCGGACAGGCCCGGACTTCCGGGGCGGCCGCCCATGCCGCCGCCGATGGTTTCATAGTAGGTAAAATCGAGTCCGGTTTCAGGATCGCACCCCCCGCAGGCCACGTTGTTCATGGTGCCCTGGGAGGCCGCGGGGATCACTTCAGGAAGCGCCTGGGATAAGGCCCCCAATACCACGTCCACCAGGCGCTGGGAGGTCTCCACGTTGCCCGCGGCCACGGCGGCGGGGAAAATGGGGTCCAGCAAGCTGCCGGTCCGGGTGAGGGTGGTGAGGGGCCGGAAGCAGCCCTGGTTGATGGGATATTCTTCCGCTAATAGCGATAAAAAAACGTAATAACAGGCGGCTTCCACCACCGGAGGAACGGCGTTGACGCCCCCTTCAGTTTGATCATCGGACTGGCGGAAATCCAGGAGGGCGGTATCGCCGGAGATGGTCAAGGTCAGGCGAATGGCCAGATCCTGGCGCCCATAGCCGTCGTCGTCCAAATAATCCTCAAAAAGATATTCGCCCCCGGGAATGGAAGCGATCACGCCTCGCATGGCCTTTTCAGAATAATCAAGCAGGGCCTGGCTCATGGTCAAGAGCTTATCCAGTCGGTAGCGGCTCACCAGGGCCGGCAGCCGTTCCTGGCCCCGGTGGAGGGCAGCCAGTTGGGCTTGCAAATCCCCCCGGCGCTCTTCGGGAACGCGCATTTGGGAAGTTAGCGAAGAAAGGAAAGCTTCGTTAATTTCACCGCCACGGCACAAGTACGTGGGGGGGATGATCACCCCTTCGTCCCTAAGGTCCCGGGCCAGGGGCATGGACCCGGGGGTGGCGCCGCCCACGTCGGCGTGGTGGGCCCGGTTCACCAGGTAGAAGGCCAGGCGGTTTTCGGCATAAAAGGGGGCAATGACCGTAATATCCGGCAGGTGGGTGCCGCCCCAGTAGGGGTCATTGAGGATAAGGACGTCCCCCGGCCCCAGGGGAAACTCCGGCAGCACCCGGGCCATGGTCCGGGGCAGCGCCCCCAGGTGCACCGGGATGTGGGCCGCCTGGGCCAGCAGCTCCCCCGCCGCGGTACACAAGGCGCAGGAATAATCCCGGCGCTCCTTGATGTTGGGGGAAAAGGCGCTCTTCCGCAGCACAATGCCCATCTCCTCGGCCACCGCGGCGAAGAGCTTGGCAAAAATGGTCAACTCCAGGGCCAGGGACATGGAGGGATTATAACATGGGTGAGAAACGTGGGGGAGGGCCGGGGGACCGGTAGCGCAGGCGTCCCTGCCTGCGTCCCCCGCCCTCCCCCACACCCCCCCCAGCCCCCTATAATACGGTTTTCGGTAAAGATAATTACGGATTATCAATAAGTTACATATTAAGTTTGTTGCACTTGAAAGAGAAAATGGTATAAGAGGGCCGGGGAAGTCGGAGCCGCAGGCTCCGCCTTCCCCGGCCAATTCATTGCCCCCTTAAGGGATTGGGGGAGGGGGTGTGGGGGAGGGGGAAAGGGCTTCTGCCCTTTGCCCCCTCCCCCACCAACCCTTACCACCCGAACGTCAAGAAGTCGTGCATGGAGTTGGAGGCCAGGCGGCCGGCGCCCATGGCCAGAATGACGGTGGCCGAGCCGGTGACGATGTCGCCGCCGGCCCAGACCCGGGGTTTCATGGTTTTGCCGGTCTTGGGGTCGGCCACGATGTAGCCCCACTTATTCAGGGACAGGCCCGGGGTGGACTTGGTCAACAGTGGGTTGGCCCCGGAGCCGATGGAGATGACCGCGGTGTCGATCTCCACCATGAACTCGGAGCCCGGTATGGGCACCGGTCGGCGCCGTCCGGAGGCGTCGGGTTCGCCCAATTCCTGGCGCAGGCACTCCACGCCGGTGAGCATGCCGGTTTTGTCGTCGCCCAGGAAGCGCAGGGGATTGGTGAGGAGCAGGAATTCCACCCCTTCTTCTTCGGCGTGGTGGACTTCCGCGGTGCGGGCCGGAAGTTCGGCGTGGGAGCGGCGGTAAATAATATAAGATTTTTCCGCGCCCAGGCGCAGGGCGGTGCGGGCCGAGTCCATGGCCACGTTGCCGCCGCCGAAGGTGGCCACCTTCTTGCCCCGGACGATGGGAGTGTCGTAGTTGGGGAAGTCGTAAGCCTTCATCAGGTTGGAGCGGGTGAGATACTCGTTGGCGGAATAGACCCCGATGTAGTGTTCGCCGGGGACCTTGAGGAACACGGGCAGCCCCGCACCCACTCCCAGGAAGACCACGTCAAAACGCGCCAGCAATTCGTCCACAGTTTCGGAGCGGCCGATTACCGAGCTCAACTCGATCTTGACGCCCAGGCGCTCCAGGTAATTGCACTCGGAGAAGACGATCTCCTTGGGCAGCCGGAATTCGGGGATGCCGTACACCAGCACGCCGCCGGGGGCGTGGAGGGCCTCGAACATGGTGACCTCGTGGCCCTTGAGGATGAGGTCCCCGGCCACGGTGAGGCCCGCGGGCCCGGTGCCCACCACCGCCACTTGCTTGCCGGTGGGCTCCGCCTTGGGAGGCAGGATGTCCTTCCCGTGCATGCGCTGATGGTCCGCGGCGAAGCGCTCCAAATTGCCGATGGCCACCGGCTCATCTTTCTTGCCGATGATGCACAGGCCTTCGCACTGGACTTCCTGGGGGCAGACCCGGCCGCACACCGCGGGCAGGGCGTTCTTTTCCCAGAGCAGGCGGATGGAGCCTTCGAAATCGCCTTCTTTGATCAGCCTGATGAAGCCCGGAATATCGATCTCCACCGGGCAGCCCTGCAAGCAGCGGGGGTCCTTGCACTGGATGCAGCGCTCGGCCTCTTTCATGGCCAGTTCCGGGGTTAAGCCGTAGGGCACTTCCTGGAAATTTCTGGCGCGGACGTCGGGGGGCTGCTCCGGCATCTTTTGCCGGGGGATTTTCTCTTTTTTGGGGGCCTTGACTTCTTCGGTCATTATCCGTTCCTCCCTATATATTTAAAGCCTCGTGGGGTCAGGTTGGTTAGCTGCAGCACTTGCATTTGCCGGCGCCGTGGGCTTCTTTGAACTGGTCATAGGAAACCTTTTCCAGCTCCAGATAAGAACGCAGGCGCAGGGTCAGTTCATCCCAATCGACCTGGAGACCGTCGAATTCGGGGCCGTCCACGCAGGCGAACTGCATCTTGCCGCCCACGGTCACCCGGCAGCAGCCGCACATGCCGGTACCGTCCACCATGATGGGGTTGAGGCTCACCAGGGTCTTGACGCCGTAATCCTTGGTAATCTTGCAGCAGGCCTTCATCATGGGCACCGGCCCGATGCACACCGCCAGGCCGATATCCTTATGTTTTTCCAGGGTTTCCTTCAGCTTGTCGGTGACGAAGCCGTGGTGGCCGTAAGTGCCGTCGTCGGTGCAGATCATCACCTCATCGGACGCGGTCCGCATCTTGTCTTCCAGGATAAGCAGATCCTTACTCCGGGCGCCGATGACGGAATAGACGTAGTTGCCCATCTGCTTCAGACCCCGGGTGATGGGATAGAGCACCGCAATGCCGGTGCCGCCGCCCACGCAGATGACCTTGCCCACTTTTTCCAGGTGGGTGGGCTGGCCCAAGGGGCCGATGACGTCCAGATAGCTGTCCCCCACCTGTAAGGTCTTGAACAGGGCGGTGCTTTTGCCCACCACCATGTAGATGAGGTTGATGAGTCCCTTGGCCGGATCGGTGTCCGCCATGGTCAGGGGGATGCGCTCCCCCTTCTCGTTGGCCCGGAGGATGACGAATTGGCCGGGTTTCGCTTTGGCCGCGATCTTGGGGGCCTTGACCCAGTTGCTGATTATGGTCCCCTGGGCCATTTCCTGGCGTTCAACTATTTCGAACATAGACGCTGATCTCCTTGCCTCGTGAAAAATTTATTTATACCGCGGGTTCCAGGCCGGCGCCGCGGGCTGCCGACCTTGGTTTCTGGTAAATCAGTTGTTTTTTACCACGGGTAATGGAAAAGAAGCAAGTGATAAATATCACAAATGATGGTTTTTAGTTTTCAGTTTTTAGTTTTTAGGGGGTGGGCGAAATCGTCCCCCAGCTTGGCTTGGGAACCAGATAAAAGGCCCTTTAGGGGCGGGGTTTTCCCGCCCGCCATTTACCGGTAATCACTCCACGGGCAGAGAGCCCCCGCCCCTGCGTTGTGCCCCAACTTATTATACCGTTTTCAGTTTTCGGTTAAAAGAAATTGTATTATCAATAAGTTAGCCATAGAATTTGTTGCATCTGAAACTGA
>Ga0194112_10009435_pt1 | contig 12421 bp, 10 predicted proteins | sample TA2MahC400mmetaG_FD_146191 | JGI IMG/M metagenome (GOLD analysis project Ga0194112, IMG submission 146191) | Freshwater microbial communities from Lake Tanganyika, Tanzania - TA2015016 Mahale Deep Cast 400m | ecosystem: Environmental > Aquatic > Freshwater > Lake | place: Tanzania: Lake...
ACACGCCCAACGCGCTGGCCAGCTTCTCCAGCAATGCCGCGGTCGGGCTGCTCTCGCCACGCTCGATCACCGAGATCATCGAGCGACTCACCCCGCTGCGTTCGGCCAACACCTCCATCGTGAGACCGAGCGTCGCGCGCAACGCGCGCACGCGGGCGCCAATGCGCTGGTCCAAAGTCGCCGCATCCATCATAGTAGAATTGATTCCATCATGATGGATAGTCTGTCAAGAGCGCTGACCGTTTCCTGCATGCGGAACGATCCCGCTATCGCGACGTGGCGCGCTTGCCGGCGATCTGCCGCTTGTCGCATCCTCGACGCGCGCGCTCGGCAAGCGAGTGCGCGCGTCAAGCGCTTCAAGGAGGAGCATTACCGATCACGGTAAACCGACGCGGCATTCGGTGCGCGTGCGGTCGCAGGGGAGGGAACGACAATGAAGATCGGCAACGGGTGTATCGCCTTGCTTTTCGCGGCGGCCACGACGCTGGTGACCGCCGATGCCGTATGGGCGCAGAAGCGCGGCGGCGTCTTGAAGATCCAGCACATGGACACGCCGCCGAGCGCCTCGATACACGAGGAAGCGACCGTCTCGGTCGCGGTGGCGTTCATGGCGATCTACAACAACCTCGTGATGTACGACCAGCACAAACCGCGCAACAGCTTCGACACGATCGTGCCGGAGCTGGCGAAGAGCTGGAGCTGGAGCGAGGACGGTCGGCAGCTCACCTTCAAGCTGCAGGAGAACGTGAAGTGGCATGACGGCAAGCCCTTCACCGCGAAGGACGTGGTCTGCACCATGGATCTGCTGACCGGCACCGCCAAAGACAAGCTCCGGCGCAATCCGCGGCAGGCCTGGTATGGCAACGTCGAGAAGACCACCGCGAACGGCGATTTCGAGGCGACGATCCACCTCAAGGAGCCGCAGCCCTCGATGTTGGCGCTGCTCGCGTCGGGCTACTCGCCGATGTATCCGTGCCACGTCTCGATCAACGAGATGCGCCGGCGCGCCATCGGCACCGGCCCGTTCAAGCTCGCCGAGCTGAGGATGAACGAGGGCATCAGGCTGGTGCGCAATCCCGACTACTGGAAGCCGGGCAAGCCGTATCTCGACGGCATCGAGTACACCATCATCCAGGACCGCTCGACGCGCATGCTGTCCTTCATCGCCGGTACCTTCGACATGACGTTCCCGACCGACGTGTCGCCGCCGCTGCTGAAGGACGTCAAGAGGGACGCGCCGCATGCCCAGTGCACGATGCGCCAGACGGCCGTCAGCAGCAACCTTATCGTCAATCGAGATCTGCCACCGTTCGACGACGCACGTATTCGCAAGGCCATGGCGCTGACGCTCGACCGCCAGTCGTTCGTCGACATCCTGAGCGATGGTCAAGGCCGCGTCGGCGGCAGCATGCTGCCGCCGCCTGAAGGCGTCTGGGGCCTGCCCGACGATCAGGTCAAGGCCCTCTATGGCGATGTCGAGAAGAACCGTGAACGAGGGCGCGAGTTGATGAAGCAGGCCGGTTACTCGGCCGACAAGCGGCTGAAGGTCAAGGTGAGCACGCGCAACATCGCCTCGTTCAGGGACCCGGCGGTGATCCTGATCGATCAGCTCCGGCATGTGTTCATCGATGGCGAGCTCGAGATCATCGACACCGCCGTCTACTACAATCGCATGTTCAAGAAGGAGTACACGGTGGCGCTGAATCTCACTGGCAGCGCCATCGACGATCCCGATCAGCACTTCTTCGAGAATTACGCCTGCGGCTCGCTGCGCAACTACAACAACTATTGCGACAAGGAGATGACCAAGCTCTTCGAGGCGCAGTCGCGCGAGCGAGACTTCCAGAAGCGCCTCAGGATGGTGTGGGATATCGAACGTAGGCTGCAGGAGGACGTGGCGCGGCCGATTATCGCGCACGGCCCGGCCGCGGGCTGCTGGCAACCCCACGTCAAGGGCCTAACCATCCAGGTCAACAGCATCTACAACGGCTGGCGTTTCGAGGATCTCTGGCTCGACAAGTAAGATGCGACGCGGGGAGGTCGTCGGATCGGCGACCTCCCTGACAAGCGTTGAGATTGTCGAGCACGACAGCCGCAGACGGCGGCGTGACGGTGGCCTATGGTGCCGTAACAAAACCGTCACACGTCGTCTCTCCCCCTCGAATGGCCACCGTACTCGACCCTCTTGTTATCGCGCTGCTGCTCGCCGCGGCGCTGATGCACGCGACCTGGAACGCGCTTCTCAAGTCGGATCGAGGCGATCGCCTGGCGACGTTCGGCGTGATCATGGCGATGGGCGCCCTGCAGGGCGCGATCCTGGTGCCGTTCCTGCCGATGATCGACCCGGCGGCGTGGAAGTGGGCGGCCTGCTCAGTGGTGATCCACACCCTCTATTACATCTTTCTGCTCAAGGCTTACGCCTACGGCGATCTGAGCCACGCTTATCCCATCGCGCGCGGGTCCGGGCCGTTACTCGTCGCGGTGTTCTCCGGCCGCCTGCTCGGCGAGGCGCTGCGTGTGCAGGACGTCCTGGGCGTCATCCTGCTGTCGGCCGGGCTGATCGCGCTCGCTTTGCCGGACCGAGGCGGTCGCGCGACCGAAGCCGTCTCGCCCGAGGCGCGCCGTCGGCACCGCCTGACCACCGTCTTCGCGCTGCTGACCGGCGTGACCATCGCGCTCTACATCGTCGCTGACGGCCTGGGCGTGCGCGCCGCTGGTCCGACTCTGGAACACAAGATCAGCTACATCGCCTGGCTCAACCTGCTCGAAGGGCCGTGGTTGCTGGTTTTCGCCCTCTGGCGACGGCCGCGTGCGGTCACGAGCTATCTACGCACCAACTGGCATCGCGGCGTGGCCGGCGGGCTGGTGGCGCATGGCGGCTACGGCATCGCCATCTGGGCGCTGTCGCAGGGCCCCATGGTGCATGTCGCGGCGCTGCGCGAGACATCGGTGCTGTTCGGCGCCTTGATGGGCGCGCTGCTGCTGGGCGAGAGCTTCGGCCGCCGTCGCGTCGCCGCCGCGGGGGTGATCGTCGCAGGCCTCGTGCTGATGAACGCGCCGCGCCTTTTCTGACGGCCGCCTGTGCTAGACTGTCGGCAACGACAACGAAGCGATCTCCCCTCGTATGGCAGCCTCCAAGAGGCAGACCCGCAAGAGCGGCGCCGGCAAGACGCGGCCGCGCAAGCCGGCGTCGCGCAAGACCGCGCCGACGACCGTCGGCGCGCGCCTCGACGCGGCGCTGACGGTTCTCGGGGCGCGCTGGCGCGGCCTGCTCGACGCGCTGCGCGCCCGCCGGGTGGCGCTTGGCACGCTGGCGGTGCTGGGCTTGGCGCTACTGGGCGTCGGCGGTGGCTTTTGGCTGACGGACCTCCTCGACAGCCCCCGTCCGGCATCGCCCGTACCATCCGCCGGGCGGCCCGTTCCGCCGTCTTCCGCGAAGCCGTCGCCGGCGCCGCGCTACGCCAGCATCGAGCAGATTCCGGGTCTGCCGGCCTACAACGAGTCCGAGGGTAAGCCCCAACCCAATTACGAGGAGCGCCGCCCGCCATCACCGGTGCCGCGCGCCGCGCCGGCGGGCGCGGCGTGGCAACGCAACGCCATCGCCTTCAGCGACGATCGCCGCAAGCCGCTGATCGTGGTGGTGATCGACGACATGGGCGTCGACCGGCCGCGCTCGCGCCGCGTCGTCGACCTGCCGCGGCCGCTGACTCTGTCCTATCTGCCCTACGCACGCGACCTGGCCGAGCAAACGACGGCGGCGCGCGGCCGCGGTCACGAGCTGATGCTGCATCTGCCGATGGAGCCGATGTCGGGCGGCGTCGATCCCGGCCCCAATGCGCTGCTCACCAGCCTGTCGCTCGACATGATCCGCCGCCGCACCGCGGCGGCGTTGGACTCGTTTTCAGGCTACGTCGCGGTCAACAACCACATGGGAAGCCGCTTCACGACCTGGCGCCCCGGTGTCGAGGCGTCGCTGCGCGAGATGAAGGCGAGGGGGCTGGCTTATCTCGATTCGCGCACCCACGCCGACACGGTGGGCGGGTTGGTGGCCGAAGAACTGGGGATGCCCAACGTCGACCGGCATGTCTTCCTCGACGACGTCATGACCAGCGACGCCGTGCGGCGCCAGCTCGCCGAGGCCGAAACACTGGCGCGGCGGCAGGGCTTCGTCATCGCCATCGGCCACCCGCACGACGTCACCATCCAGGCGCTGGCGGAGTGGTTACCGGGACTGTCGGCCAAGGGATTCGTCCTGGGGCCGATCAGCGCCGCGATCCGTCGGCGGGGCTGGCAGTAGCGCCGGCCACGTTCTAGCCTCCACACCGATCAACGGAGGCATCCCGATGGACGCGACCTGGATGGCGGCTGGTGACCTGGCGGCGGCGGTACGCGCACGCAAGGTCTCTTCGGCCGAGCTGCTCGAGCATTTCCGTAAGCGCGTCGAGCTGCACAATCCCAGGATCAACGCCGTCGTCGTTTTCGACTGGGAGCGCGCGAAGGAGAGGGCGGCCTGGGCCGACGCAGCGCTGGCCGGGGGCACGCCAACGGGGCCGCTGCATGGCGTGCCGATGACGGTCAAGGAGTGCTTCGACGTCGAGGGGCTGCCGACCACTGCCGGTCACGTTGGCTTGAAGGCCAACGCAGCGCTGCGTCACGCCGATGCGGTGAGAAGGCTACTCGACGCCGGCGCGGTGATCTTCGGCAAGACCAACACCCCGCTCTTCGCCGGCGACTTCCAGACCTACAACGAGGTCTACGGCACCACCAACAATCCCTGGGACCTGACACTTGGCCCTGGTGGTTCCTCGGGTGGCTCGGCGGCGGCGCTGGCGGCGGGCATGACGCCAATGGAGCTGGGCAGCGACATCGGCGGCTCGATCCGCAACCCCGCGCATTTCTGCGGCGTCTATGGCCACAAGCCGAGCTACGGCGTGGTATCGCTGCGCGGTCATGTGCCGGGGCCACCGAACTCGCTCAACCTACCCGACATCGCCGTCGCCGGCCCGCTGACGCGCAACGCCGACGACCTCGACCTTGCACTGTCCGTGCTGGCCGGGCCAGGCGAATGGGACGCAGCCGCTTGGCGCATCGATTTGCCGGCGCCGCGGCGGACGTCGCTTGCCGATTACCGGATCGCGATCTGTCCGGACGACGCCTTCTGCCCGGTCGACAGCGAGATCGCCGACGCCATCAGCCGCGCGGGCGACGCGCTGGCGAAGGCCGGGGCCGCCGTGCGGGCGTCGAAGCCGGCGATCGATTTCGCCGCGAGCTTCCGCCTGTTCTACCGCATGCTCGCCGCCACCCTGGCGCCGGGTTACGACGACGGCCTGTTGGACCAGCTCGCCGCGGGCGCCAAAGCGGCGGCCGACCAGCAGGCGATGAGCGCGCTCTTCATGCGCGGCGCCACCATGCGCCATGTCGACTACGTGCGCGCGGAAGCGGCGCGGCAGGACGAGCGGGCGCGCTGGGCCGACTTCTTCACCGGCTACGACGTCTTCCTCTGCCCGATCGTGATGACGGCGGCCTTCGCGCACGACCACTCGCCGGACATTCAGGGTCGGCGCCTGAAGGTCAATGGCGCTGAGCGTGGCTACCTGGAGGCGATCGGCTGGGCGGGGCTAATCGGCAACGTGCGGTTGCCCTCGACCGTGGTGCCGGTTGGTCACACAAAGGCGGGCTTGCCGATCGGCATGCAGGTGGTCGGCCCCTACTTGGAGGACCGCACCTGTATCGATGTCGCCCGGCACCTTGAACGGGCCATCGGCGGCTTCACACCGCCCGCGGGGTACGACGCCTGAACCCCGTGCCGCCGCCGACATAGGCAGCTCGGCGAGGCGTGGTCTATCCTCGGCGGCAATTAGAACACGCGTCGAGGAAGCGCCTATGTCGTTCACGCCCGCCGATTCTCGCGGACACATCGTCAATCCCTTTGCCGGCCGCGACGTCAGCTGGCTGCTCGACTTCCGTGCCGAGGTGAGCGCCGGCCATCCATACCTGGTGTGGGAACCGTTCGAGGGGCCGCGCCAGGCCTGGACCTATCGCCAGTTCAGGGACCGCGTGCTGTGAGTCGCCGCCGGCCTGCGCAAGCGTGGCGTGAAAGCCGGCGACTTCGTGCTGGCCCATCTCGATAATTCGCCGGAGCTGGAGTTCGTCTGGTTCGCCTGCGCGCGGTTGGGCGCGGTGGTCGTGACCACCAACACGCGTTCGGCTGGCGAGGAGCTGGCCTATTTCGCCGATCACTGCGGCGCGGTTGGCGCGATCACCCAGCCGGAGCTGGCGGAGGCCGTCGCGGCCAACGCGCGGAGTATAAAATGGCTGGTCGTCACCGAGCACATGCTCGATGGCAGCGAGCCGCCAGCCAGTCTGCGGCCGGACAAAGCGAACGCCTTCTCCTCGCTCGACGGCGATCCTGCCGACCTGCCGAAGATCGAGGCCGATCCGTGGCGACCGGGCTCAGTTCAGTACACCTCCGGCACCACGTCGCGGCCCAAGGGCGTGCTGTGGACGCAGGGCAATGCGCTGTGGGGCGCGCGTACCTCGGCGATCCATCAGAATCTCAACGAGAACGACGTGCACCACGTCGTGATGCCCTCGTTCCACACCAATGCGCGCACCTACTCGATCCTGCCGACGATGTGGGCGGGCGGCACCATCGTACTCCAGCCGAAATTCTCGGCGCGGCGATTCTGGGACGTGGCGCTGCGTAATCGCTGCACCTGGCTCTCGACCCTGCCGTTCTTCCTCAAGGCGCTGATGCAACACGACATCCCGCCGCATCACTTCCGCATGATGGGCAACGCCATCAACGAGCCGCCCTTTGACGACGTGTTCAAGGTACGGACCATCGGCTGGTGGGGCATGACCGAGACAGTGAGCCAGGGAATCGTCGGCGACGCGCTGTTGCGCAACCGGCCGATGACCACCGGGCGGCCGGCCTCTGGTTACGGCATTCGCATCCTCGATGAGGATCTCGCGACGCCGGTCGCGCCCGGCGGCATCGGCCACCTGCAATGCCAGGGCACGCGTGGCATCCAGATCTTCGCCGAGTACCTCAACAATACGCAGGCCACCGCCGCCAGCTTTACCGAAGATGGCTGGTTCATGACCGGCGATCGCGTGAAGCTGGAGGAGGACGGCTGCATCACCTTCAGCGACCGCGACAAGGACATGCTCAAGGTCGGTGGCGAGAACGTCGCGGCGTCGGAGATCGAGCGCGTCATCGCGCTGGTGCCCGGCGTGCATGAATGCGCCGTGGTCGCGCAGAAACACCGCATGCTGGACGAGGTGCCGGTGGCCTTCGTGATCCCGGCGCCCGGCGTGGCGATCGCGGGCAACAACGAGCTGCCCCACCGTATCCTGAGTGAATGCGCCGCCAAGCTCGCCGACTTCAAGCGGCCGCGCGCAGTGTTCCTGGTCGAGGACATGCCACGCTCGACGCTGGAGAAGGTCCACAAGGTTGCGCTGCGCGCCCGTCTGCCGGTCGCGGGCTGATCAGACCGGCATCGCCCGCTTCTGATGCGCGCGGCCGACGCGCGCGGTTTCCGGATTGTGGCCGGCGACCACGCGCACGCCCTCGTCGAGGCGGCTGGCGATGTTGTCGGGCGCGCAACCCTCGAGGAAGGCGATGCCGCGCGCACGGCAGGCCTTCAGTACCCGATCGCGCGCCGCCTTCATCTCTGGCGGGAAGGGCTGGCGCGGCACGGTCCGGTAACCCAGCGACAGGCCGAGATCGCCCGGCCCGAGCTCGGCGAAGCCCAGGCCCGGCACGTCGAGGATTGCCTCGCAATTGGCGATGCCCTCCGGGCTTTCCAGCTTCACGCCCAGCAACAACTCGCCGTCGGGGTTGAGCGGCCAGGGATCGCATCGGCTGAGATAGTCGAGCTCGCTGATGCCCCAGACCGGTGCCGCCGTCGGCTCGGAGCCGCGGCCGCGTGTGCCGATGCCGAGCGTGCCGCCCGCGGGCCGTGGCCGCACGGCGCCACCCAGGCGTTGTACGGGCGAGGGCAGGGCGGCATCGACACCGGCAAGATTCGGCGGATAGCGACAGGACTCGACGAACGCGCGCGTGGCGTCGGCGGTCTCCGCCTGACACAGCAGGATACCATGCACGCCGCGCCCGAGAATCTGGCGGAACTGCCAGGCGTTGAAGCGGACATTGGCTTCGTCGGTGCCGTTGACCGGCGCCTCGACGATCACCGCAGGGGTGCGATGGCCCGAGCGCGTCGGCCCAGCCTCGACCATGCCGCGCATGTACTCGGCCAGCCCTGCCATGTCGAAGGAGCCATGCTCCATGCCGACATTGATGTAGTCGGCCCAGGTCTCGGCATCGGCGCGGCCCTGCGCGTAGGTCAGTACGTGGCCGGTATGCGGGCCGTCGTAGTAGATCGCCTGATCCTCTGCGAGCAGTTCGATGGCGCGATTGATGCGGCTGGCCATGAGGCCCTCCCGGCGATGTCTCCCGCCCGGAGCATAGCGCCCCGCGACCGGGGAGGCTTCCGCCTGCTGAAACCCCATGCCGCGCCCGGTTGAAGCGCCGGCCGCATGGCGATACCGTCCAGCCTACCCTCAACGCATCGACCGCCCCAGCGGGAGGACCGCCCATGCATATGAACTTCACCGACGCCGACCGCGCCTTTCAGGGCGAGGTGCGCGACTGGCTCAAGGTCAACTTGACCCCGGAAATCGTCGGCGAGAGCAAGGTGGCGCGCAACGCCCACATGCCCAAGGAGCGGCTGCTCGACTGGCAGAAGCGTCTCGCCGCGAAGGGCTGGCTGTGCACCAACTGGCCGAAGGAATACGGCGGGCCGGGCTGGTCACCGACGCAGAAGTACATCTTCGAGATGGAGATGGCCAACGCCGGCGCGCCGGGCACCTCGCCGTTCGGGCCGAAGATGTGCGCGCCCGTGATCATGAAGTTCGGCACCGAGGAGCAGAAGCGGCGCTACCTGCCGCCCATGCTGCACAGCGACCTGATCTGGTGCCAGGGCTACTCCGAGCCGGGCTCGGGTTCGGACCTCGCCTCCTTGCGCACGCGCGCGGTCCGTGACGGCGACCACTACGTCATCAACGGATCGAAGACCTGGACGACCGGCGCGCATATCGCGGACTGGATGTTCTGCCTGGTGCGCACCTCGACCGAGGGCAAGCCGCAGGACGGCATCTCCTTCGTCGTCTTCCCGATGAGCACGCCCGGCGTGAAGGTCGAGCCGATCGTCACCGCCGACGGCAACCGCGACGGCAACAACGAGGTCAACCAGGTGTTCCTCGACGACGTGCGCATCCCCGTGGACCAGCGCATCGGCGAGGAGAACAAGGGCTGGACCTGCGCCAAGTACCTGCTGGAGTTCGAGCGCGGCGGCAACCCCTACAGTCCGCGCCTGCGCTCCTCGTTCGAGCGGCTGAAGCGCATGGTGGGCGAGGCGGCCAATGGTGACGCCAAGCTGGGCCGCGACGCGGCGTGGCGCGAGAAGCTGGCGCGCACTGAGATCGAGATCGCCGGGCTAGAGATGTTCGAGATGGAGTTCTACTCCAAGCTCACCGGCGGCCAGAACCCGGGCCCGCTGTCCTCGATGATCAAGCTGCGCGGCACCGAGGTGATGCAGCAGGTGCAGGAATACGCCGTCGACGTCGCGGCGCATTACGCCGCGCCGTTCCCGAACCAGCGCAAGCCGAACTCCAACGAGGAGCCGATCGGGCCCGAAGGCTCCGATGTGCTGGCGCCGCGCTACTTCAACGGCCGCAAGATGACGATCTATGGCGGCTCGTCGGAAGTGCAGCGCGGCATCATGGCCAAGGCGATGCTGGGCCTGTAGTCGACGACGGGCCGCCGCTGTCGTCCCGAGCGAAGCGAGGGATCCAGGGCGGCCTAGATGTCTCGCTACGCTCGACATGACAGTGTGAGGCGAACATGCATCTCCAGTTCACACCAGAAGAGCTCGCCTTCCAGACCGAAGTCCGGACCTGGATCGCGGCCAACATGCCCAAGGAAGTCGCCGAGGAATCACGACGCAGCCGCAGCAGCCACGTCTCGCGCGAGCGGCTGATCCAGTGGCAGAGGATACTCGCCGCCAAAGGCTGGCTGACGCCGAACTGGCCCAAGGAGCATGGCGGGCCGGGCTGGAACTCGACGCAGAAGTTCATCTTCGAGATGGAGATGGCGCGCGCCGATTCGCCGTACCTGTCGTCGTTCAGCCTGAAGATGGTGGCGCCGGTCCTGATGAAGTACGGCAGCGACTGGCAGAAGCAGCGCTTTCTGCCGGCGATCGCACGTGCCGAGGAGTTGTGGTGCCAGGGCTACTCGGAGCCGGGCTCGGGCTCCGACCTGGCCTCTTTGCGCACCCGCGCGGTGCGCGACGGAGACGACTACATCGTCAACGGCCAGAAGATCTGGACCACCAACGCCCATTGGGCGGACTGGATCTTCTGCCTGGTGCGCACCTCGACCGAGGGCAAGCCGCAGGAGGGCATCTCCTTCCTGCTGATCGACATGAAGTCGCCCGGCATCAAGATCGACCCGATCTACCTCGTCGACGGCACGCGCACGCCGATGCGCCACGAGGTCAATCAGGTGTTCTTCGACAATGTCCGGGTGCCCGCGAAGAACCGCGTCGGCGAGGAGAACAAGGGCTGGACCTACGCCAAGTACCTGCTGGAGTTCGAGCGCGGCGGCCAGGCGCACGGCCCGCGCCTGCGCAAGTCGCTGCGGCATCTCGATGACCTAGCCGAGCTTTGGGTCAAGGACGGCAAGCCGCTATCGACCGACCCGGCCTGGCGCGAAAAGATGGCGGCGCTGCGCATCGAGATCGACGCGGTCGAGATGAACGAACTCGCCTTCTACAGCTCGCTGAAGGGCGGCGACTCACCCGGCCTGCAAGCTTCGGTCGTGAAGATGCGCGGCACCGAGGTCGGGCAGAAGATCACGGAGATGGCGGTCGAGGCAGTCGGCAACTACGCCCAGCCGTTCAGCGAGTTGCGCAACTACGACTCCAACGTGGTACCGGTCGGCCCCGGCTACAGCGACGACGCCGCACCGCGCTATTTCAACCAGCGCAAGACGACGATCTTCGGTGGCTCCTCCGAGGTGCAGCGCAACGTGCTGGCCAAGGCGATGATCGGCCTATAGGCGGCGTCAGAAATAGTGCGGCACGAAGCGGCTGTGGTTGTTGAGGATTGGGCCGCTGTCCTCGCGCACGCCGATGCCGGCCGGCGTGCCGTCGACGATCCACGAGCCGATCACGACGTGATTGCCGTCGAACACCGGCAACGGATGATAGGTCTGGAAGATGTAGCCCTCGGCGCCATAGGTGCCGTCGGTGGTCTGGCCTAGCCCCGGGCCGACCAGCTGCACGTTGCGGCCCTCACGGCCGAGGATCGGCTTGCGCACGTAACGCTCGCCCAGCCGTTGGTCGGCCTCGAAATAGGCCGGCAGAAGGTTGGGGTGGCCAGGGAACATCTCCCAGAGCAATGACAGGATCGCCTTGCTCGACAGGATCGTTTTCCACGCCGGCTCGAGGAAGGCGGTGGTGTCCGACAGGATGAAGCGGCCGAACTCCTCCCGCATCAGCCACTCCCAGGGGTAGAGCTTGTGCAGCACTTGCACCGGGACCTCCTCGAGGTCGGTGAAGCGGGAGCCGTTCCAGCCGATATCGGCGATCTTGAGCGACTTGGTCTTGAGCCCCGCCTGCGAGCAGGTATCACGCATGTATTCGGAGGTGACCCAATCCTCCGGCTCCTCCTCCATCCGTGCGAAATGCACGATCGAGCCGGGCGGCAGAATGGCACCGACCTTGCGCCAGGCGTCGATCAGCTTCTCGTGCGCGCTGTTGAACTGATCGGAGCCGGGCATGACGTCCTTGAGCCAGAACCACTGCGCCACCGCCATCTCGAGCAGCGAGGTCGGCGTATCGGCGTTGTACTCCAACAGCTTCGGCGGCGACTTGCCGTCATAGGCGAGGTCGAAGCGGCCGACGATGGTCGGATCCTGGCGGAACCACACGGACTCGATGTAGGCGCCGAACTGCTCAGGAATCGCCAGCGGCTTCCACAGCTTGTTCTTCACCACGTATTCGACGGCCTTGAGACATATCCGATGCAGCTCGGCGGTGGCGTCGTCGAGCTCGTCGATCTCCTTGGCGGTGAAACGATAGCGCGCCTGCTCGAACCAGTAAGGCTTGCCGTCGAGGTGGTGGAACTCGAGCCCGACGGATTCGACCTTCTTCTCCCAGTCGACGCGCGCCGGCGACCATTCACGCTGCACAAGCCGCTCCCTTCAGGACGATCCACCGCCATGCGAGGTCGAACTGGACCCGAATCCGCCGCGCGAACTCGTGCCGCCGGGTGTCGTCGTGGTCCCGCCCGAGCCACCGCTGGTGCGCGGCGATGTCGTCACCGTCTGGGGTCCGCTGCCGCTCGTGGTCGTCGT
>Ga0194112_10009441_pt1 | contig 12418 bp, 8 predicted proteins | sample TA2MahC400mmetaG_FD_146191 | JGI IMG/M metagenome (GOLD analysis project Ga0194112, IMG submission 146191) | Freshwater microbial communities from Lake Tanganyika, Tanzania - TA2015016 Mahale Deep Cast 400m | ecosystem: Environmental > Aquatic > Freshwater > Lake | place: Tanzania: Lake...
TGAAGCCGTCGAGCGAGTTGCGCACGATGATTTCCACCTGGGTCATTTCGAGGCCCGGCACGACCGCCTCGACGGGCGTAACGGTGGTCTGCCACGTCCAGTCGGCGAACGGGTCCTCGAACGGCGTGGCCGGCGTGTCGGCCACCGCCAGCAGGCCCATCTGGAGTTCCGACAGGACCGTTATCGCCAGGTCCGCCGCCACCGCCTCCTCGCGCACCTGCTGGGCCGACCGCAGGCACACGCTCAGGCCGCCCAGGATGGTCACCGCCACGCCGAAGAAGACCGCCAGCGCCAGCACCACTTCCAGCAGCGCGATGCCGCGGCGGGATCGCCGGCGCGATTGCGACACGGCGCGCGCCCCGCAGGCGGGCCGGCTAACCAGGCGCCGGCTGATCTGAAATCCGAAATCTGACGTATCGAGTCTCACAGCCGTTCCCTCGCCTACGGCACGCCCTGCATCTCCTCCAGTTCCGCGGCCGTGTAGATGCGGCTGGCGACGGTCCCCGTGAGGCCCTCCAGTTCGATGAACGCGCGGCGGGTGTCGCGCAAATCGGCGGCCGAGAGTTCGATGACGGCCGAGTCGCTCGACCCGTCGGGCTCGAACGTTATGGCCGCCGGACCCGTGCTTCCGCCCGCGCCGCCCGGCGAACTCGCGTCCACCGCCAGGTACACGCTCGGGGCCGTCAGTTGGCATCGTTCCAGCACGAGGCCGTCCATCGACACGTAGTCATCCCACGTGCACGCGGTGTACTCGGCGAACGCCCCCGGCTGGATCATCGGCTCGGGCTCCCACAAGACCACCAGGCGCGAGCCGGTCTCGTCGAACACCAGGCGCAGGCGGCGGCCGAGGTTGGCGGCGTCGGCACGCGCCATCCGCAGCGCCGTCTCCAGCCGCGCCGTGCCCTCGTCCAGCGCCCGCCCGGCCCCCAGGGCCCCGAAGTTGACGGCCGCAGCCGCCACCAGCAGCCCGAAAATGGCCAGGGCCAGCATGATCTCGATGAACGTGAACCCCCGCCGCAACGCCACGGCCGCGCCTTTCCTCATAATGACGGCATGCCCACGCGCCGCGCGCCTGGGCATGCCACCCGTTGCCGCACCGTCTGCCGCACGCCGTTACGGCATCCCCGTCGTGTCGGACCAGTTCTTGATGTCATCGTCCGTGCCGTCCATGCCGTCGGGGCCGTTGGACCACAGGCGGTACGGCGTCTGGTCGGCCTCCGGCGTGCCGGCCTGGGTGACCTGGTAATTGTACTTGTTGCCCCAGGCGTCGCGGGGATCCTCCTTCAGGTACGGCCCGCGCCACATTTCGTTCAGTTGCTCGGTGTCGAACGCGGGCCGGGTGCGCAGCGCGTCGATGCCGCCTTCCTGCTCGTTCGGATAGTGGCCGATGTTGACGTTGTAGGCCTCCAGGGCGGTCTCGATGCTCTTCATCTTCAGTTTCGTCGTGTCGATGCGGGCGCCCTTCTGCTGGGGCACAAGGGCCACTATGGCCGCTCCCGCCAGCAGGATGATGATCCCAAGCACGATGAGGACCTCGATGAGCGTGAACCCGCGCCGGGCCCTTGAACAAGTGAACATTCTTCAACTCCTTCCTTTGTCCGGCCTTCCCCTGTTCCGCATCGGGCGCCGCCCGGCCCCGGGCCGGGGCGCCCGCCCTCGCCTATTTCATCGCCCCCGCCATGCTGAAGATCGGGTACACCAGGGCCACGCCGAAGAAGCCGATGCCCGCGCCCATCAGCACCAGGATGAGCGGCTCAATGAGCCGCACCGCCAGGTCCACCTGCCGGTTGGTGCGCCGCTCGACCGTGTCGGCGATGCCCAGGAGCGTCTTCTCCAACTGGTTCGACTCCTCGGCCACCGCGATCATCTCAAGTATCTCGATGGGGAACAGCCCGCTCGACTTCAGCGGCTCGGCCAGCGTCTGCCCCGCACGCACGTTCTCGGCCGCCTCCTCGATGCTCTCCGCCAGCACCGTCGAACCCGTCGCGTCCTTGGCGATCGCCAGCGCCTGGAGCACCGGCACGCCGTTCTTGAGCATCGTGCCCAGGATGCGGCAGAAACGCGTGATGGCGATCAGGCGCGCCGCCTTGCCCACCAGCGGCAGCCGCAGACGCCACCGGTCCCACACCCGCCGCCCCTGCTCGCTCGTCAGGAACCCCCCCACGCCGATGACCGTCACCACCAGTATCATCAGAAGCAGCGGCCACAGCGCAAGCACCGCGTCGCTCGCCGCAAACAGCACGGCCGTCGGCCACGGAATGCTCTTCATCGTCTCAAAGAGCGCCTTGAACTTCGGCACCATGAAAAGCAGCACGCCCAGCACCACCGTCAGGGCCACCGTCACCACGATCACCGGGTACACCATCGCGCCGATGACCTTGCTGTGAAGTTCATCCTGGCGTTCGATGAAGGCGGCCATGTTCAAGAGCACGTCCTCCAGGAACCCCGCCCGCTCGCCCGCCCGTATCATCGCCGCGTGCAGCGGCGTGAACACCTCCGGGTACGCCCCCATGGCGTCGGCCAGCGTCTTGCCGCCCGCCACGTCGTCGCGGACCTTGCCCATCAGGGCCGCAAGGCGCTTGTTGACGGTCGAACGGGCCAGGATGTCCAGGGCACGCAGCGCCGGCACGTCGGCCCCCAACAGGTCCGACAATTGCGCGTACATGACGCCCACGTCTCGCGGGCGCACGCGGCGGCCCGCCTGCCCGGAGCGGGCGCCGTCGGTCTTCTCGGCCACACGCACGGGGAACAGCCGCTTCTCGTCGAGCGCCCGGATGACGGCGGCCTCGCTGTCGGCCTGGATGAGACCGGCCACTTCCTCCCCGCCCGTCGTCTTCGCGGTGTATTGATACGTTGCCATGAAAACCCGCGCTCCCCTTCGGGTCGCGGCTGAACAGAACCTTCAAGGCCGGCCGATGCCCGCTTTTTCAACCCGCAATCCGCATTCCGCAATCCGCAATCGGCTTACGCCTTGCTCGACCGCATGACCTCCTGCGGGGTCGTTACGCCCGCGCGGACCTTTATCCAGCCGTCGTCCCTCAGCAGCCGCACGCTGCGCCGCACCACCGCCTGGATGATCTGGCCCGCGGGCGCCCGCGTCATGATTTTCTCCCGTATCTCGTCGTCTATGACCACGAGTTCAAACAGCCCCGTCCGGCCGCGGAAGCCCGTCTCGCGGCACTTCTTGCAGCCGGCGCCCCGCCACAGTTTCTCGCCCGGCTGCAACTTGAAGTCCGGCGGCAACTTGTCCGGGTCCGGCTCGTACTCTTCCTTGCACTCCTGGCAGATGACGCGCACCAGGCGCTGCGCCATCGCCGCCATCAGCGTGCTGGACACCAGGAACGGCTCCACCCCCATGTCCAGCAGGCGCGTCGGGGCCGAGCAGGCGTCGTTCGTATGCAGCGTCGAGAGGACCAGGTGCCCCGTGAGCGACGCCTGGATGGCCGCCTCCGCCGTCTCAAGGTCGCGCACCTCGCCGATCATCACCGCGTCCGGGTCGTGACGCAGAATCGCCCGCAGGCCGCGCGCGAACGTCATCCCGATCTTCGGCGCAACCTGAATCTGGTTCACCCCGTCCAGGTGGTACTCCACCGGGTCCTCCACCGTCAACACCTTCACTTCCGGGCTGACGATGTGCTGGAGGGCCGCGTACAGCGTGGTCGTCTTGCCGCAGCCCGTCGGGCCGGTCACCAGGATGATGCCGTGCGGCCGCTCGATGAGTTCGCGGAACGTGGTGAAGGTGTCCTGGGCCATGCCGAGTTGCGGCAGCGAGTAAAGCACCGTGGACTTGTCCAGCAGCCTCATCACGACACCCTCGCCGAAGAGCATCGGGATGACCGACACGCGCACGTCGATCTGCCGGGCGCCCACCTGGAACTTGATGCGGCCGTCCTGCGGCAGCCGCTTCTCGGCGATATTCAGGTTGGAAAGGATCTTGATGCGGCTGATGATGGCCGCCTGGAACCGCGAGAGTTGCGGCGGCATGGCCGCCTCGTGCAGCACACCGTCGATGCGGTAACGTATCTTCAGCGTCTTCTCGTACGGCTCGACGTGGATGTCGCTCGCCCGCTCGCTCACCGCCTCAAGGAACACCTCGTTCACGAGTTTTATGACGCTGGCCTCCTGGGCCATCTCCAGGAGGTCTTCGTTCTCGGCGACCGCATCCCCCTTGACCGCCACGTCCTCGTCGCTCGTGGCCGTCATCTCCTCGATGGTGTCGCCAGCCACGCCGTAGTACGACTTGATGACCTTGGCGATCTCGTCCTCCGGCGCAAGCACCGGCTGGATCGCCAGCCCCGTCAGCAGCCTGAGCTCGTCGAAGGCGTACAGGTCGAACGGGTCGCTCGTGGCCACCGTAAGCGTCCCGTTCTGCCGCGAGATGGGCACAAGGTTCTTCCGGTAGATGAGTTTCGCCGGCAAACTCCGCAGCGTCTCCACGTCGATCGTCACGTCCGACAGGTCCACCATCGGTATCGAGAGTTGCTCGCTCGTGATCCTCAGCAGCGTCTCCTCGGGAACGTGCCCCAGTTTCACCAGGGCGCGGTCCAGGCGCACCCCTTCGCGCTTCCGCAGGTCCATCGCCTCGCGGAGGTGCTCCGGAGTGATAAGGCCCTTCTCAAGCAGCACTTCGACGATGCTCATAGTGCGGCTCCGCGCTGTGCGCCGCCTGGGCGGGCGGCCTGCGCCTCTCTCTGTCTAACCCCCGCCGCAGCCGCGAGTTTCGTGTTTCTCATTTCTTCTTCCCCTCTTCTTCCCCGCCCCGGCGCCTCCTTGCCGCGCATGCTCCTCGAATTGTTAAACTGCGCAGGCGGCCCCGTCTTGCTTCCAAGACGCGCCGCTGAATCGCCCGACGCGGGCCCTGCCGCTGCTCTCGCGGCGGCCTCTCGCCAAGTAGAAGCGCAGAGACAATCATCCCCTCTTGCGCGGCGGGTCGCCGCACCCGCCGCGCAATCGTGCGCGCCAGCACGGCGCGCGGTGGGTACGGAGACCCACCGCGAGACGGTCATTGTAAACGAGAGCCTCTGCGGTTCTATTAAGCCCGTCCGACTCCGCCGCACGCCGCCCCTGTTTCCTGGGCCGAAGCAGGACCCCGGCCCGCCCGGCAAAGGCAACTCGCCGCCGGGCCGAGCCCGGTCCCCTCCGGCGTGTCCCCAACCCGCGCGGCAAAGGCACAACCCGGCAAAAATCGCGGCTGGCGCTATTGAAAACGGGGGTCGGATCGGCCCCAGGCCGGTTCCTCCATCCGCTCCGGGGGGCGCTACAGCCGCGCGATCGCCGCCTTCAACGCCTCCACAACCACGTCCTGATCCCGGGCGGTCAAGCGATTGTGGAACGGCAGCGCCAGCGTACGCGCGGCTATCCGCTCCGTAACCGGGAAGTCCCCCGGCTTGTACCCGAACATCGCGCGGTAGAACTTCTGGAGGTGCACGGGCGAGAAGTAGTTGTTCGTCCCTATCCCGCGCGACGAAAGGTACGCCATCACCGCGTCGCGCTCGCGCTGCGCGAACCGGTCGGCCAGGCGCACCACGAAGACGAACCACGAGATGCGCCCCTCGCCGTACGGGGCCGGCAGCACGAGTTCCTCCACGTCCGCGAGTTTCTTAAGATACCGCCGGGCCGCCCGCTCGCGCGCCGCCAGAAAACCCTCCAGCCGCCCCAGTTGCGACAGGCCCAGCGCGCAGTTGATGTCCGACATCCGGTAGTTGTACCCCAGCCGCCCGTGCGCCAGCCACCCCGCGCCGGGGTCGCGGCCCTGGTTCCTCATGCTGCGGCAGAGCACGGCCGTGCGGTCGTCGTCGGTCACCACCATGCCGCCCTCGCCCGTCGTCATCTGCTTGTTCGGATAGAAGGCGAACGTCGATGCCAGGCCGAACGTGCCGGCCTTCCGCCCCTTGTACGTCGCGCCGAGGGCCTCGCAGGCGTCCTCGACGACGGGCAGTCCGCGGCGGCGTGCGGCGTCCATCACGCGGTCCATCGGCATCGGACGCCCGAAAATGTGCACCGGCATCAGCAGGCGCGTCCGCTCCGTGATCGCCCCCTCCATCTTTTCGACGTCCATGTTCCATGTCTGCTCGTCGATATCCACGAACGCCGGCCGCGCGCCCTCGAAAAGGGCGCAGTTCGCCGTCGCCACGAACGTGAACGGGCTCGTGATCATCTCGCCGCCCCGCCCCAGCCCCGCCGCCCGCACCGCCAGGTGCAGCGCCGCCGTGCCGGAACTGACCGCCACGGCATGCTTCGTCCCCGCGTACCGGGCGAAGGCGCGCTCGAACTCCGCCAGTTTCGGCCCCAGGCTCAGCCGCTGCGACTTAAGCACCCGCACCACCGCCGCAACGTCCGCCGCAGATATGTCCGGACGCGACAGGGGAACACGCTCTTCCGACACGCCCGCCTCCTGTGTCTGCCTGCCCCCCTCCGAATAATCGGCACTGTCTGTCGCGCGGCGCGCACAGCGCATCGCGCGGCGGGCCTCCCCGCACGCCGCGCGTAAACTGGCTGCCGCTCCGTGCTGCGCGGCCGGTGCACAGACCCGCCGCGCCCCACGTAATGAAACAGTTTCCAGGCAGCGCCTTCAAGACCCGCTGTTGCTTGCCTTGTCAATCCGCAATCCGCAATCGGCAATCCGCAATCAGTCCATGTACCCCAGCGCGCGGAGCCGCTTGCGGATGGCGTCCACCTCTTGCGGCGTCAGGCCCTGCCCTTCCTGCCGCAGCCGACCCCCCGCCGCAAGGTCGCGCATCACGTACACGATGAACTCCGTAACCGAGCCGAACCCCGTGCCTTTGACCATCTCCTGGAGGCGGCGGTAAAGTTCCCTCGGTATCTTGATGGTCACCTTGTCGCGTCCTTTTGGCATCGAGCGGCTCCCGCAGCCAGGGTGCGTTCGGATTCCCGCATCTCTCCGCACAGGATACCGCCGCGCAGCCGGAAATCAAAATGCAAACCGCCCCGCCTTCCCCGCCGCGCGGCGCAGCAAGAAACCGCCTTGACTCCGGCGGTTCTTGATGTATGATTTGCTCATCGGCGGCCCGCAGCCGCGGGGGTGGCTGCGCGGGCCGGAGGAAACGAGGAGTGCACCGGGGGAGGTGGCCGCATGCGGCCGCTTCCCCTTTTCTTTCGCCTCATGCGCGGCGGGTCTCCGTACCCGCCGCGTGATGCGGGGGCTGCTGCGGCCTCAGCGCGGCATGTAGCCATGGCGGGGACCGCGCCGCCCGGACAAGCAGGTTCAACAGGGACCGTCTTGTTGGGGGAGAAGTCATGCCAGGCCGCCCGACCATCAGGTCAGCCGGCGCTCTTTGCGCGCTCCTTGCCGCCCTCGCCCTTGCTGCCGCGCCCGCCCTGGCGCTGGATAGTTCGTGGAAAGTTGATGCCGCCGGCAACTGGGGCGATGCCGCCAACTGGACCGCCGGCGTTCCCGATGCCGTCGGCGACATCGCGCGGCTGACCTACGACATCACCGCCCCGCGGAAGGTGACTATTGAAGAAGGCAGCCGAACCGTAGGGTCGCTTTACCTCAACGACGACAACTACGGGTACACCGTGCGAGCCTCGCAGCTTCGGCTGAACGTGGCCAGTGGTTCGGCCCTTGTTCAGGCCGACGGCGGCAGCGGAGTGACACACACGATCGACGCCCTCGTGGGCTTTTACGACCCTCTTGTCGTAGCCGTCAATGGCGGCACGCTCCAACTCTTGCGTGAAGTGGTATACGGCGCCGCCAGCGTGGGGATCACGAAGTCGGGTGCCGGCATATTAGTGATTGCAATCAGCCACTACTGGGGTGACACGGTCATCAGTGGTGGGGCGCTGCAAGCGGCTGATGGCGTGGGACTCCCCGCATCAAGTTTCCTGTCTCTCGACGGGGGCGTGCTCCAGACCAGCGGCACGTTCACCCGCGGTCTGGGCACAAGCGGCACGAAGTTCCGGTGGACAGACAATGGCGGCGGATTCTCGGCGTACGGCGGCAGCCTTACCGTGAATATTGGCGGCAGTCCGACGCCGACGGAACTGGTGTGGGGCGCTACGGTTGGCTCGAACATCGTGGGAACCCTGAAATTCGGCTCGGCCAATTCCAACAATCAGACGGAACTTAAGAATGGCATTGACTTGAATGGTGCGACACGCACCATCGACGTTGCAGCCGGTGCAGGTGGGGATTCGGCGCTGTTGTCCGGCGTCATCCGGACATCCACCGGCACGGCCGGGATTACGAAGACGGGCGCCGGGGTGCTGGCGCTCGCCGGGGCCAACACATACACAGGCTCAACTGTGATCAGGGGCGGGGCGCTACAGGCGGCTCAGGGTGCCGAATTACCTGCTGGAAGTTTCATCTCGCTTGATGGGGGCGTGTTCCAGACCAGCGGCACGTTCACCCGCGGTCTGGGCACAAGCGGCACAAAGTTCCAGTGGACAAGCAATGGCGGCGGATTCTCGGCGTACGGCGGCAGCCTTACCGTGAATATTGGCGGCAGTCCGACGCCGACGGAACTGGCCTGGGGCACTACGGTTGGCTCGAACATCGTGGGAACCCTGAAATTCGGCTCGGCCAATTCCAACAATCAGACGGAACTTAAGAACCGCATTGACTTGAAGGGTGCGACACGCACCATCCACGTTGCAGCCGGCGCAGGTGGGGATTCGGCGCTGCTGTCCGGCGTCATCCGGACATCCACCGGCACGGCGGGCATCGTGAAGACAGGCATGGGTACTCTGGTTCTGAGCGCCGCAAACAACTTCACTGGCGGTGTTACGGTCGCCGGCGGCACCCTGCGGCTGGCGTCGGCGAGTGCCCTTCGCCCCGGAAACAGCATCACCTTGCAGGGTGGCGGCACGCTGGATATCGGCGCGTTCAGTTTCTCCGTAGGTCCTGTTGTACTGGCGGACGGAACAATCAGTGGCAATACCGGCGTACTTACAGCCACGGCTTACGATGTCAGAAAGGGCACCATCACCGGCAGGTTGGGCGGCAGCACGGGCCTGACGAAAACAACGGCGGATACCGTCACGCTGGCGGGTGACAATACCTACACAGGTGCCACGCAGGTTTCGGAGGGCATCCTCGTTGTCGCAAATTGTGACGCCCTCGGGGCAGTAGCCCGGTCTGTAACGGTCTCCAATGGTGCAACCTTGTGGATTGAGGGGGACGTCTGGGGCATCTGGGGCGTCTGGGGAGATGCGACGCTCAACGGCACCGGTGCCGGGGGAATCGGGGCCATGACCGGCCGGGGCCTGTGGAGCGGCCGCGTCACGATGGCCAGCAATTGTGCCATTGGCGGAGGGCCGGAGGGACTGTCCATAGGCAAGATTGTCAGCGGCAACGCCGACCTGACCATCCTTGGAACAGTGCTTCTGAATCGCAACAACACCTACGCAGGCAGGACGATCATCAAGAATAACGGACATCTCACGGTCTGCGCGCCCGAGGCTCTTGACCCGGCCGGGTTCGGCACTGTTGTTGAGACTGGCGGCCGTCTTTCTATTGGTGAAATTGGTGACCCATTGACCGTAACAGGGAAGAACGTCGCCCTCGCCGGCGGCACTCTAACTGGCTATGGTACGTGGGCCGGTGCGGTCACGCTTGCGGCACAAAGCGGCATCAGTGGAAGCGAACTGACTGTGAGCGGGATTATCAGCGACGGCGGAAAAGGTTACGGAATCACCTGCGGAGGGGCAATCCTGTCGGCGGCCAACACGTTCAGTGGGCCGACGACGATTACCGCTAACGCCCTTCGCGCCACTGATGGCGTTGGCATCCCCGCAGCGAGCAACCTGGTGCTCTCGGGCGGCTATTTTGAGGGGGATGGCACGGCCGTGTTCACGCGCAACCTCGGCGCGTCCGGGCCCAATACCGTGCAGTGGGCTGGCAGCGGCGGGTTCTCCTCCAAGGGCGGGACGTTGACCGTAGCCCTTGGGGGCCTTGCCAGCCCGACGCCGCTTGTCTGGGGCGCGGGCGGCTTCGTGCCGCGCGATTGCAAACTCAAGTTCCAGCACACCTACGGAGACGGCAGCATTGTCGACTTCAGAAACGATATCGACCTGGCAGGCGAAACTCGAACGGTTGAGGTGTACTCATTCCAGAGCGCCGTGCTCTCGGGGGTCCTGTCCAATGGAGGCCTGACGATAGGCCACTTCGGTCGGCTGGTGCTGTCAGGCGCTAACACCTACGCAGGCCCCACGACGCTCTATCACGGAATCCTCCATGCCGTGGACGGTGTGGGGCTGCCCGCATCCAGCAACTTGGTTCTTTCGGGCGGCTACTACGAGGGGGATGGGCCTACCGTGTTCAGTCGCAATATTGGCACATCCGGCCCGAACACCGTTCAATGGACGTACCTCGGCGGCGGCTTCTCATCCAAGGGTGGAAAGATGACCGTTGCTTTGGGCGGCCTTGAAAACCCCACGCGCCTTGTATGGGGCGTCGGCGGCTTCGTACCCTTAGGCACATCGCTTCAGTTTGGGGCATCCGGTGCCGATGGCGAGACTGAGTTGAAGAACGACATCGATCTGGCCGGAGGAAACCAAAGATTCAATGTTCGAATACCCGGGTACTTTGCCACGCTTTCAGGGACTCTTTCAAATGGTGGCCTGGTGAAGTGCGACGCAGGTGCGCTCGTGCTCTCTGGCGCGAACACATACGAAGGCACCACAACCATCATGTCTGGTGTCTTGCGAGCCACAGACGGCGTCGGCCTCCCAACACTCAGCAACCTCGTTCTCGCCGGTGGTTGTCTGGAGGGCGGCGGCCCGATGCCCTTCACGCGCAGCCTCGGCACCGCCGGCCCCAGCACCGTTCAGTGGACTGGCAGCGGGGGGTTCTCAGCCCGCGGCGGAAAGTTGACGGTAGCCCTGGGCGGCATCCAATCCCCGTCGCCCCTTACCTGGGGCCAGGATGGCTTCGTGCCAAGCGGGTATAGCCTGGTGTTCGGTTCGGCCACCGCAGACAACGAGACGGAATTCAAGAATAACATTGACCTTGCCGGCGCGGCCCGCACCGTGGCCGTCGACGACGCTGCCGCGACCTCTGCCGACTTCGCGACGCTCTCGGGTATTCTGTCCAACGGCAGCCTGACAAAGGGCGGCTCAGGCACGCTTGTACTCACTGGTGCCAACGCCTATGCGGGCTCGACGACCGTGAGCAAGGGCGCACTGCGCGCAACGGATGCTATCGGCCTGCCGTCCGCGAGCAACCTCGTGCTGACTGCTGGTGCTCTGGAATCAGAGGGCACCACCGTGTTTACACGAGACCTGGGGCCTGCCGGCGGTCAGGTGCAATGGAACAACGGCGGCTTCTCGGCCTACGGCGGCAAGATGACCGTCGCCATCGGCGGAACGGCCAGCCCCACCGCACTCACGTGGGGTAGCGCCTACTTCGTCCCGTCGGGGAAGGCAATACTTTTCGGCTCCACGACGGCCAATGACGAAACCGAGTTAATCAACTCCGTCAACCTGGCCGGCGGTCAGCGCACAATAACGGTCAACGACAACCCTTTCTCAACCGGAGACTTTGCTACGCTTTCCGGCACGCTTTCCAACGGCGGCATCAGCAAGGACGGGGCGGGCCTTCTGGTCCTGAAGGGCGCGAACACTTACACCGGCACGACAACGATTGCGGCCGGCACGCTCAAGTTGGCGCCCACGAGCGCCATGGCCACGTCGCTCTTTGACATCGCCGCAGGGGCCACGCTGGACGTGCGCGAGTTCCTCGGCGGATACACCCTGCCGCCGGGGGCGGGACTGAAGGGCGGCGGCACGGTCCTGGGCGGACTGGTGGCCAGCGGCACGGTGGCCCCAGGCTCAAGCGCGGGCATCCTGACCGTTGACGACGTCACCTTTGCCGTCGGCAGCGCACTTGAGGTGGAAATCGGCGGCACGGCGCGCGGGACGCAGTACGACGTCCTGGCCGCAAGCGGCACGGTTACGCTTGAGGGCGGCAGCAACCTTTCCGTGGCGCTTATCGGCGCGTACGTGCCCGGCTTGGGCGATGAGTTCGACATCATGGACTTTGCCGCGCTCAGCGGCCAGTTCACCACCGTGAGCCTCCCCGCCCTGGCCGGGGGCTTGGCGTGGAACACCGACGCTCTTTACACGAGCGGCGTAATCGGCGTCGTGCCGGAGCCGGCGACGGCGGCCATGCTCCTTGCGGGCCTTGCCTTTGCGGCCCTGCGCCGCCGGCCGGCCAACACGTAGCACGGCCTGCCCGCCGACCGGCGGGGCCTGCTCGTCCGGCCGTGGGGAATGCGCGCCGAGCCCGCTACGGCCTGCCCGCCGGCAGGCCGGCCGTGCCACATCAAACTCCGCCCCGCCAGAAGTTTTCCACAAAGAAGTATCTATAACTGCCAATATGGCAGGCCGCCAAAAACGATCAAAAAACGCAAAATCGGACCCTGTTCCGGTCAAAATCGATCAAAAACGTTCAAAAAGC